>ENA-UEPG01000021-UEPG01000021.1-human-gut-metagenome-genome-assembly--contig:-NODE-21-length-180036-cov-5.864486_pt1 | contig 180036 bp, 146 predicted proteins | sample MGYA00242893_ERZ507902 | MGnify/ENA primary metagenome ERZ507902 (study PRJEB26167, sample SAMN06115491) | human gut metagenome | host: Homo sapiens | place: China:Gansu | collected 2015-04-23...
AGTATTTCGCTGTCAACCTTACCTGCATTGCTTCCTTCTCCAATTGCTGCTGTTGAAGTTTCACTCTGTGTTGTAGGCGCCATTGTTGTCGGTGCCTCTGTTGTAGGTGCTACCGTTGTTGGTACCTCTGTTGTAGGCGCTACTGTCGTTGGTGTCACTGTTGTTGGTGCTACCGTTGTTGGTGCTACCGTTGTAGGTGCTACTGTAGTAGGTGCTACTGTTGTTGTTGGTGCCACTATTGTGGTAGGTGCTACCGTTGTTGTCACATCATCCTTAAAGCTATATGTAATTGATGTTGCTTCTGATTCCTTACCATTTTTAACAGATTTTACTGATATTGTATAATCCTTTTTTCCATCCTTAAATACATCTGCTGTTAAATTAATAGCTGCTATATTTGATGTTGCTGCTAGTCTTCCATCAACATATACATTATAGCTGTCTATGTCACTTGTAGGTGCCTGCCATGCAAAGTAGTATGGAAGTGTTTCATTTCCTGCGTATGTTAATCCTATTGGAGCAGGAACTGCATCCTCATCAACTGTTGTTGTAGGAACTACCTTTGTTGTTGGTGCCACTGTTGTGGTTGGTGCTACTGTTGTTGATGCTACTGTTGTTGGTTCTTCATATGCCTCTTCACTAAATAAGAAATAATCGATATTTCCAACATATGTCTTTCCGCTGTCAGGGGTAAATTTAAGATATACATTATGAACTCCTGCACTTATCTCTTTTTCCAAAGCAAACTGTTTTTCTACATATGTATCCCAACTGTCTTCAGCAGTTTCAGTCAGATACAATTCTCCAACAGGTGTCGTATCCAAACTATCTAAATACAATGATACTTTTCCTGTGGCAACCTTACCTCTTACAGAGTAATTCATTATAATACTCTTTGCGGTTTTGGTAAATCTTACACTATCATATCTTGCCCATTCACCATCATTGGTATTTCCTAGGTATGTATCATAATTAATTGTTCCATTAAAGTCATCTGTGCTCTCTGCTTCAATTTTTGAAAATGCATCTCTATATGCACTATCCGCAAGAACAGTTCCGTCAGGCACTATCCATTCTCCATTTACGGTTTCCATATGGAAAGTTTCCCATAAGCCACCTATCGTAGTTGAAGTTGAAAGAACCGCCTTGTCGCCACTTGGATCAACGCACAAATACTTTCCATTTGCAATTGACCTAATAGCAAACTGTTTATTTTTACTTGTATCTTCCGCGTATCTTTCTATAACAAATTTTTCTCCGTTATATATTGCGGAGGTGCTTGCTGTAAGATATGCTCCTTCACTTACCATACATATATATTTTCCTGATACTAATGATCTGAAAGAAACTGTTCCATCATCATTTTTAATTATTTTAAACTGTTCACACTCATCTCTATTATCACTTGTTGCAACAATTGTTGTATCACTGCTTCCGTTTTTACACATTGCATACTGATTTGATGCATCTGACTTTAGGAAAAAGTATCCCTGATCGTCCTTTGTTGCCTTAGTAAATTTAAAGTAATCAAAATTACATACATGTGATGTATCTGACTTAAACACTATGTATACGTTCTGCACTCCGGTAATGCGGGCTGTATCAATTGTAACTTCCTTCCAGTTCTGCCATGTTCCTGTATTTTCAATGCTTGCCTTTGCAATAAGTGGTCCTGTTGTGCTTCCAAGTCTAAATTCCAATGTTCCATTTGCATCTTCTTTTTCAGTACTTCTTGAATATTTAAATGTGAGTTTTGATGCACCTGTCTCACCAAAATCAATATTGTAGTAAGCAGCATAATTTCCGTTCTTTACACCACCAAGACTTCTGCCACCACTGGTTCCGCCGGAATTTTCCGAAATAAGCCCTTTACAATAATCTAAATCTTCTGCTTCAATATTTGAATAAGCATCCCTTTGTAAATTATTCGCATATGTCGGCATGTTCGCCATAAGTGAAATGGCGTTATAAGCCGCAAATGAATCCCATGTTGCGTCTTCAGATGCTTTTTTCTGCCATGAACATTGCATAATTCCTTTTGAATTACTATTCATCCATGCAACTCTTGCATTATCTTTAAAGAATGAAAGATACTCACCCTTATTAAAATCTACAATGAATTTTCTCATATACCTCATGAGAATTCCTCTCATACCTGAAAGGTCACCTGAATTTGTATTCTCTTCTTTTAAAATATTGTTATAGCATAAGTGTTTTACTGTATTTGCCATAACATTGCATGCATCATCATAATACTGCTGTGTTCCATACTTTTCATAAAGCATGATTGCTGCTCCAAGGAAAGTTCCCTGATTATAAGTAGAACGCCAGTTATTTCCTGCACTATCCCACACATGTCCTGCATCGTCACCTTCTCTTACATACAGTGAACTATTTCTCCATGCGTCAAATACACTTTTAGCTTTTGTATAATAACTGTCATCGCCTGTGGCAATTGCCAGATAACATGCACCTACTGTTGCAGGTCCGTTAATACATGACGTTGTTCCGTCGCCTCTACCATTTTCATGAGACCATCTAATCAGTCCGTCTGTTCTTCCTTCTGTTCCTCTTTTATACATAAAGTCCCAGTTTTTCTTGGCAATGTCTAAGTAACTCTGATCACCAAACAACAAATATGCTCTTACGGAATCAAGCACTGCCCAGGCTATATCATCATTAAAATCATTATTTGACCAATAATCTCCATTTCTTGCTATAAAATCCTTATATGTATTTTGAAACATATCCCTGTAAATTGGTTTTCCTGTTGTTTCATATCCATCAAGCATAGCCTCCATAACTTCTGCAATTCCCCAGAATCCACCACCCAGGCTGTCATATCCTGTTGTTGAATTTTTAACATAATACTTGTTCTTAAATGCTTCTAAAGCCTTGTCCGCCATTGCTTCAGTAAATGATAAATTCTCAGCATCACTCTTTTGTATTCTCCAAATCTGACGAGGCTCATAATCTACACTTTTTGCCTTTGTCCATAATCTGACCTGTGCGCCATCCTTATCTTTTTTGTCATCATCACTGATAATTTCAGCATATTCTTCTTCACCATTATCATTTTTTACAGCTGAAACAATATAGTAACATCCGGAATATGTTCCTGATGTAATTGGCACTAACTTCCATCTGTAATTATTGGAATTATCATTACCATTTAAGTCCATATTATCACCACTGTTTTTACCGGTTATTTTTATACTCTTACCCGATACTACATTGGTGATATTATAATAATCCCCTGTTTCCTTTAATGTCCATCTTGCCAAATCGCTCATTGCATCTGTGTTCCAAACCACACAATTTGCATAAAATGTCGAAAGGTCGGTCTGTGTTATTGCCTTACCATTATATGCCGATACAATTGTATAAGTTGCACCATTAGTTATCCCTGCAGTTGCAGCTTTTACTTCAACATTTTGACCAATATTCATACCGCCCCCCAACGTGCTAACCATAACTACTGTTAGCAAAATTGAAATAAATCTTTTTAGCATGTTTCCCTCCTATTTACACTCTTTTTTATAGGCTATCACCTTACAAATTAAGGCTCAATAAAATATAAAATTTGGTTACTATTTCTGAAAAATGCACACCATTTTTCAGTTGGGACAGATAATACTTTTAGCCCTTATTTAATTGTTTTTGTAAACACTTACGGCAAAATTTTTAAATGTATAATCCATCACGTTCTTCAACTTCCAGCAAACAATATATATATATGCTACCACACTAACTATTATTAGTGTGATAGCATCCCTTTTAGTTTTATTATTTAACAGAGAACATTTTTCCAGACTAATAGTCCTTTACTATGTTTCTAGTTAACTCTAATTTTTATTTTTTTATATACACCATTCTGTGCATAAACATAAACTGAACATTTGCCTTTCTTCTTTGCTGTAATTATACCTTTCTTAGATACAACAGCCACATCCTGATTATCTGATTCGAAGGCTATCTTTCTATGTTTCTTTAATTTAACCTTCTTTGATTCAGCAATCTGTTTAACTTTTAACTTAAACTTCTTACCCTGCTTTAAGTTAACCTTTGACTTGTTCACTTTAAGCTTCTTACAGTTACCTACTTTTCCACCCTTTGTTGCCACATGAATTAACTTGGATATTGCTACCACTTCGCCCTTTTCATTTAATGCAACAACCATGTACTTATAGTAAGTACCTTTCCTGAGTTTCTTATCTGTAAATGTCTTGCTGTGAACAGTTGCAATCTTCTTATATGAAGTTCCACATTTTGCACCATAGATAACATATGTCTTAGCAACCTGTATGTTCTTCCATGTAAGACTGATAGCCTTCTTCTTGCTCTTCTTAACCTTTACACAAAGTTTTCCGAAAGTTGATCCTGCTAAATCCTTATCATTCCTGCAGTTAAGTATTTCGCTGTCAACCTTACCTGCATTGCTTCCTTCTCCAATTGCTGCTGTTGAAGTTTCACTCTGTGTTGTAGGTGCTACTGTTGTTGGCTTATCTACTGTTCCACCTGTATATGTGTAAGTAATTGATGTTGCCTTTGATTCCTTACCATTTCTAACTGATTTTACTGATACTGTATAGTCACCGTTTCCACTTGCAAAAGCGTCTGCTGTTAAATTGATAGATGGTGTGCCTGATGCTGCAACAAGTTTTCCATCAACGTACACATTGTAACTTTCTATATCACTTGCCGGTGCCTGCCATATAAAGTAGTATGGCAGTGTTTCATTTCCTGCATATATTAATCCTATTGGAGTAGGAACTGCATCCTCATCAACTGTTGTTGTAGGGGCTACTGTTGTGATTGGTGCCTCTGTTGTTGGTGCTGCCGTAGTAGGTGCCACTGTTGTAGGTGCCACTGTTGTTGGTGCTGCCGTAGTAGGTGCCACTGTTGTAGGTGCCACTGTTGTTGGTGCCACTGTTGTCGGTGCTACCGTTGTTAGCGCTACTGTTGTTGGCGCTGCTGTAGTAGGTACTACCGTTGTTGGTGCTACCGTTGTTGGTGCTACTGTTGTTGTAGGTACTACTGTTGTTGGTCCAATTGCAGTCGGTGCCTCTGTTGTCGGTGCTACTGTTGTTGGCGTTGGTTCCTTTGTTGTTTCAACTGTTAAATCTTCAATCTTAATATTTTTAAAGTTAATATTTGTTCCTGCATCAACATTCTGTCCTAACTCAAACATTACTTTTATCTGGTTATTTGTTACTGTGTATGTTCCTGTTAAAGTTCTTGTTCCTTTTGCCGGTATATCTGTATATACCTGTGGCTCCTTTTCATTTGAAAGATCTTCTTTTATACCAATTGAACATGCTTTTGATGCAGTAACATCTACTGTTACTTTATATGTATGTCCGTTTGTTACGTTATCTGTATAACTTCCCTGTACTAACCATGCTGTTCCTTTGTTTGCCTTATCAACATAAATATTATAGTCTGCGTCTGATGCCCACTTATATGATCCTGAAGCCGTTCCACTCCAGTTTCCAAAGTAACATCCCCATTTACCTGATGGTGTCCACTGATTAACTGTTGCTTCTGTATATCCTGATGGAATATTATCCTTTTCCTCAACACTTTTTACATCAAAAGCAATATTGTCAACATTTGCCACATATTTATGCGATCCATCGTTCTTAAATACAATATATATATCATGAAGACCACTTATGGATTTTTCAAGCTGCTGACTTACAGTAGTATATGTACTCCAATTATCTCCGGTAACCGGAAGATTAATAGTTGCTACAGGTTCTCCTACCTTGCTGTCTATATACACCTGTGCATATCCGCCTGCATCACTCTTTTGTCCCGAATAGTTAAAGCTTACCTGAGATGCCAAACCGTTAAAGTACACACTGTCATATCTTACCCATGTATTCTTTTCCACTCCACCAATGTTTTTGCCATCATTAACTATATGGTCGGACTTTGCATCAAACTCTTCTGCTTCTACTTGGCTTGCATCATGTATTTTAATTGTCTTCTTCTCAATGTCCACAATTCTACCCAATGACTGATAAGCTTTTAGAATTTCATCATCTGATGCTTCTTCATTATCATACACACTGCATGCCTCTTTTAAATTGTTTTTCAAGCGCTTCACAATCTGCGGATATTCACCTGTAGTGTCTATTGATTTTGCTACATCAATGGCATTTTTTAAATCACTCTTTAATATTCCGTTATCCTTATATCCCAGCATCTCAACTTCTGACAAATAAGCATCTGTTCCTGTAAGAACAACTTTATATCTTGAGTATTTGCCCACTTTGTCTGCACTTATTACAAATGGTCTTGTATACTTGCCCCAAACATTAAAGAACAAGCTGCCACTGTCATGGTAGTCTCCCAGTAAAACCCAGTTATCATCTTCATTATCGCCATACACCTGTGCCCTATCCGGTGTTCTTCCTGATTTTGATGATGTAAGAGTCAACATTCTTACAGCTTTTTTATCGGTAAATTTAAACATAAGTGTAGTTGTATTATCAACCTTTGTCTCTGTATCTGAATTATCATCAAATAAGTTATCCAATGTAGTCACTCCTGTACTTGAAGACTTATTGGCATCCTTTGAATAGTCCGTATATACTTGCGGCTTATTGTCATCTTTAGTTATGGATGTAAGGCTATCCTGTTCAAGTCCGCGCTCTTTATTAGGTGTTGAGGACATATTAAATTCAATTGTTCCACCTTTAATTAAATCCTCGTATTTTATAAATGTTTTATCATACTTTTCTCCATTAACGTACATACTATCTACATACACATTTTTCTTACTATTGTTATTTGCCTTAATTACCAGTTTTTTATTTCCTTCCAAATTAACAGTTACCTCTTCAAACTGTGGTGAACCGATAGCAAATTCATCATTTCCCATTGACAATGGATAAAAGCCGATGGAAGACAATACATACCATGCTGACATTTCACCATTATCTTCATCACCAATATAACCCTGCCCAAAGGTACTTCCTGCATAACATCTTGCAAGAATATCTCTTACATACTTCTGTGTCTCCCACGGACGGGATGAGTACAGATACATATATGGAATATGATGGGACGGCTGATTGCTGTGTCCATACTGACCCAGTTTTACTTCTCTTGCTTCCCTCTGTTCATGAATACCACCAACACCATCCATGCCGCCATATCCAATATATCCTCCATCAGTTGTAAAGATTGTATCAAGCTTGTCTGCAAGCTGGTCGCGACCGCCATATAAGTTTGCAAGTCCAATTCCATCCTGTGGTACAGAAACTGCCATGTTAAATGCATTGGTTTCTGTATAATCTGCCCCCCACCAGAATGGATTAAATCCCGTATTATTGTCACTGTTTCCTAAATTCAAAGAACCGTCAGTTTTTCTTCCTCTCAACCATTTTGACGTGACATCCTGACCAGAATCGTCAAATAAGAGTGAATAGTTCTTTGCTCTGTTTAGATAGTAGTAATATTCAGACATATAGTTTGCTTTCTTTGTTGCATCGTTCGTCTGATCTGCCAATTTCTTTGCCATCTGAGCAATTCCGTAATCGTTAATATATCCTTCCATGGACCATGAGAAATTTTCATTTTCATCAGCAGGTACATATCCGATAAAGTTCGAAATATTTAATTTCTTTCTTCCTCCATTTGTAAGGTTATCGGATACAGTAGCTGCATTTCTCAATGCGGACCTGTATGCATTTTCATAATCAAATGATATGCCCTTTACCATTGCATCGGCAAAAATAGCATCACTGCTTGTTCCCACCATACTGTTGGTTCCACCCGGTGCAATCCATCTTGGCAGCCATCCTTGATCTTTATAATGCTGTACCAAACCGTTTAACAACTCTGTTGCTTTGGACGGTGTAAACAGTCCATACCCTGACCATGCAGTACGATATGTATCCCAGAAACCATTATTAATATAAATCTTTCCCTCCACAGGATCTGCATTAGCATCTTTGTAAGGGCTCTTGTATTTCCAAACCGGATTACTGTTTGACCCTGTATTTTCTGACATAAGATTTGGATAACAATACATACGGTAAATACAAGAATACAATGTAACTAACTGTTCATAATTTGCGCCTTTAACATCTGTGATAATTCCAAGCTGATTATCCCATTTAGACTGTGCCTTGTTATAAATCGTTTCAAAACTGTCTCTCCCAATTTCAAGCTCCAAATTTTTCTTTGCCTGATCATAGCTGATGTATGATGTGGCAAGTTTCATTGTAACTGTATTGGAATTAAAGGATGCAATACTTTTCCTGTCATTTATTTTAGTTCCCTTAGGAGTCTCACTAAATTCTCCGTAAATGTACATACGCTTCGAACCATTCCCTGTATGGTCAGAATATGTTTTAAATGTATTTCCGCTATATTCGGTCCTACTTCCACCATTGGCACAATCAAAGATAACACTCTTGTTTGCCGTGTTATTATAAGTAAACCGTACCGCTGCGCCATGAGATGTCGGTGTCAGCTCTATCTGTGAATTTGCTGCATCGCCTCCATTGCCATCAAAAGAAACTTTATAATAATGCGCTTTTGCTACCTCATTATTATGACTAAAGTTTGCTTTTAACGTTCCCAATCCATAATCGTCATTTGTATTATAATCTTTGCTGGTATTTACCATAAATTGCCAGGTTCCTCTATCACCAACCCATATAGACGGTTCATGGCTTATTCCCATACAACGAAATTCATCTGTTTTCTGATATTCATAAGCCGAATTACTGCTTGCGCTGGTTGCAGGAATCCAAAAGTTGAATCCGTTTGGCACTGTTACTGCCGGAATTGTCAACCCTCTGGAGAAGTTTCCTGTATTGTTTGTTCCTCTTAGAATATTTACATAATCTGATAAGTGAGAATATACTGGATAATCCTGATTATATATTTCAATGTCATCAAAATATGTCTGGAATTTTGCTAAAGCCCTCGCATTATGAGCTTTCATATCGTACACAACCAAAATCTTTTCAATGACTTTTCCCTTTGCCACATCACCAATTTTGCTGTAAATTTCATTCCATTGTTGTGCCACCAGTGTACGACTATCTCCCTGAGACTGTGCATCCACCTTATTCCCATTTTGATCAATTGCACCTAACTCACTTAAATAAGTTCCATCCTTAAACTTTAAATCCACCGCCATATGCATCTGTGTATATTCATAGTCATATTCGTCTCCATTAGACATGGAAGGAAAAATTACATATCTTAAATTTGTATTATCACTTACTTTAAGATTCAAGTTGTCATAAATAACATTATAAGAATATGCATGACCAGTTCCTACATGAACTCCCTTGCATACAAGAGAGTGGTTTCCTGTCCAACCCACATTGGATTTTTGATTCCATGCATCGCTCGGTCCGGAAGTAATCTCACTATTCATTTTGCTAATAGAAGCACCAACTTCCTGACACTTGCCTGTTGCAAGAATAAACTCTGAAAATTGTGTCATGGAACCACCATTTTTATTTGCTGTAATCCGCAATCTATACTGTCTATATGCTGTGCTGTTATCCAATTCAAAATAATTTTGTTTATATCTGGCATTAAACACCTGATTTGTTTTATTGTCGATGGTTACCCAGCTTTCATTATCCGAATTTCTACCCTGAAGACTCCAATTCTTAGGGTCTCTTCCGGAAGCATCATTCGCAGAAGTTATCACATACGATTTTATAACCTGTTGACTCTTTAGTTTTACAATAACTTCCGACGGCTTTGCCTCAGTTAAATATTTTGTTCCAGAGTCTCCGTCAAACAAATTTTTCAAAACTTCATTATCATTTTTCGCGGCACTTCCCGAGTAACTCTCGATTTCACCGGATAAATTTCCATTTATCTGATACCTTAGTTCATTTGTTGTAATATTGGCGGTACCCTTCTTATCATCTACTGTAGAAGTTTTAAATCTATCTGCTGATTCAAAGGATGTAGACCATAATTCTCTTTTTGTTATATCTGCATCTATCACTTTTCCATGCACAGTTTCGCTTTTCGTAACAAATCCCACAGGGAGAGCCATACATACTGCAAGTAGAATACTGATACCCTTTCTTAATTTTCCTTTCTTTGTCATAATGTCCTCCTTTCAACTACAACATAACTGTACCTAACATAAAAATGCCATATCACTTATGCCATATAATCATTAAAATACATTTTAATTATATATAAAATGTTGTTTGTTGTATATACTTTCTAAAATTCAGATACCACTAATAAAAAACATGCTTCGCCTATTCAACTCCCTCGCCCCTCAATCAAAGTAGATGCTTTTTTAAGTATTTTATTATGAAAGTTTATTAATGATATTCAGTATTTTTTCTCCTTGCTCCGAATCTATGTCATAAAAATATCCAGACAAGATTATTTTCGTAGATGTATTAATAATCAGCTCCTCTGCATTAGTATCATCACATATAACTATTTTTTTGTTCCAACCTGTACTGTTAACTTTCATTTTATTACTTAATTTCAAACTGTCTAATGCTTCATATATTTCATCAAAATAATTCTCTTCAATATCTGTAATATTTCCAGTATTCCCATCAACAATATAAATACGAATTACATCTTCTCGAGAAATATGTAAAACATTTGTTTTGGTCATTTGTAAATAAAATATTATACCCAATACAATAACACATATAACAATAAAACCTATTAATAAACCTCTCCTTTTCATATATATTCTCCTACTTTAATTCTACATATACATAGTTCCAACTTCCTTTACAACCTCCCCAAACAAATCTTGAAGCCTTTGAAGTCCAACCATCAGCTATTCTTATGTATGTTTGATATGTATCTCCATACCAATGTTCATAAATATATTGCTGATACCCTACTGCTAATACAGAATGATCTTCATACATATAGTGACCATGAAGTATCAGATGACACGGCCTTCCTCCATCAATAACAGACACAATTTTTTTACCTTTACTTGTTCCACTATGAAACTTAGCAGACACACTAAAGCCATGATGACTGATATATTTTTTGCTTCTCAACTGTTACCGCTTTAACATAATTACACCAACTATTAAAAAGCCAATTGCTGGAATTAGCAGTTCTGGAATATCATAAATTAATAGTTCCATGATTTTCGCTAAAGATACAGAATTATTTAATTCCTTTTTTATTCCACATACAATTAGTATACAAAGAACAAAACAAAGGCACAAACAAATACCTCCTACTATTTTATACATGCTTTAACTACCTCCGTATTACTATTCCCTATAACTCCCTCTTTTCAACACTATTCCTTCTACTTTCCTAATACATCCATATATTTTTCTTTCTTCCAACATAACATCTATTATTTATATATTTCAAATATCAATCTATTTTAAAGTAATCTCCCAGAAAAAAATAATAATCCCTAATAATACAAAAATAATTCCCAAAGCAAATATTATCTTTACATTATCTGTCCAATGATTTTTATTGTTCAACACCAAAAACATTATGATTAATCCTTCAATAATATATATCGACAACTGAATCTTGCTACTCATCATTTCTAATCCTCTTCTTTCTACTTATGCTTATGCCAAATTGATTGTTTTAAGTGCCATAAACCCAACGGTATATTAAGTGTAAGTTTTTTACTGTCAATACAATAGATACTATTGTTACAATATTTGCTATTACTGCAATATACTGTTGCAACGTCATTAATACAATAGCTGCACGAGCTGCAATAATTAATACTTTTGTACTTATTGCAGATAAAACGGTTCTAACGAATCCTGTTTCATCATCCCTGTAATAGCCACGGTAAGTAATGTGATTCAATTCATACGGTATCTCATTTCCTTCCACATATGTTTTACTTGTAACATTTCCCCATGCATCATATGTATATGTGGCTATCTCTGCTCCTCGTGCATCAAGCAGTCCAATAACATCTCCCTGTAAATTTTTCTCATAATAAATTCTTGCTGTTACAAGCGTTCCAGCAAAATTGGTATAACTATATTCAAACCCAATCACACTTCCATTGCCATCATATAAATACCAAATATCCACTTTCCGACTTGTTGATTTATATGTTACGGTTTCCCGAAGAAGTATACTTTCATCCCATTCATATACAGTTGTTACATCACTTGCATCTTTATAGGTTCTCAGTCCATTTTCATTATATTTATAACTTATACTGCTGTTATCTTCCAGCGCAACTGATGTTAACTTTCTGCCCCTGCTCCATGTAAATTCTAAGCCATTTACATATGATAGTGGATTTCCGCTATTATCATATGTAATAGTCTGACCATTATACGTTGTAAGTTGGTCTGGCCATTCGTTATTTCCATAAGTATAACGCACCGTCTTTCCGTTACTATCTGTTCTCTTTCCGCTTGTATTAATCGGATATTCTGTTTTTCCGTATACATTTCCATTTGTATTATAATCATAACTATACTCTTTCAGTATGGTATAATCTTTTTCTGTTGTCGACCTTCCAAGCATTCAATAACGGGCGAAAACTGTGTCATTTCAGTTGCAATGCACTTCGTTTTCCAGTCAGAAAGGTACACGAAATAAAACGTCATCCTTTTTATGAAGGCGAATCTGTGTCCCATTCTTCCCTATGGCTGCTAACCTCTCATATCTAACAGGATCATCATCTCTTGAAGAGGGTCCTAAATTTCTTCGTCCAGCCTACCCATAGTGGGGTGCCGCCTCTGCTCCTTTGTTTTTCATCAATTTAACGTTTTTGCTAACATTCGTCAACATAAGTGACAATTTTTACATGTTTTTGGTCATTTTTTGCAATATTGTGAAAGCTCAAGCTTCAAACACACTTTTTTACCATATTTAAAGCATATTGATGTTATTATATATTATAGTTATAATTGTTTCTTTGCGCATACCAATAACTCCACACATTATTAGCATCTATCCCATATTCTTTCATTTTCTCACGAAGTTTTAAAACTCTCTCTACCGCTTTCTTTTCCACAATAAGCCTCCTGTTCGCCACATATTAAAGCATACAAAACAAGGCAGATGAAAATACTTTTTACTTTGCCGGGAAGTTATGCTAGTATAATACATGTGGCGAAAACCATACGCCATTACAGTCATAATTTATTATTAGTATTAGGAGAAATTGCAATGAATACTCCCAAAAAGAAAAAGAACCGAATATATACCATGCTATCCGGCATAACCTTTCTGGTTTTTCTTGGCTGTGCTGCATATCTTATTTTTTATCTTGGAATACAGCCATACTACTTAAAGCAACAAAGCAAAAAGATAAATGCTGCTTACTATAATTCTTCGGAATTTGATTCCGGAAATAAAAATTCCGACGGTCTGCTATTGAAATTTTCCGAGCTTTTAAAGACAAACAAAGATACAAAGGGCTGGCTCAGAATTCCGGGAACCAATATTGATTATCCTGTCGTTCAGGGAGAAAAAAACTCCGATTTTTATCTGCACCATAATTTAAAAGGAGACACGGATAAAAATGGCTGCCTATATATTGATGCCAATTGTAATGTAGAGACTCCTACAAAAAACATTGTAATCCATGGCCACAATATGGAATCTACTCGAATGATGTTTTTTCAACTTCCAAAATATAAAGATATGGAATTTTACAAAAAGCATCCTATCCTCATATTTGACTCCATCTATGATGAATCCAAATGGAAAATCATTTCGTTTATGAGAGTCTCAGGAACTTATTCCCATAACGACGGCTTTGATTATATGCAAGGTGAATTTAATGATAATGAGGAATTTCTAGACTTTCTTCATCAAGTAGAAATGCGTTCTCTCTATCAGTGTCCTGTGACCGTAAATGAAAAAGACTCATTACTTATGCTCTCAACCTGTACCTATGAAATTGACAACTGCCGTTCTGTTGTTGTTGCCAGAAAACTTCGAAAAGGGGAATCAGAAGATGTGAACACCTCAAAAGCTTATCTGAAAAATGATGTGTTATATCCTGATGATTGGTATTCTAAATATGGTGGAAAAATGCCTGTCGCTAACTCCTTCACAGAAGCCATATCTGAACACACTCTTGATTGGTATGATGGAAAACGGAAGCATTAAATTTTATTCCTTGTCGGTCAAAAAAAGAAAGGATACATATCAATGCCATCCTTTCTTCCATATTTTTTATTATTTTTCTGCTTTTCTTTTTTTGTTCATAACAATACTCAATACCAACATTGAAATACCTAATATGCCAACAACAATTGCAGAAATAATTCTCTCACCTGTTTTAGGTGCATTTTCCGGTGGGTTTGTAATCACTGTTACTGTTTCTTTTGGAGTTGTTGGTTTCTCTAAAATTACTGTCGGTGCTGCTGTCGTCGTCACTGCTGATGTTGTTACCGCTTCGTATGTATTCGAAAAGACTACGTCATCTGTTTTTTCCGTAGCTCCATTTTCCACTGCATATATTACAGACTTCAAACCACCATTTCCATCATTTTCAATGGAGACTGTTACCGTGTAAACAGCACTATCATAAGTAAAATGTTCTGCATTACCCGCTTCCTGAGAAATGAAATAATTATATCTTCCCGGTTTTGTATAAGTCATGGGACCAATTTCTACTTTGCCATTATCCTTAATCGTAACCTCTTTTACATCTGGCATAGGGTTTGTTTCATTTTCAGATTTAATTACCACTTTATACTCAATACCTGAAGGTACCGAATCCCCTAGTGTCTTAATCTCTACCGGAATAGAAGCGGTACAATATACCTTTTCTTCTGCATATGCCTGTGTCTGGAACAGCAGAAGTGCAACGAAACATGGAAGTAGCCGCAATATAACAAACTGTTTCATCTTATTTTTCATATTATAGTACCTCCATCTTTACTTGTTTTTTTATTTATCCAACCGTCCAAACAAGACAACTCGTTCATTCGTTCCTGCTTCAGCGCAGGTTGATATTCCGATAATCTTATCATCATGATTCAGAGGAATATCACGATACTGAACTGCTTCGTCCTTAATATATTTCAAAAGGGTATCTAAATTGTCTTTACCTTGTACGGTCGGATTATAAATTTTGTTATTAAATTCCTGAGTCTCTACACACGCAAACAATGTAATCTTATATGTATCATCTAACAAAAACAATGCTCCTGTCTTGTGCTCCTGAAAATAATCATCATTTTTAAATTCAACAACATCTCCAAACATAGCACCATATTCCATATGATGACCATAAATAATTGAATAACTGTCAGTAAAATCACAAGCATTTCGATAATCTAAAAAGATAGAACCTGAAAAGGAAAATTTACCAAATACATCTTTGTTCAAATATTCCTGATTATCTTTTCCCTGAACAACAGGATAACTAATATGGGTATCAAAAATTGTAATCCACCCAACCACATCCTTGTTCAACTTCATAAGTTCTCCTAGCGTAATGCTATTCGGCCCATCCCCAGTAGGCTGGTATTTGAGCAAATCATTGGATGAAAATGCCCCACGATATATCATTATGGTATTCCATAACGAATAACCACCATATAACAGCATAATCAGAACCAACACCATGGCTATAAAACTAAGTATTTTATTTCCAACCCTTGCACATTTTACTGCTATCCCCACCTTGATATCCTTTCCATATCACGCAATTACTTGTTTCACGTGTAAAAACTCTCACAAACTTATTCTAATTTTTAGTATTCTGCTCTTTTCTTACGGAATAATACAAATGCTACAGCACCTGCTAAAACAACCATAAGTGCATATGGTCCGTAACTTGAAGCAAAACCTGTTGCGGAACCGGTCCTGTCATTGGTAAATGCAACTTCCTGTGTCTGTAATGAAGTTCCAGCATCAATGGTACCTGTTGCTGTTTTAATATTTCCACTTCCACCGGCCTTATTAGTACCATTCAATTTTGTCTCAAATGTTGTTTTATAGTCGTCTGCTTCTAGCTCTTTAATTGTATAGGTATCATTTTCAGTTAAACCATAAATTTTCACTGTATCTCCATGTTTCAGTTCAATTCTTGCAGCGGTACCTTTTTTAATTGCCGGTTGTCCTTCTAAATTATACCATTCGCCTTCTGCACCGTTAATTGTAATTTCAAAGATAAACTTTTTATCTCTTTCACCATAGTTACCAGTTACTGTCTTACTAATAACTAAATCGTTTACTGTTCCGTCTGGCTTTGGAACTGGGTTCTCTGTATCCGGCTTATTAACACCATATGTATTTACAAAAGCTCCACTCTTTACAAGTTGCCCATCTTCTTGGTACAAGACTAAAGATGCACTTGCAATATAAAAATTGGTTCCATCTGTAGCAACAGTAACATCTAAATATCTCTCTCCGACATCATATTTAATGCCTTCATAGGTCCCCGCTTTCTGCTTTACTTTATAACGGTAAGTTCCGATACCTTCCTTTGTAAAATTATCTGCAACTAAGGTAAATGTAAGTTTTTTACTAATAGATGTCTCAGTTAAATCTTTTGCTGCCGGTGCTAATTCAATTGTTCCTGGTTTTACAGCACCTGCTGGCGCATTTTTAAACGGTGGCTTTAAATCCTTATCACCATTTGTTGCTTTTGCCTCTTCTGCTGTTAAATTAGTAACCTCAAATTCAAATGTTGTATTTGGAGCATATACATCTGCTCTCTTATACAAATTTACATCAAGTGAAGCGCTTGTTACAGGTTCTGCTGCATTCACTGTTTTCATAGTTCCCGGCAATAATGTAATTGCCATTGCCACCGTCATAACACCTGCTGCTATGCGGCTAAAGATTTTTTTGTTTTTCAAATTCATAGTAAACATCCTTTCTTTTATTATTTTTTTGTTTTTCGAATTCATAATAAACATCCTTTCTTTTATTATTTTTTTTACATATTCTATAGGAAGTACCAAAATACTACCTTTATCACAGAGATACATATGGATTATATTTCTCTGTCAGATTCATTGATATTGTTTCTCCAATCTGCCCTCCGTAATACACAATAAATTACAAATCAGCGCTTCAATTACAATTCATTTTTTCTTATAATTGTAATCACTTTTCCCTTAATCTCTTCCATTTCTACTGCACCGAAATATCGACTGTCCTTTGCTCCCTCACGGTAATCACACAAGATAAAATATTGATTTTCTCTGAGCGTAACCGGATATGATACATTATTATCATACATAGGTGTCGAATAATATATATCATTTTCTGCAAGCAACGAACCATTAACTTTTACTTCTGCTTCATTGGTGATTTCTACCGTATCGCCATCTTTTGCAATGATTCTCCCAGTATACGAAACACCTTCTTTTTCAAAAATCACCACATCTCTAATGCTAAAGTTATTCTCCAAGCGATAGAAAAGCATCAAATCTCCTGCATTGATTTTCGGTGACATATCTTTATTTTTCATTGGTGTAATCCCAAAAATCACACCAAATATAATATACACCAATGCCGCCAGAAAAATCAGTCTTTCAAAGAATATGATAATTTCTTCTTTTTGAAACAGTTTCTTTCTTTTGTTTTTAATTACCTCTCCAGGATCATCTATGTCCTCTGCCTCTTTGGCGGTTCCTTTGGCATCATAAACATTCTGATATTCTTCCTGCAATTCATCCAGCTTTCGCCAAACGTCTTTTTCATCTATCCCCCCGAACATTTTTTTTCGGAACTTAAGATTTTTTAACAAGTTCGAAATATCCTTCATGTTCTTTGATGCCATAAGATTCCCTTCCCGAAAATTATTTTTTACAGTTATTCTCTTCAGCCTAACTTTCTAAATTTTCCTTTTTTTCCTGCCACAAAACAAGCTACTGCCAATAATGCACAACCAAGTAAAATGATAAATGGCTTTGCTCTATTGTTCAAACCGGTAGGAGTCAGGTCACGTGAGTTGGTACATGTAGTCGATTTGTTCTCAGAAATTACTACATTCTTAATTTCTGAATTCCACGTTGTAACATATCCTTCTGATGAATAATCATCTTCCGAAACGCTGGCAGTACAGCCATCCGGTACTACAAATTCAATGCTTTCATTATGTTTCAGACTGAAACTATATGTAGAACCATTTGACGTTACCTTTCTATCATTCGGGAAGGTGTCATCATTATAACTTACCGCCGCTTCACTCAATGTCAACGTGAATTTAAATGACTTATCCCGTTCACCAAATTTGCCTTCTACTTTCTTTGTAACTTTAATCGTACGTGTCGGCTTATAAATATTGGTGATTGTCGCTGAATTTGACTGACTTCCTTTATAATTAATTCCGCTTGCACCAATTGAATACTCAAATTGTTGTTTTGCATTTACTGGCAAATTATTAATTGTTTCATTAATGCTGTCAGTAATCTGAACCAATGCATATCTATTGTTATCTTTACCATTGAATGTTCTGTCAACCTTTTCAACAACTGTATATCGGTCACCATCCTGTAAGCCTAACTCTGAAGCTTGAATCGTTCCACTTGCGAAAAGCCCTCCGGCATCATTCGCATTCACTTTTTCGATTTCTTTAAAATCACTCAGTGTTACTAATTTCTTCTGATTTCCATTTACTTTCGCTAATTCAACGGTCACCTTGTAATCCTTCGGAAGATTTTTTGCTTCCACACCCTGCACAATCTTTGTGACCGTTATAATATTTTTTACATACACAAGAACTAATGTATCATGATTAAATTCTACAGTCATCTGCCCTTTATTATTATAATAGAAGTCCTTATCGTTCATTTTTGCATTTGTTAAAGTATAGTCGGACAGATTGTAAGTTGTACCGTCTTTCTCAAAACTACTAGGAACAACTACCTTTCCACCAGGAACCGTTTTCCCCTCTATTGTATGCTCTGTTACTGTGTTTAGATTGCCATTTACACCATATTCCTGAAGTTTATATGTTATGGAATAACTTTTCCTCATTTCAAAGGAAACATTATCCAAAAGGTTTCCTACGGTAAGGTTTCCACCATTGTTGATTTCACTATGTGTTTTTCCGCCACCCTCTGCAGAAACAAAGAAGAAACGTGTTAAATGATCCTTATCTGTATTCGGTACTTTATACTGTCCTCTATGGCGTTCCCAATGCCCTGTTGCAACAGACTCACTACGAACTTTCCATACTCTTGCCACAATTCCACTCCCGAGATTGATTTCTGTTCCCTCATCATATTCTGATTTGGAATTCTTCAACTGATTATCATTATCCATTGTTTTCAGTTTTTTGATAAAGGTATCTGATATACCATTGTTTGGATTCAACTGCTCTGAAGTCATATATTGCCTTGCATCTTTTGCCGCCATTGCCACGACATACATCGTATTTTGATTCCAACGTCCTGCATGATCCAAATCCCAATAACACTCTGATGAAGGTGTTGTCAGAATATCTTGATACAACGCCCCGATATTCTCACAATTCAATTCAGCAAACTGATCACCATGGGTCCCATCTTTATACATTTCCTCATAAGTTACGGAAAACTGAGCTTCCTGGTACCCTTTATTTACTTTCAGATTTCTACCATTAACAATTTCAATATCATGACCAACCTTATAAGGGTTGATGTTGGTATGCCAGCCTGGTCCTGTTGTTTTCCAATACAGCCCCGGATATCCATTCGGATATTGCTGTTCATCCCCATTCGCGTTAAATGGGAACAACGCTCCTGATTCTCCCGGTGTACACATAATCGGATTTTCAAAGTCACCATTCTGTACATTATTATAGTAGTTTACTCTATATACCAATGACCAATCATCTTTTCCCTCTTCACTGACACGGTAATACATACCACCACCTACATCACGAGAAACATCAAGTTTCTTTCCATGATCATACAATACCGGCATGTCATCTCTGGACTCTGGTATATCCTGCCAGTCGTTTACGCCATCACTGCTTCTCTGCCATTTATATTTAATATTTCGGGCATCCTTCACACCCAGACAACCATCATCTTCAATAGTGTCTTCAATGGAAAGGCTATGTGCTTTTGTAATGTTAATTTTAATTTTAATTTCAAATTTAGGAGCTTTCTTACCAAGATCACTTTCTCTTTCATCACCTGTGTTTGTTGTACCATAAATCTGACATCCAATCCATGTGCTATCAGAATCTTTATTTCCCAAATCCTTAATTTTATACTTAACAGTGGCTGCTTTCTGCCCACAGAATTCTAAAACATCACTATTATAACCATTTGCCCCCCACTTGTTATTTGTAACAAGGTTTGCATCTTTCGGATTTCCAGACCAACGTACTTTATCAATCTCGTTATTTTCATCTTCTCCAAAATCAATATGTATATCTCTTGGATTAACGTAGAAATAGATGTAATTATCTTTGCCTGGTTCATAAACGACTTCATAAGTGTCATTTGTGGCTAATACATCTCCCTGCACCAAATCTGCATTTAATATTGTATATTTTTGTTCCGTTCCATCCGCATATTTCATATTAGCCGCTTTTTCCGTCTCGTTTTTATCATATAGTTTATCGACCGGATAAATTCCGTACTTTTTCCCTTGAACATCATTCCAATATTTCGGTAAATTCGTTTCCTTACCCCATGCTTCAAACTCCCAGATAGATAGTCCCCATGAGCTATTAGCAGCTTTCGATGACTCTATCCGAATGTAAGATGCATTTTTTTCACTGTCCAGTTTAAAGCTATATCCAACTCTGGCACTGGAACTAAGATTGCCTGCTGACCCTGGATTTTTCCATCCGGTTACAGTCTTTATTGTCTCCCATGACTTTCCATCCTTCGATGTTTTAATTGTAAAGTCCTCCGGATACGCACGTTCAAATTTTAAGTCTACACTGTGTAACGCATATTCTTTTCCAAGGTTAATCTGATACCACTGCGCATCTCCACTGATAGATCCCCATCTGGAGTCATCTTTTCCGTCAATCGCCCATGCAACTTCATTCTCGTTACTTGAACTTGCTGTTGCTGTTTTATTTACTGCCACATCTTTCACATCTGCCGACAGTTTATCGCCTTTTACAACAAACTCCCAAATAGACAATCCCCAATCTTTATTTTTAAGTCTTGTCGCATTAATTCTGATATATCTTGCCTTTCCATGATAAGAAATATTAGAATTCCATTGGTATTTTGCATTCGCTTTATTATCATTCCCGGAAGGTGTCCAGTCCTTTACAGTTTCTGTAGTCGTCCATGATTTTCTGTCTCTGGAAACCTGAATTTCAAAATCCTTTGGATAGGCACGTTCAAACTTCAACATAACATGATTGATTTCATAAATCCCCTCAAGATCTATCTCAAACCAGTTGTCATTCTGATTTTCAAGACCTCCCCATCTGGAATCATCATAACCATCTACAGCTTCTTCCGGAGGGTTCTCTTTATAATGATCATCCTTGCGATCACTACGGTTACCACTGGTTCTGACCGGCTTATCCAATGCGATATTGGACGTATCTACCTGTCGTGTTAATTCGAAATAATCAATATTGATATACTGGCTATATTTTTCAATGCCCGTTGTTTGGCGTCCGGCAATATATATTGTATTCTCACCTTTTGGCAATGTAATGTCCATCTCTACGGTTTTTACTTTATCCCATTCTCCTGTAGACGGAGTGGAAAGTTCTTTCCATGTTCCCTCTCCTATCTTTACAAATATATCTCCATCATATTTGGTTCCATATCTAACAGCAAGCTTATATTTACCTGCATGCTGTGCATAAACCTTATACCCCAGGTACTCATCAGGGTCACCACCTGTCAGAGTATTCCAAATAGTTGCATATTTACTTCCAGAATAAATGTCACCACCATCATCTTTTATTTCATACTGCTTATTTTCAGTTTTATTTCCGGATTCATGATACTCTTCTGCTTCATGTTTTCCTTCTGCTAAAGGAGAAGAAATCTCAAAATAGTCTAAATTAATCTGCTGCCAGTAATCTCCTTTTCCTGGATACCATATATTACTTGCACCTGTTATATCTATGGTATTTTCTCCACGGTTTAATTCAATAACAGTGCTAACCTCTCTTACATCATTCCAATCTTTCGTTTGGTTTACTGTAACAGATTTCCATGAATCTCCACCATTCAATCTGACATCAATATTCGTAGGTTTGTTGTCATCACCTGCATTATTTCTATACACATATCCTATGGTCAACAAATATTTTCCCGGTCTTTCAGCGTATAATTTCTGTGTCAGATAGGAACGAGTATTATTTCCATAATCATCCTGAGGGAAGGAATTTAAGTTGCCAACATATCCACTTCCCGAAAAATTTTCATCGGTAACAATCTTAGCCGAACTCGTCGATGTACCTGCTGTATATGAACCAGAATTTTCTGCCTCATGTCTGCCTTCTGCCGGCACTTCTATTGCTACAAGTTCAAAATAATCCAGATTGACCCACTGCCACTTATTGACATCATCATACCACACATGGCGCGCGCCTGTAACATTAATCTTATTATTACCCTGGTTTAAATAAATTTCTTTACTAACGACACTAACAGTATTCCAAGAATCTGTTAAAGGAACACCTTCTATTTTAATCCACTCTCCATCGTTAACTTGGACGTCAATTTCTGTCGTCTTACTTTTATCATTGTCCGTACTACCATTAATCCCAGCAGTATATCCGATTTTAATTTCATATCTTCCAGCAGACGGACAATTTACATTTGTCGTAATGTAGGAAGGTTTATCATTCGGCCATGTATTCATGCCGGAAACCCAACTACTATTCGAAAAATTTCCATTGCCTCTTTCTTTCTTTGGTTCACTTGCTGAGCCAGGCACAATTTCGCAATTTTCTGCCTCAATTCTTCCCAGACCGCTTTGTGCCTGAGGAACTGCTCTAACAGCTTTTTTCAAAGGCGTATCCACAATTTTTTCCACAGGATTTTCAGCATGTCCCAATTCTGCTGTTACATCTTTGGTGCTTTCTTCCCACACTGTTGCATCTTCCTCTGCAAGCGTTGCATCTTCTTTTGCAGGCGTCTTGTTTTCTTTTGTATCAGTTGTCTCTTCGACCGAAGTTTCCTCTGCAACTGATTCTATCGTCTTCTCCGATACTTCAGATGTTGTCTCTTCAGAAACCGCAGTTGTTTCTTGAGTTGTATCATCTGCCAATGCAGATAATGACATATTGCTCATCCCCGACACGAAAACAACAAGTGCTAGCATAACTGCAAAACATTTCTTTATGCTCCTGCACATATCTTATTCCCCTTTCTTTTCATATCGTTAACCAAAAACACCATTTATCATTTTATCTATCTTATAGTTTCTGTATTATACTATTTTATAATTCCGTCCAATGGCATAATTGTATTTTACTAAATTTTCTCTTAAAGTTCAATTACCTATTGCATTATCCTTCTTTTTCTAGACACGTGAAATATTGTAAATCATATCCCCATACAACACCTTCTTCGCAAAGTTTACTAATGTGCTTTTCAATAAATTCGATGACTGGATATACGTTATATTTTGGATTTCGAAGAAATCCTAATAAAAGTTCCATTGCAAAGTTTCCTGCTCCTCTGCCTTATCACAATCAATTACAAGCTCCTTACCATCCATATCCGTCATGACAACAGAACGCCTACTGCCATCATAATGATACAATGTATATAATTTAGTGTCATGTAACCACCTCGCTATCTACACCATCCCAAAATGCTCCAGCGCATCCAGTTCTATCTCAACCTCAATCCTATCATCCGGCTTTTGTTGGGACAAAAGAACAACCGTTTCAACGTGCACTGTTCCAGGGAACATATCCACTGCGCATGCTTTTTCAACCTTATACCCCTGTTCCTGAAGTATTTCCAAATCTCTTGCAAGACTTGTTGGCTTGCAACTTATATACACCATTCGGTCAACGCCAAAATCGATTATCTTCTGCAATGCCTTTGGATTTATGCCATCACGTGGTGGATCAAGTACGATTAAATCAGGCTTGTCCTGAAGGTCGTCAATTACCTTTAAAACGTCGCCGGCTATAAACTCGCAATTATCAAGGTTGTTTAAGCTTGCATTAACTTTTGCAGCTTCAACAGCTTCCTCTATAATTTCAACCCCAACTACTTTTTTTGCAACAGGCGCAAGAATCTGGGCGATTGTTCCGGTTCCGCTGTATAGATCGAATATTAACTTGTCCTTTGTCTCTCCGATATATTCTCTTGCTTTTGAATACAAAACTTCCGCCCCAAGTGAATTAGTCTGGAAAAATGAAAATACTGAAATCTTGAACTTTAAGCCTAAAAGTTCTTCGTAAACATATTCCTGTCCGTATAGAACTCTTGTCTCATCGCTTTGCACAACATCTGCCAAGCCATCATTAATAATATGAATAACTCCGCACAGCTTAGCTGACAAATCAAGCGCCTTTATTTCTTCAACCAAACTCATTAAGTCAGCTTTCTTCTCCATTTCTTCATCTGATGTTGTAACAAGGGCCACCAACAACTCTTTTGTCTTAGTTGTTCTTCTGACTAACAAGTGTCTTACATAACCTTCGTGATGTAATTTATGATAAAAAGGTAACTCTTTTTTTGCACAGTAATCCAAAACACATCTTAAAATAATATTGTAATCCCTGTCTACAATCTTGCAGTTATCCACCGTTACAATATCATGAAAACTATTCTTTTTATGCATTCCAAGTGCCAAAGGTCCATCCTTAAACTCGTCACCAAAAGAAAATTCCATCTTATTTCTGTAGCCCCACTGCACAGGACTGCCAAGTATTCCCTCAAACTGGTAATCTCCTTTGATTGCATTGTCAAGAATCCCCTTAACCATGTCTTCCTTAAGTTTCAACTGATTCTCATAACTCATTGTCTGGTAAGAACAGCCACCGCAATCACCGAAATGTGGGCAATTAGGTTCAACATCTTCCATTGGTGATTTTTCAATTATTTCCTTTAATCTTCCCTGAGCCTTTCCGGAACGCTTCTTTGAAACAACAAACTTAACCTTCTGACCCGGCAATGTGCCTTTTACTGATGCTACTCCATCTTCACCACAATCCACTTCCCCTTTATTAGGAAAAGTAACCTTTGTAACTACTCCTGTATATTCAACGCCTTTTTTCATCTTTGCTCCTTTTAAAACAACTTTAGCCCAAACAAAGCAGTCGCCGGATTCTACCAACTACTACTCAGCTTGGGCCACTTTTTGTTGTTTGCTTTTTAATTTTTATTCTTCTTCAAAATCATCTTCATCTTCGTCTTCAAAGAGATCTTCGAAATCATCTTCAAAGTCATCATAATAATCTCTGTTAACGAATCTGTAGATTGCATATGCGGCACCTGCTACTGCTGCTACTGCTGCAATTACTGCCAAAACGATTGCAACAATCTTCTTTGTTTCTTTCTTCTCATCGTCTTTTGTTAAGATTTTTCCAATCTTTACGCCCTTAATTAAATCGTCCATTTCTGTCACCTCGTTTTCTATCTGATTGATAATAGATTCAAAATTTATACTTATTGGTATTATACCAAAAATCAAATATATTTACTACAATTTTTTAAGTTTTGCAAAAGATGCCATCATAACTTTTTGACCTGCTGTGTCAAACTCAACTGTTACCTGATAATCTCTTGGTCCGTCCTCCACGCCAAGCACTGTTCCGTCGCCAAATTTTATATGATGAACTCTGTCGCCAACTCCATAATCAATGTCTGCCTTTGTTACAACAAACTGCTTTCCAAAGCCCGGTTTAGTTGACGGATTGCCATATGCAGGCTTCTTTGCCATTGTTCTGTAAGCGTTTTTGTGTTCATTTGCAGCAAAATTTCTTGAACCGCCGTAAGATGAACCCATATAGCCTGAGCCACCATGATTTAACGAGCCTTCATAGCCGCCGAAACCACTAAAAGATGGTTTCTTCTCAAAACCTGCTGCAACTCTATCCGTTACATTTTTGCTGTTTACAAGGCTCATTGGAATCTCTTTTACAAATCTTGAAATAATATTGTACTGAGTCTCCCCTCTTACCATTCTACGCTTTGCGTAGCTTATTGTTAGATGCTTCATTGCTCTTGTTATTGCAACATAGCAGAGTCTTCTTTCCTCTTCCAGTTCTTCCGGATCATCTGACATAATGCTCATATATCCCGGGAATAATCCGTCTTCCATTCCGCAAAGAAAAACATTAGGAAATTCAAGTCCCTTTGCACTGTGAACTGTCATTAAAACAACATAACTGCTGTTTTCATCTAAGTTATCAATTTCTGAAACCAAAGCAACTTCTTCCAAAAATTCTGCAAGACTTGGATTGTCTGTATTCTCCTCGTATTCAGTTACTTTTGTTATTAATTCATCAATATTTTCGATTCTGCCATTGGCTTCATCTGTGTTTTCTGCTGCAAGTTCTGCCACATATCCTGTCTCGTTTAACACTTCGTTAACTAACTCTTTCAAAGACATGCTCTGTTGCTGGTCTTTGAAATTTTCAATTAAATCAGTGAATTTTCTTACCTTTGTTGCTGCTCTTTCAAGCCCCGGAATGTTTTCAACTTCAAGCAATGACTCATACAAATTAAAACCGTAAGCTCTTGCAAAATCCTTAGCCTTAGTAACTGTAGTCGCACCAATGCCTCTCTTTGGCACGTTTATAATTCTTTCTACAGCTATGTCATCTGTTGCATTGCAGATAATTCTAAGGTATGCCAAAACGTCTTTGATTTCTTTTCTCTGATAGAAGTTCTGTCCGCCAATGATTTTGTAAGGAATATTTCTAAGCAATAATTTTTCTTCCAATGCTCTGGATTGGGCATTTGTTCTGTACAAAATCGCGTAATCACTATAATCTGCCCTTCCAAAATCCACATTTTCCTTAATTGTTGAGGCTACCATATCTGCCTCTGCGTAAGCGTCTTCAGCCTGATACAAATCTATTTTTTCACCCTGTTCATTGTCACTCCAAAGTGTCTTGTCTTTTCTACCTTTATTGTTGTGAATAACTTCATTTGCCGCATCAAGAATAGTCTTTGTTGAACGGTAATTCTGCTCCAGCTTAACTACCCTTGCATTGTTAAAGTTTTTCTCAAACTGAAGAATATTGGAAATATCCGCACCTCTAAATTTGTAAATTGACTGGTCATCATCACCTACTACGCAAAGGTTCTGATACTTAGAAGCCAGCAGTTTAATAAAAGCAAACTGAGCTCCGTTAGTATCCTGATACTCGTCAACCATAATGTACTTTAATCTTTCCTGATAACTTTCCAAAACTTCTGGACATTTTCTGAACAACTGAACTGTTTTCATTATAAGGTCATCAAAATCCAACGCGTTATTCTTCTTCAAAGTTTCCTGATAATTGTTGTATATTTTTGAAATATTAAGCAGTTTAAAATCTGACTGTGCCATCTGGGCAACCTCGCCTGTTGTTACAAGCTTGTTTTTGAAATCAGAGATTTTTCCAAGAACTGCGTTCTCCTTATACATCTTTGGATCAAGATTAAGATTCTTGATTACGTCCTTTAAAAGTTTCTTCTGGTCTTCTGTATCGTAAATAGTAAAATCGTTACTATATCCTATTCTGTCAATATATCGTCTTAAAATTCTTACGCAGGCTGAGTGAAAAGTACTTACCCAAACCTGTTCCGCACCAAAACCTACAATCTTATTTACACGCTCACGCATCTCACCTGCCGCTTTGTTTGTAAAAGTTATTGCCATAATGTTGTATGGCTGAACGTGTTTTTCTTCTATTAAATATGCAATTCTATGAGTCAGCACCCTGGTCTTTCCGGACCCTGCACCTGCCAATATAAGCAATGGTCCTTCCGTATGATAAACTGCCAACTGCTGCATATCATTTAATGTTTCGTATATATTATTCATAAATTCCATCCTTACCGGTAATTATAATTGTTTAATTTGTTATTATGATTACGTTAATCGTAACCTGTTTCCAATTTTCATAATCATTTACACTGCTAAAATATTTTAACATATTCCATTCTAAGAATAAAGACACCTTTAATTTTGTTTTTTTATTATATTTGCCTTTTTCAATTTTATATTCCGATTCCTATATTCCATGATTTTATATAGATTTTTTTATTAATATTTTATCTTGTGGTTTTTATTACTACGTGTTATTCTTGTAGTATCAGATAATAAATTATTTATGGAGTAGGACAATGCAATCAGAAGATTTAATTAACCAGGTTTTAGAAGAAATAGAATCATTTAACATTGATGATATTCCTAACATAGATTTATATATGGATCAGGTAACAACATATCTTAACGGAAAATTCAACACATCCAAGAGACATGATGATGACAAGCTTTTAACAAAAACAATGATTAACAACTATGCAAAAAGCCGCCTGTTGCCTCCTCCTGAAAAAAAGAAGTATTCAAAAGATCACATGATTATCTTAATCTTAATCTTTTTCTTTAAGAATGTTATATCTATAAACGATATCCAGACTATTGTAACTCCACTTCTAAAGGATTATTACAATAATGATGACATTCCTAATTCATTAGAAGATGTAACTAACGCTTTCTTAAATCATGTTCAGAAAAGCGACCTTATTGAGCCTTTGATTAAAGAATTTAAAAATTCTCAGAACATCTTTGGTGACTTAGAAAGCTCTGACCGTGAATCAATTGAAACAATTGGGCTAATTGCCACATTAAGCTACGATATGTATATTAGAAAAAGACTTATTGAGAAGCTTATTGATTCTTTGCCTAGTTCAAAGGGTGATACTGGCAAAGATAAGAAATAAATTGTAGTGTTCCACGTACTTTTTCTGCACCGTACCCAGACATATTCAAATCTTCTGTTTTTGGGGTACGATTTTATTTTATGTAAACTGATTATATCACTTATTCTTGCTTTAAATACGTTTTTGTCACATATTGATCTTTATTCTATGTATTATATTAACCAATATGTCACTTATACTATATTTTCTTCAATATTTGTACCCCGAAAATTACACTTCCTTTAATTTTCGGGGTACACTCTATTAAAATTATAATTTTCTCCGTGTTATGTTAACCAAACATATTCAGAATATTCAAATTAACTGTATGTATTTCAAAAAAATAAATCATACGCAGTTAACATGCTACTTATAACAAAATGTTGTGGTTATTTCATAATCCGCTATTCCGATTTCCTGTAGATTAGTAAACACTTCACATTCTATCTTATATGTTAATCCTTCAATCATATTATAATTAGTAAGACTTACTCCTATTCGCACTTTACTTCCTGGTGCTAAACTTATCGGTGGTCTCCTAGAATTAAGAATTTCTTTTTTGCTTACATACTCTTTCTTCTCACCATTCTTGACAATTAAATAGTATGGATATGCCACAAAAATACATTGGTCTGACTTATTATTTAATTCAAGCTTTACATAATCTTTATTACCTTCTACAACCTTGACTGTAACATTCTTATTAGTAGCTTTTTTTAATTTCTTTTTCACCTGCACATTTATAGTCTTTCTCTTACCATATTGATCCTTTAATGTTATCTTTGCCTTGCCAATCTTTTTAGCTTTAACTAATCCTTTTTTATTAACAGTTGCTACTTTCTTATTAGTGCTTTTCCATTTTATTTTTTTCATTGACAAATTGCATAATTTTGCACTTTTACCCTTTTCAATAACAACAGTTTTAAATCGGTTTGTATCAATTTTTACGGTTTCTGCATTAACAATATTTCCCTGACTGCAAATAAATAACATAATCACCATTACTATCACAACGCTTATTTTTGTGTTCATACTCCCTCCTAATAAAAAGCATATCTCCAGTTATTATAAATATCTCCATTTCCTGGATTATAATAAAATTTATATCCCGTATTTCCATTTAATTCTGAAGGAAAAATATGATTGACTACATATACATTTTCTCCATTCATTGGCATATTAGAATCCATATAAACATAATAATATCGCTGCAAGTCTGTTCTATAATAGCATCCACACAAAGCTACTGCATGAGCATAATTTTTTGCACTGTTTTCTTCATTATGTAAGAAACTACAAAAAACCGGTTTATGGCTTTCCATTAAATACAAAACATCTGTAAAAGATAATTTATGTTCAACATATTTCATAGATATTGCATAATACTCCCACATTCTCTTTTCCCACTGAATATTTCCAACTGGATCCGCATTGTATTTTTTCTTTAAATCATAATACACTTTCCTTGCATTACATTTAACCGTTCCGCCACGTTTATAATTAATAATGCTAGCCCCTGTTGCCGCCCAACATATTCCCTGATTGTTAATTTCTCCATTAGCAATCAAATCTAATTTTGTCGTGTATAACATTAACGTATTTTTTGTATTCTTTATAGTTTCATACTTTTTCTTATGCGTTCCTATATATGAAAAATCTGTTGTATATTCACTATCATTTATACTTGCTGTCTCTATTTCATATTCATCTGAATTTAATTTTACATTTTTTGATATATCTGAAAACTTTCGTTTTTTTAATTTTCTATCTGAATTATTCTTTCTTATTGTTTTTCCTGCATTTTCACCTGTTACTACTTTCGTTTCTTTTTTGCTATGTAAACTTAATCCATTGCCATTTGATTCAACGCTAATTCTCTCTTCTCCTATATCATTAAAAAAATTTTCACTATATAAAAATGACGTTAATTTTTTTCCTTCGTATTCTGTAACATTTATTGCTCCTATCTCTTCATCTGCTACTTTCACAAAAAATATAGAACTTTTGTTTTTTGAATTTTCCACATTAAAAGACTGACTTATTTCTACTTTATCATTCTTTTGACAGTCCACTCCTGATAAATAACCTCCTAACTCCTCAATCGCAACACTTTTATCATTCTTCTGAACTTGTCCAGCATTTACGTTTTTCATATTTGCCATTAGCAAAACGCTTAATATAGCAAACATAATAAATTTTTTCTTACTTTTTTTCATATCTTTCCTCCTACTCTCTTTCTTTTCCATATTGGATTTCTCATTTTCATTATAGCATACTTAATTTTTAAAAAAGTGGAATATTCTCTTATTTAGTGGAATATTATTGAAATTTTGCCTAAAGAAAAAGGTACGAAATCTCTATCTCGTACCTTTACTTTTTATTCATCTTTCTTTAATACTCTTTCAAGTACCATATCATACCCGTCATTTCCATAATTAAGTGAACGGTTGACTCTGCTTATTGTCGCTGTTGATGCACCTGTGGCATTAGATATGTCAAGATAAGTCTTTCCTTCTCTTAACATCTTGGCTACTTCATATCTCTGTGAAATAGAAAGCAACTCGTTTACTGTACAAACATCTTCAAAAAATGTATAGCACTCTTCCTTATTCTCTAATGTTAATATTGCATCAAAAAGATGATCAACTTCTGTATTTCTAATTTTTTTACTCATTTCAACCTCCTGAGAGATACCTTTACTTACTTTAAGATTTTATCACTCTAAAGTTTGAAAGTCTAGTATTTTTTTCTTAATGTTTTTAATTCTTCAACACTAAACTTGTATGTTGTGTTACAGAAATCACATTTTACTTCGATTGCCTTGCCATCATTAATTATTTCGTCTAATTCTTTGTTGCTTAATCCTGCAAGTGCCTTTACAATTTTTTCCTTGCTACATGTACACTTAAACTGTGTATCGATTTTGTCTGTAAACTCAACATCCATGTCGCCCATTACTTCTTTAAGAATATCTTCAGGTGTCATACCTTTTTCAAGCATATCTGTAACTGATGTAATTTTGCTGATTCTATCCTCTAATGCCTGAATTGTTTCTTCGTCTGCAAAAGGCATTAACTGTACTATAAATCCGCCTGCCTGTTTTACTGTATTGTCTTTTGACATAAGCACCCCAAGGCCTACTGCTGAAGGAACCTGCTCTGATGTTGCAAAATAATAAGTCAAATCTTCTGCAACTTCACTTGTTCCAAGTGGAACCTGGCTTGAATAAGGCTCTTTAAGTCCCATATCCTTAATAACTGTTAATGTTCCGTAACCGATTGCCGCGCCTACATCTAACTTGCCTGCATAGTTGGCAGGAATAAGCACGTTAGGATTTCCAACATATCCCTTTACGTTTCCGTGTGAATCTGCTGTAACTGTTACTCCGTTAATAGGTCCGTCGCCCTTCATCATAATTGTCAAAATATCCTTGTCGCCCTTCATCATAACGCCCATCATTGCTCCACCTGTAAGCAAACGACCTAAAGCTGCTGTTGCTACAGGACTTGTATTATGATGCTGTCTTGCTGTTTCAACCATCTCTCTTGATGTAATTGCAAATGCTCTAATCTGACTATTTGCTGCTGTTGCTCTTACTATATAGTCCACTTATTTTTTCCTCCTGATTTTTAATCTATATCTTTTTCAGTTTTTATTTCGAAACTTGATTTTTCTGACATTCTCTTGCCACAACATATATTCTTTCGCTTTCGCTATTAGGTTCATTTCTTGTAAATGCATCATAAACAGTTACGAACTCAAGTCCTGCAAGATTCAAAGCTTCTTTGATTTCTTCAACTGTATAAGCTCTCTGATAATGCTCCTCACTAAATTTATCATATCTATTGTCATCACCTTTAACAAAAATAGAAAGCATATATTCATTTATACAATCTTCCTCATCAAAATAATTGTCCCAAATAAAACTGCAGTCTTCTCTGTCCTCGGCAATTACTGATTCGCCAATACTTCTGTATAACTCTATTGTTTTTAAATCAAAAACAAAAATTCCACCTGGATCAAGATAATTGTTAACCAACTTAAAAGTTGTAACTAAATCTTCGAATTCCGTAATATAATTAATGGAATCACAAAGGCTTACCACTGCCGCTACCGTTCCATACAAATCTAGTTCACGCATATCCTGGCACAAATACAATATACCGTTGTTTTTTCTTTTTTCAATTGCCATATTAAGCATTTCCTGGGAGTAATCCACGCCAATCATATCGTAGCCCTTGTCTGCCAACAGTTCCGTAATATTGCCCGTTCCACAGCCCAAATCTAACACAATACCATAATTGACACCATATTCTTTTAAAATGCTAACCAAATATTCGCACCATTTATCATATTCAATATTGTCCATAAACTTATCATAAACCTGTGCAAAACCCGTATATGCTTCCATAGTATTCCTCCATAATCCTTACCATTCTATCAGCAAAACTTTATAAACGCAACCATTAGACTTGCCAAAAATCTCACACTACATTATACTGACTATGACAATTTTAAATATGTTAAAATTATAAAATAAAAAACAGGTATGAAAGGTAAATATAACAGGTAACTTTTTATGATAAATATTACTGGTGAAATCCGTAATTTATCCGCCAAAAGGCTAATCATTCCAACGATAACTTTTATTCTTATGATTTTATCGTTAATGATTTTTCCTTTTTTTAAAGTGTTTAATCCCGAACCCATATCAAATATATATAATGTAAGACTTTCTGACAAATACGTAAAAGTAACTGCCAAAACCCTACATTACTCAGGTTACAATCTTATAAAATTTGGCAATAAGAAATACGGATATTATTATGCACTAAATGACAATCAATGTGTTTTTGTGATTCTTCCTGTAGGTAGCACACCTAAAAAAACATTAACAAATTACAGTTTTAAGGGAAAAGTTATAAAGCCCAACAGTTCTTACAGGGAGATGCTTGATGCATTCTCAAAAGACTTAAACTGGGATTCTCAATCCCTTTCAAAAATCACAGGTGAGTGTTTAATTAGCAATGCTAATTACCACCCTATTAAATATATGATTTTTATGTGGTTTGTTATAGTTATTATGCTGATTTCATTAAAGAATATAGTCGAAGCAATTATGGGAATAGTTAATCCATATCTTTACCCTGTTTGCACTTTTTTAAACAAACAGCTTGGAAAAGAATATATTGACGATGCCGAGTCAGAACTTAGTTTTGGTAATTACATACAGATTAACTCGATTTATATAACTGAAAACTATTGCATAGACCTTGGAAAAAACAAGATTTACATACTTCCACTTAATGATATTGTGTGGTGCTACCGACTTGGAAATATTTCGCTTAATCCTAAAAGCGAAGAACCAACTTTTTCACTTCACTTTACATTAATAGATGGCTCCACAATTCTTTTTAAGAAAAAAACAAGCGACGAGGCTTTGGAGGCAATTAATGCCATCCGTGCAACAGAATACAATATTATAATCGGCCATTCGGAATCAAAGAAAAAAGCTGCAAAGGCAGTTATAAATAGTTATAAACAGAAATAAATAACAGCACCTTAGTGACATTTTGCCATTAAGATGCTGTTGTTTTTAATTTTCTTTATAAAATATCAATTAATAATTTCAAAAAAATAGGCTGATGCAACAGCCTATTTTTTTGTGAAAACTATCTTCCACAGCAATATTTATATTTCTTTCCTGAACCACATGGGCAAGGATCGTTTCTTCCAACTTTCTTTTCCTTTATAACGGTTCCTGAAAGTTTCTGTTCTTTGTAAAGTTCCTTTCTTCTTTCAGGTGTTAAAAGGTTGTCCCATTCTTCTAAGTTATAAAGCCAGTCTGCCTTAGCATCAACCATGTTCTTGTATAACTTTTCAGGATCATATTCTAAGCTAACTTCTGTTGTATCTTCTAATTCTTCAATTGGATTCTCAACCTTTAAGCTTTCGTTGATTCCATCAAGGAAACCTACCATTGTAAGAACTTCCATATTGTATTTCTTTGCAAGTTCTTCAACTGTTCCCTTTACTACTACGTCAGGATGTCCAAGAATATCTTTGTATACTTCCTTCTCCTGTACGAAATAAGCACCCCAGAACTGATTATACTGTTCCTGTGTCTGTTCCTGATTATAAGCGATTTCACGCCATGTCTTTAATAAATAATCGTTTGCCATTTTTTCCTCCAAATGTATTAATATGCTAAGCACCTGTTCTTACCTAACATTATATTTTTCTTCTCTCAGATATTATACAAATAGTAAACAATAATTGCAATAAAATATTATTTCTACTATACTAAAAAGAGTTCAGAAAATAAGCTTTTTTAGCTTTATCGTTGCAGTTTTGTGACAGAATGGAGTTTTTATGGAAAAATTAAAACGTATCCTTGCCATATTGGCAATAATCTCACTTGTATTTTGTGCTTTGCTTACATTAGTTCTTGCACTTCTTACAAACTTTGGAGTTGGAGATTTTACTAATGCTTGGAGAGCAAGTGCATGGTCAATGATAATATTGCCGGTGCTTTTTTATGTAATGATATGGATTTGCAAGTTGTTGAAGAAACAATAGAAAAGACCTTAGCATTTAAACTAAAATTTTAAATGCTAAGGTTTTTTTATAATCCTGCAAATTTTTCTTTTTTTTCATAAACTGACCAACGGCATCAAGTCGTGTACTCATAGACCTGACGGTCTATGACCTCACTGGCTTTCGCCTTGTTTCCCTCTACTATACAGATAGGCATTGAGCCATCTGTACTCATAGACCTAACGGTCTATGACCTCACTGGCTTTCTCCTTGTGTGCTACTACTTATACAGATAGGCATTGAGCCTCTGTACTCATAGACCTTCGGTCTATGACCTCACTGGCTTTCGCCACGTGTGCTACTACTATACAGATAGGCATTGAGCCTCTGTACTCATAGACCTTCGGTCTATTTCGTCACTGGCTTTCGCCACATCAAATTAAAAAAACACGGTTGAAAAATTGTGCAAGCACATTTTCAACCGTGTTTTTCATTTGACAGAGGCTCAATGCCTATCTGTATATGATTTCATGTCTTCCTGGTCCGTTACTTACCATTGTTACTGGTACGCCAAGTTCTTTTTCGATGAATTCGATGTATTTACGACAGTTTTCTGGTAGTTTGTCGTATTCTTTGATTCCACGTATTTCTTCTTTCCATCCTGGAAGTACTTCGTATACTGGTTTTGCTTTTTTGAGTTTTGCTGTTACTGGGAAGTCTTTTACTACTTCGCCATCGATTTCGTATCCTACACATACTGGAATTTCATCTAAGTATCCAAGTACGTCTAATACTGTAAGTGCTACTTCTGTAGCTCCCTGCATTCTTACTCCGTAACGTGAAGCTACGCAATCGAACCATCCCATTCTACGAGGACGTCCTGTTGTTGCGCCAAATTCTCCGCCGTCACCGCCACGTCTTCTAAGTTCATCTGCTTCTTCTCCAAAGATTTCACTTACAAATTCTCCGGCACCTACTGCACTTGAGTAAGCTTTTACTACTGTAATAATATCCTTAATTTCATATGGTGGTATTCCTGCACCAATTGCACCGTATGCTGCTAGTGTTGATGAAGATGTTACCATTGGGTAAATACCAAAATCAGGATCTTTTAATGTTCCTAGCTGTCCTTCAAGAAGTACTGTCTTTCCTTCTTTAATTGCATTGTTTAAGTATAATGCTGTATCGCAAACGTAAGGTTTTACAATATCTCTGTATTCATGTAATGTTTCTAATAATTCATCAGCATTGATAAGTGGCTTATGATACATATGCTCTAACATAATGTTCTTCTGTTCTACTACTCTTGCCACTTTTTCCTTTAATGTATCTTCATCAAATAATTCTGATACCTGGAATCCAATCTTTGCATATTTATCTGAATAGAAAGGAGCAATACCTGACTTTGTTGAGCCAAATGCCTTTCCGCCAAGTCTTTCTTCTTCATATGCATCAAAATCAATGTGATATGGCATAAGAATCTGTGCTCTATCTGATACTAAAATATTTGGCTTTGGCACTCCCTGTGATACAATACTATCAATCTCCTTCTGAAGATATGGAATGTTCAGTGCCACACCATTTCCTATAATACATGTAGTATGCTGATAGAATACTCCTGATGGAAGTAAATGAAGTGCAAACTTACCATATTCATTAATAATAGTATGTCCGGCATTACTTCCTCCCTGGAATCTTACGATAATGTCTGACTTTTCGCCAAGCATATCTGTAATCTTACCTTTTCCTTCGTCGCCCCAGTTAGCACCAACAATCGCTCTAACCATTTGGTTTCCTCCTATTTAACTTGAATTGTTCTTTATTATTTGTTTTATCTGCTATGCTTTGTTCCTAGCAAACCACTAGATATTATACTATCTAATTAAGAAAAATGCTAGTGGTTTAGGTTTTTTCTTTTATTAATTTTCCTACATTATTATAATAGCCTTTTTTATGCGTATTTTTATTTAATTCTCACTTTATTAGATTAAATTATTAGTTCGCTAAACTTTTTCCACTTTCACATTGATAATATTTTATCAATATGCTATATTTAAGAGTAGCATTTATAAAGGAGATTAAGGAATGTACAAGATTTTACGAAGAAAACAACTTAATGACACTGTAGTGCGTTTAGATGTAGAGGCTCCATTTATTGCTAAGAAAGCAAAAGCAGGCCAGTTCATTATTTTAAGAATTGACGAACGTGGTGAAAGAATGCCTCTTACAATAGCAGATACTAATGCAGAAGAAGGCTCTGTTTCTATTATCTTTCAGATAGTTGGACAGACAACTATGCTTCTTTCTCAGATGAAGGAAGGAGACTTTTTATTAGACTTTGTCGGACCTCTTGGTGCTGCAACAGAGTTTGGCGATATTAAGAAAGCATGTGTTATTGGTGGTGGTGTTGGTAATGCCATAGCTTATCCATCTGCAAAAGCTTTATTTAATATGGGCGTTGATGTTGATGTTATCGCCGGTTTCAGAAGCAAGGATATTGTTATTCTTGAAGATGAATATAAAGAAGTTTGTAACAGACTTTTCATTACAACAGATGACGGAACTTACGGAGAGAAAGGTTTTGTAACTAACAAGCTTCAGGATTTAATTGATGCCGGTAACAACTATGATCTTGTTATCGCAATTGGACCTATTCCAATGATGAAGTTTGTTTCTAAAGTTACTGAACCATACAATATTAAAACTTTAGTTTCACTTAACCCTATTATGATTGACGGTACAGGTATGTGTGGTGGATGTCGTGTAACTGTTGGTGGTGAAATTAAGTTTGCATGTGTTGATGGTCCTGACTTTGACGGTCATCAGGTAGATTATGACGAGCTTATGAAACGTAATTCTACATATAGAGAATTTGAAGCTCACGATAGAGAAAACTGCCGTATGTATAAAGCGGCTGATGAAATGGGAGGTGCCAAATAATGCCAAACATGTCTTTAACAAAGGTTCCAATGCCTGAGCAGGATCCTAACGTACGTAATAAGAATTTCGAAGAGGTTGCTTTAGGCTATACTGAAGAAATGGCCATTGAAGAAGCTACACGTTGTATTAATTGTAAAAATAAACCTTGTATGAGTGGTTGTCCTGTATGTGTACGCATACCTGAATTTATTGCTAAGGTTGCGGCAGGAGAATTTGAAGAAGCATACAAGATTATCACAAGCACTAATGGTCTTCCTGCTGTTTGCGGACGTGTTTGTCCACAGGAAAATCAGTGTGAAGGAAAATGTGTCCGTGGTATCAAGGGCGAACCTGTTTCTATCGGTCGTCTTGAAAGATTCGTAGCTGACTACCATATGGCTCACAGCAATGATGATGCTGTTAAACCTGAATCTAATGGTATTAAGGTTGCAGTTGTTGGTGCAGGTCCTGCAGGACTTACATGTGCCGGTGACCTTGCAAAACTTGGTTACGAAGTTACTATTTTTGAAGCTTTCCACAAAGCCGGTGGTGTTTTGGTTTACGGTATTCCTGAATTTAGACTTCCTAAGGCTATCGTTCAGAAGGAAGTTGAAAATCTTGAAGCTTTAGGTGTTAAGGTTGAAACTGACATGGTTATCGGTAGAGTTCTTTCTATTGATGAAATCATGGAAATGGGATTCAAGGCTGTATTCATTGGTTCAGGTGCAGGTCTTCCATCATTTATGGGTATTGAAGGCGAAGCTTTAGTTGGTGTTTATTCAGCTAATGAATATTTAACAAGAGCAAACCTTATGAAGGCTTATCTTGATGATTATGATACACCTATTATTAAGAGTAAAAATGTTGCCGTAGTCGGTGGTGGTAACGTAGCTATGGATGCTGCAAGAACTGCTTTAAGACTTGGTGCTGAAAATGTATATATTGTTTACCGTCGTGGTATGGAAGAACTTCCTGCCCGTGGTGAAGAAGTTCATCATGCAATTGAAGAGGGAATTATCTTTAAAACACTTAACAACCCTGTTAAGTTAATCGGCGATGAAGATGGTCGTGTTTGCAAGATGGAATGTGTTGAAATGGAACTTGGCGAACCTGATGCTTCAGGACGTCGTCGTCCAATAGTTATTGAAGGAAGTAACTTCCAGTTAGACGTTGATACAGTTATCATGTCACTTGGTACTTCACCTAACCCACTTATCAGAACTACAACAAAAGGACTTGAAGCTAACAAGTGGGGATGTCTTGTAGTTAATGAAGACACTCTTGAAACAACAAGAGATAATGTTTATGCTGGTGGTGATGCCGTAACAGGTGCCGCTACAGTTATTCTTGCTATGGGTGCCGGAAAACAGGCTGCTGCAAGCATTCATGAAAGATTATCAAAATAATAATTGTAATATGAAAGTGTAAATTAAGTTGCAATACATATGATTAGTATTTAGACTTTTGACATTCAAATCATAATATATAACAAAACAGGAGCGTGTCGTTATGTGGCATGCTCCTGTTTTTGTTATGTTCAGTAATAGAATCCTTGCAATAAGCAGAGTAAATTGGCGTATGTACCTCAAAAAATAGGCTTTTTTAAATGTAGGGGTACATTTATAAAATTGAAATAAAAAAGAATGATTTAATAAGAAACTCCACCTACACACATATTCATAATCCTTGTAAATACTTTGATTAGTATGATTTTCGCATTAAACCCAAAAGAAACTCCAACGATAATCGTAGTGCATAGCAACTGGTTCTTTGCAACAAACTAATTAACGTTGGAGTCTTGTTTTTCCATTAACGTAATGTTATTTCTTAATCTTTACCTTCTTTATTTTTGACCAAGGTCCTTCCATGCTACCATCGCCTAATGTTACATAAGGTCTACGTGTAGGTGTTTCAACCTGTGTTGGTTCATAACCTTCCGGATTTCCGTTGCTTCTATACATTTCTCCGGCTAAAGTCAATTTGCCTGTGTTGTAAAGCCAAAGTCCTGTATTTGCATTATTAAATTAAACCCGTTCAACTCTCTATTTAAAGTTATAAGTAAAAAACTTTTTTAAGCCAATGCTAATATTTAATAAAAATTTTTACTTATTTTTGTATATATTTTTTACTGTTAAGATAATGTAATTTGCAATTCTAATCTCATATTTTATCCTGGATATTTTTTTATAAAAATTAGAGTATCAAACTACTAAAAGATTGATTATATGAATTCTATAAATTTATTTAAGATTTTTTTCAAAAAAAAGTTGACAAACTTTAAAAAAATGATATATTAGTAATAGTTACTATTATTGTTATTAAGAAATGAGGTAAGCATGATTAAACGGAGCATTCAAAGAGAACTAATCAGAGATAATCTGACACATCGTACAGATCATCCAACTGCCGATATGGTTTATCAGAGTATCCGCGAAGAACTTCCTAATATAAGTTTGGGAACAGTATATCGTAATCTTAGATTTCTTGTAGATCAGGGTGATGCCCTTTCACTGAAACTTGGTGATGGCAAGGAGCACTTTGATGGCAATGTTAATCCACACTTCCATTTCATATGCACACAGTGCGGATGTGTCGATGACATATTTATGCCGTCAATTGACGAAATTTGTACTATTGCTGCTCAGTACTATAGTGGTAACATCAAAGGACACAGTACTTATTTCTACGGTACTTGCCCTAAGTGCAAAACCAAACACTAAGTGTATTTTATAAAGGTTTTATATTAACAATATTATTTTTAAAATTTAGGAGGAAAAAAAGATGGCAAAATTTGTATGTTCAGTATGTGGTTATGTTCATGAAGGAGATTCAGCACCAGAAAAGTGCCCAGTTTGTGGTGTTCCAGCAGAAAAATTCACAAAGGTAGAAGAAGGCGAAAAGACATGGGCTGCAGAACATGTAGTTGGTGTAGCACAGGGTGCTAGCGAAGACATTATTGCAGACTTAAGAGCAAACTTTGAAGGAGAATGTTCAGAAGTAGGTATGTATCTTGCAATGGCAAGAGTTGCTCATAGAGAAGGATATCCTGAAATCGGATTATACTGGGAAAAAGCGGCTTACGAAGAAGCTGAACACGCTGCAAAATTTGCAGAATTACTTGGTGAAGTTGTAACAGACAGCACAAAGAAAAACTTAGAAATGAGAGTTGAAGCAGAAAACGGCGCTACAGCAGGAAAATTCGACCTTGCAAAGAGAGCAAAAGCTGCAAACCTTGATGCAATTCATGACACAGTACATGAAATGGCAAGAGACGAAGCAAGACACGGCAAAGCATTTGAAGGATTATTAAAGAGATACTTTGGTTAAGCTACAAGCCGAGTAAGTGTAAAATAAAAGTAGTTGAATGAGGATGTTTACATACTCAGGCAACTACTTTTTATTTTATGCTTATTGGGCGACAGCCCTCCATGAAATAGCCCGTAGGGCTATGAATGGCTCGGCTTATAAGTAATGTTGTGACAATCTCCAGCGAAAAGTAGCGAAGCGGATTTGAGCTGGAGGTTGCTCGTAATTATAAGCTACTTTTTATTTTATGCTTATTGGGCGACAGCCCTCCATGAAATAGCCCGCAGGGCTATGAATGGCTCGGCTTATAAGTAATGTTGTGACAATCTCCAGCGAAAAGAAGCGAAGAGGATTCGAGCTGGCGGTTGCTCGTAATTAATCAACAGTTTTCGTCTTATTCTTAATTTTATTTTCTCTCAAAAGAATCTGATTTTTTAATAATTGACTTATTTGGGTGGATTTGCTAATATAAATATAGAAAGAGGCACTACCGATAGACGGTTAGCCCTATATAATGTAATTACTTAAAAAGTAACCGCACTAATTTGGACGTTGGGCGATTACTTTTTTAAGTTATTGATATATGCTATAAGTATCGTAACTATAATTGATATAATCATTAACACTATATATAGTATCTCAAAATCACTCATTAAAGTTTCCCTCCTTTCCCAGATTTCTCCTTACGAAGATTTCTATGTAATCAGAGGGTTCAGTTCCTCTGTTGAAGGACCAACCGCCTACCGTTTCTTGGTAGTACCCAAAGCAAGTCTACCAAATCGTTCGACAAATAACAATACAATTTTCTACAAAATTTGATGGGATTTTTAGAAAGAATTTTGATTGCTCAATAACCAAACTCTTAAAGATTAGAGATAGACCAATATAGACCAATACTGCTATAGAAATTAGAAATATCTATCGTTTTTCAAGTCAAAAATACTCTTGGAAATATTCCTCTTTGTAGTTCTTTAAAAACCATTTTTTAATTATTGCATATTTTCCCTTTTTAATGTTTATAAAAGCATACATTTACGAACTCATAAAATATATCTATTTTTACGTTTGTAAATGTTTTGTTTTCATTTTATAAACGTTCGTATATTTTCCTTTGCTTTTACGAACGCTTTTGTTATACTTTTGTTAAAGGAGTTGATAAGATGTTTGAAAATTTTGACCTAGATACTATCGGTTATATTCAGTACATGGAACAAGCCGAAAAAGAAAAACAAGAATCTAACAAAAGCGGAAAGGAGCAGAAGAATGATATACGGTTATCACAGAACGAGTACAACAGACCAACATTTAGATAGAGGTATTACAGAAATAGAAACATTCTGCAAAAACAATAACATGGTTTTAGAAAAAATCTACACAGACCAACAGACGGGGAAGAACTTTAACCGACCAAGATACCAAGTTCTTAAAGAGGATATTTTGAAAGCAGGAGATATACTTATTGTAACTGAACTTGACCGACTAGGAAGAAACAAACAAGATACTTTAAAGGAACTTCAATATTTCAAAGATAAAGACATTAGAGTTATGATTTTAGAAATCCCAACTACCACACAAGATTTATCCTCTCTTGATAACTCAATGGCAAAAATGATAATGGAAACAATCAACAATATGCTTATTGAACTTTATGCTACAATGGCACAAGCTGAAATTGAAAAGAAAGAAAAGCGGCAGCAAGAGGGTATTGCCGCAAAGAAAGCAAGAGGAGAATGGGCTGATTATGGCAGACCTAAAGCACAAAAGCCTAGTAATTGGAATGAAGTTATTGAACTATGGCAAAGCGGTGAAATAACCGCCGTTAAAGCTATGGAACTTACTGGGCTAAAGAAAACCACTTTTTATAAATTATTAAAGCAGCAGGATTGACCTGCTGCTTTTGCTTTATTGTGCTATAAATGTATAACCATTCTGCTTTGCCCATAATTCTGCGTAAGAACCTTGTTTCCCTACTATATTATTGATTTTAGACTTGTAATAATCAGAAATCTCCATTTCTATTTCAATAACACTTTCTGGTATAATTACACTTTCAATACTACAAAAAGAAAAGTCTCCCAAATTAATCTTTGATGTTCCCTCATAGTATATAACTTGATTTATTGTGCAACTTTGAACAAAAAATTCATAATTTTGAACATATGGTAACTTAACTGTTTCCATATCATTGAAACTAAAAGTATGCATTCCCATATACACTACACTATTTGGGATAATAAGTTCTTTTAAACTCCTACAAGAGGAAAATGCATCCCCCTCTATTTTAGTCACGCTATTTGGTATTTCAACTCTTTTTAAATTTGTACAATGTGAAAACGCTGAATCCCCTATACTTGTCACACTATTTGGTATTATCACACTTATAAGACTATCGCAGTACGCAAATGCACCATTATCTATTCCAACAACTGTTTTTCCACATATCTTTTCCGGAATAACAATGTCTGTTTCCGTTCCAACATATTCTTGAATCCAACATTTATTAGATGTGCTTTTTACCATCCAATCTTCTCCGCTATCTCCATAATCATCACTATTTGTCGTTGGTTCTTCTGTTATGTTAGTTGTTGGTTGTTCTTGGTTATTTGTAGTTTCTTCTTGTTTGCTTGTTGTTGATTGTTCACTTGGTTTCGTTGTAGTTTTTTCTATTGGTTGTGGTATTGTTTGCGGTGTAGTTTGTTTTACAACCTTTTTCTTTACAGTAACTTTACACTTATACTTTTTCTTTCCAACTTTTGCGGTGATAGTTGCTTTACCTGCTTTCTTCCCTTTCACTTTTCCCTTACTAGTTACTGTTGCAACTTTTTTATTTAAGGAACTCCACTTTATTTTATTCTTGTTATTCTTTAATTTCAGAGTAACTGTTTTTCCTACATAAATAGTTGCTTTTGTCTTATTCAATTTTACTTTCTTTGCCGCGCTTACATTTATTGTCAGAATCATTGATATTGATAAAGCCAATGTAAGCATAATAGCTAAAATTCTCTTTGTTTGTTTCATAACATTATTCTCCTAATCTATTTATTTTTCCCAACCTATCTTATCAAGTAATTCTTCCAATTTTCTAGTTATAATATTGCAATCACTTATAAGCAATTGTTTTCTTGATTCCTCAACATTAGTTTCAAGTTCCATTCTATTAAGTCTTATATGTGACACATATTTACATATCAACTTTTCTTCTTCTGTTTTTTCATCCTCCAATTTCATATTTAATTCTTGATACTTTAACCAGTTTTTCTCATTATTACACACCCTATCATATACTAATTTCCATCCTTGCATAAATATTACTCCTCCCAAAAATTTGTTTTCCTTAATTATAGCCCGTATATGGGCAATTGTCAATTATTGGGCAATCTTCTACCATTGTTTTATAAAGTCAATTGATAGGTGGTGTGTATTTATATGATTACATTTGAACGTCTTTGGGAAACATTGAAAAAACGCGAGATTTCTCAATACAAATTGATAAAAGAATATAAAATTAGCACAGGACAATTGGACAGATTACGCAAGAACGGAAACGTTAATACTTATACACTAAATCAGCTCTGTAAAATACTAAATTGTAAACTTGAAGATATTGCAGAATACATTGAGGATTAAAAAAATAAAAGTAGTTGAATGAGGATGTTTACATACTCAGGCAACTACTTTTTATTTTATACTTATTGGGCGACAGCCCTCCATAAGATAGCCCGCAGGGCTATGAATGGCTCGGCTTATAAGTAATGTTGTGACAATCTCCAGCGAGAAGTAGCAAAGCGGATTCGAGCTGGAGGTTGCTCGTAATTATAGCCACAAATCAAGCAAATAAAAAATAAAAGTAGTCGTATGAGGATTGAGGACTTGTACTTTTTTCCTATTCAAATCTGCAAATTTTTCAGCATTTTATTAATTTCTACTCCACTTCCTCAAATTCATCTTTCATATCATTTTCAAAAAGTGCAACTATATTAGCTATTTTCGCATCAACAAATTCGTCATCAGGACTTGTACTTCTAGTCACTAACTTGTTATATAGGTATTCCAGACCTCCTCTTGCATAGTCATTAAACAATTTCATATCCTCTTGATATCTTAATTCTGTTTTAGGATTTTGGTCAAATGCTATTCTGACTTTCTCTTCCGGTGACATTCCTCTACTGTCATCTACTAATAAGATAACCTGCATAATAGTTTTAAATCTATCATACTCGTGAGCTATTTGAGCTAACTGAACTGTTCTCTTATCTGTTTTATCTATATCGTCTTCTCTTCTACGTTCTGTTCTTAGCCCTATAATTGCTGAAACTGCATATAAATCAACAAGTCTGTCGAATTTATCATCTTTATCAATAAAATTTTTTGTCCACATAGCATCTGCATATCTTGCATATTTGCCATTAAAAACAAAATCTTCACATTTAAAATAGTCATAAATTTTATTTTCGTTTTTTGCCATTATAATGCACCTCCATTATTTGCTATAGTTGAACTAATATCTGAATATTCTCTTTCTACTCTGTAGCAATATTCAGGTAATGTATTTTGTTCTAAACCTGAAGCCTCCCAGTCTTTATCTAACATAAATATAATTACCTGTTCTGCAAATTCCGGAAGTTGCTTTGAGATTAATCCAATATTCTGAGTACCTAATTTTGAAAATGGCGCATCAAGAACTAAAGGCAGACTTAATACTGAGTTTTCATCATCTTCTTTTTCTTTCTGTCTTTTTGCAAATTCTAAAATACTAACAATGAAAACAAAGTTGATTGCAGTTACTTCACCTTCTGACAAATATTTCTCTTCTTTACCTGTCGATTGTCCACCAATTCCCTGATTCTTGTAATATACATGCATCTTAAAATCTTTTCCCAATGCTGCATATTTTTCAGTGCTGTTAAACATCTTTTCAAAATTTTCTTTTATGATTTCATTTAACTCGTTAAACATATTTCTTTGACGAATTTCGACATTCATCTTCGCTCTGTCATAAATAGCTTCTGCATAAGCTATTGCTCTAAGTACGCTTTCATTTTCCTTGTTTTGTCTTGCTATGTTCTTTAGCTGCTCTTTATTGCTAGTTAATTTTTTCTCCAATTCACTATTACTGTCTTCAAGTTTCTTTATTAAATATTCAGCATTTCTTATTGCCCCTTCATAATACTTATACTTTTTCCTTGTATCTTCAAGATTCAATTTTTTGTCTATTCTGCTCTCTAATCTATGTATTTCATTTTCACTCTCTTCTATCTCATCCAAACACACTTCATAAGAATTACCTTTCTCTTTTATGTCCTCTAATAAATTTTTAGAATCATTAGCCCATATATTTAATTTTTCTTTTAATAATTTAGCCGGTCCACCTATTTTGTTAGGGTATACTTCTTCTCTAAGCTTTTTTAAAGCTTCATAATGCTTTTCTCCCTCTACCAGTTCTTCTCCACACAGACAGATCTTATTTTCAAGTAGCCAGTCAATTGTATCTGAAGTTACTCCCGGTATATCTTTTCCTTCTAAGTCCACCTGACTAATTATTTTCTCTACACTTGGCAACAATTCGCTTACTAATAATTTATCTGAATGACTGAATTTTTTAACAATATCTGTATAAATTTCTTTTGCATAACTTTGTTCTCTATTATTCCTACTTGTCTGATATTTAAGATTTTTTTGGTCTTCTTCCATACTCCTATTGTTATTTAATATTTCATACAAATCATCTTTTGCACTTGTCATCATTTCTATTTCTTCTTTAGTATCTGCAATTTTTCTTACATTTGTCTCAATATCTCTTTGAATTTGTTCAATTTTAACTCTAACTTTTTCTTCTTCACTTGATGAAACTTTTATTTTTCTATTTAACTTAGAAATTACGCTTACATTAGCTGACATATCTCTATTACCTAGTTTTAAATGCTCTGTCATTTTAGTTAATGAAGATAAACCAATTATTGTATTTATTGACTTTTCAATATCTACCGCTCTATTATCATTTTCGCTCCATCTTTCTCCATCGAAAAAGAGATAGTCTGACAATTTTTCAGGAAACATTGTATTAATGGTATTTTGTACGCAACCTACCTTATAGTTTTTATTCTTATTTCCCATATTGCTTATAATATCGCCACCATTTTTTATCATAGAAAGTTCCGGTATTTTATTAAAAGGGGCAACTGTTAAATCTTCATTATCATCGCGTACCTTTCTAAATTCCTGACTTCTTATAAAGGTATATGTATTTGGTCCATCTTCCACTACTATTTCTACCTGAACCTTCTGAATATCTCCCTTATCCATTAATGATATTACTTCATTATTCAACAAAACTATATCATCAATATTTTTTATATAGTTAGTCTTTTTAACTTTACCGTAAAGTCCCCACCTGAAAGCCTGAGCTATGGTTGTTTTTCCAAAAGTATTGTCCCCTAATATAATTGTCACGTTCTTATCATTGTCACAAGAAAATACCAGCTCATTTTTTCCTTTGTATCTCATAAAATTAGTCATTATAATTTTTTTAAATTTCATTAGACTATCCCTCCTATTTTACTTCTCTTATGATGTAGTTTAATATTCTTTCTACCATTTTTTTGTCCGTTTCTTCATTGTTTCTTACATTCTTGATTTCCCATGTTCTAATAGTTTTAAACATCCTGTCAAATAGTTCCTTGTTAATTTCCTTGTTCTCATCCATCATAGTACTCCTCCATTTTCTTATTTTCTTCATCAATATCAAAGAACACGCCATATGCGTTCATTATTTCCGTAATCAATACCTCAGTTTTATTTCTGTTTTCTGCAAGCTTAGCAAATTCATTCATTCTAAATAATTCACCTAATATAATCGTTCTGTCGCTTTCATAATCGCCATATACAACATCTGATAAATCTCTCGGCAATGTTATAAAATCATATATTTCTGCATATTTTTTGTTTTTACTTCTTCTAAGAAGTCTGCCTCTTCTTTGTATAAATTCCTTAGGATTTCTTGAACTGCTCATTATAAAAGCTGTCTTTATTCCCGGAATATTAACACCTTCGTCTAAACATTTAATTGCTGTTATTACCTGATATAATCCCTTTTCAAAATAGTGTTTTATCTCTTGACGTTCATCTAAAGTTTCTTCTGCCGTAAATTTATGTACACGCATATCCAGTGACTTTTTAATACTATCCGTTACTTCATCTATCATTTTTGTAAGTTCACCGGTTTCACTTTTCTCCATTGTTGATGCACCACTGTATACCAGAATGCTGTTATCATCTTTATATTTTTCCATTAGTTTCAACAATGTAGGAATCTTTTGTCTGGCTTTAGCTAATAGTCTTGACCTTTTAAAAACTAATAGTTTTCCATCTTCCGATATTTTTATTTTTCCGTTTTCTTCTATTACGAATTTCTTTATTTTTTCTGTTAATTCTGAATATTCTTCCAGTTCGTCCATTTCAAGTACAACAGGTATAGGATAATATTTGTATTTGCATAAAGCCCCATCTTTTATGGCTCTTTCCAAATCATATACAATACATTCATTGCCAAAATAATTAAACAGCTTATCCGTTCCCTGCTTATCCATATGACGCTTGATTGTTGCCGATAAAGCAATTCTGTATTTGATGTTTTCAGGCAATAATTCTGATAATCTCTTTGAGCCAAAATTATGTGCTTCATCAACTATTAAAAGAACATTCTGTTCTTCATTAAATCTTGTTATTATATTTTGAATTTTTTCGCTGGCAAAAGTGTCATTTGTTGTTATGCATACAAATGGTTTTTCACTGTTTCTAAATCTTTTATAAGCTTTTATTAATGTCTGTTCCCAATTTTTATCTGGTGACTTTGAATGAGCTATTATTGGCGTACATGCCCAATTTACCTCATCTTCCTCCCACTGTCCTACCAAATGAATGTAAGGACAAACTATAAATACTGCCAACTTTTCTTCCATTTTTTTTGCCAAATCAACCATACATGCCAATGCCGTATACGACTTTCCTGAACCTGTTGACATTGAAAAAATGCCTTGATAATTTTGATTAATCCAACCTGATACTGCATCTTTTTGATATTCTCTTAAAGTTACATCTTCAGGAACGTGAAAAATACTGTCTTTTTTTAATATTCCATTGTTGCTATATTGCTCATTATCTAGTTCAAAATTAACCTGTCCTTTTTTAAAGGTCATTAACTTATCTAACACTATTTTAGGAAATGGTACTATTCTTAATTTTTTTGTTTTATCGTTCCACAGTTTTCCAAAATTTTCTTCTATTCTCTCTACTCTTTTTTCTTCACTTTCATTCTTCCAGCTACAGTATGTATCTATTGACTCAAAATTATTTTTCAGGCCGTTTTCTGACTCATTTAGCGAACCGTTAAATCCAATTTTATTTCCGTACTTATCTTCAAATAAAGCAATCTTTTCATGGTAAATATTTATACCTGTATCTGTTTCCATAAATGCAATTTTTATATCCAGTATTCCCATTGCAATCATTGTTACAATAAGGTTAAGTCTTTCTGATTCGTAATAATCTTTTGGTTCTGCTATGCTTAATGCTAAAGCTTCGGTAATTGCTTTTTCTCTTGTTTTGTAACCTAAATTAACAGCTTCTATATCTTCCTTTGACAATTGAGGGGAACATATTATTTCAACCCTTCCTCCATTCTGTGCCATTTTACACAATCCAACGGACAGACTTATAAGCGATGACGTGGAAAAATATCCAACAGACCTTTTATAGCTTATACTCTCACTTAAAACAGGCACTAAAAAATCTGTTGCTATGTCATCTACATCACTTCTATAACTAAACTGTACATTTAAATCAACCAAACTCATCTACATTTCCTCACTTAGTTCTTCCACTGCCTCCAGCAGCTTTTCTATATCATCCCTTGTTGTATACCTTCCAACACTGGCTCTTACCACGCCTCCCTTTTCTATATCCATCAAATATTTATGTATAAGTGGTGCGCAATGATATCCTGTTCTAACTGCAATGTGGTAATCCTGGTCTAATATTGTTCCCACATCCTCTGCCTTGTAGCCTTCAATGTTAAAGGCTACAATTCCTATATGTGAATCTTCCAATGGAAGATATGTAGTTATGTTTTCTATTTTTTCAAGTCCTTTTACAAGGTATTCTGTTAATTCTTTTTCTTTTGCCTCAAAGTCACTTATTCGCCCAATTGTTTCATCTAATGCTGCCTCCATTCCTGCCACGGCAACTATGTTAGGACTTGCCGGTTCCAGCATTGCAGGTATTGTTTTTGGCATATTTAGGTTAAGTGAATCACTTCCCGTTCCTCCGGCAATAAATGGATTAATCTTTGTTCCTTTTCTTACAAAAAATCCACTGGTGCCAAATGGTCCATATAGATTCTTATGTCCTGCAAAAGCTATAAAATCTGCCATTAGGTTGTTCATGTTAATGTCTAATAATCCCAATGACTGAGAGGCATCAATAATAACCTGACTGTTATATTTTTTTGCCATTTCAGTTATCTCTTTAACCGGCAAAATATACCCGGTTACGTTGCTTATATGAGTTGCAAAAACTTTCGTAGGAGGATTCATGGAAAACATATATTCCATTTTTTCAAAATCTATTTCTAATGTTTCGCTCTTTAATGGGAGTTCTATTAAATCAAAACCATATTTTTCACTAATCAAATGTAATGGTCGCATTACTGCATTATGTTCAAAAGGAGAAACATAGCAAATATCTGCACCACTCCAATCCAAACCACCAATTATTACATTCATTGCAATTGTGGCTGATGGCGTAAGCACAATGTCTGCAACATCTTTTCCTTTTATAAGTTTCAAGGCTTTCTCTCTTGTCCGGTCTATTATTTCCGTTGCTTTTCTTGCCAGACTATAAGAGCCTCTTCCCGTATTAACTGAAAGATTTCTGTTTACATAATCCATCTCCGTATAAACAGACTCCGGCTTTGGAAAAGTTGTTGCTGCATTATCTAAATATATAGTTTTACTATTATTCTCCTTATCCATAACTTATCCCTCAAATAAATCCATTTATAATCAGTAACTTCCATTTGCATATGGCAAATCTCTTCTATTAATATCTTTCGCAAATCTTACTGTTCCATTACTTTTCAATCAATTCAATTATTTACTCAACAGTTCTTCCAGTGCCTTTACCAACACCGAAACTTTCTGATTAAGTTCCAACGTATCACCAAATTCTTCCAGTGCATCCTCTATTGCATTCTGAAGGAAATAACTTGTGCTGTCGTCACTGTCAGGTTCAAAGAATCTTTCGATTGTATTTTCCCCTGTTTTAATTGAAATCTTATTTTCTCCCTCTGTTGACTGTTCACTTTCCTTAATAGACTGAATAGTGTTTTTAACATAAGTTAACTCTTCGACAAATCTTTCATAAGAATCGTTTTTCCAATCATTGATATAAATTCCTGTAATAATTTTGCACAATCTTGAAACAATTTCATCCTCATCGTTAGTAGTCAGCTTTTCAATGTACGTCATAAAGCCTGTAATATTCTCAGCGTAAATATGTGACTTTGACTTTTCACTTTGTTTTGAATACCAGTTCTTTAAACATGCACTTAAACTTTCATCAGCCCTTGCTCCAAAAATGCTCTTAACCTGAACTGCTGTTTTCTTCTTTGCATTTACAAGATTGTTGTCCATATATTTTTTAATTTCTTCTATCTGTAAAGTAACATTTTCAAAAACTGCATCACCGCTATTGTCATCACATATTGCCTTTGGCATTTTTTCAAAAAGAACTTCTCTTGGGTTAAGTTCTATGCCCTTAAATACTTTTCTAAAAGAGCACATTCTTTCGAAAGCATCTTCTTCCAAATAGCCCTGCTCATTTTCTTCAAAAAGCTGTTTTGTAAATGTTAAAGTATACTGGTCCAATGATCTGTACCATCTCTGCATACTTTCCACAATGTTGTTTAAGCGCTGCATTTTTGACTTCTGTTTTTTTCTTAACTCTTCGCTAAGGAAAAGTTCTTCTAAAACCTTTAGATATTTTTCTTTCTCAATACTTTCCTTTTCAATAAAAAGATAATAATCCTGTGGTTTTTCGTTAATATTGTTTAAAATACTGCTTGAAATCTCCACTTCCTTATTCTGAAGATAAATAATCGGCGTATCCTGCAGATTAATTATTTCCTTTGCAATAAAAATAGGAATTACTCCTTTTCTTGTGCCAAAATCCTTACCCAATAATTTGTTATAAAGGACCTGAAAAGAAACCTTCTTGCCTGCACATTGACCTACAAAAACATCGATTTCTTCAATAATTCTTCTACAGCCTTCCTCCTCAGAACTGTCCCCTTTTAAAATTCCCGTATGCATAAGAGTAGCTCTAAAAATAGTTGCCTCCGAGCTTGTACCCTTTTCAAATCTATCAAGTTCTTCTTCGTTTAAAATGGCATCTATAATTAAATTTCGTGCCTTTTTAATCTGTGCTGATACGCTTTTTCTGTTAATTAATTCGTTGTTTATCTTTGGTGCATGTTCGTAGTAGCTTAAGCATATTTCACTTAAAAATCTATTAAAACTAATCTGGTTTTCAAAACACAACTCCGTCACACCATTTAATGTATTAAAATATTTACACCTGCTATCTTCCGGCAAATATGACTTTTCAAGTTCTACATTTATTTCAAAAATCAAATCTTCCTTATATATTTCAAGTTCCTGTTGCAGAACTTTATTTTCTTCTAAAAAATCTTTATCCTTAAGCAATTTTTCCACAGCTTTTAATTTTCTAATGTTCTGCTGCTCTGAAAAGCCAAATATTTTGTCAGGATATATTACAACAAGTCTGTTATCATTTAGTTCCTTTAAATGTTCCTTAATCTGATTAACATCCCCATCTTTAAGCATAACAAGACATATAATCAGACCGTCTGCCTTATATGTTTCAAATAAATATTCTGACTTAGATGTATTTAGAAACTGCTCCGGTATCATATATACGTACTTGAAATATCTTGTCATTGTATATTCCTGGTTGTATTTCTTTGGAAGTACATAATCAAGTTCTGACACTGTGGCAATTTCTTCCTGCCAGTTAAGGCTTAAAGGCTGCTTTTCAATCATGTTGTTCATCTGATTATCAAGGTTTACGCCTACGTTATTTTTAAATGCAAAAACTCCAAGCTTGCTTCTGTAGGTTACAATATTTTTACTTTCAAGTTTTTCAAGGCTACTTACAAAATCAGCCATATTTAAACCTGTTGCCAATCTGATTTCCGTCTTTCTAACCGGAACTTCCTCATTTCTATTAATCATATGAAGAATAGCCATTGCCTTAATTATTTTTTCTTCATTTAATGATTCAGCCTTAGTTAAGGCATAGTCTGCCTTAAGCCATTCATTGTGTATGTTAGTAAGAGAAATACTGTCCCTAAACATATTTTGAAAATAGTCATAAACTACATCAACAGACAGTAATTCTTCGCTACCGTTTTCTACTATATTAATTAGACTTCCTTTTTCGTCATTAGCAAGAAAAGTAAAAATACTTCTCTCATTCTGTGCAACCTTTTCACTAATATTTAAAAGTGCATAGGCTGTAAGAGGTAGCATTGGAAAACACCCCTCCATTATGATTTTCTTATATTCTTTCTCTGTAAATAAGCCTGAAAAACAAGGAATCTTGTAAGATTCCTCGATTATTTCTTTATTATTCTGCTCCTGAAACCATGGTTTGCAGTCGCTTACTTTCTTCTTTATTACATGCTGAATAAGCTCATAATTATTCTGAGCTGAAACTACAAATCTAACTTCTTTTAATCTACCCTCAACACCTTTGAAAGCATTAACTATATCTGAAGACAATGCGTTGCCGTACTCTTTAATGCTTTTGTGCGCCACGAAAGTAATGTGAATCTGCTGTTTTTTGGAGTTATTGGCAAGTTCACATATATCCTGCAAAATCTTCATGTCATAAGCAAAAGTATCCTTTTCATGACCTTCAATATATTTACTGAACTCATCGAAAATTATATAAATTCCGCCATATCCATAACTTTCAAGTGCTCTGTTAATCTCCCCGTACAAAGTCATGGCGTTATTAACTGTCATTGGCATAAATTCACTGCCGGCAGTAAGTTTAGGATGTATCTCTTTAAAAATATTGAGAGCCTCTTCCTTCATTTCCTTAAGTTCACCCATAAACTCTTCCACAGTTCTGCCATATTCTCTAACAATCTGCTTAAAGCTTTCATAAACCTGTTTAAAGTCTTTCTGCCATTTAGCTATAACTTCCAAAGCCTTGCCATAATCGCTTTCAGGTGCCACATTCATAAGATTATTTTTTCTTAATGACTCCATTAAAGCTATAATAAATTCTTTGTTTAAATCCTTCTCTGTTCCTGAAATAATAACCGGAAGAAAAGGCTTTACACTACTTTGTATAGTCTTTATTTTTTCAGCAGTTTCCTTTGAAACTTTTTCTATTTTGTTAATTGTTCTTTTAGTTATGTCCCCTTTTCCGTCGTTAAGTAAAGCCAGCAAAACCAGTAAAAGGTGTGATTTTCCCTTTCCATAAGGTCCAATTAAAATATTTGCCTTGTCTCTGTCTGACAAAACATTATTAAGAAACCCATCCAACACTAAAATAGAAGAATGGGTTGGTATATAGCTATTTAGTTTAGATAAATTATCTATGTCCAACTGCAAATTTATTGAATTTTGAAATTTCTTGTCTATTTCTATAAAGTCTTTAAACTTATTCATTTATTCTCTGATATACCTGATTGCCAGATATACGCATCCTTTCTATCAGTGTTTACTGTTTTATTAGTCTTACAAATCGCTTTTCTTTATTGTTCCTGTAATAATTCGTTAGCCTTTTAAAAACTTCTTCTAGTGTTTTTTATAATAATTCGAAACAACTTCCTTAAGCCCGATTTTCTTTTTAAGATAAACCATATCAAGTCCTGCTGTTCTGTTAACAGTCAAATATCCCTGACCTTCTAAATGGTCCAAATATTCGTTTAAAGCCATTCTCTTTAGGTTCAAAATTCTTCCCGGTGACATTGGACTGTTAAGCAATTCATCTATTCCTATTGAGTCAACTTCTTTTTTTTCAAAAAACTTAATCAGGCTGTATAGCACTGCATCATCACATAACTTATCCTTGTCAGGTTGTGTTTTTATATAATTATTTCTGTCTTTTTTTAATAAACCCAATTGTGCAAAAGGTGAAATCTTATTTTCCTCCGGATCATAATTCTGCTGCTTCTCTTTTACGTACATATTTAAAAGTACGGAAATATCATCTCGCAACGAACGCTCAGGTATGGCTTTTTTCTCTGCCAAAGGAGTAAGCTTTTCTAATAGAATGTTCATTAAATCTTCCTTTGAAAATTCGTCAATGTTAATTAAGTTAAAAAAAGCATACCAGCTTGTTGCAAGTTTCTCATTTCCTGCCAGATTAATATGGAATATCCATAATGAAAATATATCTTCTAAATACTTATCTTCCTTAAAAATAATCTGACCTATATCTGTAAGCTTTGCCCCCTCTTTAGGTGGTTCTTCCATAAACTTTCCGGCTTTAAGCCAATAGCGAATAGCCTTAGCCATATTGCTTCCCACTCCAAGAGCATCCGCCCCATAGTTTTCAGAGAAAACTTTTGGATTGGCATCTACCTTTGCAAGTCCTTTATTAAGCCACCCCTCACGAAGTGCAAATGTTTCATGTCCTTTAAGTTTAATCGCCATTTTCTTCTCCTATCTGCCTGCTCAAGTTTCATAAATAATTAACTAGTTTCTTTTTATTGCCAAAACCTTTCTCATATAACATCCTGCCGTGTAATGATTAACGCATTCTGTACATCTTACACATTTATTGTCCAGTATTCTATAATCAAGATTACCTTCTTTGTCCTCTTTTATAACTATGGCATTGTGCTTGCAAATACTTTCGCACGCCCTGCACGCCATACACATCTGATATTTTGTAATCTGGCATTTAATCTTATCCTCTGCTGTTTTAAGATTCTTTGCTCCATCTATGTTGCTGTCAATTATTGTAACTTTTAAAGTTGTAGAGCCAATTCTGCCCTGCAATTTTAAAACAGGATTGCCGTTCCTTCTTGTTACATAAACTTCACCCAATCGCTTATTGCCCATATCGAAATTTAAATATCCAAAAGGCTTAAACAACTCATACAATTGGTCTGAAATTGGTCTTTGAAGTTCATAATTAAAAGCATTCTCTTCCAGCACACAAGGTTCAAATGATACTGCCGACTTCTTTGCATAATCTACGCCATTTCCCCCCTGTCTTGCTTTCCACTTGCCTTCGTCCACATACACTTCCGGATCAGGTTTTCCAATCTTTGTTGCAAAGTCAACCAAAAGCTGTCTGAATCTTTTGGACTGTTCAGGCATATGAATCTTAGACAAAAACTCTGACCAACCACTGTTATTAGGACAACACCAGCAGCCAACTCTTGCATACCCTAATCTGTATGCATAATTAAAATCAATTTCTGTTGTAAGCATGTAAAGCCACACATCAAAATCCATCCAGTCAATAATCGGTGAAATAGTTATCTGCTTTGTAATTTTAGAGCCTTCTGTTTCACGCTCATACTTGTTTCTGCTTGCTGATTCGTTTCTTCTTATTCCATAGAAAGTTATAATTTTGTTCTTATTTCTAAACATAGTTTTAATCTTTCTCTGGATTGCACCTGTTTTAAAAATAGTACAGCACCATCTCATAACTCTGCTTGGTGGGCCAACCAAAGCACAAAGTTCCTCAAAATCTTTATCTTTGTTTCTTGATGAAACAACAGGAGTCTGTGGATGTTCTTTTTTAAATCGTTCTATGTATTTCATAGTCTCGGGGAATTCTAAAGTTGTGTCACCGAAAATATGAAGAATCTTCGGTTCACTTAAAGCTCTCATAACAAGATCAGATGTGACTGTAGAGTCCTTCCCCCCTGAAAAAGAAACAAACATATCCTTTGCAGTATAATCCTTTGTTGAATTCTTTATGTAATCTACTGCTTCCTTTACTATAAATTCGTAACGGCTTCTGTTAGCCTTAATGAATCTGTCTTTAAATTCATTAAAATATCTATAATCGATATTAGAAACTTCATTCTCGTATCTAATTCTTATATCATTAGGATTTTTATTCTTTAAATCCTTAACTGCAAAATCAACCCTCTGTCCATCGGCAATATATCTGTTGCCTGAACAATTCCAAACTGACATCTTCTCATAATATCCGGGTGTCTTATCTGTCATTATTTCTAACAGTAATCTCTCCTCCGGAAAAACCGGTCTAATATCAGTGGTTAATCTTCTGCCGCTACTTCCACAACACTGACATTCCTTCTGATACAATGGCACCTTGCAGGTTTCGCACCAGTATATGTTTGATTTTGTCAGTTCAGTTCTCTGTCCACACACAGGACAGGTACTGCTTTTAGTTTTAATATTGTCATTTCTGCATATGTAATTTAGCACTTTATCACCTATCTCAAATCTTCCGGTTTTAAATGCAAATAAGAACATAATTCCAAAAATTCTGATGCCGTAAAAGTTACATTCTCGTCAGTTAACTTTTTCTCCCAAATTCCGGTATCCTTAGAAATCTGTGATGTAGATATTTCTTTTTCTTTTATGTATTTAATTAATGCTTTTGAAACGCTGTTATTATTTTTCATTTGTCACCGCCATTCCCGTATTACAAGAAAATAATATTATAATGTCTATTATATTCTCTGAATGCAAGAAATGCAATGTAGATTTTTCCCGAATCTAAAGAATTTGAAAGGATTTTTTCTTTTTTCAAGGTGATTTGGTTGACGTTGATTTTTTCTTACTATATTATTTAAAAAGAGGTATTTAAAATGAAGAATAAAAAGATTGCAGAAGTATTAAAAGCTTACCGAAAAATGAATAATTTAAGTGTGAGGGACGTTACTGAATTACTGGAAGAAAAGTCACTTAAGGTAGCTGAAAAAACCGTTTACGGATGGGAAAGCAGTGCCACTCAGCCTGACGCTGACACACTACTTCTACTTTGTGATATTTATAATATTGATAACATTCTTGGCACTTTCGGATATACTGACGAAGAGCCAATTAATCTTACAAAACATGAACATCACTTAATAGAACAATATAGAAAGCACCCTGAAATACAGGATGCAGTAGATAAGCTGTTGGATATTAATTAATAGTTAGTAAGATGAAATTATTTACATTTCAAAGAATTAACAGGGCTTAATGCTAATTAGTTTGTTGCAAAACATTAATTAGCATTGAAGCTCTGTTATTTTTTTGGGGATTAAAACAAAAGAGAGCACACCAAAACTGATGTGCTCCCAATTAAAAAGGGTATTTTTTATAGTAATTTATTTACCATTTAAGATCAATTACAAGAGCATCTGCCTTATCATACTGAAGTAATGTGCTCTGATCATTTACATCGTCATAACAGAATCCATAAGCTTTTCCTAAAACTGAATGTTCATGGAAGAATCCTGCATAGAAGTTTGACACACTGTTCTTATAATACTTACTTGGTGTATACCAGTTTTCAGGTTCTGTTGCAACACCTCTGTTAAATGCTGCACAAAGCTGTGCTTCAATAGCTTTTTCAACACCGTTTCCTCTGTCAAATGCGCCCTTGCCTTCTAACACTTCCTGTGTATTTGGCTTATCAACATAATAAACTGTGCTGTCACCTTCTCTTGTAAATCGCATCTGATTTCCAACTACTCTACCAACAAATCTTCCTGATTCTGAGCTGAATCTTAAATCTTCATTGGCATATTTGTTCCAGAATTCATTAATATAATTATCAAAATAATTTCCGTTTATCTTTCCAACATTAAATGTACTCTTACATGGTGCAATAATTCTATCATCTCTTACAAGTGACTTATATTCATTTGGAACTTCATTCTTAAATGCATTGAAGATTTCATCTCTTGTTCCAACATCACCTACTACATTATCATATCCGCCATATAACGAACCACCTATTAAACGTGTAACCATTGGGAAACAGAAATAATCAACACGTGTTGTATTTCCCCAATAATGCTTTCCTTCAATAGTAAACTCTGCAAACTCAAATAATGTGTTAGCATTCACGTCTCCAGGATTGTTAAGATCCGGTCCGGCATAACCTGTAGAACCAACAAACTTAACATATACCGGCTTTCCATAGCTTAAGTACATCCTTCCTGATCTGATAGTTGGAGCATATACATGATCTGATTCTGCAAGTGTATGATAAATATTTGCATATTTTGTTCCGTTTACTTCAACTGTGTTAAGACTCTCTGATGCAGGAATCATATTTCCATCTTTATCCATATAGCAAAGCTGATTATTTGCATTATTTCCTACAATGCACCAGTAAATTTCACTGTCACTGTATTTTCCATTAGTCTTATTGTTAAGTTCAATTGCAATTCTGTCATCTCTTAAAGGAACATTTTCCTTAAGCTGTGGCTTAAGTTCTTCAGGACATGTTTCAGGTTCTGTTTCCTTTTCACCTGTTCCTGTAATCTGAATCTGTGCTTCAAGTCTTTCTGATTCTCTTTTTCCTACAACTGTTGTAATTGCTATTGTATGTGTTCCTTCTGTATAAACAGGAAGTTTTAAAGCCTGTGCTGAAATTCCTGTACGTCTTCTTTCTCCATCTACATAAACATTGTAACAGTCAATTGTTCCACGTCCCCAAACAACATTAACATATCCTACACTTGCCTGACTTACATCCAAACCAAATGGCTTTTCAATAGAACTGTCTGTTGTAAAAGAAATATTTGTTGTTTCCTTTGGTATTGTTGTAGGCTTAGCTGTTGTTGGTGCTACTGTAGGCTTAGCTGTTGGTGCTACTGTTGTAGGTGCTGCCGTTGGCTGTGCCTCAGGAGCTTTTGTTGTTGTGATTGCTCCATCACCTGTATATGTATATTTAACTGATGTTATATTTGAAACCTTGTTACCCTTAACTGCGGCAACTCCTACTGTGTATTCCCCGGAACCCTTTGTAAATACTGATTTTTCAAGATTAACTGAGTTTCCATTAACATTTGTTGCATATACTCCATCAACATAGACATTATATGAATCTACACCTACAACCGGTGCCCATGCAAAATAATAAGGTAAATTTGCATTTCCTGCCCATACAAGTCCTTCAGGTGCCTTTATACTTTCATCTACATCCTGTCCCGGTGCTGTTGGTGCCACTGTTACATCTGTAGGCTTTGCTGTTGAAGGTTCCGGTGCCTTTGTTGTTGCTGGCTGTCCGCTTCCTGCATATGTATATTTAATTGATGTTATTACTGATGTTTTATTTCCTTTTACTGCTGCAATTCCAATTGCATATTCGCCTGAACCCTTTGTGAATACAGATTCATTTAAATTAACTGAGCCATCAACTACGTTAGCTACTAAAGTTCCATCAACATATACATTATATGAGTCTATACCATCTGCCTTAGCCCATGCAAAATAATATGGTAAATTTGCATTTCCTGCCCATACAAGTCCTTCAGGGGCTTTTATGCTTTCATCTACATCCTGACCCGGTACTGATGGTGTTGTTACAGGAGCTACCGTTGTTACTACAGGAGCTACCGTTGTTGTTACAGATACCTTTGTTGTTGCTGGCTGTCCGCTTTCTGCATATGTATATTTAATTGATGTTATTGCTGATGTTTTATTTTCCTTTACTGTTGCAACTCCAACTGTATATTCCCCAGCTCCCTTTGTAAACATTGAAGCATCTAAATCTGCAACATTTTCTGTAACTTTTGTTACATACACTCCATCTATGTAAACGTTATATCCGTCAGCTCCATCAACTGCTGCCCATGCGAAATGATATGGCAATCCTTCTCCCGGTGCATGTACAAGTCCTTCAGGGGCTTTTATGCTTTCATCTACATTACCGTTAGCTGTTGTAGGTGCTACTGTTGTAGGTTTCGCTGTTGGTTTTAATGTTGGTGCTACTGTTGTAGGTGCTACTGTTGTAGGTGCTACTGTTGTAGGTTTCACTGTTGGTTTTAATGTTGGTGCTACTGTTGTAGGTGCTACTGTAGGCTTAGCTGTAGGTGCTACTGTTGTAGGTGCTACTGTTGTAGGTGCTACTGTAGGCTTAACTGTAGTACTGTCATTTTTCTTAGTCGTTTCTGTTTTAGTTGTCTTCACTTCAGCTTTAGTAGTTACTATCTGTGAAGGTTCACTCTTTGTAGTTACCTGATTTATAACACTATTATTGTTATCGGAAGGTTTTGTAACTTTAATACTATTTTTTCTTTTAACAATAACTTTGCATTTATATTTCTTCTTTCCAACCTTTGCAGTTATTGTAGTCTTTCCCGGTTTCTTTGCCTTAACCTTTCCTTTTTTAGAAACTGTTGCTACTTTTTTCTTTGAAGACTTCCAAACTACCTTTACTCCGGCAGGTTTATTCTTCACCTTTAGCTTCTTTGTTTTTCCTACCTGCAAAACTATCTTCTTCGAGCTTAGTCTTGTTGTAGACTTTGCATTAACATTTGTTAAATTCATAGGCATCATTGTTACTATTAATGCCAATGTTAAAACAATTGTCAAAATTCGCTTCATTTTGTTCATAAATCTCCTCCTAAAAACGTTTTCATTTCCTTCCGCTTTTAAAAATAATTTTTGCGGTTAATAAATACGTTTTTATCCTAACACATTTAGTTATTTTGCACAATATTTTTTTTTGAAATAAAAACACTTTTATCATTTTCATCAAAAATAACGTTTCAATCTATATTTTAGCAAAAAAAAACAGCCCCTGATCACATGCCTTGTAATCAGGGGTTTTATTGTTTTTAAAACTGTTTTTATTACCTTTTATAATTTTATTTTTCTATTCAATGCTTTCATCGTATACAGCTCTGCAACCTCCTATAAACTTAGGTCTTGTTCTTGCTGCAAGTACGTTTGCCTCGCCGATTTTGTTATTTTCAAGTCTTGCCGGAACTGCAACTTTCTTAATGTGCATTCCAATAAGAGTTCCGCCAATGTCAATTCCACCATCTGCCTTAATTTCTTCCACAGCAACAGGATCTTTAAATGTCTTATATGCTGTTGTTCCAAATGAACCACCTGCCTTAGGCTGTGGTACAACGTTAACTATTTCTGAAAACGGAACTGCTGCACGTTCAACTATTATTGCTCTGTTAAGATGTTCACAACACTGAGCTGCAAGATATATCTTTCTGCTTTCAAGGACTTCATATATTCCTGAGAAAACTGCCTTAGCCACTTCAAGGTTAGAATTGCTTCCAATCTTATCTCCACATATTTCACTTGAAGAACAACCAACTACAAGAATATTGCCTTCCTTTAATCCTGCTTTATCGCAAATTTCTTCTGTTGTTTTTTTTGCCTGTTCTTTTAATTCTTCGTACATTTGAATCGCTCCTTTCAAACAACATAATGCAAAAGAGAGCTGTATGATATTTGTAGCCTGCTCTTTTTACCGCCTACAATTTTATCACACAACTCTTTCCTTTTACATATTATTTTATATTTTTATACAAATTTTTTAACTAATTTTGTAACCTTTGCTTCTTCTAATGCGAAAATAGCAATAAATCCTAATACTAAGCATGTAACACCCTGGATGCTGTTGCTTCCAATTGAAGGCACTGCTCCAAGTCCATATCCTAATAAAGTACTTTCATATAAGAAATATCCTAAAACCATAATAACTTCTGCAACTACACCACTTACAATATAAGCTACTACATTCATTCCCTTGCTGTCCTTAGTGTTTGCTTTCTTAATTGCTACAAATACTAAATATGCAACTAAAGCCATTAAAAACTTAATTACAAATGTTCCCGGTACATAACTTCCGTAACCACTGATAAAATCTGAAAGTGCTGAGCCGATACCTGCTGCAAGTGCACCATAAACACCACCAATCATCCATGCTGAAAGTAATACAATAGTGTCACCAATATTTACATAACCGTTTGTTCCTACTGTAGGTACTTTAATAATCATTGTTGCTACACATGCTAACGCTGCAAATAAAGCTGTAATAACAATCTTGCCTACATTCTGTTTAGTTGAATCCATAATTTTCCTCCTGATATTAACACCTATCTTTTATCCTAAGTGTATTATTACTTAATCTAAGTTGCATTATCTTAATCTGACACTGTAACTCATTAAAGTATAGTATATCAGTATGTGGTATCATTTATATATCCAATTTACGTAATAAACACAATACCAGATTCATAGGATATTATTTACTCCTCATCTGCATAAACAAGGGCACATTTTACAGCTCTGTGCCATCCCTTGATATATTTCTGCACCTTTTCAGAATCCATTTTGTTTTCAAACTTTCTTTCTACTGTTGAATTCTTTATTATGTCTTTTTTATCCTTCCAATATCCTGTTGCAAGTCCTGCCAAATATGCTGCCCCAAGACCGGTTGTTTCAATAACCGATGGGCGGATAACCTGTTTTTCTGCTATGTCCGCCTGAAACTGCATTAAAAGATTATTGGCACTTGCTCCACCGTCTACCCTAATAGATTTAATTTCCATGCCTGCATCCTGCTCCATTGCCTTTAACACATCATATGTCTGATATGCTAGAGATTCAAGTGTGGCTCTTACAAAATGCTCTCTTGCAGTTCCTCTTGTTATGCCAACTACCATGCCTCTGGCATTCTGCTTCCAATAAGGTGCTCCCATTCCTGTAAAAGCCGGCACAACATATACTCCATTAGTATCACTAACCTTTTCTGCAATCTCTTCACTTTCCGGTGCACTGTTAACTAACTTCATCTGATCTCTAAGCCACTGTATTGCAGCACCTGCCACAAAAACACTGCCTTCCAATGCATATTCAACCTTGCCTGTGCCTGCTGCAATAGTAGTAATCAATCCATTGTCTGATATAACCGGCTTATTTCCTATATTCATTAAAAGAAAACAACCTGTTCCATATGTATTCTTTACATCACCTTTTTCAAAACAACACTGACCAAATAATGCCGCCTGCTGGTCTCCTGCAACACCACTTATAGGTATTCGTTCTCCTAACAGTTCCGGCATAGTATATCCAAAAATTCCACTTGAAGGATTTACCTTAGGCAACATAGACTTGGGAATATCTAGTATATCCAATAATTCCTGATCCCACTCCAAATCAAATATGTTATAAATCATAGTTCTTCCCGCATTAGTGTAATCCGTTGCGTGTATGCTTCCACCGCTTAACTTCCACATAAGCCATGAGTCAATTGTTCCAAAAAGCAATTGACCATTTTCTGCCTTATTTCTTGCTCCCGGCACATTATCAAGAATCCATTTAATCTTTGTTCCTGAAAAATAAGCATCCGGAACAAGTCCTGTCTTGTTTCTTATAAAATCACTAAGTCCATCCTTTACTAATCCGTCAACAATATCTGATGTTCTTCTACACTGCCATACAATGGCATTATAAATAGGCTTTCCGGTATTCTTGTCCCATACTACAGTAGTTTCTCTCTGATTTGTTATTCCAATAGCCTCTATATCTTTACCTGTAATCTGTGCCTGCCTCATAACATCTTCCATTGTAAGAAGCTGTGTCATCCAAATCTCCTCAGGATTATGTTCAACCCAGCCCGGCTTTGGAAAAATCTGCTCAAACTCCTTATTTGCCTGACAAACAATATTTCCCTTTTTATCAAATAAAATAGTTCTGGAACTGGTAGTTCCCTGATCTAATGCCATAATATACTTACCCATAGTTTCTTCCTCCGTACATAACTAAATACTATATTTAGCCTTCATTCTAACCTTTATCTTATAATATAGTTTGTATATTTTCAATGGCACTGTTTTAAATTCCACGCAGAAATTTTTATAAGCAAACACGTTGAGATTTCTGCCTGGAATTATAACATATGATTGAAAACATCAAAAAAAGTGCTACCACGTATTTTCAGGTACATGATAGCACAATCTATTATAAACAACAGGTACGGATTTTAGAAAATCATTAGAATAATTGTTTATGATTTTCCTTTTTTAACCCTGTTGCCTGCTGTCACAAAAGTGAGCAGCTTTTAATATTTTCTTTTGTATACCTTATTGTATGCACTTATTCCGGTTTTGTGATTAGTCCTCGTAATCAATATAATTTAAAGGATCTTTTGTTTTTCCATTTTTTTCTACTGAGAAGTAAATATTATCCCCTTCCTTGGAGTAATATTTAGTTGGCTGGTTAACATAGGCGATAGTCTGGCCTGCTTCAACGAAGCTTCCTTCTTTTACTTCAGGATTTATGGTCTGACCGTAGTTTACGATATAATCATTTCCCACTGCCTGACTGATAACAACGCCAAGTTCATCATCTTGTGTTATTTTTGTAATAACACCATCTGCCGCTGCCTTTATTGCAGTGCCTTTGCTACTTTGGATTACAATTCCGGAATTGGTTTTGTATTCATCTAATGTTGCGTAATATACTGTATTTTTCACATCATATGGCATAATAATGCTACCCTCAACAGGCCAGATAAGTTTGCTGTTCTTGTTAAACTTTAATGTTTTAATCTGGGCTGCTGCCTCTGATGAAAGTCCATACATGTAATCTTTTTTGCTTACATTAGACTGAGTGTTTTCTTCCACTACGTTATTTACGGCTTTTTCCTTAGTTGTTTCTTCTGTTAAATAACCTCCCGGTTCAACTTCTCTGTCTTTCGGTGTTTCAGATTCCATTGCTGTTTCTTTTTGTGTTTCTTTTTCCACAACATTTCCCGCTGCTTCAATATTTTTATCTGCCGCTGTTGTTTCAGTTATGTTTGCTTTTCCTAATTTTACAATGTTTTCGTCGCTTTTTTGCCCAAGAAAATAAGTTCCCGTGGCTACGCCTACTAATGCAACAAAGCAAACTGCAACTGCTGCTATAAATTTCTTATCCATTCTCATCACCTCAATAACAGTATGTACCATTAATTGAAGATTTATACAAAAAAATTAATTTTAATATTCCACAATTTTCCCATCATAGAAAGTGCTAAGAATCTCCTGCCATGGCTTGCCATGACCTGCAAGGTATCTGGCATAGCTTATACTCATTCCAAAACCGTGACCGTTGCCTTTAGTTGTAATTCTTATTCCCTTTTCATATTCTTCTATGCTCATATCTGTAGAATTAAGACCGAGGGCTTTTGAAAAATCATCTGCCAGAACAACAGTATCCCCAATTCTTATTTTTAAAGCATAGCCTTCTTTGTCTTTTTCAACAGTTATCAGATTAATAATTTCCTTCTTATCTTTTATATTTTTTAGAATTTCCTTCCCATCTTTAAATACAACAATGCCATTAGCTGACAGTTTTTCCTTAAACTCATTAACCGTTAAATACCTTGTGCAAAGATATTCCTTCTCCTTTATGTCATTCTGGCATATAACACTTTTTAGATAACTATATTCCTTTCCAAGAATTTCCTCCCCTAACCTGGTTTTCCCATTACTTATATTATGAAACAGTGGCAAAATAGTCTCCCCCTGTTTCTTTATTATTTTGCCTTTTGTTTTGTCTACTATTCTTTTAATTTTTTTATTTTTCTCATTATATATTTTATAAGAACCTATACCTGTAAAATATGCAGCCATTCCTTTGGGGCTTTTAATGTTTTCCCTGCAAAAATCCTGAAATCTGCTGTTTTTTAACTCCCCATAATTTCTATATTCCATTCCCAAATCTGAAGCTGCTATTTGAGCTTTGTCCTTCATTTTGTACAAAATATAAGTTCTAATAATAACAGACTTAGCTTTCAAAAGCTCCTCCGGCTCACTTTCGTCCATCTGTGCCATAAGAACGTAAGATATGAAGTTCTCCATATCCATTTCAAAGCTGTAGTTTTTATTACCCACTAATATTGTTTTCCCTGAGGGCTTAGCCTTAGATATTTTGTTTCCGTTTACAAGAACACATACACTACCTATAACTAACGGGAAAAAAATCGAAAATAATATTAGCATAATAAACTTTTTTCTATCTGTCATTTGGTTATTCCTAAAAATCCCTTATACTAACTTATTTTTCAAAAATCATTTATATGATTGTAGTGCATACAAAAACCCCAAAAAACCAGACATTACATTCTAACTTTTTGGGGTTTCATTTTAATTATATTTGATTATATCTATTGTGACACTTTCACAATTTTCTGTAATCTATACGTCCATTTTAACTTTTACTTTTTCAAGATGCCAAATATCCTGTACGTATTCTTCGATTGTTCTGTCAGATGTAAACTTACCAACATTAGCTACATTTAACATAGCTGACTTAGCCCAGCCTTCTTGGTTTCTGTAAGCTTCTTCAACTCTCTTCTGAGCTGCTGCATATGACTTGAAATCTTTAAGAATAAAGTATCTGTCAGCAACATCTGTTTCCTGAGTGTTAAGTAATGAGTTGTAAATTGGTCTGAATCTTTCAGGATCATCTGGAGAATAGAATCCGTTAATCAACTGCATAAGAACTTTTCTAATGTCCATATCTGAGTTGAAAATATCCATTGGATTATATCCGCCATTGTTTTCGTAGTTAATAACTTCATCTGAAGATAAACCAAAGATAAATGCGTTCCCTTCGCCAACTTCATCAACTATTTCTACGTTAGCACCATCCATTGTTCCAAGTGTTAAAGCACCATTTAACATAAACTTCATATTACCTGTGCCTGAAGCTTCTTTTGATGCTGTTGAAATCTGTTCTGAAACATCTGCTGCCGCAAAAATAATTTCAGCATTTGATACACGGTAGTTTTCAATAAATACAACTTTAATCTTTCCATTAATTGATTCATCATTGTTAATTACATCAGCAACGCTATTGATTAACTTGATTGTAAGCTTAGCAATCTTGTAACCTGCTGCTGCTTTTGCACCAAAGATAAATGTTCTTGGATAGAATTCCATTTCAGGATGTTCCTTAATCTGGTTGTATAAATACATTACATGTAAAATATTTAATAACTGACGCTTATATTCATGAAGTCTCTTAACCTGAACATCAAAAATAGAACGTGGGTCTACATCAATACCATTATGTTCTTTAATGTATTTTGCAAGACGTACTTTGTTCTGATATTTAATATTCATAAATTCAGCCTGAGCCTTCTTGTCATCTGCGTATACTTCTATTCCCTTAATCTTTGGAAGGTCTGTAATCCAGTCACCTCCAACCTTTCCTGTAACCCATTCTGAAAGAAGTGGATTAGCATGGAGAAGGAATCTTCTCTGTGTAATACCGTTAGTCTTATTATTAAACTTCTCAGGCATCATTTCATAGAAATCTTTTAATTCCTGATGTTTTAAAATTTCTGTATGAAGTTTTGCTACACCGTTAACTGAGAAACCTGCACAAATTGCAAGATGAGCCATCTTAACCTGACCATCATAGATAATTGCCATCTTAGCAACTTTATCATGATTTCCAGGGTATTTGTTTTCGATTTCAATACAGAATCTTCTGTTGATTTCTTCAATAATCTGGTAACATCTTGGAAGTAATCTTGAGAATAATTCAATTGGCCATTTTTCAAGAGCTTCGCTCATGATTGTATGGTTAGTGTATGCGCATGCATGTGTTGTAATATTCCAAGCTTCATCCCATTCTAAGTTATATTCATCCATTAATAATCTCATAAGTTCTGCAACTGTAAGTGTCGGATGAGTATCGTTCATCTGGAATACTACCTTTTCAGGTAATTTTCTAATATCATCATGATTCTTTAAGTATTTCTTAATTGCTGTCTGTAAACTTGCTGAAACAAAGAAATACTGCTGTTTTAATCTTAATTCCTTACCTGCATAATGATTGTCATTAGGATAAAGAACTTCTGTAATAGTCTTTGCAAGGTTCTCCTGTTCAACTGCAGCCATATATGAACCCTTGTCAAATTCATCAAGATTAAAGTGTACTACAGGTTCAGCGTCCCAAATTCTTAATGTATTAACTACATTGTTTCCGTAACCAACGATTGGCATATCATATGGAATAGCATTAACTGACTGGTAGCCTTCCTGAATAAAATAATTACGTCCATCTCTGTTTTCTACTCTTACATATCCGCCAAACTTAACTTCACAAGCATATTCCTCACGCTTGATTTCTAATGGATTAGCATGTCTTAACCAGTCTTCAGGTATTTCTTTCTGATATCCGTTTTCAATCTTCTGCTGGAACATACCGTATTTGTATCTGATACCACATCCATAAGCAGGATAGTTAAGTGTTGACAAACTATCTAAGAAACATGCTGCCAATCTACCAAGACCACCATTACCTAAAGCTGCATCAGGTTCCTGATCTTCGATTACATTAAGATCAAGTCCTAATTCTTCAATAGCTTCCTTGATTTCATCTCTGCTTGAAAGATTGATAATCATATTTCCAAGAGCACGGCCCATAAGAAATTCCATTGATAAATAGTATACAATCTTAGCATCCTTCTCATCATATGCTTTCTGAGTTGCTATCCACTGATCGATTACAATATCCTTTACTGCATAAGCAACACATACAAACTTATGTCTGTCACTTATTTCATCAAGGCTTTTTCTGTAAAGCATTTTAGCCTGATCTTTCACACGCTTCTTGAATTCTGCCTTGAATTCTTCATGCTTTTCCATACCTTCGTTCTTAGCCATATTAAATCTCCTTTTTTATGCGATTAGAGAGAAACAATGACAGGCATTGTTTCTCTCTTTTTAATAAATTTTATAGCCAAATATTTCAAGTCAAATTCTAAAGAGCTTTTTCTACGCCAAAAGTTACCTTTTCGCCGTTAATATTCCACTCTTTTTCATACCCGTTTATTTTACCAAATATGACATTATCTGCCAACACTTCAGACTTAATTTCGTCAAGATTGTTCTCAATTATAGCTTTTATTGTATCGTTTTTATCTACATTTACCACAATTTTGTCCATTACCTGGAAATCAGCTTCTTTTCTCATTGTCTGAATCTTACTGATTATTTCTCTAACAAATCCTTCTTCAATAAGTTCATCTGAAAGTTTTGTATCAAGCACTACAGTAATATTATTATCGCTTTCTGATACATATCCCTCAACCTGAGCCATATCAATAAGTAAATCTTCTTTTTCAAGAACTACTTCGTTGCCGTCAAAATCGAATGTTAAAGGTTCTCCGGCATTAATCTTATCCATAGCCGCATTTCCGTCTAATGATGATAATGCTTCTTTAATCTTGCCTAAGAATTTACCATATTTAGGTCCAACTGTTCTAAGCTGTGGCTTAAATGAATATGAAGTAAATGCTCTTACATCATCTGTAAACTCAACTTCCTTAACATTTAATTCTTCTTCAATGATTTCTTTGTAGAAATCAGATAATTCAAATTCTGCCTTAACGAACATCTTTCCAATTGGCTGTCTATTCTTAATTGCAGATGCATTTCTACATGCACGACCAAGTACTACAATATCAAGTACTCTTTCCATGTTTTCTTCCAATTCTTTGTCAATGTAAGATTCATTAACTTCTGGGAAGTCACATAAATGAATACTTTCAGGTGCTGTTTCATCTACGCTTCTTACGATATTCTGATAAATATCTTCTGTCATAAATGGAATCATTGGTGCAGCAGCCTTTGATACTGTAACAAGTGCTTTATATAATGTCATGTAAGCATTAATTTTATCCTGTGGCATGTCTTTTGCCCAGAAACGTTCTCTTGAACGTCTTACATACCAGTTACTCATATCATCTACAAAATCATCTAATGCTCTTGCAGCTTCAGGGATTCTGTAGTTACCAAGGTTTTCATCTACTGCCTTAACCATAGAGTTAAGTTTTGATAATAACCATTTATCCATAACACTTAATTTATCATAATCAAGTGTGTATTTTGTTGGGTCAAACTGATCAATTTCAGCATATAAGACATAGAACGCATATGTGTTCCAAAGTGTTCCCATAAACTTACGCTGTCCTTCTTGAACTGCTTTACCATGGAAACGGTTTGGAAGCCATGGAGCTGAGTTAGTGTAGAAATACCATCTGATGGCATCGGCACCGTACTGTCCTAATGCTTCAAAAGGATCTACTGCGTTACCCTTTGACTTACTCATCTTCTGTCCGTTTTCGTCCTGAACGTGACCAAGTACGATTACGTTCTTGTATGGAGCCTTATCAAACAATAATGTTGATTCAGCCATTAATGAATAGAACCATCCTCTTGTCTGGTCAACAGCTTCTGAGATAAAATCTGCAGGGAACTGTTTTTCAAATAAATCTTTATTTTCAAATGGATAATGATGCTGTGCAAATGGCATTGCTCCTGAGTCGAACCAGCAGTCAATAACTTCAGGTACTCTCTTCATTGTGCCACCACACTCTTTACACTTAAATGTTACTTCATCAATGTAAGGTCTGTGTAATTCAACATTAGCATTATCAGGATTTCCACTTCTTTCTGCTAATTCTGCACGGCTGCCAATTGATTCCTGACATCCGCAATCGCAGCATTCCCAGATATTAAGTGGTGTACCCCAATAACGGTTTCTTGAAATACCCCAATCCTGTACATTTTCAAGCCAGTTTCCAAAACGTCCTTCACCGATTGATTTTGGAATCCAGTTTACTGTGTTATTATTTGCAACAAGTTTATCCTTAACTTCTGTCATCTTAATAAACCATGATTCTCTTGCATAATAGATTAATGGTGTATCACATCTCCAGCAATGTGGATAATCATGTTCAAACTTAGGTGCATCAAATAACTGTCCTCTCTTGTCAAGGTCTACTAATACCTTAGGATCAGCATCCTTTACAAATAAACCTGCATAAGGTGTGTCTTCTGTAAGTTCACCCTTGTCATTTACAAGCTGTACAAAAGGAAGGTCATAGTTACGTCCTACATTAGCATCATCTTCACCGAAAGCAGGAGCAATATGAACAATACCTGTACCATCACTCATAGTAACGTATGTGTCACATGTTACAAAGAAACCTTTCTTTCTCTGCTTATCAGCAATAGCCTTTGCACATTCATATAATGGTTCATATTCTTTATATTCAAGGTCAGCACCCTTCATTGTTTCTAATACTTCATAAGCTTTTTCGTCTTCTGTTGCAAGCTTTCCTAATACTGTGTCAAGTAAAGCTTCTGCCATATAATAAGTATATCCGTCAGCTGCTTTAACCTTGCAGTATGTGTCATTAGGGTTAACACAAAGAGCTACGTTAGATGGAAGAGTCCAAGGTGTTGTTGTCCATGCAAGGAAATATGCATCTTCACCAACAACTTTAAATCTTACGATAGCTGAACGTTCCTTAACTGCCTTGTATCCCTGTGCAACTTCCTGTGATGAAAGAGGTGTTCCACATCTTGGGCAATAAGGTACAATCTTAAAACCTTTGTATAATAATTTCTTATCCCAGATAGTCTTTAAAGCCCACCATTCAGATTCAATAAAATTATCATCATAAGTTACATATGGGTTTTCCATATCTGCCCAGAAACCAACTGTTCCTGAGAAGTCTTCCCACATTCCCTTGTATTTCCATACAGATTCCTTACATTTCTTTATGAAAGGTTCCATACCGTATTCTTCAATCTGTTCTTTTCCATTTAAACCTAATAATTTTTCTACTTCAAGTTCTACAGGAAGTCCATGTGTGTCCCATCCTGCCTTTCTTGGAACCATATATCCCTTCATTGTTCTGTATCTAGGGATCATATCTTTAATTACACGTGTTAATACGTGTCCGATATGTGGTTTTCCGTTAGCTGTTGGAGGTCCATCATAAAAAGTATATGTTGGTCCTTCTTTTCTATTTTCCATACTTTTTTCAAAGATGTGATTGTCATCCCAGAATTTTTCTGTTTCTTTTTCTCTGTCAACAAAGTTCAAATTGGTTGATACCTTCTTGTACATTTCAATCTCCTTTCTTTTTTGTCATCAGATGTTTGCGAAAATAATGTATTCCCGGTATGCGACAGATTTTTCTACCGCAAACACGTTAATTTTCTTATTTTGCTCCGCCGCCTATGGTACAGCGAAAAACTAAACTCGCTTCGCTCAGACAGTCGTTTTATCGCTGTACACTATGCTCGCAAAATCACAAAAATTTGCCTATTTTTTGCTTGCAGAAAAATCTGTCGCATATCCTATCTGCATTGTTTTCGCAAACATCCAATGATATCTGTGTATTTATTTTATTGTGCGTCCACTATGGAGCACTAAATAAAAAGGCTCCCGCCCTGTAAAGGACGAAAGCCTGTATTTTCGTTAACCACCTTTTACAGCATACGCAGGATTTCTCCCTTAATATGTGTTCCCTTTAACGGTGGATACCGTCAGCGCCTACTAAACTTTATACGTTCTTTGGGCTGCAACTCCAGAGTGATGTTCATATACCTGCTACTTGTATTCGGCTTCCACCTTATCCGAACTCTCTATAACGTTCACTATGCATTATTTATGCAAGGCAACTACTGTCTCTATCAACGCTTTTATTATTTTATTGTCCTTTTGGACTTTTTCTTACCTTGTTATTCTAATCTAACGAATATCAGTTGTCAACTTTTTTAAATAAGTTCTTCAGCTTCTTTTATATTATTTACCCCAATTATATTGATTCCAGTGATTTCTGTAAGATTTTTCTTGGATACAGCAGGCATTATGCACGTTGTAAAACCAAGTTTCTTAGCTTCCTGTACTCTTTTGTCTGCCTGTGATACCGCTCTTACTTCTCCTGCAAGCCCTACTTCACCGAAAACTATTGTCTTTGGGTCTATTACTCTATTCTTAAAGCTACCGATTAATGCCATTACTAATGCAAGGTCTAATGCCGGTTCATTGATTTTCATTCCACCTGCTATATTAACATATGCATCATAATCGCACATCTGAACTCCAATTCTTTTTTCGATAACTGCCATTAAAAGATTAACTCTGTTATAGTCTGTTCCCACCGCCGTTCGTCTTGGCATTCCAAAGTTGGTGTGGGATATTAATGCCTGTATTTCTACAAGAATCGGTCTTGTTCCTTCCATTAAACATGCCACAACTGAACCTGAAGCATCCTCAGGTCTTCCATCTAACATAAATTCTGACGGATTTAATACTTCCCTAAGTCCTTCTGAACTCATTTCAAATACTCCAATTTCATTAGTTGAACCAAAACGGTTCTTAACTCCTCGGATTATTCTATATGCTGCATGTCTGTCACCTTCAAAATATAAAACCGTGTCAACCATATGTTCCAAAACCCTAGGTCCTGCAACAACCCCTTCTTTGGTTACGTGACCTACAATAAATATTGGAATGGTATTACCTTTAGCTAACTGCATAAGAAAGTTAGTTGACTCCCTAACCTGACTTACACTGCCTGGAGCTGAGTCTATATCCTCTCTTAGCATAGTCTGTATTGAGTCTATTACTACTGCATCAGGTTTTGTTTCTAAAATAACTGACTCTATTATATCAAGGCTTGTCTCTGACAAAAGACTTAAATTATCGGAAAACTGCCCCATTCTGTTTGCTCTAAGCTTAATCTGCTTAAGGGATTCTTCTCCTGAAATATATAAAATCTTCTTGCCATTATTTGACATATTTCTACATACCTGAAGAAGTAATGTGGACTTTCCTATTCCCGGATCACCGCCTACAAGTATTAGCCCGCCGGGAACTACTCCCCCTCCTAATACTCTGTCCAGTTCTCCAAAACCTGTTGTGATTCTCTCCTCATCATCTGCCGTAACCTGATTTATTGTTACCGGTTTATTATTAATTAATCCCCTTCTAATGTTATTGTTGGTCTTTGCCCCCATCGGTTCTTCTACAAAAGTTCCTACCTGTTTACATCCCGGACACTGTCCTAACCATTTACTTGACTCATAACCGCACTCTTTGCAAAAGAAAACCGTCTTTTTTGATTTTGCCATGGCTCTCCTATTTTGTTTTGTAGCTTTATTTTATATCTTAATTTAAAATCTTACTTATTATGCTGTTACAACTTTCACAGTAGTAAGATTTCCGTTTTCTAAATCTACATCCAATGTAATCTTTCCGCCAACGTCTGTCTTAGATACTCCAAGGTCTCTGTCTCCAACAAAAACTCTGTATTCCTTGTTAGATTCTAATTCTAATGTAATCTGTGTCTGACCTTTTCCGTCTACGAAAAAGCTTACTTCATCTGCTGTTTCCTTAAAAACGCTTACTGCTGTTCCCGGAATTGATTCATAAACAAAAGTTCCGTTCTTTTCAAGTTTTGTAATTTCCTTAAATGTTTTTACTTTATATAAATCTCCATTAACTTCAAAGTCTGCTAACTTTGTTTTCTGTGGTAATTCATAATTACCGAAGCTGATTGAACCATTATTTTCTTTTCTGATTAATTCCTTAATTACTGCCATTTTGTCCTCCTGTTATTAAATCATCTAATGTGACTTTATCTATTTTTTTTGGTAGTTCTAGTATAATACATTTTAAACTATTCTGCCACAGAAAAAGTTACGGATTTGTTCTTATATGACACTGTAACTTTATCTCCCTGCTTAACTTTTTCTGCAAGTATTTCCTCTGCCAGATTGTCTTCTATTTTGTTCTGAATCATCCTTCTTAAAGGTCTTGCACCATACTTCTTATCGTAGCTTTCCTTTGCAAGGGCACTCTTCAGTGTTTCAGTATATTTAAGCTCAATATTCATCTGTTCCTTAACCTGTTTTGCAAGATTTCTAAGCATAATGTTAACTATGCTCTTTACTTCTTTTTCAGTTAAAGCATGGAATACTATAATTTCATCAATTCGATTAATAAACTCAGGTTTAAACATTAACTTAACTTCTTCCATAACACTTGCTTTCATCTTTTCATAATCCTGCTTCTCTGTTATGTCTCTGCTAAAGCCTAAATGTTTAGGGTCTATTATTCTGTTTGCTCCTGCATTTGATGTCATAATAATAATTGTATTTTTAAAGCTAACTTTTCTACCCTTTGAATCTGTAATCTGGCCGTCATCAAGAACCTGTAACAATATGTTAAACACATCAGGATGAGCTTTTTCGATTTCATCAAAAAGAACTACTGAATATGGATTTCTTCTAACCTTATCACTAAGCTGTCCGCCTTCTTCATATCCAACATACCCCGGAGGTGAACCAATAAGTTTTGATACACTGTGTTTTTCCATATATTCTGACATATCAACACGAATCATTGCATCTTCTGAACCGAAAACTGCTTCTGCCAATGTTTTTGAAAGTTCTGTTTTTCCTACACCTGTAGGTCCCAAAAACAGAAATGAACCAATTGGTCTATTGGCACTTTTTAGTCCCACTCTTCCTCTTCGTACAGCCTTTGCCACGGCAGTTACAGCTTCTGTCTGGCCTACAACACGCTTATGCAATATTGATTCTAACTTTAATAATCTCTGCTGTTCATTCTTTCCCATTTTTGTTACCGGGATTCCTGTCCACATTGATACTATTTCTTCTATTGTATTTTCATCAATAACAGGTCTGTATTCTTTCTCTGTTCCCTGCCACTTTGCAATAGCCTTATCAAGAGCTGCCTGCGCTTTGTCTAAATCCTTTTTGCGCACTGCTGCTCCTTTGAAATCTCCGTGTCTTACGCACATTTCAAGTTCAAGATTTAATTCAGCTACGTCAAGTTCTTTATTTGTTACTGACTTTGGCTTTGGTTTTTCCTTAATTCTTACTTTTGAACATGCCTCATCTATTAAGTCAATTGCCTTGTCCGGAAGATTTCTGTCATTAATATATCTTGTTGAAAGTTTTACTGCAGCTTCCACTGCTTCATCTGAAATATTAACCTTATGAAATTCTTCATAAGCACTTTTTAATCCATGCAAAATCTCAATAGTCTGGGCTTCTGTAGGCTCCTCAACAGTAACCGGCTGAAATCTTCTCTCAAGGGCTGCATCTTTTTCAAAATACTTTCTGTATTCTGCAATTGTTGTTGCCCCTATAACCTGAAGACGTCCTTTTGTTAATGATGGTTTCAAAATATTTGAGGCATCCATTGAACCTTCTGCGCCACCGGCACCGATAATTGTATGAATTTCATCAATAAAAAGAATAATGTTTCCTGAATTTTCAACTTCATCCATTATTCTTTTTAATCTTTCCTCAAACTCGCCTCTATATTTTGAGCCTGCAACAGTACCTGAAAGATCAAGACTTATTAATCTTTTTCCTTCCATTGTTTCAGGAACAAGTCCCTGTACAATCTTCTGGGCTATTGCCTCAACTATTGCTGTCTTACCAACACCCGGCTCTCCTATAAGACAAGGATTATTCTTTGTTCTTCTGCTTAAAATCTGAATAATTCTTCTTATTTCAACATCTCTTCCAACTACAGGGTCAAGCTGACCTGCCTTTGCTGCCTTAGTCAAATCTCTTCCGAACTGGTCTAATGTTGGTGTTGTAGAAACGTTGTCATCTCTTTGACGCTTTTCTGTCTGGATGTACTGTCTTATCTCTCTTGGATCTCTATTTGTAAGTTTTAAAATATCTGCACAAATCTTTTTAATATTTACCCGAAAACTTGTAAGAATACAATGTGCCTCACAATCAGGATCTGCAACTATGGCAAGAAGAATATGCTCTGTTCCAATCTGAGGCAATCCCTGTTTTGATGCCTCTACATAAGCTCTTTCCAATATTGCCTTGGCCCTTGCTGTTGTTTCCAGATTTCTGCTTCTGGACCTTGTACGCACTCTGCCTTCTATTCCCATGTCCTCACTAATGGCTTTCATTATATCTGCATAAACAAGATTATAGTTATACAAAATATTTGCTGCCACACCTTCTGATACTTTGGAAATGCCTGCCAATAAATGTTCCGTGCCGATATAATTCATACCAAAACTTATAGCCACTTCTTTAGCATATTCCATAGCTTCAATAGCCTGTCTGGTAAAATTACCTCTTTCCATTACCTTTCCTCCATATTTTTCTGCTAACATACCCCAGACCGAAGTCTGGGGTATTCCTAATTAATCTAAATCAATAAATTCAAAATCTTCATCATCCTCATCGTCATCCGGAAGCATGTCTTTTAATGTTTCTTTCATATCTTCTTCCGCTTCTAACTGAGCTTTTTCAGATTCTTTCTCTATTTCATCTTCAGTTGTTTCTGCCGCATCTTCTATGTCATCTAAATCTAATACAACATCCTGATTCAAATCAGTAGCTTCTTCAACCTGTGGAATTTCCACATCATCTGCTTCAGGGAAATCTTCAACAACCTCATCTAAAACTTCTGGTTCTTCAACAGTTTCAGGAATTGAAACATCTTCAGGTTCTTCTATTTCTTTAACCTGTTCTTCCATAGGTTCAATTTCATCTGATTCTTCCACGTCATTTGATTCTGTTGAATCTTCTGCATCTTTCTTGTCTTTTCCATTGCCATTGTTTTTGTCATCATATTTTTTCTGCTTGGCAAGTCTTTTTTCTTTTCTGTTAAGCTTAATATTTATAATAACAAAAATAAGAATAATTATAACAATTACAAGTCCGCATGCAATCTTAAGAAGCATATTGTATTTTGATGCTAATGTATTATATTTGTTCTTTACATTGTTGTATGCCTTATTTGCTGCTTCAATCTGAGTATTTACATCATCTTCTGCAATATATCTCTGGAAACATTTTTCATTGTCATCGTAGCAATAAAGGTTTGTATCGCCATTCCAGTTCATTGCATATAGAAGATATAACCCCTCTTCTTCATTTAAAACCCAGGCATTAACTTCCTGATCAATTACAGTAATCTGTTTCTTTGTGTACTTCTTTAAGCAAGATGCCTTTTCAGAAGGGTTAACTACTGTATACATTCTGCTGGCAATCTTAATATTTCTTAATGAAGAAAACTTCTTTGTTTCATAATCATAGATGTAAAATCCTTTAGTGCTTCCCTTCTTTAAATAGAAAGCTGTAATGTCTTTCTTGTCACCTTTGATTACTTCATACTGCTTACCGTCATACTCAGCTTTTGTTCTTGAAAAACCTTCAGGAATAAGATCATCCTTAAAATCTTCTACTATCTTGTATTCACCTTTGCCAACTGTAATGTCTGACTTAGAAGCCTTCTTTGATTTCTTACTGCTTGTTGAACTGCTGTCTTTAGCAGTTGTTTTATCTGTTGAACTTCCGGCTTTGTATGTTGCCTGTTCAGCCTCTGTAAGCTTTGTAGTATTAATTTCATATTTGTTTTTTGCGCCTGTACTTGATGTAACAACTACTGCTGTGTAGTTTTTACCAAAATCCATTTTAGTATTAATTCCATCTTTCTCTATAGCCCATGTTGAACCTGAAGTTGCAGGACTTGCAACAATCTCAATAGATTCTGTATCTGACATAACTGTTATGTCATATGTATAAGTTGTTGAACTAAAATTAAGTTCTGCCTTTGTCTTCTTTCCTGCTGCATTTACAGCATAAACTTTCATAGACTGTAAATCTGTTGTCTGGTCAGCCAAAACACTTACCTGAACGCCTGTTGTAAGCATTGCCAAAGTTAAAATCAGCATAACCATCTTTCTTAAATTTTTCATTTAAATACCTTCCTTATTTTGATATTTTAAGTATATAACTATGCCTCATCAATAGCCTTGCCAATATCATTTCTCATATATTTATTTTCGAACTGAATTAATTTTGTAGCTTCATAGGCATTTGCTCTGGCTTCCTTTAAATCTTTTCCTTTTGCAGTTACCCCAAGTACACGTCCACCGTTAGTAACAATCTTGTCACCTTCAGCCTTTGTGCCTGCGTGGAAAACATAATATCCTTCTTTGTTTTCAAAGTTTTCAAGGCCTTTGATTTCAAAGCCTTTTTTATATGAAACAGGATATCCGTCACTTGCCAATACAACACATACTGCTGCATTGTCTTCAAACTGTAAATCTATCTGATCTAAGGTTCCATCAACACATGCTTCAAAAACATCAATAATATCATTCTTCATTCTTGGAAGAACTACCTGAGCTTCAGGATCACCGAATCTTGCATTGTATTCAAGAACCTTTGGTCCGTCTTCTGTTAACATTAAGCCAAAGAAAATAACTCCCTTAAACTCTCTTCCTTCTGCTGCCATGGCATCAACTGTTGCCTGGTAAACATACTTCTTGCAAAATTCATCAACTTCTTCTGTATAAAAAGGACTAGGTGAAAATGTTCCCATTCCTCCTGTATTAAGACCCTGATCACCATCTTTTGCTCTTTTGTGATCCTGTGCTGATGTCATAATCTTTATAGTTTTTCCATCAACAAATGAAAGTACTGAAACTTCACGACCTGTCATAAATTCTTCTATTACAATAGTATTTCCTGCATTACCAAACTTCTTATCAAGCATTAATTCCTTAACGCCATCCATTGCTTCTTCCTTAGTATTGCAAATCAAAACACCTTTTCCAAGAGCAAGTCCGTCTGCTTTTAATACAATAGGATATTTAGATGTTTCAAGATACTTCATTGCTTCTTCAGGTGAATCAAAGTTCTCGTATCCTGCTGTAGGAATATTATATTTCTTCATTAAGTCTTTTGAGAAAGCTTTTGAGCCTTCAAGAATGGCTGCATTCTTTCTTGGTCCGAATACCCTAAGTCCTGCTTCTTCAAACTTATCAACAATACCGCCTACCAATGGATCATCCATACCTATAACTGTTAAGTCGATTTCTTTTTCCTTTGCAAAATCAACTAATTTATCAAATTCCATTGCTCCAATGTTTACACATTCAGCAACCTGACCGATTCCTGCATTTCCCGGTGCACAATAGATTTTATCAACCTTAGGGCTTTTTGCCACTGCTGTTGCAATTGCATGTTCTCTTCCGCCACTTCCAACAATAAGTACTTTCATTTTATATCTCCTTGTCTTACTATCCTTAATGGATTCTATTCAATAAAATTATTCTCCAATTGCTATTTTGCCATTGGCAATATCATTAATTGCCTGTGGTAAAATCTTCCACTCTGCCTGCTCCATAACTCTCTTCTGAAGAATTTCAGGTGTATCACCTTCTAATACCTCAACAGCCTTCTGGTATATAATAGGACCTGTATCTGTTCCTTCATCTACGAAATGAACTGTAGCTCCTGTAATTTTAACTCCACGCTCCAATGCTTTTTTGTGAACGTGTAATCCATAAAATCCGTTTCCGCAGAAAGATGGGATTAATGATGGATGTATATTTATAATTCTGTTTCTATATTTATTAATTAATTCTTCCGGTAAAACCACAAGAAAACCTGCAAGTACAATCAGGTCAAGATTGTATGAATCTATTGTTCCGATTAATGCCTTATTAAATTCATCTCTTGTAGCATAATCCTTAATACATACGCTTTCTGCCTTAATTCCGTTGTCTTTTGCTCTGGTTAAAGCATATGCATCTTTCTTATTGCTAATTACAACTTCTAACTTAGCATTTGTAATTACTCCACTATGTACACCGTCTATAATAGCCTGTAAATTAGTTCCACCACCTGAAACCATTACTCCTACCTTTAACATAATTCCTCCTATTAAGTACCAAAAAAGTTATTGATACTAAGCAGTATTTATTTTCTTTAGAAAAGCATATAGGCTAGTTGAAAAACTAGCCTTTTCATTTAAATATTTACTATACTAATTCTGCACACTTTTCTCCGGCTTCTACCTGTCCTAATTCGTAGCATGTTTCTCCTGCTGCCTTTAAAGCTTCCATTGTCTTGTCTACGTCTGCAGGATCAATTGCCAATACCATACCGATACCCATATTGTAAGTATTGTACATCATTTCTTCTTCAATATCTCCTGTCTTTGCAAGAAGTTTGAAGATTGCAGGTACTTCGTAGCTGTCTTTCTTAACTACTGCCTTTACTCCGTCAGGAAGCATTCTTGGAATGTTTTCGTAGAAACCACCACCTGTAATGTGGCTGCATCCCTTGATTGTTACTCCTGCTTCTTTTACTTTCTTTAACGCCTTAACATAAATTCTTGTAGGTGCAAGTAACGCTTCACCTAAAGTCTTTCCTAACTCATCATAATATGTATTAAGAGATTCTTCTGTCATTTCGAATACTTTTCTTACTAAAGAAAATCCGTTGCTATGAACACCTGAAGATGCAATACCGATTAACTTATCGCCAGGCTTAATGTTTTCACCTGTAATAAGGTCTTTCTTGTCTACAACGCCTACTGCAAATCCGGCAAGATCATATTCGTCAACAGGCATAAGTCCCGGATGTTCTGCTGTTTCACCACCAACTAATGCAGCTCCTGACTGCTTACATCCTTCAGCTACACCACTAACGATTGTTGCAATCTTTTCAGGATAGTTCTTTCCACATGCAATGTAGTCAAGGAAGAAAAGAGGTTCTCCACCTGAACATGCAATGTCATTTACACACATGGCAACACAGTCAATACCGATTGTGTCATGCTTATCCATAATATATGCTAACTGTACTTTTGTACCACATCCGTCTGTTCCTGATAATAATACAGGTTCTTCCATCTTCTTAATTGAATCTAAGCTAAAAGCACCTGCGAAACCGCCAAGACCACCTAAAACTTCCGGTCTCATTGTTTCCTTAACATGCTTCTTCATAAGCTCTACTGATCTGTAACCTGCTTCAATATCAACGCCTGCCTTCTTGTAATCCATAGTATAATCTCCTTAATTCTATATGTACTTTTCTATTGCTTTTATATTATTTTATATGATGCTTAAACATCTTTTACACTTTTTAATTCTTAGTAGTTCCTGTAACCTACTTCTTTAAGTCTTGCATCTTTTTCAACTACTGAATCTTTCATTTCCTTGCTAAAATCTTTAAGTTTTGCAAGTAATTCAGCATCTGATGTAGCAAGAATCTTTGCTGCAAGGATACCTGCATTCTGACCGCCATTAATAGCTACAGTTGCAACCGGGATTCCTGAAGGCATCTGAACGATTGAGTAAAGTGAATCTACTCCACCTAAATCTGAAGTCTTCATTGGTATTCCAATAACAGGCATTGGGAATAATGCTGCACACATACCCGGAAGGTGTGCTGCCTTTCCTGCTCCTGCAATAATAACTTTAACTCCTCTTTCTTCAGCTCCTTTAGCCCATTCAAAGAAAATATCAGGCTCTCTGTGTGCTGAAATTATGGTCATCTCATAATCGATTCCCATCTGATCAAGAAAATCTGCTGCTTTGCTCATTACAGGCATATCTGAATCGCTGCCCATTACAATTGCTACTTTTGCCATTTTGTTCTCCTTTTCACATAAATTCATCTTAAAGCGTTATAAATTTAACATATTCTACATTGTACCCATAAAAATAACTGTAGTCAACATTAGATTTCTTCCAACGGTTCATTTAGAAGTTCTGTTCCTTCCAATACGAAACGTCCGTCTTTTATTATAGTAATTTCGCTGCCATCTTTTCTTACTGCCGTTATTTCACCAAGTTCATCATAAGGCATTGTAATGTCGGTATGACAACCAAAATATGCTTTCTTTATGTCTGTCTTTCTAAGAGCTGACACTTCATTCTCTCTTGCCACTATTTCCTTGCCGTCAGGATTATATGTTTTAATATCCTCCTCAAAGCTATAGCAGGTATCACCCACTGCAAAATGTGGTCCCATTTTTTCAACAATAAGAATAGGAAGTTTGTAAACCACATGGTACTTCTTTGCAACCATATAAGCTGTTGTGTTAGTACCTATGGCAAACTCTCCAATAGGAAGTGTTTCATGATTAAACATTACATTCTGCTTAATAAATTTCTTATTCTCTTCCTCAGTGTCAAAATTCTTACAAGTGTAATCTTTTATTTTTCCATCTTCAAATGTAATCTGCAAATCATTATACTTTAAGTCATTTAAATATACCTGACTTACGTGAAGGATTCCCTCTGTTCCATTTAACTTAGGTGAAGTAAAAACTTCTCCCAAAGGAATGTTTACATCTGCAAGACAGTTTTCAAAATTAGTTTCCTTTAAAGGATTCTTAAGGTCATGCATCTGAACTTTCATGTTAGTTTTGTTGTCGCCTTTTCCAAGAACCTTTACATATTCTGCCTGGTCCAGTGCATCAATTATGTTCTGCTGAACCTTTCCGTATATTTCAGAATCAAGAGTGTTAATCTTTACAGTTTCCTTAAACATCTGTTCAAAGTCGTCCCCAAACTCAGGTATTGGAAAAGCAATAATTGTAAAACTTCTTTCGTCTCCCTTAATATACTCTTGAACCATTGTCTGGTATTCAGTAATATATTCTGACTTAAGTTTCTGCTGTTCTTCTGAAAGTGCATATGCCTGTTTCTTATTTTCCGGTTCAAAAGGTGTCTCTCCGAAAATCTCAATTACTGCAGGGCCTGCCATCTTTCCTGCCAACTGTTTTCTGCTTTCATAAGCATGTCTTGAAACTTCTAATTTTCTCTTAATATATGCCTTGTCCAAATACAATGCATCATCATATCTGTGATCGTAAGCATACTGCCTGTTAGGACTTGTTGTTGTATAACCTACCTGATAAATTACAGGTTCAAGTCCCATTTTCTTAAAATTAAATATTGCAGATCTGATAATTCTTTCAAAGCCCAATGAATATCTAATATCAACAGTGCCTTTCTTAGATATATCTTTTCCTGTGTTTATAAAACCAATTCTGTAGCCTTCTGTATAAACCTTTGCAAGTCGGTCTATTTCTTCCTGACTTAAACTGTTAAGAAACTCTGCCATCTTAAGTTCATTAAAACCTACGTGCTCACCATATTTGTAAAGATATCTTAAATCATTTAAATCGCTGTTCATAACAATATCAACAGCAAACTTATTGTCAGGATTAATTCTGTCCTCAATCATAAGGTCTGTAAAAATCTCTGTGTTATCTTTTTCATATGAATAAACCGTTTCATAAACATTGTCATATTCTAATTGTTCCACATCTTCAAAATAATTATAAATCTGTGTAAACAATTCCATTTGAAGAACTACTTCTTCTAATCTCCCCATATATACATTTCTAATCATTCCACGATTTTTTGTGTAAATATAGCAAAGTATCTTTCCGTATTCTTCTCCTAAAGTTTTCACTGCATACTCAGGATTGGCGAAACTTTCTTCATAGTTTTCACTATAAATTTCTTCAAATAAACTTTTATTAAGTTCTTTCAACCGGTCTAATGAGAAATCATTTATCTCTCCTGATTTTATGATGCTGTTTAAATCATATATTTTACAAATAAACTCAGATGCCTTACAGAAAAAGCTCTTAAAAGGCTCTGACACTGTATCTTCATTTATTATTTCTCTTATTCGTGAAGTTGCAATCTCATATCTTTCAAAAATAATATCCAAATGCTCCACTCTCTTTCTTTAAAATCTATACACACTTTTTATACATATGCCAAATACATACCTAATATAAAAATCCAAATAACTGCATTAGTTATTGTGCCTATATATGTATATTTTAAAAATTTATTTTCTTCTTTAAAACTATTAATTCCAATAACAAATCCTGCTATAGCTGACACCATAACCAACAACATTAAAAGGCCCACATAAATTCCTGCATTGCCTTTTTTAAGTATTGAAATAACCACTGCCAGTATAAATAACAATATATTTACGCCGGCAATAACTGATGACTTTCTGCCACCTTTTGTATAATTCCTTAAAGGTATCTTTCGTCCTTTTTTATCTTCTTTTTCTTCTCTTTTTTCTTCTTTGCTTCTCTTCTTCACTTTGTTATTCTCACTTATTTCTATTTTTCATGAATAATTTCATGATTTTTAAAACAATATACCCCAACAGTCCCCCAACTGTATTAAGAAAAATATCATCCACGTCAAAGGCTCCCACTTTTAAAACAAGCTGGGCTGTTTCAATAAGCATGCTGAAAACCATTGTAAGCAATGTTACACTTACAAAATTGTTTACGATTTTCTCCCTTGACATACTTGGTAACAAAAAGCCGAATGGCATAAAGAATACTACATTTCCTGCCAGATTCATTATTGTAATCTGCCACCCATATGTATGTTTCATTCGCCAAAATCTGTTTATTTCTTTAAACAGAACCAGGTTATATCTGTATTCATCGCTAACCATGGTTCTGTCTAAACTTTCTGAAAAAAACATGGCATATAAAGTTACCACCAGATATAGGATGAACAATATTTTTCCAAACATACGCATCTTTTTATCTGATTTTCTCAATTCAACTTTGCCTCCAATATGATAGCTTAATTAGCTGTCATTAACTATTTAGCACCATACTGTTTATAATATTCATCAATTGCTGTCTTGATTGTATCATCAATAACAACTTTTCCATTACATTCCTTATTGTAAAGATATTCAACAACATCTGCCATTGAAACAATTGCGTTAGCCTTAAATCCATATTCTTCCTGAATTTCATCAAGAGCGCTCTTTTCTCCGCCTTTTCCAACTTCCATTCTGTTTAGTGAGACCATTAAGCCTACGATTTCAACATCTGCTGCACTTCTTACCTTTGGTACAGTTTCTTCCATGGACTTTCCTGATGTAGTTACATCTTCAATCATAACAACTCTGTCGCCGTCTTTTAACTTACTTCCAAGGAAGCTTCCCTTATCTGCGCCGTGGTCTTTTTCTTCCTTACGGTCTGAACAGTAACGGATTTCTTTTCCATATAATTCACTGTAAGCAATAGCTGTTACAACACTGATTGGAATACCCTTGTATGCAGGTCCAAATAAAACATCAAAATCATCTCCATATGTATCATGGATTGCCTTTGCATAATATTCGCCTAATCTCTTAAGCTGTGAACCTGTTACGTATGCACCGGCATTCATAAAGAAAGGTGATTTACGTCCGCTTTTAAGTGTAAATTCTCCAAACTTTAAAACATCACTTTCTACCATAAAATCAATAAATTCCTTCTTATATGCTTCCATTTTTTAATATCTCCTTTATTTTACTAATCCAATTAGACTGTTAATATCTTCTACATTATGTCTTCTCATGTAGTCCTCAATTCCTTCAACCACCTCTATTGTCGTGTTAGGGTTATTAAAGTTTGCAGTTCCCACTGATACTGCTGTGGCTCCGGCAAGAATAAATTCCATTGCATCACTTGCATTTGCAATTCCGCCCATTCCTATTATTGGAACCTTTACGGCATTAGCCACCTGATATACCATTCTTACTGCCACAGGCTTAATTGCAGGACCTGAAAGTCCGCCTGTCTTGTTGGCTAATACGAACTTCTGTCTTTCCACATCAATCTGCATACCTGTTAATGTATTTATAAGTGATAAAGCATCTGCACCACCTGCTTCTGCAGCCTTTGCCATCTCTGTTATATCTGTAACATTAGGGCTTAACTTCATTATTACAGGCTGTTTTGCTACTGACTTTACTGCTTTTGTAATGGCTTCTACTGCTTTAGGATCCTGTCCGAAAGCTATTCCGCCATGCTTTACATTGGGACATGAGATGTTAATTTCTAACATGTCTACCTTTTCATGGCCTAATTTTTCAACTACATCAATATAATCCTCTGTAGTTCTTCCACAAACATTAACAATAATATTTGTATCATAATCCTGAAGATATGGGATGTCACGCTTTGCAAACAAATCATATCCCGGATTCTGAAGTCCTACCGCATTAAGCATTCCTCCATATGTTTCGGCAATACGTGGTGTAGGATTTCCCTCCCAAGGTACATTGGCAACACCTTTTGTTACTACTGCACCTAATCTGTTTAAATCTACAAATTCACCATATTCTGCACCTGAACCAAATGTTCCGGAGGCCACCATTACCGGATTCTTAAATTCAACTCCTGCAATATTAACTTTTGTATTCATTAAAGCTCTACCTCCTCTGCCAAAAATACAGGTCCGTCTTTGCATATTCTCTTGTTATTAACATTTGAATGATGGTCTTTCTCCTTAGACTGACATACACAGGCAAGGCAGGCACCAATTCCACATGCCATTCTTTCTTCTAATGAAAGCTGACATTCGATTCCTTTTTCAAGTGCATATTCCTTAATAGCCTTAAGCATAGGTGTTGGTCCACATGCATAAATTACATCTCCTTCAACTGCCTGCTCCTTTATGGCATCAATAACTGTACCCTTTGAACCTGTACTTCCGTCTTCAGTTGCAATATATAACTTTCCATTGCTTTCTAATTCGTCAGTAAGGAATAATTCATCACGATATCCTGCCACAATCTGAATTTCTGCCTTAGCCTTTAATTCTGTGGCAAGCTGAACCATAGGAGGAATACCAATTCCACCACCTATTAATATAGCCTTCTTTCCTTCTCTCTGCATAAAGCCGTTTCCAAGTGGTCCTATAATAGAAACACTGTCTCCTGCCTTATACGCTGACATTTCAGTTGTGCCACCTCCTACGACTCTGTAAACAATACGTAATCTGCCATTCTCTTTGTCTACCTGACAAATACTAATAGGTCTAGGCAATAATTTAGTTTTGTCATTACAGTAAACCGAAATAAACTGTCCTGCAACTGCTGTGTCTGCTGCTTTTGTTTCAATCCACATGCTATACACACCGGTTCCAATACATTCCTGTGAAATTACTTTTGCAAGTTCTTTACTTCTCATATTCGCTCCTACTCGTTGTTATGATTACATAATAATGAAACAATCCGTTTAATCATTTTTATATTTTATCATCATTAATCATTGTGTTTTTTGTCTTTATTAACAAACTCTATATTCCTTTAGAAAATTGAGTTAATATCTTCAATCATGTCAATTACAGCCTGTCTTGATGCATCTGCATAATTTAAGCTGCCAAACTTAGCATATTTGTCCTGCTTGTATGCACAAATAATTCCTCTTGAAGAGTTAACAATTGCACCAAGTCCGTCTTCGTTAAAGTATGGCTTAAGTCCATCTGCTGTACCACCCTGTGCACCATAACCAGGTACAAGAATGTAGCTCTTTGGCATTACTTTTCTAAGAACTTTTCCCATTTCAGGATATGTTGCACCAACTACTGCACCAATATAGCTGTAGTCGTTACCCATATGTTCTTCTCCCCATTTTGCTACCTTTTCGCCAACCCATTCATAAAGTGGTCTGCCATCAATTAATCTGTCCTGGAATTCCCCACTTGAAGGATTAGATGTTTTAACTAAAATGAAAAGACCTTTATTTTCTTCTTTACATACATCAATAAATGGCTTAATTCCATCTGTTCCAAGATAAGGATTTACTGTTGCAAAGTCTTCATCAAATAATGAATATTTCTTGCTTCCAACCTGTACTTTTCCAAGATGACCTGTAGCATATGCTGCTGATGTTGAGCCGATATCTCCACGCTTAACATCGCCGATTACAACAAGGTCTTTTTCCTTTGCATATTTTACTGTCTTATCGAAAGCAACAAGTCCCGGTACTCCAAACTGTTCATACATTGCTATCTGTGGCTTTACTGCAGGAATCAAATCATATGTATTATCGATAATTCCTTTGTTGTACTGCCAAATTGCCTCTGCTGCTCCCTCTAATGTTTCGCCGAACTCATCAAAAGCTTTCTTTGTAATGTGTTCAGGAATGTAACTCATCATTGGATCAAGTCCTACTACAACAGGTGCGTTTGTTTTTTTGATTTTGTCTACTAATTTGTTTATCATTGCTTTCTTCCTTCCTTATTGGATTTTGGTTATATTTTGATTTTTAATCTGTTATTCTCAAAATCTATTTTTTGTTTTAATATTTATTTGCTAAATTTTATTTGTTTGAGTAAACAACTTTTCCGTTAAGAATTGTATATTCAACTTCTCCTGAAACTTTGTAACCGTCAAAAGGTGTATTCTTACCCTTTGATTCAAAAGTGTTTACGTCTATAGTGTATTCTTTATCAGGATCAATAATTGTAATGTCCGCAATCTTGCCCTCATCTAAAGTTCCCTTTGGAATGCCTAAAACTTTTGCAGGATTGTAACTCATCTTGGCAGCCATCTGCATTGGAGTTAAATATCCTTTCTTAACTAAGTTGGTAACTGTTAATGCTACTGATGTTTCAAGACCTACTATTCCAAATGGTGCATGTTCTAAGTCTTTAGCCTTTTCCTCTGCACTATGTGGAGCATGGTCTGTTGAAATAACATCCATAATGTCATTCTGTAATCCTTTAATAAGAGCTTCCATATCCTCTCTTGCTCGTAAAGGTGGATTCATTTTAAAATTACCGTCGTTACTTGTTATATCATCTGAACACATAGAAAAATGATGTGGACAAACTTCTGCTGTTACTTTTATACCTTCTTCCTTTGCTCTTTTAACCATTTCAACACTATCCTTAGTTGAGCAATGGCACAAATGTAATGTTGCCCCTGTTTCTTTAGCCAACATAATATCACGCATTGCAATAACGTCTTCAACTGCATTGCTTATTCCCTTAACTCCAAGCTCACTTGACTTGTCTCCTAAGTTAATAACGCCGCCTTCAACTAAATTAATGTCCTCACAATGAGCAAGTACCGGCACATTAGCCTTTGCGGCATTCTTCATTGCTTTTCTATAAACACCTGAGTTCATTACTGACTTGCCGTCTTCGCTTATGGCACAAATTCCTGCCTTTTTAAGCTCTTCCACATCAGTAATTTCAACTCCTGCCATATTCTTTGTAACTGCACCAACAGGAAGTACATTGGTAAGTCCCGTTTTTTCACCTTTTTCAATAATGTACTTAACTGTTTCTACATTATCTACTACCGGTTTAGTGTTAGGCATACAGCAAACAGTTGTAAATCCGCCTTTTGCAGCAGCCCTGCTTCCTGTTTCAATATCTTCTTTGTATGTAAGTCCCGGATCTCTGAAATGTACGTGCAAATCAATTAATCCCGGCATTACATAACAGCCTGCTGCATCAATTACAGTGTCAGCCTGCTTTTCAATTGATTCTGCCTTTTCCTTAATAATTCCATCTTCAACAAAGATGTCCATTACTTTGTCTAAATTCTCTGACGGATTAATTAGCCGTCCGTTTTTAATTAATATTGTCACTATTTACCTCTTTCCATGATTCAGTAGTATTACTGTCTCACTTTGTAAAACTATACAATAAACCATTTAAAAGTATATCAAAAAAGCACACCCCTTTCAATAAAAAGGGCGTGCCTTATTTTACTTTTTCTTGTATATGCTAATAAGTCCTTGTTCCTGATATGCAATCTCATATCTGCCTGAGCTTAAAACCTGATCAAATTTCTGTTTCTCATTGTCAAATCTCTCATCTACCACAAGATAATCTGTATAAACAGGCTGTTCTAAATGGTTCTGATCATACATTACAAGATTTTTAAACAAATGTGGTGTTAAAAATCCTGATGCGCAAACTGAAGCATTAGTAGGAACAAGCTCTAATGCTTTGTCTATTTTCTCATAGGTTGATTTGTTTTCTGTATATGTTTTGCAATAATTAGGCATTTTAGGAAACTGATTGCCTACAAACATTATTCCTGCACAAAGCACTGCTATGCTTACGTATGTTTTCGCCTTTTCTGCTTTAACATCAGCCATATTCATAATTGCAAGATACATTATTAATGCAATAACTCCAAAATTATACTGGAAGTTTATATCATGCATATACACATATGTTGTAAATATATTAATTATAATAAGTGGTGAAAGTAATATATATCTTGTATATTTCTTTCCCGTTGTAAAAATAACAGTTGCCATTGGTCCAAACATTAGTATAAAATAAGCAATCTTTTCTACACTGTCTGCGCTGGAATTTGTAATCATCTGTGCAATTACATATCCCGGATTTGCAATAATGCTTTTGAATACCTGGCTTAATCCTCCATCTGCATCAAAATACAAATTGCTAAATCTGTTATCCATAATTCCAAGTCCATAGCTGTTAACCACAGAAATTGCAATTAGGAAATAAACCGCTGCGCAAACCATTAATATTAGTCCTCTTTTTTTGTCTTTTCTTGAAAGCAAATAGAATGTTCCAAGAACCAATACATATATTGCCGCGTCCTCTTTCACAAAAAATGCAAAAAGCATCATTAATATCATAATGTATGTTTTCTTCTTTTCTGCTGCCCATATTGTCATCAGCAAAAAGAATGTAAGAAAACAGTTCTCATGCATATCATACATTGCCCCGCCTGATGTCGCCGGATACAATGCATAAAGTAAAGTAAATCCTACTGTCATCCAATTAGACAATCTGTATTCCCTTGCAATAAGAACTATTGGTATAACCGGCAAAGCTATCATTAATGCCTGTATTAGCTGTACTGTTACCGGACTTGGGAAAATAAAATATATAGGAAGTGCAATATAATATATTGGTGAAAAATGAACACCAAAATGAGAAAGAAGTCTGTTTCTCTCAAGGGTTGTTGCAACAGAACCTGTCTGTCTCATATTTTCATACATCTGAGTAAATATTCCAAAATCAAATGTTGAATTAAGATATGACTTATATCTTAATACTGTAACTATTCCAACAAATCCAAACAATAACACACCTATTATTGCAACTATAATATTAGTATGTATTCTTTTTATTTTTAATTCTGATATAAACTGATAAATGTCTTCTTTAACATACAAAAAAGCGATAGCTGCTATAAAAGCAAGTATTGCCTGATAACATGGTCCGCCTATTGGATTACCGGCGTTTGTTGTCCAATCATTTGAATATCCAATAAAAGCACATAACAATAGGAATATATATGTAAAAACAAACATTAATCCTCCTGCAATCTTTTTGTTTTTGTAATATATAATTCCTAATATAATGCTAAAAATTATAGTCATTATAAATGCCTTAGTAAAATTTCCATCAGCCGGAAACTGAATATTACTAATCTGCTTATAGGCACCTCTTAATATAGATGTTAATGCCCATCCGCCTACAATGCTTATAATAATACCTTCAAGTATTTCTTTTTCATATTTTGTAAGTTTTTTTAATGTGTCCACCTTTTTACTCCCTTTTGTTTTCATTTACATGATATTTTACCATATAACCCTAAATATTGTGAACTATTTGTAAATGTTTTTTTGTAAAACAATAAAATCTATTGATTATTATTACAGACGTGTTATACTTATGTAGTATTAAATACTACGTAGAAAGGTTATAAAAAACTATGTACAAAATTGTAAGTGACAGCGCGTGCGATTTGTCAAAAGAATATTTAGAAAAACATGATGTTACCATTGTACCATTATCAGTATCTTTCGATGGCGAAACTTATTATAGAGATGGAGTTGACATAACAAGGGATGAATGCTACCAGAAAATGGTTGACAATCCTAAACTTTTTCCAAAAACTTCTCTTCCAAGTGTTGAAAGCTACGCAGAAGTTTTTAGAAAATATGTTGAACAGGGTCTCCCTGTTGTATGTTTTACAATAACAACACTTTTCAGTGGTTCATATAATTCAGCTATGAATGCTAAATCTTTAGTTGAAGAAGATTACCCTGATGCTAATATTTGTGTTATTGATTCAAAGCAGAACTCTGTAACTCAGGCATTGCTGATTGACCAGTTTGTTAGAATGTTAGAAGACGGACTTTCCTTCGAACAGGTAATGTCTAAGCTTGAACCTTTAATGGCTTCAGCCAGAATCTTCTTTACAGTAGGTTCTCTTGATTATCTTCAGATGGGTGGTCGAATTGGCAAGGTTGCCACAGCTGCAACAGGCAAGCTTGGGGTTAAACCTGTTATTATTATGAAAGACGGAGATATTGGTCTAGGTGGAATTGGCAGAAACCGCAATAAGCTTAAGAACAGTGTTTTACAGGTTGCAAAGAAGTATTTAGACGAAAATAACAAAGATAATTTTATTGTATCTGTAGGTTATGGTTATGATAAAGAAGAAGGCTTTGAATTTATGAAGGAAGTTGAATCGACTCTTGATGTAAAGCTTGATTCTGAAACTAATGTTGCAATCGGTATTGTTTCAGCTGTACATACAGGACCTTACCCTATAGGTCTTGGTGTAATTAGAAAATACGAAACATTATAATTTATTTATTCTAAATGCAAAATATATTTTTTTAAATAAAATCACTATTTTTTATATTAATGTACTAATTTAAAGTTATGATTTCAAATAATTGTAACTTTAAATTTTTGCATATTATTGCTTACATTTTATTTTTAGTGTTCATATATACTACTATATCTCTTTTCTGTTGTATTTTTGTTTTAATATTATTACTTTTATGATACACTCTAAACATAGGATATAGAGTATTTATCGGAAAGGACTTGATTTTATGTACCAGATTATTAGTGACAGTGCCTGTGATTTAACAGAGCTTTATGTTAAAAAACACAATATAGAAATTGTCCCTCTTACTGCTTCTCTTGATGGAGAAACATATTTAAAGGACAAAACAGAAATTAATAGAAAAGACTTTTATACTACAATGGTTGAGAACCCTGATATTTTTCCAAAGACTTCTCTTCCAAGTGTTGAAAGTTTTGAGACAGTTTTTAGAAAGTATGCAGAACAGAACATTCCTGTTGTATGTTTTACAATCTCAATTCATCTAAGTGGTTCATATAATTCTGCTTCAATGGCTAAGGATGTTGTTGAAGAAGATTATCCTGATGCAAAGATTGTTGTATTAGATTCACAGCAGGACACAGTCAGTCAGGCTCTTATAATTGACCAAGTTGTAAGAATGCAAAACGACGGCATTCCATTTGATACAATGATTGAAAACACTAAGAAACTTATGGGCACAGCACGTATTTTCTTCACTGTAGGTTCACTTGATTACTTAAGAATCGGCGGTCGAATTGGAAAAATGGCAATTTCAGCCACAGGAAAGCTTGGAATCAAACCTATCATTATCTTGAAAGATGGTGAAGTAAATCTTGGTGGTGTAGGAAGAAACCGTGGCAAGCTTAAAAAGAACATTATCCAGATTGCAGACAAATATTTAACAGAAAACGGTAAAGACAACTTCGTTGTTTCAATCGGATATGGCTATGATGCCATAGAAGGCGTAGCATTCAAGGATGAAGTTGAAGCCGGACTTGGTGTCAAACTCAACGGTGACACTAATGTAGAAATCGGTGTTATTACAGCAGTTCATACAGGACCACATGCAATAGGAATTGGAGTTATCCAGAAATACGAAACATTGAAATAAGTTAAGAATTGATTCTTGAAATAAGACTGAAATATAATTTGAAATAAGATTTAGGAGCATACCATTTGTTAGTTATGCTCCTATTTTTTTGTTATAGCAAGTCGATATGTAACAAATTGATTTTAGTCTAGTGCTGTATGGAGCAAATCTATATGGCTGTACCCCGATAATTCAATCTCCCCTCATACAAAAAAAGCCCTACAGATTTCAAAGTTGTTCACTCTAAATCCATAGGGCTTTTCTTATACATTTAGTTCATCTGTGAATCTATCCATTTCTTTATCTTTCCTGAAACAGATAATGTTGTGATTAAATCGATCAATCCTGTTACCGCAAATATTGCTCCTGAACACTGGATTAAGAAATCTCCTGCTGTTCTTGTGCCATCGTCATTGTGATTCATTGGCATTGTTAAAACTGATATGCCAAGTATTATACATATAATGGCAAATGCAAGTAATGGTATCCAATGACATCCCATTCTTCTAAGGTCTAACGCATTCTCAATTTTCATAAGTCCACTGACTATTATTATCAATGCAATTACATAAGTAATAATTGAAAGTATTAGATTCATACATGCAAGCACTACTATCCCAAGTAATATTAAAGCAATTCCTGCCACAAATTCATATCTATAAAAATCATTAATCAGATTCTTTTTTCTGTATTCTATTAAGTATCTTATTCCTAAAGCAAATAGCATTACTGCAAGTATTATACAAACAGCATTTAATGTTTTAGTCGGATACAAAAACATTAAAACTCCTATTGCTATAGCAAGAATTGAATATAAAACCATTTCCCATTTTAGATTCTTTAAATAGCTCAATATGGTCCTCCTTTCCAAAACTAAATCAAGAAGCCCTTCAGAGATAGTGTTAAACAACTATCCCTGTGAAAGCTTCTTGTTATGTTCTTGTATGTTTTACTTATTATTTAAAGTAGTTTACACCTGATTCAAATACCTTAAGATCCTGTTCTCCGTAGATATTTGTTGCTACTGAACGACCCTTTCTTTCGATATGAGCCATCTTACCAAAGCATCTGCCGTCAGGACTTGTAATACCTTCAATAGCATAGTATGAACCGTTTACGTTCCATTCTTCATCCATTGTAGGCTGTCCCTGCTGGTTTACATACTGTGTTGCAACCTGACCGTTTGCAAATAATTCCTTAATGCATTCTTCAGGTGCTACAAATCTTCCTTCTCCGTGTGATGCTGGGTTTACATAAACTCCACCAAGTTCTGCATTCTGTAACCAAGGTGACTTGTTTGATACAACCTTTGTATAAACCATCTTTGAGATATGACGGTTAATTGTATTATATGTTAAAGTTGGTGCATTTACATCCTGTCCTGTAATCTTGCCGTTTGGTACTAATCCTAACTTGATTAATGCCTGGAAACCATTACAAATACCAAGAGCAAGTCCGTCTCTTTCATTTAATAACTTGTGAACTGCTTCTTCAATCTTTGCATTTCTGAATGCTGTTGCGAAGAATTTAGCTGAACCATCAGGTTCATCACCTGCACTAAATCCACCTGGGAACATAATAATCTGTGACTGTGCAATGCTTTCTTCAAAAATCTTAACTGAGTCTCTAATGTCTTCAGGTGTTAAGTTCTTGAATACCTTAGTAATAACATTTGCACCAGCTTTTTCAAAAGCCTTAGCGCTATCATATTCACAGTTTGTACCTGGGAATACAGGGATAAATACTGTAGGTTTTGCAACTTTGTTCTTGCAAACATATACGCTGCCTTTATCATAAATTGGTGTATCAAGTAATGATGTATCCTTATGGCTTCTTGTTGGGAATACCTTTTCTAATGGTTTCTCCCAAACCTTAATTGCTTCATCCATAGGAATTGAATCATAACCATATTCAAATACTTCCTTATCGTTTGTTTCACCGATAAGAACATAGCTTGATGTAATATCGTCAAGTCTGTCTGCAGGTACTTCAGCAATAATATCACCAAATCCAGGTGCAAATAAATCTGCTCCAGGGATTCTTCCACTAATGCTTACACCAATCTTATTACCAAATGCCATCTTACTTACGGCTGGGATAACACCCTTTCCGTCAACAGCATATGCTGAAATAATAACTCCATTCTGAATCATTTCATGAATTTCATCATATAACTTCATGATTTCATCATATACAGGCTTGTCATACTGATCCTTGCTAATTTCAAACTTAACAATCTTATTGCCTGCTGCCTTACATTCAGGTGTAATAATATCTTTTTCTTTAGCTACATCTACTGCAAATGATACAAGTGTTGGTGGTACATCAATATCATTAAATGTTCCTGACATACTATCCTTACCGCCAATTGATGGAAGACCAAATCCCATCTGTGCATCAAATGAACCAAGAAGTGCTGCAAATGGCTGGCTCCAACGACGTGGATCTTCAGTCATTCTTCTAAAGTATTCCTGATATGTCATACGTACTTTCTTGTAATCACCACCTGTTGCAACAATCTTAGCAATTGAGTCAACTACTGCATACATTGCTCCATGGTATGGGCTCCAACTTGAAAGATATGGATCAAATCCATATGACATCATTGTTACTGTATCGCAATCTCCCTTTAATACAGGAAGCTTAGCTACCATAGTCTGTGTTTCTGTCATCTGATATTTTCCACCAAATGGCATAAATACTGAACCTGCTCCAATAGAACCATCAAACTTTTCAACTAATCCCTTCTGTGAGCAAACATTTAAATCTGACAATGTTTCTAACCATTTCTGTTTTACATTGTTAACAGGCTGTTTGTTGAAGAAGTTCTTGTTTTCATCAGGCATGTCAACTTCAACTGTTGTTTCCTGATGTGCACCGTTTGTATCAAGGAAGGCTCTTGAAAGGTTAACGATTTCTTTACCTCTCCATTCTAATACTAAACGTGGTTCTTCTGTAACTTCTGCTACTACTGTAGCTTCAAGGTTCTCTTCGTTAGCATATTTTAAAAACTGATCAACGTCACTCTTATCAACAACAACTGCCATTCTTTCCTGTGATTCTGAAATAGCAATTTCTGTTCCGTCAAGACCTGCATACTTCTTTGGAACCTTATCTAAGTTAATGTGTAATCCGTCTGCTAATTCACCAATAGCAACTGAAACACCGCCGGCACCAAAGTCATTACACTTCTTAATAATGTGGCTAACTTCTTCTCTTCTAAATAAACGCTGCAATTTACGTTCTGTAGGTGCATTACCTTTCTGAACTTCTGCACCACAAGTTTCAATAGATTCTTCTGTATGAATCTTTGATGAACCTGTAGCTCCACCACAACCGTCACGACCTGTACGGCCACCTAATAATATAATAATATCTCCCGGATCCGAGTTAAGTCTCTGTACTGCACGTCTTGGTGCTGCACCCATAACTGCTCCGATTTCCATTCTCTTTGCTACATAATCAGGATGATAAATCTCTTTAACTAAACCTGTAGCCAAACCAATCTGGTTACCATATGAGCTATATCCATTAGCTGCTCCCTGAACAAGTTTCTTCTGTGGTAACTTACCCGGAAGAGTTTCTGACATTGATTTAGTAGGATCTGCTGCACCTGTAACACGCATAGCCTGATATACATAAGTACGTCCTGATAGTGGATCTCTGATAGCTCCACCAAGACATGTTGCAGCACCACCGAAAGGCTCGATTTCTGTAGGATGGTTATGTGTTTCATTCTTAAAGTTTACTAACCATTCTTCTGTTTTTCCATCTACTTCTACAGGAACTACAATACTACATGCATTAATTTCGTCTGACTTCTCCTGATCATCAAGTTTGCCTTCCTTCTTAAGCTTACGCATTGCAATAAGAGCAAGGTCCATAAGACATACAAACTTGTCTTTTCTTTCTCCAAAAACGTCCTTTCTTGTGTCAAGATATTCCTGATATGATTTTTCAATAGGTTCTTTGAAATATCCGTCATCGAAAGTAACGTCTGTTAATTCCGTATTAAATGTAGTATGACGACAATGATCTGACCAATAAGTATCTAATACTCTGATTTCAGTCATTGATGGGTCTCTGTTTTCTTCATTCTTATAGTAATTCTGAATGTGTAAGAAATCCTTAAAAGTCATAGCCAATCCAAGAGAATCATATAATTCCTTTAAAGGTTCTTCAGCCATATCTTTAAAGCCATCGAAAATAATAACATCTGCAGGCTCTTCAAACTCTGTAACTAAGGTTTCAGGTTTCTCCAATCCTGTTTCTCTTGAATCTACAGGGTTAATGCAGTAATTCTTAATCTGTTCAAACTCTTCATCAGATATATTGCCTTCTAAAACATAAGTAGTTGCTGTCTTAATAACAGGCTCTTCATCTTCATTTAAGAACTTAACACACTGAACTGCTGAATCAGCTCTCTGATCAAACTGTCCCGGCAAAAATTCCACACTGAAAACCTTAGAATTATCCGCATCATATGGGAATGTTTCCTCATATACATTATCTACCGGTGGTTCTGAAAATACTGATGTTAATGCTCTGTTGTAAGTTTCATCTGAGATGTTTTCAACGTCATATCTTACAAGCACTCTTACATCCTTTAATGCATCAATTTCAAGATATCCCTTAATATCTTCTGTAAGTTCCTTTGCAGTAACAGCAAAAGGCTGTTTTTTCTCTACATAAACTCTCTTAACTTTACTCATGAATTCCTCCTGAATAGTTTTTCTATTATTTGTATTTTTATGAAATAATGCTCGACCCAGTATACTACATTAATTTCACTCCGTTAGTATAACACCGATTGAAAATAAAGTACATATTATATTTTTCATATTTCCGCATATTTCCAGCTATTCATGCTCTAGCATATTCTTTCTATACCACTTAGGTAAATGCGTCCACTGGCACTTAGGATTATATCTTTCATTTATGGCAATGGTATTAAAAAATACCTTCCACAAATCTTCATATTCATCTTCTTTGCGTATGTCTTTTACCAATTGGTCCATGTTCTGTCCTTCAACTAAAACAGTTGTCATACCTTTCTGATGAACTGCTGCCTTTATCCTTCTCTGATCATATATAATCCAGTTCTCGTTAGGAAATCTATTCTGAAAATGAGCATAAACCTGTGACAGTACATCGCACTTAGGCTCAATTCTGCTGTATAAAACATTTCCTTTTAGCTCTTCAAATCTGATAAATTCTATAAATGAGTGTGCCTCGTTTGAAGTCTTTCTACTAAGTTCCATTACTCTCATAACCGCTGGAATGTGAAGCATCTTCATAACTCTTTCACCATATCTGTATCCATATTTTAGGAATTCAAAGACCGCATCTCCTTTATCCTCTGCAAAATTCATACAGGTTCTAAAAACTGCAATATATGCCTCTTCTGAAATCTTAATCTTTATTGAGCGAATAACTCTTTCAGCCTTAGAATTGTCAGTTTCAATATTAATAAATTTAGAAAAAAAGGTTGGTGCATAATCACTGCCCGGATGAATGTTAACAGAATATCCCTTATTCATATACACCCATCCGTCATAAATTGCTGTCATTATTCCCTCTATATTATTTTCACAAACTAACGTAACATTCATATTACTCTCCGATTATTCTATACTTACTGTTTCAATCCCAAATCCATAAGTGTCATCTGCTTATAAGTTGTGTCATTCTCAATAGCGTAAACCTGCTTTCTGTCAGTATCTGCCAATGTTCTTGCCAATGCATCCTGATCCATTGGCAGTGGAATCATAGTCTTTCCACCGCAGGTTATAAAATATGCCGCTCTTTTAAGAACTACCCCCATCTTCTTTAAACTGTTAAAGTCAAGCATTCCATAATGTCTTGCCGCAGTTATTCTTCTTGCCGACTTTACTCCAATTCCCGGCACCCTTAATAAGGTATAATAGTCTGCTCTCATAACTTCCACAGGAAACTTATCCAAATGATTAACTGCCCAATCACATTTAGGATCCAAAGCCACATTAAAATTAGGATGCTCCTTATTAAGCAACTCCTTAACAGCAAAGCCATAATACCTCAACAGCCAGTCTGCCTGATAAAGTCTATGTTCCCTAAGCATGGGGTTAGGTCCTATTATTGCAGGTGAATCAATATTATGATTCACATCCACAAAAGCCGAATAAAACACTCTCTTTAAATTAAACTGTTTATACATAGTCTCCGTAACTGACATAAGCTGATAATCTGTTTCAGGCGTGGCTCCTATAATCATCTGTGTGCTCTGCCCTGCCGGAACAAACTTAGAATTATTCTTCCGTCCTGTTCTTGTTACGATCTGATATCCTTCCTTACCATCTGAAATCAATCTGCCTGAACCCATCTGAATCTGCTTCATCGGTTTCAAAATATTAGTATAATTCTTATTAGGTGCAAGTTGCTGTAAACCTTCCTTAGTTGGAAGCTCCAAATTAACGCTCATTCTGTCAGCCACAAACCCAACCTTCTCAATAATATCTTCTGAAGCCCCCGGAATAGCCTTAACGTGAATATATCCAAAAAACTTATATTCATTACGCAGCTTCCAAACAGTTTCGTAAATAAGTCCCATTGTATAATCAGGATTCTTTAAAATGCCCGAACTTAAAAACAATCCCTCTATATAATTTCTTCTATAAAATTCAATGGTAAGCCTGCAAACCTCATCCGGCGTAAATGAAGCTCTAGGTACGTCATTGGACTTCCTGTTAATGCAATACTTACAGTCAAAAATGCACTCATTGGTAAATAATATTTTAAGTAATGAAACACATCTTCCATCTGCCGAAAAAGTATGACAGATTCCGCAAGCATGAGTATCTCCAATGCCCTGCCCTTTATTGCTTCTGTCAACTCCACTGCTTGTACAGGCTACGTCATACTTAGCCGCATCAGTTAATATCTTCAACTTCTCTGAAATAGTCATATTCTGTGTAATCTCCATAGCCTGTCTCCTTCTTTATACTTTTTCGAACGTTTGTTCTGCAATTAGAATAACATACTTATATTCAAAAATCAACAACTCTTAGCCTAAATTTTTTATAATTTTTTCATCAAATATTAAGCCAACATTTTTTAACTTTATATCGGAGATTATGCCATTTTTTTAACTTTTTATTTCAAAGATCACGCTAATATTTTTAGCCAAAAGAAGCTGCCCACTTTACATGAAACAGCTTCTCTATTCTTAAAATATTTTATTTAATTATGTTTGCTTTTTTAAAGTATTTATTCAAAATACTAATGTTGTTTTCATTTCCATCCTTTATTGTAATCTTCAGGTTATAATTTTCGTTATTAGGGATATATTCATATACTCCTTTAACCTTTGTCTTAGTGTACTTCTTTCCGTTCCAGCTATAGTACACCTGACTTGTAGTATATTCAGTATCATTTATTTTTGTTACTGATTTTGGTATTGTAATCTCTGAAAAATCACCGCAGGTCTGTGGAAAATCATCCGGAATTTTTTTCTCATAAAGTAATGCTGATAAGCAAATTTCTTCACATCCGTCATTAACATTAACTGTTTTTCGATTCATTGGAACTCTTACAAGTTTTTTTCCGTCCTTTGTATAAACCATTCCATTTATTGATTTATATTTTTTATCTTTTGCCATCACCTGAAGATTTTCCGCTTCACAATAGCTTGCCATTGCCGGTTCAAAAGCTGTATTAAACTTTACTGTTTTAACATTTGAGCCTGACATTAATACTGCTGCTGAATAATCTTCATTAGAATCTAACATCACTTTAAGATTTCCCGGCATTGTTATTGTCTTTAATTTTTTACATTTTCCTAAAGCATTCTGACCGATTTTTCCAACCTTTTCAGGTATAGTTATATTCTTTATTTTTGTTCCGTAAAAACTATACTTTCCGATTTTTGTTACTGTACCTGAAATAGTAACCTTCTTCAGATTTTTACATTTGTAGAATGCTTTATCTGATACTGATGTCACACCCTTTCTTATTACAACCTTCTTAATTTTTTTGTTATTTTTGAAGGTCATTTTAGCCGGCATTTTTCCTTTTCCTTTAATAACCAATGTTCCCTTCTTAATAGAATAAGTTACATTACTCTTTGCTTTTGCCGCATTAACACCCTGAGCCGGAATCAAACCAATTACCATTGTTAATGCTAGTATAACTCCTATTTTTTTGTACAATTTCTTCATATCCGTACCTCCTTGTTTTCTATACGATGCTTTCATATTTGCATCTATTTTGTTTTGTTATATATTAAACGAAAGTTTTTTATATTTTATCCCATTTAATCCATAACAGATTTATCTAACTTATATTACTTTTATATTTTTTAATTTATTTTTTGTTTAACTTTTTTGTCTTATTTTTTGTTATTTTTCTTCTATAACGACATTATGGTTCTTTTACTTATATTTAACAAAATATTCTCACTTTAAAATGGTAAATATGTTAATATATATTGTATAAGTTCTAATAAATGAAATATTAAAATTAAACATACAAATCAATCATAAAAATATTTGTAAATAGGAGGTGTTTTTATGCCATCTGCATATGCACATTATAAATTTGGAAAAATGGTAATTCCCGAATTACCAAAAGATATAAAGAATGTTATTAAGAAATATCCCGCTCCGTTTAAGGCAGGGTTACAGGGACCTGATTTTCTATTTTATTACAGGGCTTTTTCGAAAAACAAAATTAATCAGATAGGCGTTTCTATTCATCATAAAGAGTTTTATCCTTTTATGACACACGCCGTTAAGATTGTAAATAAATATGGGAAAAACAGTTCACAGTACAGTTACCTTTTAGGTCTTATTTGTCACTATGTATTGGACAAAAACTGTCATCCTTATGTTAATGTAACAATGGATGAAACCGATTGTGGGCACATTGAAATTGAGGGTGCTTTTGAGCATAAGCTTCTTGTTGAAGACGGATATGCTCCTGAAAGTTTTCCTATGCACCATTTAATTCCAACTAAGGAAAGTGTTGCTGAAAGTATGTCACCTTTTTATAATCAGATTTCAACATACACAATTCACGCTTCACTTAAATGGATGTATATAATCAAGAAGTTCTTTGTTGCGCCACATAAAGCAAAAAGGACATGCATCGATTTATTAATGCATGCCACTTTTCATTATAAAAGTTTATATGGTCACGTTGTTGAACCTGACAGTAATCCTAAATGTGAACATCACTTAGATTACTTGTACAAATTGTTTGAAAACTCTGCCACTGAAGCAGTTTATTTAATTCAAAATTTCAATAATGCTTTATACGGAGATGTGTTGTCAAACAAATTTCGTTATGATTTTAGCGGGACTCTTTATTTTTAACAGGTCCGCATGATTCTCTTTCAACTAACTCACAAGGCATTTTTACATTCAATGGAGTTGTTATGCTACAGTTAGTAGCTCCAAAAAGGAAGTTGGCACCATACTGTCCCATATCATATGCAGGTGCATGTATGGTTGTCAATGTTGGAGTTGTATAATTACAAATCTGTGCATCATCAAATCCAATAACTGAAATATCTTCAGGAATCTTTAATCCGTTTTCTTTAATAGCCTTCATTGCTCCAAATGCAATATAATCACTTGCCGCAAATACGGCTGTTGGCATATCTTCGGACTGAATAAATTCACTCATCATACTATATCCTGATTCAATGGAATATTGTCCTTCTTTTAAATATTTATCATAATCAAGACCATGTTCTGAACAATATTTTACATATTCCTTAATTCTTTCATCATCAAAAACTTCATCAGTATCTAAAATTTCTCGTCCGCCTAAAAATCCAATCTTTGTATGACCTAGTTTTGTAAGATAACTCATTGCTTTATTTACTGCATATTCAAAGTCTAATGTAAATGATGTAACACTATAATCTTCTACAGGCATATCTAAGAATACAATATTTTTAGATATTCTCTTTAATTCTTTCACTTCTTTTTTGCTAAACTTTCCAATGCAGATAAGTCCATTAATATTTTCAAGATAATCCATATAATTAACATCTGTCTTGAAAGCTCTTACTATCTGAATACAATTTTTTATACAAAAATCTTCAATACCATTACGAACTGAAAGATAATATGTATCCTGAAGTTCCTGCTCTGCTGAAAACCACTGAACAATACCCAATCTGAATGTGGCCTTTGTACTTCTTCCTACTTTTTTGTAGTTTAATTTTTTTGCAGCATCAATTACTTTCTGCTTAGTTTCCATCGTTGTACTTAAAGATGAATCATTATTAAGTATTCTTGAAACTGTTGTAATACTTACTCCTGCCATTTCAGCAATATCTTTTATTGTTGCCATTTCTTCTCTCCATTCTTCCATTCTATATAAGATTACAATCCATGTAATCAAACTTTCGGTATTTTCTGCTCAAATTTAATGCTATTCTATAGTAATAAACTTTCATAAATTTTGCAATACTTTTTACTAAAGTTTTACTTTTTCTTTTACCGAATCGTTTTTATTTATTTTTCCCTTATTCACTTGTTACAGTTTTTGATTCGACTATTTGTGCAATATATTCAAACTTTATTTTTTTATCAAAAAACTATTGATATTTTACTAAAACAGTTATACATTTTAGTTAAACAAATTTTACAGTAAAAACGAAGTAATATTTTTATGTATCGGGAGGTTTTCAATGACAAACGTAACAACATTAAAGAATCAGTTTTTGAATAATGAACACGATAGCACATTGACTGATTTATATTATGATGATGTAGAAATGATTAAATACCAGAAAGAAAGATATGTTAATGCATTAGATAAATATATAGAGCTTTTCGGTGAAGAGAACGTTGACATTTATAGTGCACCGGGAAGAACTGAAGTAGGTGGTAATCATACAGACCATCAGCACGGTATGGTTTTGGCCGCCTCTGTTAACTTAGATGCAATTGCAATTGTTGGAAATAATGACAAAAATACTATTGAACTTCTTTCTGAAGGTTATTCACCATTAAGCATTAGTCTTGACAACATTGCTGTTAACGAAGCAGAATTTGGTACTACTTCTGCATTAATTAAAGGTGTTATTGCAGGAATGAACGACCACGGTTACAAAACAGGTCCTTTTAAGGCATACGTTACAAGCGATGTTTTAAATGGTGCCGGTCTTTCTTCTTCAGCAGCATTTGAAGCAATTATCGGAACTATTCTTTCAGGTTTATATAACGATATGAAAGTTTCTCCAATTGATATAGCAATTATTGGTCAGTATGCTGAGAATGTATTCTTTGGAAAACCTTGTGGTCTTATGGATCAGATGGCTTGCTCAGTTGGTGGATTTGTACATATTGATTTTAAAGATCCTGCTAATCCTATTGTTGAAAAAGTTGATTTCGACATTGCAGATAAGGGTTACAGCCTTTGTATCGTTGATACTAAAGGTTCACACGCAGACTTAACAGATGACTACTCTGCCATTCCTAAAGAAATGAAAGAAGTTGCAGCTTTATTTGGGAAAGAATTTTTAAATGATATTCCGGCTGAAGAATTTTTCAGTAAACTTCCTGAGATTTTCAGAAAAGTTGGAGACAGAAATATTTTGAGAGCTATGCATTTCTTTAAGGACAATGAACGTGTTCAGAAAGAAGTTGACGCTTTAAAAGCTGATGACTTTGACACATTTTTATCTTTAATTAAAGAATCAGGAGATTCTTCTTACAAGCGTCTCCAAAATATTTATTCTAACCATGATTTCCAGAACCAGCCTGTTTCAATAGGTATTGCAATTAGCGAAAATGTTTTAGGAAATAATGGTGTATGCAGAGTGCACGGCGGTGGTTTTGCCGGCACTATACAGGCTTTTGTCAAAACTGATTTTGTACCTGAGTATAAGAAAGCTACAGAAAGTATTTTCGGTGAAGGTGCATGTCATGTATTAAAGATTAGAAAGTATGGAGGTGTTAAAGTATTATGATTAACGTCTCAGAATTAGATAAAAATATAAAAAAATTAGTACAGTATGGTATTAATTCGGGTTTAATTCCTGAATCAGAAAGAAATTATTCAACTAATATGATTTTGGATGCTTTTGGCAAAGATGATTACTCTGATCCTGATATTTCAGGTGAGGAGATTAATCTTGACAATATATTAGATAACCTTTTGGATATTGCCTGTGAAATGAAGCTTATTGAAGACTCTATTACTTACAGAGACCTTTTTGATACAAAGCTTATGAATTTCATAATGCCACGTCCTTCACAGGTTTCAGAAATCTTTTGGAAAAAATATAGCAATTCTCCGAAAGAAGCAACTGATTTCTACTATGATTTTTCTACAAAAACTAATTACATTAGAAAATCACGAGTAGAAAAGGATTTAAAATGGACTGTTCCTTCACAGTACGGTGAAATTGACATTACTGTTAATTTATCAAAGCCGGAAAAAGATCCTAAAGCTATTGCAGCCGCAGGAAAAGCTGCTTCATCTTCTTATCCGAAGTGTCAGCTTTGTATGGAAAATGAAGGCTATGCAGGTCGTGTAAATCATCCTGCAAGACAGAACCATAGAATCATTCCTATTACTATCAATGATTCAAACTGGGGATTTCAGTATTCTCCATATGTTTATTATAACGAACATTGCATAGTATTTAACGGACAGCATGTACCAATGAAGATAGATAAAGCAGCTTTTAGAAAATTATTTGATTTTGTTAAGCTCTTTCCTCATTATTTTCTTGGTTCAAATGCAGACCTTCCAATTGTTGGAGGTTCAATTTTAAGTCACGACCATTTCCAGGGGGGTAATTATACTTTTGCCATGGCAAAGGCTGATATTATCAAAGAATTTTCAGTTGATGGTTTTGACGATGTTAAATGTGGTATTGTAAAATGGCCTTTATCAGTTATCAGATTACAGTCAAAAGACAGTGACAGAATAATTGAACTTGCCGACCATATTTTGAAGGCTTGGAGAGGCTACACTGATGAGGATGCATTTATTTATGCTGAAACTGACGGAACACCACACAATACCATAACTCCTATTGCAAGATTTAAGGATGGTATGTTTGAACTTGATTTAGCATTAAGAAATAACATTACTACAGAAGAACATCCTTTAGGTGTATATCACCCACACGAAGAACTTCACCATATTAAGAAAGAGAATATTGGTTTAATTGAAGTTATGGGTCTTGCAGTACTTCCATCAAGATTAAAAGGCGAGATGAATTTACTTGCTGAATATATTCTTGAAGGAAAAGATATTCGCGAAAACGAAGCTATTGAGAAACATGCCCATTGGGCATACGGTTTTCTTGCCAACTATGATGACGTTAATAAAGATAATGTTATGGACATTATTCAGGCAGAAATCGGAAAAGTTTTCGTAAAGGTTTTAGAAGACGCAGGCGTTTACAAATGTACACCTGACGGCTTAGAAGCATTTTTGAGATTTATTAAAACTTTATAGTTTTATTTCTATATTTGTTAACATAGGCAAAACTACTTTTTCATTCCCTCCCCTTTTTCATATTTTCTCGTAGTTTTGCCTATTAAAAATTAGGAGGATTATAATGACAGTTAAAGATTTTGGAATTACAAAAGATGGTATTGCTACTAAGCTTTACACCTTAAGAAATAATAATTTAGAAATTAGTGTAACTGATTTTGGTTCAACTCTTGTAAGCATTGTTGTTCCTGACAGAAATAACAAGCCTACAGACATCGTTTTAGGATATGACGATGTATCAGGCTATGAAACAGATGACGGATATTACTTTGGTTGTAATGTTGGAAGATGTGCCAACAGAATAGCTAGAGGACATTTCGTGCTAAATAACACAGAATACAATCTTGATATTAATAACGGGCCAAATAACCTTCACAGTGGTCTTAATCCATATTCTAAACGTGTATGGACAGTGGAAAATCAGAATGACACTTCAATTACGTTCTCACTTGAAAGCCCACATATGGATCAGGGATTTCCCGGAGCCTTAAAGATGTATGTTACTTACGAATTGTTGGAAGATGGCTTTAAGATTAACTACAATGCTACTCCTGACAAGGATACTATTATTAACGTGACTAACCATTCTTATTTTAATTTAAATGGCGAAGGTTCAGGTACTGTTTTAAATCACAGTGTAAAAATATATGCAGACAGCTTTACTCCTACTGACGAAACATCAATTCCTACAGGCGAGATTGAAGCTGTAAAAGACACTCCAATGGATTTTAATAATTTTAAAACTATTGGCCAGGATATTAATAAAGACTACATTCCTTTAAAATATGCTAACGGATATGACCATAACTGGATTACAGATCCTACTGATTCTAAGCTTCACAATATTGTGGATGCTGTAGGTGATGTTTCTGGAATAGAAATGAAGATTTCTACTAATTGTCCGGGTGTTCAGATGTACACAGCCAACTTTGTTGAGAATGTAAAAGGTAAAAAAGACCACATTTACAATGTTAGAGAAGCTGTTTGTTTTGAACCACAGTATTATCCCGATGCCATTAATCATGATAACTTTGTAAGCCCTGTATGCAAGGCAGGATGCACATATAACAAAGATATCATTTATAAGTTTTAACAGAAAAAGCATGTATCAACTCTTTTTGTTCTCCTTTACGTTGATACATGCTTTTATTATTGCATAATTACCGTTTCAAATCTTCTTGCCAAACCTGTTCTTACACAGATTAATCTATGTAATTATTTAATCTTTTTATGTTTTACCTTACTCCAGCTCTTTGAATACACTTTCTTGTTTGCTGCATTCTTTTTGTAAGCTTTTACTCTGAAATAATAAGTTTTCTTTGATTTTAACTTCTTTATTTTAATACTTGTCTTTTTTGTATACTTAGACTTTGTTGTTTTTGAAGTAAATTTCTTTGATGTAGAATACTGTATTCTGTATCCTTTTACAGATGAAATCTTCTTCCACTTAACTGTGGCTTTCTTCTTACCTGCCTTAACTGATCTTATTTTCACTCTTGCAGGAGCTTTTACCGGTTTAGGTGTTGCCACTGTATTAACCGTTGAAGGTCCCTTCTTTACTGTAATATCATAACTTCTGTCTCTCACTTTTCCAAACCAGAAATTAATATCTACCTTTCCACTTATACCACTTACCTTAGCTGTAGATGAGCTCTGCCACATACTGTAGTTTCTCTTGTAATCACAGCCATTATTATTGTACTGTGCAACCCATGTTCTCCATGTATTATCACCGCCAAGGCTTGAATCAAGATAATTATTCCACCAGTTAAGGTTTGCATAAATACCACATTCATAGCCTGCATTCTTAATTATTCCCAGAAACTTGTTTGCAATCTTTGTTCTATTTGATTTTGAAAGCTTAGCCTGAACCGCATCTTCCATATCATAATAAATTGGGAAGTTTAATGTATGTCCCTTTATCAATCTTAAAACATGATTTGCTTCGCTTTCAGCCTGTTTAACTGAAGTAGCATATGAATAAATATAAACTCCATATGGAATATTGTTTTTTTCACATCCTGCAACATTTTCAGCCCATTTCTTATCATCCTGGCTCTTTATGTTATCTCCGTAACCACATCTGATAATTGCATAATCAACATCACTTGCAGCTACTTTCTTCCAGTTAATTGTTCCATTGTGGTAACTAACGTCTACACCTTTCATTGTGGCGCCCTTAATTACCTTCTTATTGCCATTAACAAACTGACCTGCTGCATTCTTACCCCAGGCAACAACCTTTGTTGATGCAGGCTTTGTTGTAACCGGTACTGTTGTAGGTTGCGGTGTTGTTGGTTCTTCTGTTGTTGGTTCTTCTGTTGTTGGTTCCACTGTAGTCTCAGGCATTGTCGTTTCATCAGTTGATGTCTCAACTGTTTCACCTGTAGTAGTTTCCACTGTGGATGTTTCCACATCTCTTGTGTTCACACCTGAGCCTGTTGAATCATTAATATCTGAGTATGTTTTCTCTCCTGATATTTCAACATTTCCACTATTCTGAACTGTTACGTTGCTTTCTTCTGCCGATACCGTGATGCCACCATATGTAAATCCGTTTGCAAATGTTGCCGTTGTCATTAATGTTGCAACAAGTAAACTGCAAACTTTCTTCTTTAAGTTATTTCTCATTCCTACTCCTTACTTAATCATTCTCCTATTTCTTTACAATAGTATCTAAAATCTGCGCTGCCACTTCTGCCTTAGATTCTAATGGTAACTCAACTACATTGTCCTTAGTTATAAGTGTTACCACATTAGTGTCTGTACCAAAACCGGCACCTTTAACTTTCAAATTATTGGCACAAATCATATCCAAATTCTTCTTTTCAAGCTTGGCTTTTGAGTTCTCCAACATATTCTCTGTTTCCATTGAGAAACCACATACAAACTGGTTCTTCTTTCTTTTAGACATTGTTCCAAGAATATCAGTGGTTCTTTCTAACTGAATAGACTCTTCCCCATCCTTCTTCTTAATCTTCTCTGTAGCAACAGTTTTCGGTCTGTAATCAGCCACTGCCGCACTCATTATAACAATATCCTGCTGGTCGAAATTTTCATCTACTGCTTCAAACATATCCTGAGCACTTAAAACATCAATAATCTTAACAAAATCAGGTTTCTTAATTGAAGTTCTTCCTGTTACCAAAGTAACTTCTGCCCCTCTAAGCATTGCATTTTCAGCAATGGCATATCCCATCTTTCCTGTTGAATGATTACTTATAAATCTTACAGGATCAATCTTTTCAAGTGTTGGACCTGCTGTTATAAGAACTTTCTTGCCTAACAAGTCCTTTTCACAACCGATAGTCTTTAAAATATATGAATAAAGCACTTCCGGTTCAGGCATCTTACCCTTACCAGTGTCGCCGCATGCCAAATATCCGCTTGCCGGTTCAACAATCTCATATCCGTAACTCTTTAACTTAGTCAGATTGTCCTGTACAATAGGATTTTCAAACATATTAGTATTCATTGCCGGAGATATAATCTTATGGCATTTCGCCGCCATTATAGTTGTTGTAAGCATATCATCTGCTATTCCCCCTGCAATCTTTCCAATAACATTGGCACTTGCCGGTGCAACCATAAAAATATCTGCCTGTTTAGCCAATGATACATGTTCTACGCTAAATTCAAAATTACGATCAAATGTATCAACCAGGCACTTATGACCTGTAAGTGTTTCAAATGTAATAGGATTTATAAAATTTGTTGCATTTCTTGTCATTATTACGTGAACACTGCATCCCTTCTTTACAAGCATACTTGCAAGGTTGGCTATCTTATATGCTGCAATGCTTCCTGTAACTCCAAGCACAACTGTCTTTCCTTTTAACATAAAAATTTCACCTTTCCAAATTTTACTACAGAAATATGATATAATTTTTACTTTTCTAAGTCAAATAATTTTCCATGTTTTTCGTAATTAGTTACCCTTGTAATCTTATTTTCATCATCAACAAAAACAACTTTAGGCTTATTATCCTTAATTTCTGAAGGCTCCATCTGGGCATAACTCATAATAATAATCTTGTCCCCAAGGCTAACCATATGGGCTGCTGCACCATTAAGACAAATCATTCCTGAACCTCTCTCTCCTGCTATAACGTATGTTTCAAATCTGTTACCGTTGTTTACGTCTGCTATCTGTACCTTTTCATATTCATAAATTCCTGATGCATCCATTAAATCCTCGTCAACTGTTATGCTTCCCACATAATCAAGCTCTGACTGAACTACTGTTGCTCTATGAATTTTACTTTTTAACATATTAATCTGCATTGTTTTATCCTTTCATCACTTCCAAATATCTTAATTGTCACAAATTATCATAATTTCAGACAGTAAAACCTACTTATTTTACTGTCTGATTTATTACCATAAATTAGTGTAAGATTGTATTATCTATTAATCTTGTTTTTCCTATGTATACCGCCATTGCAATTAACATAGGTGCTTTAATTTCTTTCTGTTGCTGCATTGTTAATCCGTTAACTGCCTTAACATAATCGATTTTTGCAAGAGGTTCTTTTTCAATATTTTCTTTCATCTTTGCAACTAATACATCAGCGTCCTTTTCTCCATCTGCAATAAGCTGTTTAGCCAAGTTGATTGTCTGGCTTAAAACTAAAGCTGCCTTTCTTTCTTCAGGTGAAAGATATGTATTTCTTGAACTTTTTGCAAGACCGTCTTCTTCTCTGATAATTGGGCATCCTACTACTTCAATATCCATATTCAAGTCCTGAACCATATGCTTAATGATTGCAAGCTGCTGTGCGTCTTTTTCTCCAAAATAAGCTCTGTCAGGCTGTACAATGTTGAAAAGTTTGTTTACTACTGTACAAACGCCTCTAAAATGTACAGGTCTGCTTAATCCACAAAGTTCTTCTGTTAAAACTGACATATCAACATATGAACTGAAATCGTCATGATACATTTCTGATGGTTCCGGGTGGAATATTAAATCTACTCCTAAGCTTTCACAATATTTTGAATCTTTTTCAAGGTCTCTTGGATAACTGTCTAAATCTTCTGTTGGACCGAACTGCATTGGATTTACAAAAATACTTACTACTACTTTGTCATTGTTCTCTCTTGCTTTTGTGATAAGGCTTCCGTGTCCTTCATGCAAATATCCCATTGTTGGTACAAAACCTACTGTCTGTCCTTCTTTTTTCCACTGTTTTACGTTTTCTCTTACTTCTTTTATTGTTGTTACAACTTTCATGTTGACCTCCTGTTTGTTGAAGCTGCGCTTCGCTGTTATATTTGATTTTTTCAAGTTAATGATTACCGGATTGCTACGTGCTTCGCACTCTCGCAATCCTACCGCATAATTCGCATATCGCAAAGCTTCGCTTTGCTTTTATGCTCATTATCCGGGCATGTCCTAAGGTCGTTCTTTCACCTTTGTGCAAGCACAGGTGAGTTCTGACTTTGACACATTTTAATCATTAGAAGTACAATTTTTCTATTACTTCGTCATCTATTTTGTATGAGTGTTCTTCTGCCGGGAAGGCTCCGCTCTGGATTTCTTCCATATATTCTTTGAATGCTTTTTTCATTGTTTCGCCTACACCTGCAAACTGTTTTACGAATTTTGGCACGTAGTCTGTAAACATTCCTAACATGTCCTGATATACAAGTACCTGTCCGTCGCACTGGTTTCCTGCTCCAATACCGATTGTTGGAATATGAAGTGTTTTTGTTATTTTTGCTGCAAGGTCTGCAGGTACACATTCAAGTACTAACATTGAAGCTCCTGCTTCCTGTACTGCCTTTGCATCGTCTATTAATTTCTGAGCATCACTTTCTGTCTTTCCCTGAACTTTGTAACCACCAAGTGCATTTATTGACTGTGGTGTAAGTCCTAAATGGGCGCATACAGGAATTGATGCTTTTACTATTGCTTCTATCTGTGGGCAAACTTCTTTTCCACCTTCTAATTTAACCATGTTGGCGTGACCTTCTTTCATAAGTCTGCCTGCATTAACAACTGCGTCATATGGTGATGTCTGATATGACATAAATGGCATGTCACAAACTAAAAATGTGTTCTTTAAGCCTCTTGATACTGCTGCACAATGATGAATCATGTCTTCCATTGTTACCTGAATTGTATCTTCATATCCAAGCATTGTATTTCCAAGTGAATCACCTACAAGAATTGTGTTTACTCCAACTTCTTCCATTAATTTTGCTGTTGAATAGTCATAGCAGGTAAGCATTGAAATCTTCTTTCCTTCCTGCTTCTGTTTTAACAATGTACTTACCGTATTTTTCATTGTAATACTTCCTCCATCTTACTATAATCTCTATCTTTGTTTTTTATCTTTGCAATTTCCAATACTTCTTTTGACACTGCTTTATAGATTTCATTGGTTTTTTTATCAAAAACGCTCATATGTTTTCTTACTGTAGACACATCACAACGCTCAATAGGCCCCGTAAGTGCTTCTACAACGCCCTCTTCTACAATGTGCTTAACATTTCCCTTAATAATTGGTGCTAATGCATTATGAGCCGATTTTTCATCAAACCCACACTGTTTAAGCAGTTCTTCACTAAGACCTATTAAACCAACAACAAGATTGCTGGCAATAGCCGCCGCTCCGTGGTATTTAATTTTGTCATCCTTTGAAATAATACATACAGTGTTTCCGAAACTTTCAAACAATTCTTTCATTTTATTGATTTTTTCAATATTTCCTTCTATTGTGAAATAACTATCTGATAATTCCTTGTAAGATTCGTATCTGTTACTCACTGCAAAGAGTGGATGGATAGAATAGCCAAAACTTTCATATTCGGCTATATTCGAAAAGATATCTGAGGATAATGCGCCACTACAATGGCACACTATTTTATTGTTAAGCAAAGGTTTATTATACTTTGCCATCCAATTTTTATGACTTGATTTTAACTGATTCCATAGATTCTCAATCTGTCCATCGGGGACAGTCAAAAATAAAACTTCACTATCCTCTACCAACTGTTCCATGTTCTCATAATACTTAGAACCGGTAAACTTTGCTGCTTCTATGGCTTCTTCATTGATTATGCTATAATAACCAACTACATTCTGATTATTATCTGCCAAATATTTTCCAAGGGAAAAACCAACTTTTCCCGCTCCTATAAATCCAAACTTCATGAGCATCCCTCCTTCTTTCAAAATCGGGATAGTTAGTCTCATTCCTAAGATATGAGCTACCGTCGCATCAGTTTTTTATATAGTCATTTTCCTTCGGTATAGTTTCTGTCGAATACCATCCGTGGAATAATTTAGCACATTTAAAATAGTAATGCAACCTTATAGCAAAAAAAGAATGCCATCTTATCATTCCGATAAAATAGCACTCTTTTTATTCCATCAATACCTGTCTTCAAAAATCCAAGTATTTATTATTTTGCTGTTGTTGCAGCTTCTGTTGTTTCTGCTGCTGTTGTAGGTTCTGAACCTTCCTTAACTGTTACATTTTCAGCAATATATTTCTGAACTCTCTGTGTAATTACAGCATATTCAACTTCTGTTTTACCATATGTTGATTCTAGTTCTTTTACTGATAATGAGTTCTGCTGTGCAAGTGTTTCAGCTTCTTTGTTGTAATCTGAATCTGAAGGAACTAAATCTGCCTTCTTTGCTAATGCCTGGTATACCATCTTTGTCTTTAATGATGATTCAACCTGGCTCATGATGTTGTTATCCCAGTCTTCTTTTGACATTGAAGCTGCTTCAAGATATGAATCAAGATCTACACCATACTGTGACTGAAGCTGTGATTCGTAGTTTGCATCTGCAACTTTCTTTAAGCTTTCTTTTTCTGTTGAGCTGTATGATACAACTTCACAAGAAGCTACAAAGTTTGACCAAACTTTGTTCATAATGTTTGATGTTCTCATCTGTTCTCTTGCATATTTTTCAAATGACTTAACATCTGTTACACCGTATGCACCAAATTTTTCTTTTACAAACTTGTCTGTTAACTTTGGAACTGACTTAGTTGAAATACTCTTAATTGTAAAAGTAAACCAAACTGTCTTTCCTGCAAGTTTAACTTCTTTCCCATCAATCTTTGTGTTGTTTGTGTATGTGTCAGGGAATTTTAATTTCTTAGTAAACTTGTCCCCAACTTTGTGCTGTCCTTCTAATGCTTTAGTAAATCCATCAATGTATCCGCTACTATTATTTCCAAGGTCAATTTCCTGATCAGAAGCTGTACCGCCTTCAAAAGTAACTTTCTTACCCTTATACTTAATCTGTCCTGTGTAGTCAACTTTAACTTTGTCTACTGATGAAATCTTTGCACTCTTAGTATCTTTATATGTTGCGCTCTGCTCTAAGATGTAATCAACCTGTGACTTATAACTGTCATCTGTTACCTTTACATCATCTTCGTATACTGTTAACTGTGAATAATCTGCAAGCTTAATAACACCGCTGTCAACTTTAATCTTCTCATCCTTTACAGAATAAACTGTTGCTGCCTCGCTTTCGCTTGCTGTTGTTGTCTCTTTACTTGACTTTGATTTGTTGTCTTTGCTGCCTCCGCATGCTACTAATGACAATGCTAATACAGCAGAAAAACCAACTGCCAAAACTTTCTTAAACATTTTCATTTCTCCTCTACTATTTATTATGACGTGATTTTTGTAAAATCGTTTTAATTCTTAAAGAAAAAAAATAAAATCAGTCATATGTTCGGAAATCCTATACTTTCCGACTCAAACATACAACTGATTTTATCACACTTGCCTTAATAATTAAAGTATTTATTTCATTTAACTGGCATTCTGCCTACTGTTTCACAAAAAAATCACAATTTATACATTGATTGTTGCTGACATTCCAAGAATCTCTTTGTTTTCCTCCAAAATAGGATTAATAACTTCTGCAAGGAATTCGTCAACCTGTTCAGGTGAACGTCCAACATACTTTGAAGGATCCATTGTCTTCTGAAGATCTTCAAGACTCATGTTAAATGCAGGATCATTTGCAATAAGTTCAAGAAGGTTGTTATCTAAACCTTTCTCCTTAACATTTTTTCCTGCTTCCATTGATAATTCACGAATCTTTTCGTGTAATTCCTGTCTGTCCCCGCCTGCCTTAACAGCATCCATCATAATATTTTCTGTTGCCATAAATGGAAGTTCGCTCATAAGTCTCTTTTCAATAACCTTGTCATAAACTACTAATCCGTCTACTACATTAAGGTATAAATCAAGAATACCATCAATTGCAAGGAATGATTCAGGAACGCTTAAACGCTTATTAGCTGAGTCATCTAATGTTCTTTCAAACCACTGTGTTGCTGAAGTAATTGCAGGATTTAAAGCTGTAACCATTACATAGTTAGCTAATGATGCAATTCTTTCGCTACGCATTGGGTTTCTCTTATATGCCATAGCTGATGAACCAATCTGATTCTTTTCGAATGGTTCTTCAATTTCTTTAAGGTGCTGTAAAAGTCTAATGTCATTTGAAAACTTATGAGCACTTGCAGCAATACCTGCTAATACATTAAGAACCCTTGTGTCCATCTTTCTTGAATATGTCTGTCCAGATACAGGGAAGCACTTTGTGTATCCCATCTTCTTAGCAATCTTGTTTTCTAATTCTTTAATCTTTTCATGGTCGCCTTCAAATAATTCTAAGAAGCTTGCCTGAGTTCCTGTCGTACCCTTGCTTCCTAAAAGCATCATACTGTCAATAATGTAGTCAAGATCATCTAAGTCTAATTTTAATTCCATAAGCCATAAAGTTGCTCTCTTACCAACTGTTGTAGGCTGAGCAGGCTGGAAATGTGTAAACGCCAATGTAGGCTGATTTTTATATTTATCTGCAAATTTTGCAAGTTCATTAATTACGTTTATGAGTTTCTTTCTTACAAGCTTTAATGCTTCTGTCATTACGATAATATCTGTATTATCTCCAACATAGCATGATGTTGCACCAAGGTGGATAATTCCTTTAGCCTTAGGACACTGTACTCCGTATGCGTAAACATGTGACATAACATCGTGACGTACTAATTTTTCTCTTTCTTTTGCAACATCATAGTTAATATCATCAGCGTGAGCTTTTAATTCATCAACCTGTTCCTGAGTAATGTTAAGTCCTAATTCCATTTCTGACTCTGCTAATGCAATCCATAACTTTCTCCAAGTTTTAAATTTCATGTCAGGTGAAAAAATGTACTGCATTTCCTTACTTGCATATCTTTCTGATAATGGGCTCTGGTATCTGTCGTTCATAAAAACCTCCAAAATTTTTTATTAATTAAGATTACAGATTGCGAGAGTGCTAAGCACATAACAATCCGTGTAACTATTTTTACTTGTCATACTCTCCACGAATATCTTCCGTTGGTGGTTCCATTGGATATTCACCTGTAAAGCATCCCTTACAGATAGACTTTCCACCTGATAATTCGATTAGTCTGTCTATGCTAAGATAAGCCAATGAATCTGAGCCGATTACTTGTCTTATATCTTCTATAGTACGGTTGTGAGCTATAAGCTGTTCCTTATTTGGCACGTCTGTTCCAAAATAGCATTCACTAATAAATGGTGGTGAACTAATTCTTACGTGAACTTCTGTTGCACCTGCATCTTTAAGCATCTGTACAATTCTGTCACTTGTAGTTCCTCTTACAATTGAGTCGTCAATCATAACAACTCGCTTGCCGTTAACAGCTTCCTTTAAAACATTTAATTTTACTCGAACGCTTGATTCTCTACTCTTCTGCTGAGGTTTAATAAATGTTCTTCCAACATATGCATTCTTGATAAAAGCAGTTCCGTAAGGGATTCCTGACTGCATTGCATATCCCATTGCTGCTGCATTACCTGATTCAGGAACTCCCACAACAATGTCTGCATCAACAGGACTATCCATTGCCAAAAACTTTCCTGCCATAATTCTCGAATGATAAACACTTGTACCGTCAAAATTACTGTCAGGTCTTGCAAAATAAATATATTCAAATACGCATCTTGCCTGTTCTTCAGGCTTTAAGCATAATGATCTGTCTGATTTGATACCATCCTTGTCTATTACAACAACTTCTCCCGGCTCCACATCTCTGACAAACTCTGCATCAATTGTATCCAATGCACAAGTTTCTGAAGCCAATATGTAAGCATTATCACGCTTACCTATACAAAGAGGTTTAAAACCATATGGATCTCTTGCTCCAATTAATTTTCTAGGACTTGAAACAACAAGGGCGTACGCGCCTTTAATCTTCTTCATAGCATTTACTACTGCTTGTTCGGCTGTTTTAGTCTTAATTCTCTCTCTTGCTATGTGATAAGCTATAACTTCTGAATCGATTGTTGTCTGGAAAATAGCACCTGTATATGCCAATTCCTCTCTCAATTCGTTAGCATTAATAAGGTTTCCATTATGTGCTAACATTAAAGTTCCCTTAACATAATTAATAACCAAAGGCTGTGCATTACTTGGAATGCTTTCTCCTGCTGTTGAATAACGGCAATGACCAACACCAATGTTACCTTTTAAGCTTGCTATGTTCTCCTGGTTAAACACTTCATTAACCAATCCCATCCCTTTTAAAAGGTCAACCTTTCTAGGTCCAAAAGTATCTGATACGGCAATACCACAGCTTTCCTGTCCACGATGCTGTAACGCAAACAGTCCGTAGTAAATTGATGATGCAACATCGTTGCCATCCAAATCATACATTCCAAAGACACCACATTCTTCATGAGGCTTGTCCGGTTCCCAAGACATTCTAGTATCCATGTGACTCATAAACTTCTCCTATTTGTATCTTACAGTATTTATTTGTTTCCGACTTACTATTTTAAGCCGAGTTTTGAGTTCATTATAGAACGTATGAGTTATAATTTCAATCCTTTATTGATATAGATTGGTGTAGAAAATGAGGATGAAGGTGAATTTTAACCGTTAAATATGTCAACTTATCTTTTAATTATTTATGTTGATTCAAACTGATTTTTTCTGCATATAATAATTTTGAGCATTATAATTTTAATGCTCATCAAATACTTGTAATCCCTTGACTACAAGTACTATTATGTTATAATCAAATCAGAGGATAGCGACGTTGATCGGCTATCGTGGCTTCGAAGCAGTTGACTGTTTCGGTATGCAGCCAATTGTGGAGCCTGACCTTGGGTTATGCGATAACCTCAAACCGAATAGGTTTTTCTAAACCGAAAGAAAACGCTTTACAAGAGTCTTGCATATGCAAGGCTCTTTACTTTTAACGTGGGGGATAAATCATATGAATCTATTACAAAAATCAGCCAAAGCCTGGAAAGAAATAATTGAATATAGATATCTCTTTGTTTATGGCTACAAAAAACAATTACATCCAATTAATCTTATTTTTTCTTTAAATGAGTATCCACATCTTGCAGGTTTTCAGTATGCAAAAGATATTGCACTACCAAACTACTCATCTGCAAAAATAGCAGACCGTATAATTGAAGGCAAAATATCTTTTGATACGTTAAAAAAAGCTACCCAATATGAAGATATGATTAAGCCTCGTTTGGAGGCACTAATTCATTTAAAAGAATCTCTTGATAATGAATTTAATCTATATTCATTTATGCCTCGTATGTATCCATTTTATACTACAATAAAGGCAGATTATTTAATATCAAGTCATACAAACATAAACAATTTTATATTTATAATTAATACCAATTCACAGAATGAATCGAAATGTGATTTTCTTTGTTGTTCAACTTTTGAAAAAGGAAAACGTGATTATGAAACCAATCAGCGTGCCAGAACATTACTCAAAAAAGAACGTATTCACATTCCTTCTAATACTTCTGTTATATTTTTTGATAAAATTAATTAATGTATACATATTTATTTTGTTATGCATTCCCCTATTTTTTCTTTTTTTTCATAATTTTTTTCCACATTAATATTAATTTTTTCAAATTCATCACTGTTAGAAATAAGAAATGCTGAAATTTCAGAATCTGCTTTTTTCTTAATTTTTTTTCAAATCAAATCTTAGAAGATCCTGACCTACTTTTATTTTGTCACCAACTTTAACTAAAACTTCAAATCCTTCTCCATTCATAGCGACTGTCTCAAGCCCTATATGTAAAAGTATTTCAGCACCCATTTCACTTTTTATTCCAATGGCATGTTTTGTATCCGCCACCATAATTATTTCACCATTAACCGGTGCAGTAACCTTTTCTCCTTTTGGAACAATTCCACAACCTGTTCCAATCATTCCGCTGGCAAAAACCTTGTCTGGAATTTTTTCTAATTCAATATATTCACCTTCAATTGGAGCATATAAATTGTTATCCATAGCTTCTTTTTTCTTAAATAATTTTTCAAACATAACTACCTCTCCTATATTATCTATTAATTAAAAAAACCTCCAATTCACCCTATGAATTTTCATAGTTGAATTGAAGGTAATGCCCAAATGGTTACAATCCTTCTTTTGCATACACTCTGTTAATATGCAAAATCAAGTATAATCTTTCTTCGTCTGTTAATGTACAATTAAAATTCTTATCTAAATATTCATTGATAATGTCCACACAGTCTGCAATATCCTTGTATTCCTCCTCAGCCTTGTCATACATGGCCTGATTGTCTGAATCAATACATTGATTATCATTTAACCTATGCAACAAATATTGCAAATGCGTAGCAAACCTTGTGTAATTAAATGAATCCTTGTCTATGTTAAACTGTAATTCTCTTTCTATTATGTCAGTTACTTCCTTAATGACCTGTTTTTCATAGCTTATGGTCTTGCCCGCTGTATCCTTACTTTCTATCTGCGAATTTACCAGATTAAGTGCAATTCCAACTGCCTCATCTGCATCCAACTTAACATTAAAGGTTTTGTATATTTGCTTTAAAATATATTTTCCATATTTTAATTCCTGTGGATACTTCTGCTTAACTTCGTATACCAAAGGCATACTAACCTTTATATTGTTCTTCTTTCTCTCTAGTGCAAACTCAATATGATCCGCCATAGTCAATATGGCGTTAGGAAAACCAATCCCCTTACCAAATGCAATTAACTCATTGCCATTTCCATCCACACATATTGCCACATTATTATTAATCTTCTTTACTACATTCATAGTTTCTCCAAACTATTCACAGCCAATAATGCCTGATTTAATTGGTAAAGTATAACTATTTCTTCTAATTTTAGTTGGAAAATTTCTAGGAGCTTCCTTGTGTAACAATATTTCGTTAAAATAAAAAACTCCAAAGCAAAACCAACCTGATAACTAACGGTAATGCCTCGAAGAGTAACAATCCACAAATATTATAACTCTATATATAGCAAATAAAAAACAAAAGTCAAGGGGGAAATTTTTCTAATTTAACTTATTTACTTCTTTTTAACTTTTCAAAAGTTAAAAGTCAATTAAAAAAGTTAAAAGGACTGTCCTCTATGAACAATCCTTTCCTTTTGCCTTAATTTTTCTACTTTTTCAGATTTGATAAGTCTATTATATACGCCTTTTTATTAAGTGTAATTAGCATTTTATTTTCCTTACTCATTAAATAGACTTCCATATTCTCCCACTTCTTATTAGGAATTTTAACTTTCATCCACTCTTCTTTTTCAAGATTTATTATATATATGATCTTGTTAGATTTATCACCAAATATAGCATATTTTTCGGAGGCAATAATTGGTTCAACTTTTCTTTCCTGAATGTTAATCTGAAATTTAGAACCTTTCATTACATTTTCTATTGTCAGAATATTTTTGTTGAACATATATGTCCAATTAAAACTTATGTCAATTTGTGTATTAAAATATTCCTTTTCAACTTTCCCACTTTTCAAATTCACAAGATACTTACTGTAATATTCAGTTTTATTTTTTGTAAACGCCTTGCCTAGAGTTAATATATGGTAGTCATCCACAAAAACTATTTCATCAGTTGTTGCATATCCGTTTATTACGCTTTTCTTGATTTTCTTTTCTGCTTTGTTTTTCAAATCAAACACCGACCAATATCCTTTTGACCTAAAATTACAAAGAAGTGTTTTTCCATTTGGTGAAAGTACAAAATTGCAAATCATTTTGTCATTTGAAAGCTTTATAATTTCATTTGTGTCCAAATTAATTTTGACAATTGTTTCTTTTACTACAGTGCCTTCTTTTGTTTGATACAAGGCTGCATAAACTGTCCTTTCTTCCATAACCGGAAAAACTTCACTAACTGCCCCATTATAATTGAATCCACAAATTTCATTATTTTTTATAACATAATCAAAAGAAAAATCTTTGTCATCATATTTACCTTGGAATCTATTAACCTGTTCACTTGTCAACTGACTATTTTTTATACAATAAACACTTTTAACTTTTTCTGAATCCTCTTTATTGTACTCCAATATGAAAGTTTCATTCCTTCCAACAATTTCCATATTATTACTTAATTGAATTTCTGCTCCCGGTTCTTCATACTCTTTATGTGCATTAGTTTCTCCAATATTGGAAGTAGTTTCTAAGTGAACCTCCTGTACCTTTTTTGTTCCGAACACACTTTGTAAAAATTCTCCAAACGGATTGGAAGTGTCTGCTCCAACGGTTATTCCCATTGTACATACTACTATTAACACCAGACTTGCCATTGCCCATTTCATTCTTTTTATTTTCATAAAATTAGTATTTGAACTTTCTTTTGTGATTTTTTGCTGTTCAAGTAATTCTCTTTTCCAATTTTCCGGAGTTTTAATTGTATCTAATTTTTTTAAATTCATATTTGCCTCCATTCTTCAATTCCTTATGATTTTTGATTTTAAACCTGCTTTTTTATAATTTTTGCAAGCTTTTCTCTACCACGTTGTAACCTTGATTTTACGGTATTAACACTTAACTGAAGAATATCCGAAATTTCTTTTGTACTATATTCCTGATAATAATAAAGAACTAAAACTTCTCGATGCTTTAAAGATAGTTTTCTCAATGCTTTAACTAAATTTTCTGTATCACTGTCAAATTGAATTTTATTTGCTGAATCATTTTTCACTCTTTCCAATTTCTCTCTATCTAATCCAATTGATACATTTTTATTCCAAAAAGTTCTATGGTAATCATTGCACTCATTTCTTGCTACTCTAAGTAACCATGCTTTCAAATGTTCACTGTCATTAAAAGTTTTTGAACTCTTGTAAAGCTTTATAAATGTATTTTGAAAACAATCTTTAGCTGCTTCTTCATTTTGTGTCCATACCACACACATTCTTGTTATGTAATCAGAATATTTCTCAACAACTTCTTCATAACTCATACCGGCATAAGTTTTATCCATCTCTCTCCTCCTTCTGTTTTTTTGAAAAATTTATTTTTCTATATAAAACACGATTGCTTTCAAACTTTGGGTGCAAATTAATTAAATATTTTCACGCCACAAAAAAAGAGCCTATTTCTAAGCTCAAAAAATCGGTGCGACAGGATTCGAACCTGCGGCCTCTGCGTCCCGAACGCAGCGCTCTACCAAACTGAGCCACGCACCGCTTAAGAAAAATCATTGCAGATGTTTAATTTTACATCTGCAACAATTTTTTTAACCAAGTATAATATTACTACTTTGTAGTTATTTATTCAATATTTCATTAAGGATTTTGTTAATCATCTGTGGATTAGCCTTGCCCTGCGTAGCCTTCATAGTCTGGCCTACCAAAGCTCCAATTGCTTTCTTGTTTCCACCCTGATAATCGGCAACTGCCTTAGGATTGTTGGCTACAACTTCTTCAATTATCTTCTTAAGACCATCTGTATCGTTATCCATCTTTAATCCGTGTTCTTCAACATATGCTTCAGGATTTACGCCACCATCAAAGATTGCTTCAAAAACTTCCTTGGCAACTGTTTTGTTAATTACATCATTTTCGATTAATTTAAGGAACTTGGCAAAATTTTCACCTGTAAGTTTTACCTGATCAGGCTCAATACCCTTGTCCTTAACTATACGCATTGTTTCACCCATAAGCCAATTGCTTGCTTCCTTAGGTGCGCTACCCTTTTGTACTGCTGCTTCAAAAAGATCTGCCAATGGTTTGTATAATGTAATAATGTCAGCATCGTATTCAGGAAGGTTAAATTCTGAAATATATCTTGCCATCTTTTCATCTCTAAATTCAGGTTCTTTTGACTTAACTTCAGCCATCCATTCGTCACTAATGATAATTGGAACAAGGTCAGGATCAGGGAAGTATCTGTAATCCTGAGCATCTTCTTTTGAACGCATAGCATAAGAATATTCCTTTGTATCATCCCATCTACGTGTTTCCTGAATTACTGCTTCTCCTGCTTCTATTAAATCAATCTGTCTTTCTCTTTCATTTTCAATTGCTCTTGCAATAGCCTTAAAAGAGTTAAGATTCTTCATTTCTGTTCTTGTGCCAAATTCTTTTGCACCATATTCACGAACTGAAAGGTTTACATCGGCTCTCATTGAACCTTCGTTAAGCTTACAGTCTGATGCGCCAAGATACTGAATTATAAGACGAAGTTTCTCAAGATAAGCTATAACTTCATCGCTTGAACGCATATCTGGTTCTGACACGATTTCAATAAGTGGAACTCCTGAACGGTTTAAGTCAACTAATGAGCAATCATTCCAATCGTCATGTACTAACTTACCTGCATCTTCTTCCATATGAATTTCGTGTATTCTTACCTGTTTCTTTTCTCCATCATCACCCTTGATTTCAACATAACCGTTTGTACAAATAGGTTTGTAAAGCTGTGAAATCTGGTAGTTCTGTGGGTTATCAGGATAAAAATAGTTCTTTCTGTCAAACTTGCAATTCTGTGTAATGCTACAGTTTGTTGCAAGTCCTACAGCCATGGCATATTCAACTACCTGCTTGTTTAAAACAGGAAGGGATCCCGGCATTCCTGTACAAACAGGACATGTATGTGTGTTTGGTGCTCCGCCAAACTCTGTTGAACAGGAGCAGAAAATTTTTGTTTTTGTTGCTAATTCTACATGAACTTCAAGTCCAATAACTGTTTCGTACTGTTTCATTGCTGCTCCTCCTAATCTCTTGCTTTTGCTACATCACATCTGTCATAGCTATTTTTTGCCTGCTCAAATGTATATGCTGCTCTTATAATATTTTTTTCTTTAAAGCAGTCACCAATAATCTGCATTCCTATTGGAAGTCCTTTAGAGTCCTGTCCACATGGAACTGAAATACCCGGAAGTCCTGCAAGGTTAACTGAGATTGTGTAAATGTCTCCAAGATACATCTTAATTGGATCTGAAAGGCTGTCTCCTAATTTAGGAGCTGTAGTTGGTGCAGCCGGTCCGATAATTACATCGTATTTTGCAAAAGCTTCATCGAAAGCTTTCTTTATAAGTGCCTTTGTTCTAAGTGCTTTCAAATAGTAAGCATCATAATATCCTGAACTTAAAACGAATGAACCTAACATAATTCTTCTCTTAACTTCTTCACCAAAGCCTTCTGAACGTGTCTTCTTATACATGTTGTGAAGTCCGTTGTATTCTTCTGTTCTGTATCCGTATTTTACACCATCAAATCTTGAAAGGTTTGAGCTTGCTTCTGCTGACGCAATAACATAATATGCAGGAATTGCATACTCAACAAGGCTTAAATCAAATTCTTCAACAATTGCACCTTTGTCTTTTAATACATCAACTGCCTTAAGAATTGCTTTTTTAACTTCAGGTTCAAGACCTTCGCCAAAATAGTCTTTTGGAATACCAATCTTTAAGCCCTTAACATCCTCAACTAAAGCTTCTGTAAAGTTGTAATCATCTCTCTTTACTGATGTTGAGTCTTTTGAATCGTAGCTTGCAATAGTTTCAAGAATTGTTGCGCAGTCTGTAACGTCTTTTGCTACAGGTCCAATCTGATCAAGTGATGAACCATAGGCAATAAGACCGTAACGGGATACTGTTCCGTAAGTTGGCTTAATTCCTGTTACACCACAAAATGAACTTGGCTGTCTAATTGATCCACCTGTATCTGAACCCAATGCATATGAGCATTCTTCTGCTGCAACTGCTGCACAGCTACCACCTGATGAGCCACCAGGTACATGTCCTTTATTCCATGGATTCTTAGTTGGTCCATAGAAAGATGTTTCTGTTGTACTTCCCATGGCAAACTCATCCATGTTAGTTTTTCCAATAATTACTGCTCCTGCTTTTTCAAGATTAATAACAGCTTCTGCTGAATATGTTGGATAAAAGTTTCCTAAGATTTTTGAGCTACATGTTGTAAGCTTGTCTCTCGTACACATATTATCCTTTATTGCTACAGGAACACCTGCCAAAGGACCTGTTAGCTGTCCTTCATCAATTAATTTCTGTATATGTTCTGCCTTTTCTAAGACTTCTTCTTTTTTATAAACTGTAACATAACTATTTATATCTTTCTCAACAGCTTCAATCTGGTCAAATGCTGCATTTACTGCATCTACAACCCTGACTTCGCCTGACTTGATTTTTTTACCCAGCTCTACTGCTGTCAAACTCATCAAATTCATGAATATATCCTCTCTTATCTTAGCTTATTATTCTTCAAATGTTTTTGGAACTACAAAAGCTCCATCCTTCTGTTCCGGTGCATTCTTCAATATATTCTCTCTATCATCCCCGTTAACAACAACATCTTCTCTGAAAACATTGTTTACAGGAAATACATGGCTCATAGGTTCTACATTGCTTGTATCAAGCTGATTTAACATATCAATGTAGTCAAGCATTCTTCCCATGTCACTTTTAGCCTTTTCTTTTTCTTCGTCAGATAATTCAAGCTTTGCAAGAATTCCAACGTATTCTATTGTTTCGTCTGAAATAATATTAGCCATAATGACCTCCTCTTTATTCTGTAGTATCTACATACTTTTCCACACTTAATCTATATCTTACAAAATATCGGTGTAAAAATCAATGAAATACGCTTTATTCCGTACAAAAAGCAGTAAAAAACTTTGTATTATTAACATATTAATGTTCTTTCCTTATAACTTGACTTACATATGGATTGTAATTACAATATTTAAAAATAAACTTGTAGTTAATAATGTAATTTAAATGGATCTAACCCCATTATGCTACATTATTTATTATAGTATCAAATACATATGGGAGGACTTGCCTTGACCGTAACATATATCGGACATAGTGGTTTTTTACTGGAAACTGAAGATGCATATTTTCTTTTCGATTATTTTGAAGGCACAATTCCTGAATTAAAGAATAATAAAAGCATTATTGTTTTTTCCAGTCACCGACATCACGATCACTTTAATCCTGAAATTTTTGAACTTATTAAAATTTATCCGGATATACATTATGTGTTGTCATATGATATTCCCCTTAAAAGACATCTAAAAAAATATGAAGGCCAGGGGATAGACCTAGCGAAAAACATTTTGATAACGAAAAAGAATATCGAAACAATGCTTAAGCTGCCTAACGGAAAGGACTTAAAAATATCAACTTTTAGGTCTACAGATGAAGGTGTAGCATTTCTGTTAGAATATGATAACAAGGTTTATTATCACGCAGGAGATTTAAACTGTTGGTATTGGAAGGAAGAACCTAAGTCTTATAGAAATAATATGATTCAATTATATATCCGCGAAATTCAAAAAATGGATAACTTAAAGATTGATGTTGCCTTTGTTCCTTTGGATCCCAGACTTGAAGAAACAGCATATGAAGGTTTGGAAATATTTATGGAACATACTAATCCACAAATTGTATTTCCAATGCACTGCTGGGGAAAGTATGATATAATCAGTTCTTTCCTTAATAAACATCCTGAATATAAAGAAAAAATCCGGATGATTAATAATGAAGGACAAATTTTTAATGTTTGAGGAAATTTATATGAATTTTAAAATGGTACATGAAAATTATAACGTATTTGACTTAAAAAAATCTTTGGACTTTTATGAAAAGGCCTTAGGGCTTAAGGAAGTCCGTAGAAAAGAAGCTGTGGCACTAACTATATATCAGTAGTGCAACAGCCTTTTTCATATTATATACTATATTTTTAAAGTATGGCCCTTATTTATTATTCAACCACTCCGCCTTCAACTACAAGGTTTTCAGGATCGATACTATCTCCGTAAACACTCTTTAATGTTTCATCAAAGTCCTTATGGAAGAATTTTTCCTTAGCCAATGTCTTAATTTCATCATTTAACCAGTTAAGCAACTCTGTGTTACCCTTCTGTACTGCAGGTGCAATTGTGTCAATATCTCCAAGTGATTCAACTCCTACTACGAATCCTTTGTTCTGTTTTGCCCATGCAAGAACTTCTGTGTTGTCTGTTGAGAATGCATCTCCACGGCCATCTAACAAAGCATCATATGCTTCCTGATATTCATCAAATTTTACAAGTGTTACATCAGGATATTTTTTTGAAAAATATGTTTCTGCTGTTGTTCCCTTAACAACAATTAATTTCTTTCCCTTTAACTGATTTACATCTGTTATTTCTGCCTTTTGTGGTGAAACAATTCCAAGTGCCACCTTCATATATGGAAGTGCGAAATCAACCTGTTCTTTTCTTTCATCAGTTACTGTAAAGTTTGCCAATGTAATGTCAACTTTTGCTGATTTTAAATATTCAACACGGCTTGCTGCCTCTACATAAACAAAATCAACTGCATCTTCACTACCAAGAAGATCCTTTGCAATTCTCTTTGCAAAATAAACATCATACCCCTGAACTTTTCCATTTTCGTCTACATAACCAAATGGATTCTTGTCGCTAAACACACCAATTTTGATTTTGCCTGACTTCTTAATTTCGTCAAGAGTTCTAGCCTTTGCCATAGCTGATGCCTGACTTGCATTTTCTGCTCCATCCTGTGTAGTATTGCTGTTTCCACATCCTGCAATAACTCCTGCAATAATACCAACTGCCAATAAAACTCCTAAAATTTTCTTTTTCATCCTGATTCCCTCCTAAAAAATTTTTGCTGATTTAACCAGCTTTATATCTAAACAGTTTCTTATCGAAAGCTGTTTAAAGCTACTTTGACATTTGTATATCTAAACAGTTTCATATTGAAAACTGTTTAAAAACTGTTTTGCCCTTTGCGTCTTTGGATTTTCAAAAAACTCCTTTGGTTCAGATTCTTCTACTATTTTTCCCTTATCTAAGAAAATAACCCTGTCTGCAACTGCTTTCGCAAACTCCATTTCATGAGTTATTATAATCATGGTCATTCCTGTTTGGGCAAGTTCAAGCACCACCTGCAAAACCTCCCTTACCATTTCCGGATCAAGTGCCGCTGTTATTTCATCAAGAAGTAAAATCTCTGGATTCATAAGCAATGCTCTTACTATTGCAACTCTCTGCTTCTGACCACCTGAAAGCTGTCGTGGGTAACTATCCTTTTTCTCCAAAAGTCCAACCCTTTCAAGCAACTTTTCGGCTTCTTTTTCAACATCGCTCTTTTTTCTTTTTTGAGCTTTAACCGGTGCCAAAGTCAGGTTATCCATAATTGACATATTGGGAAATAAGTCATAACTTTGAAAAACCATGCCTATTTTTTCTCTAATTAAATGAATGTTCTTTTTTTCATTCTCATAATTTTGTCCGTCTAATTTGAGTGCACCCTCATTAATACTTTCAAGCTTATTCAAACACCTTAAGAAAGTACTTTTTCCACAACCTGACGGGCCGACTATAACCACAACCTCGCCTTTTTCGATTCCAAAAGATATATCGTCTAAAACATTTGTTTTTCCATCATATGATTTCTTTAAATGTTCAACTTGCAAAATTTTTTCTGCCATGATTTTCTCCTATCCTGCTAACTTTTTCCCCAAGAATGCTGACAATCTTGAAAAAGGAAAGCATATTACAAAATACATAAGGAATATTGCACCGTATACCCAAAGTGCCGAGTCGCTAGCGGTATATCTTGATGCGTCAATTATTTGTTTTCCAACCTTTACTACTTCCACAACACCGATAAGCACTACCAAAGATGTTGTTTTAATCATACGTGTAAGCAGATTGATTGCCGATGGAAGCAGCCTCCTTATAGTCTGTGGAAAAATAATATAAATAAATACCTGCAATTTTGTAAGACCAAGCCCATAACCACTTTCGTATTGGTGCTTTGGTATTGAAATAAGTGCGCTTCTAACAAGGTCGCCCATTTCAGCCGTGCCCCAAAATGTGAACACTATGACCGCCGCCAATTCTCCCGGCATGTTCATTCCCAAGTGCTTGGCTGCCCCAAAATAAACAAGGAAAAGTAACACTAGTTGAGGCATAATTCTTACAATTTCCAGATAAATTCTGCAAATCAATTTGACTACTTTGTTTTTTGATGTCATTATCATTCCCAAAATGAATCCCAGTATAATTGAAAAAATCATTGCCATAAGAGCGATTCGTAATGTTACCCAAAGTCCTTGGCATAGCCTTAGAAAATTGTTGCCTTTAAACAACACACTAATCCCCATATTCTGCATAGCGAACCCTCCTTTCAACCAAACTGCAAATCAATGAAATCGGAAGCAAAATAATAAGGTAAGCAATAACCAACATAAATAATGCTTCATCTGTTTTGTAATAAATTCCAATTAAATCTTTTGTAATAAACATTAAATCAGCCAATGCCACTGCACTAAAAACTGATGTTTCTTTTATCAAAAATATAATGTTGGCACAAAATGCCGGAATTGAATTTGAAACTGCCTGTGGAAGAATCACATATCTAAACGCCTGTGATTTTTTCATTCCAAGGCTTAGTGCTGACTGAATTTGAATGCTTTCCACATTATCAAGTCCGCTTCTAAAAGCCTCTGCCATATAACTTCCTCCAAGGAAAGCCAATCCTATAACACCACACTGCTCCGATGTAAGTACAATTCCAACCTTTGGCAATCCAAAATATAAGAAAAATAACTGAATCAACAACGGTGTGTTTCTTGACAATTCAATATAAAATCCAACTATTTTGTCTAAAACCGGCACCTTAAAATATCTAATCAGGCTTACGATTAAGCCTACAACTATAGCAAGCAAAATCCCCCAAAATGCCATAATCAATGTTAACTTTGCTGCTTCCACATACAAGGGTATATGCTCATTAATAAAATTAAAGTCCATTAGTCTACCTGCTTTCTAACTGTGCTATGTGAATATGTAAGAGAATTGCACATACGTACTGAACTATATTTTAAAAATTCAATAATACCTCTCATTTTTCATCTCTCACTTTTCCTATTGGTATTGTAGGATATGATAGTTTTTAAAAACGCTTTTTATCAATAGTTTTTTACTAAATTTTCTACCAATTTCTGTATTATATGCATTTTTGTGAAAATTTAACACATATTCATCTTATTTCTTATAGACAATTAGTTTTTCACTTTATTAATTGGGGTGGAATTTTTTGACAGTTTGGAATATTTTTTCATTGAAAACAGCAGAGATTATTGTATAATTGTTTTATAAGTTTGTACGGCTAAAAATTGAATATTGGCATGTAATCAATTTCCAGATTGATTACGGAAAGGAGGCCCTTTATGATTAAAAACAAAATCGTGAAATACTATGCCAGAAAGGACTCTAACATTGCATTAAAAGTTATTCCGGGGCATTTTGTTACTAATCACTCACACCTTAATTATTATCTTGACATGACTACTATGAAGACACGTCAGAACGAAGCTGAACGAATCGCCATTGCCATGAAGGATTATTATAATGTTATGGATAAGCCAATTGATACAATTGTTTGTTTAGACGGTTGCGAAGTTATCGGTGCTTTTCTTGCAAGTGAGCTTAGCAGATCAGGAGTTTTATCAACTAACGCACATAAGACTATTTACGTCGTCACTCCTGAATTTAATTCCAACGGACAGATGATTTTCAGAGATAACCTGAAACCTGAAATCTATGGAAAGAACGTTCTTCTGCTTCTTGCTTCAGCAACAACAGGAAAGACTGTCCGCAACAGCATTGAATGCATCGAATATTACGGTGGCATTCTTCAGGGTATCTCAGCTATCTTTAGCGCAGTTGATTCAATTAACGGACATAGAATTGATGCACTATTTAGAGCAGATGATATTCCTAACTATGAAGCATTTACTCACAGTGATTGTCCAATGTGCAAGGAAGGCAAACCTGTAGAAGCACTGGTTAACGGATATGGATATAGTGAGATATAGGATTATTTGATATAGAAGTATTTAATTTCGTTTTATACAATTTAGAAATTATTTTAGATTTATTTTTAATTTGTACAGCCGTATTTTCTGGAGAAATTTATTTTAATAAGATACACTTTTAGGTGTATTGCAGAAAGCACATCCCATGGGGTGTGCTTTCTGTTGTTTTTTGGGGGTGACTTTGTATTTTCGGCTACGATTACGTGTCGGTGAGCCAAAATACCGGACCCCGGGGGTGTGGACACCGCCACGAACGACTTTGTACGAAAAATGAGAAGAGAAATCTTCAAACACACACAATTTTTGCCACCAAAAAACCACCACACCGGCAGCCCCATATTTCTGCTAATGTGGTGGTTATGTTTTCTCTTAAATTGTAAATCTTTAGAATCCTATAATTCTTCTACCATATCATTTACACTTATTGCAATCTTTAGAGCTTTTTTCTACATTCTCTAACTATTGCTATTGCTCCACAAACCTTCTTCTTCAAGTCTGTCCCAGTTTACAACAAGTACTTTTGGCTTCTTTCCTCTGTATTGCTTTTCTTCTTCAGCCAAATACTTATTACTCATTAAGTCGTCAAGTGCAGCCTGTATTCTTTCTCTTGAAACTCCACTATGTGCTGAAACATTGTCAATGGTTTTATAATATGTTGCCATTTTGCGTCTTTTCTTTAAAATGTATAATGACTTCAAAATCGCATCGTAATAATAGTGCTGTTCCTGATTTGTTCTTGGCATTTCAACATATGAGTTAGCTGAAGATTTAAGCTTGTTACTTAACGATCTCTTCACGCCATAAATAATAACTTTCTTCTTTAATTCACGAAGATACTTAATTGCCAAATTAAAATGTGCATCACCTGTAAATATAACAAATACATCCGGCGAATCTTTTTTTGCCGCTTCACGATAAATTGCATCTAATATAATAAAATCTGTAAAATCCTTATCTACACCATCTTTAGTGCTTGCGGTGTGCACAACATTTTTTGTAATTTTTTCTAATTTAGGTAATTCTTTTTCTATTGCACTACCATTAAAATCCCCAAAAAACATTAACTTTTTCACATTATATTCTTCTGTAAGTTCATCATACCATTCCTGCACATTAGGTTTCATTGAAAAAATATTATTGTATCCATAGTACCAATGTTCATAGTCTACAAATACTGCTGCGCTAGGCTTATCGCTTTTTTTGAATAAATTGCTAAACAACGTTCTCCTCCTTTCCCGGTTAATCTATTGCATTATAACAAATTTTTGTCATAAGGTAAACAACCGCCGCAAAATCCACAGCGGTTTGCGACGGTCAGGTTTTTATATTTAATTAAGTTCTCAAAACACAAAAAATTTAATTTCACGGATTGTTGCGTCCTTCACGTTTCCACAAATCTCCCGTATATTTGAAAAAAACTACTGTACTTTGTACTGTTGTCCGGCTATGTCCACATAGTCAATTTCGTCTATATCTAACGGTTTGCTAATATTCATGGCTAAATTTTTACCCATTACATCGCCGTAAAAAATAGTATTAAAACCACTTTCTGTCGTTTTATATTTTGTTCCATCTTTCATAACAACAGTAAACGGAATATAAATTTCCTCATATTCCTTTCTTGTAGGATAATCAAAATCAATAGTAACTGTTAACGGTGTAATTTCCATCTTAATTACAGTAAGCTTGTTTTTGTGATGAATAATAGTTTGGTTAGGTTTAATTACCTTGCTACTATTATTGCTCTTGCCTTTCCAATTAATCTTCCACTCACCTTGGGCAATATCATCATTTACTTTATAATCAGCTGATGTTTTGTACACCTGGCGTAAACAATTAAGAGTTAATTCAATATCTTTTCCGTCAATATCTAAGTTTTTTTCTTTATATTCTGATAAAACATCCATTCTGACTTCAAACACGCCTTCATAATCAGAAGTCACATTTAAATCTCCTGCAACACCGTCTATATTTCCAAAACCTTTTATATTAATTTTTGCCCCTACAAAAGACATTCCATTATTTAATTTTTTATCTTCAGATTTAACTTTCAAATATAGATAAATAGCTTTTTTGTCTGAAATAGTCTGTATTAAGGACACTGTAATTCCACTATTTGTAGCAGTAACCTTGTCAGCATCAGCAACATCTATGTAACCTTTTTTTGAAAAATTAACTGCCTGTGCCTCATCCATTTCAATTCCCTTGTGCTGAATCAATTGAACAATATTGTTCCATGCACCCGAAAAACCGCTAACTCCAACTGCCATTGTCCCTATACAAAGCGTTGCAAGCGTCACCACAACTATAGCTTTTTTCCTAAAACCTCTATATTTTTTTCCACTATTTCTCACCGTGTTATTCATAACATTGTTAGTCATTTCATAATCAACCTGAACGTTCTTCATCATTTCGTCTACATCTTTTCTAAAACTCATATCTTTCACCCTCCATATAATTTGTCTGCAACTTTTGTTTCAACTGCTCCCTCCCTCTTTTCATCAAAGATAAAACCGTTGACTGTTTTTTATCCAAAATCTCTGCAATTTCCTTTACAGTAAATTCCTGATAATAATACAAAAGCAGCACTACCCTATACTTTTCTTTCAATGTCAAAATAGCATTCAGCAAATCAACCGATTCCTCAATATGCCTGTACTGACACTGAGAAGCTTTCACAATATCCTCTATTTGAACAACACTGTTTCTCTTAATCCATGCTGTTCGCAAATAATTTTTGCAAACATTAATGGCAATTCTCATAATCCATGTTTTTTCGTTAGCCTGTCCCAAATATGTATGATATTTCTGCCACACCTTAATAAATGTTTCCTGTAGTGCGTCTTCCGCCAAATGCCTATCCTTTAAATAAAGTGTACAAAGCCTTAAGACATCATTTCCGTAAACTTTAAGCATTCTTTGCAATTCCATTTCGTCAAGCTTTTTGTCTTCGCTTATAGACTTTGCTTTCTCATTTTTCATAAACATTTGCCCTCCTTTCACTTATTAGACACACCAACTTGGGACTATATTGCATTTATTTGCAAAAAATCATTAGAAATATTTCTACCCTGGCATATTTGTGTAAGATTTTAGAATGTTCAATAGAAGATGTTGTTAGCATAAAATATTAGTAGAAATTCCAAAGACTTTTCTACTTAACAAAAAATACTACTTTATCAGATGTAATCTCATTCGATAAAGTAGTATTTTTATGTTCTAAAATATTTCTAATCCCTACAGATTCTTGATTCTCTCAATTGCCTTTAATGTATTTTCATGTGTTCCAAATGCTGTCAGTCTGAAGTATCCTTCACCACTTGGACCAAATCCTGAACCAGGTGTTCCTACAATGTTGGCATTGTTAAGAAGATAATCAAAGAATTCCCATGAAGTCATATCCTTTGGTGTTTCAAGCCATACATAAGGTGCATTAACACCACCGCTTACTGAGAAGCCTGCATTTTTAAGTCCGTCCATAATAACCTTAGCATTATTCATGTAGTAAGCAACCTGTGCCTGTGTCTGCTTCTTTCCTTCTTCTGAATATACAGCTTCGCCGGCTCTCTGGATAATGTATGGAGCACCGTTAAACTTTGTTCCATGTCTTCTAGCCCAAAGTGCGTTAAGCTTTGTTCCATTAGATTCTAATTCTTTAGGAATTACTGTAAATCCAAGACGTGTGCCTGTGAAACCTGCGTTCTTTGAGAAACTTCTTAGTTCAATGGCACAAGTCTTTGCACCGTCACATTCATAAATTGTGTGAGGTACGTTGTCTTCTGAAATATATGCTTCATATGCAGCATCGTAAATAATAACTGCACCAACTTTGTTAGCATAATCAACCCATTCCTGTAACTGATCCTTAGTAATTGTTGAACCTGTTGGGTTGTTAGGGAAACATAAATAAATAATGTCAGGTGTTTCCTTTGGAATCTCTGGTGCAAAATTAGTAGCCTTTGTACATGGCATATAGATTACATTGCTCCAGCTTTCAGTTTCCTTAATGAATTCTCCTGTTCTTCCTGCCATAACGTTTGTGTCAACATATACAGGATAAACAGGGTCACATACAGCAATTCTGTTATTTTCTGCAAAAATATCACCAATATTACCTGAATCTGATTTTGCTCCATCACTAATAAAAATTTCATCTAAAGCAATGTCAACTCCTCTTGCCTTATAATCATTCTCTCTAATAGCACTTCTCAAAAATTCGTAGCCCAAATCAGGTGCATATCCGTGAAATGTTTCTGCTACTGCCATTTCATCAACTGCCTTATGTAAAGCTTCAATAACTGCAGGTGCCAATGGCTGTGTAACGTCCCCAATACCTAAACTGATTACATCTCTGTCAGGATTAGCTTCTTTGTAAGCTGCAACTTTTTTTCCAATAGTTGAAAACAAATAACTACCCTGTAACTTTAAATAATTCTCATTAATCTTATACATCTTTTTCTGTCCTTCTTTCTTTTTATTCTTTATACATAATTGCCAGAATCATTTCGGCTGTTTCAACCATAGTTCTTCCACTGTCCATGGCTGATTTTTGTATGTACCTGTGTGCCTCATTTTCCGACATATTATTTTTGTCCATTAGAACTTCTTTGGCCTGATTAATCACTGCCTGTTCTTCTTTTGTACGCTGTCCCGGCTTTCTCTTTTTCTTTCGGGTTCTCTCAAATAAGTTATTCTCCATCATTTCGATGGAATTAAGGAAATCCCTGACCTTGATTGGCATCTCCAGCATTGCAATGCCGGTTTCGTCTTCAAGCAATCTCTGTTTTGATGCTACAAGTAGCATCTCGAATCTGCCTTCAACATTCTCCAATATTCCGGTATACAACATATCCGGGAGTCTGTACCCGCTTATTATAATTCCTTCACCTAAATTATCCGCCAGGTTTATGGCCTGCGCCCCGGTTGTGCAACTTGATACAACATCGTATCCGTTTCTAACCAAAAGGTTCTTTATGGCCGTTCCATCTTGGGCTTTAGGAAATGCTACTATTATTCCTGACAATGTTTTTCCTCCGAATTTTATTCAATCTTAATGATTCTTAGATTCGTCCTAAATACCTGTCAATTTCCCAATCAGTAACCTGTGATGTGTATTCCATCCATTCTTCTTCCTTAGCCTTAATGTATTTCTTGAATACTTCCTTGCCAAGAACTCCCTTAACAAAATCTGATTTTCTCATTTCCTGAATTGCTTCGTAAAGATTCTTTGGAAGATTTTCAATTCCTGCTTCATCTCTTTCCTCATCAGTCATTGAGTAAATATCTCTCTGAATGCTGTCAACAGGCTGAAGGTTATTCTTAATTCCGTCAAGTCCTGCTGCTAAACATACTGCAATTGCAAGATATGGGTTAGTAGCACAGTCAGGGCTTCTAAGTTCAACTCTTGTACCAAGTCCTCTTGCTGCCGGCACTCTAATAAGGGGGCTTCTGTTTGTTGCTGACCATGCAATGTATGTTGGAGCTTCGTATCCCGGAACTAATCTCTTATATGAATTTACAATAGGATTAATAATAGCTGTCATTGAACGCATATGCTTCATTAATCCTGCTATAAAGTTGTAAGCTTCTTTGCTAAGTCCGTTTTTGTCATTTTCATCAACGAAAATATTCTGTCCTTCTTTGTTAAATAAAGACATATTAATATGCATTCCTGAACCGCACATTCCGTATTTTGGCTTTGGCATAAATGATGCATATAATCCATGACGTTTTGCAATAGTCTTTACTGTAAGTTTGTATGTCATAATCTTATCAGCAGTTTCTAATGCTTCACCGTATTTAAAATCAATCTCATGCTGTGCAGGTGCAACTTCATGATGTGATGCTTCCACTTCAAATCCCATTTCTTCAAGGTTAAGAACCATATCTCTACGGGCATTTTCGCCTAAGTCTGTTGGTCCCAAATCGAAATAGCTGCCTTTCTCATGGCTGATTGTTGTTGGGTTTCCGTAATCGTCAGTATGGAAAAGGAAGAATTCACATTCCGGTCCTACGTTAAATTCGTATCCCATATCTTCTGCTTCTTTCAGAACCTTCTTTAATATGTATCTTGGATCATTTTCAAGTTGTGTGCCGTCAGGTTTGTAAACATCACAAATCATTCTGGCAACTTTACCCTGATGTGGTCTAAAAGGTAAAATTTCAAAAGTGTCATAATCAGGATATAAATACATATCTGATTCTTCAATTCTGGCAAAACCTTCAATAGAAGATCCGTCGAACATAATCTTGTTGTCTAATGCCTTAGCTAACTGGCTCTTTGTAATTGCAACATTCTTTAATGTTCCGAAAAGGTCAGTAAACTGCAGACGGATAAATTCTACATCCTCTGTCTCTGCCATATTTAATATTTTCTGTTTTGTGTATCCCATTTTGTTCTCCTTCCAAAAATGAAATTTTCTGTGGAATCTATATTTTTTCCTACTAATAACAAATTTTATCAAATCCCACAATTCACGTCAACAAAATAGGACTTTCATTAATAATGTTTTTTTATCAATATTCCTATTTTTTCTATTGCAATTAGTTTATTAAAAATATAGAATATGCGTAGACTATTTTTTTAGTCGCACTAATTGATAAAAATATATGAAGTATGGAGACACTAAATGATAAAAAATAAGATTCACAAATGCTGGCGTCTTGGTGCCGGCATTTTATTACTAAATATTGCTATTTTTACCGTAGGCTGTTCAAGCAAGAGCGTTGATTCTAAGGAAACAACAACTAATTCCGAAACAACTGTGGCACAGACTACCGTTCCGGAAACTACAACTGTTAATTATAAGAAGCTGATTAATTTTAAGGCTGAGCATCCTTTCTATATAAAAGTTAACAAGAAAGAGAACTTTGCCATTGTTTACGGTATTGACAAGAAAGGTAAATATTCAGTTCCTTACAAGGCTTTCGTTTGTTCAACAGGTCGTGAGAACGATTTTACACCTAATGGTACTTTTACCGTTTCAGAAAAATATCGTTGGCGATTAATGGTTGATAACACATATGCTCAGTACGCCGTAAGAATTCAGGGACAGATTATGTTACATTCAGTGCCTTACACATCACCTGAAAGTGATGCCCTTGAATACTGGGAATACAACAAACTTGGCAATGTTGCCTCTTTAGGCTGCGTAAGATTTCAGGTTGCTGACATAAAATGGATTTACGACAACTGCCCTGAAGGCACAAAGGTCAAAATCTACTCAAAGACTAACGAAGAACCTGTGCTTCCTTTACCTGAAATGCAGAAGCTAAACGAATCCGATCCACGTTCCTCATGGGACCCGTCAGATCCTGACGAAAATAACCCATGGAACACCGATTCAAAAACTTCTAAGAAGAAACGTAAAAAGAAGAAAAAAGAAACAGAAACAACAACTTCTTACAGCAACACAGACAGCGAAGAAGAAACAATTGGCAGAGAAACAATCGGTCGTGAAACAACAGCAAAATCAAGCTATACAAACAACAAAACAACAACAAAGAAAAACTCAAAGCCAAAGACAACTAAAAAAACTACGAAAAAAGAAAATACTACAAAGAAAAGAAATACAAAAGAAACAACCAAGAAAAATACTACAGAAAAGAAGACTGAAAAACAAACTCAGAAGAAAACAGAAAAAATAACAAAGGCTCCAACAAAGCCAACAGCCAAAGCAACCGAAAAAGTTACGGAGGCTGTTAAAGAAACAAATTCTCAGGAATAAATTTAATCAAATAATTACGAAACACTACTTAATCTCCTAGCCGTCAAAAATTTGTATAAGCAAACAATAGGCAAATTTTTGACGGCTAGGAGTATAAACAAAATAATTTTGCAATTATTTGATTTATGTACAGGAGGTTCTTTATGGCAAAAAAATTTTATGCTGTAAAAAATGGTAAGACTCCCGGAATTTTTGAAACGTGGGACGAATGTAAGAAAAGCGTTGACGGCTATTCCGGCGCAGTTTTCAAAAGCTTTAAAACTAAAGATGAAGCTCTTGCTTTTTTAGGCATTGAAAGTTCTTCCAATTCAGGAATCCCTATTGACGTTGATGGCAGCATTGCCTCTGATTCTTCCTGCGCCACTGCCTATGTTGACGGAAGCTACAATATTGCCACCAAGGAATTCGGCTACGGCGTCGTATTGTTTCACAATGGCGAAGAACTTCATATGTCAAAATCTTTCTCCGATGCGGAAATGGCTTCAATGCGTAATGTTGCAGGCGAGATTTTTGGTTCAATGGCAGCAATGGAATATGCCGTAAACCACGGCATCACCAATCTTTCAATTTATTATGATTATATGGGAATCTCAAAATGGTGTACCGGAGAATGGAAAGCCAACAAGAAAGGCACAATAGCCTACAGAGATTATTACAACAAAATCAAAACCAAAGTAAACGTACAGTTTGAAAAAGTCAAAGGTCATTCCGGTGACAAATACAATGATATGGCTGATATGCTGGCAAAAAAAGCCTGCGGAGTGCTGTAGATTATAATTATTATATTTTTAAAATAAAAATACTTTGATTTTCCATTATTGCCTGTGCTAATGCTAATCTTTGGCGCATTCCCATTGAGTATTTCCCAACTTTTTTGTAGCATTTTCAATGTTTATAATTAAATGGTATAATACTTGTCACTTCCACAATTAACATAAACACAAATCCCTATCGATATACATTCTTCTGTCATAGATGTATAAAGATTTTGCACAGTTCGTTTTTTCATAAAACTTATTCTGTTTTTCAACTTCTATGATATAATACTTTATTATAATAATTCCCATGGACAAAATGAGGTGAACCAAGTGAAAAAGAAAACGCTTGTGCCTCTTATCATTTTTTTATTGGGCATATGCTTTGTTAGTTTGCTTGTATACAAAACAGACACCCACGAAAAAGAGCAGAGACACATAACAGCACGATTAAACGTAGCCACCTATGGCCAACAAATAAAGAATGAAATTACAAATGGAATTGAGATCACAGATACCTTGAAGCAAATCTTAATAAGTGAAGATGGCGAAATCCATCAGTTTGAAACAATTGCAGGAAATCTTATGTCTGATTCTATTGAAAGTGTACAGCTCGCTCCTAATGGTGTTGTTACAGATATTTATCCGGCTAATGAAAATGGGGCAGGTAAGATTGATTTGATTCATGATAAAGACCGCGGAAAAATTTCCTGTTACGCAAGAGACAACCATACAATCATTACGCAGGGCCCCTTCAAATTAAAACAGGGAGGATATGGAATTGCAGTCCGCAATCCCGTATACCTAAAAGATAAAAACGTACATGATTATTTCTGGGGATTTACTATTGTTATCCTGCGTGTCCCGGATATTTTTTCAGATTCAATCAGTGCACTTTCAAATTTTGGATACGAATACAAAATTTCAAAAACAGACGCTCCATGGAGTGATACTTATAAAGTGGTTTATCAATCAGATGGGCAAATAAATCGTCCTGTTTCTTATACATTTACAATAGGAGACGAAAACTGGAAATTTGAAGTAACTCCTAAAAGTGGATGGAGAAATGCCACATTACTGATAATCATTATCGGATTTTTTCTTACAATAAGCCTTCTCCTGTCAGTTCTTACCAGAGTATGGTTAGTAGCAAAAGAACATAAGAAAAAGTTTCAGATACTGGCGCACACAGATTCTCTTACAAATATTTATAACCGCTATGGATTTGATGAATTTGCAGAAAAAATAATTCAAAAAAATCCAAAAGCACATTTTGTGGCTGCGCTCCTTGATATCGATGATTTCAAGTTTATTAATGATATCTATGGACATAATTACGGAGACAGGGCACTAAAGAATCTTGCAGACAGCATGAAGACTTTTTTTCCATCCGATGCATTACTTGGAAGAAATGGTGGTGACGAATTCTGCATTCTTTTACCAAATTGTACCTTTGCAGAAGCAGCTATACAGCTGCAGAAATTCACCAAACTTCCTAAATCATTCTCATACCATGGTAAGGAACATACATTTTATATTTCTCTAGGATATGCAGAATATCCAACATTTGCATCCAATTGTCCACAACTCATACGCTGCGCAGATGCCGCTCTTTATGAAATAAAGCTTCATGGAAAAAATGGATGTATGGCCTACAGAGAAGGACTTCGGTCAGGTGCCCGCAAACAACTTGGATTCGCATTCAAGGATATCTCTGAACATCTTCCAGGTGCATTCATCATATACAGAGCTGACAAAAAAGATGATGAACTATTTTTTGCAAATGATGAATTTCTTCATATGGCCGGATATAAAGATATAGATGAACTGTTCAGACTTACTGAGAAAAGTTTTCGCAACTTGATTCGTGAAGATGAACAGCAACAGATAGAATCAAGTATCTGGGAACAGATTGACAATGGCAATGAAAATGACTATATTCACTTTCATCTTCGAAAAGCTGACGGAACTTATCTTTCTGTTCTTGATCATAGAAGAATTGTAGAGAACCCGCAATACGGGAAAGTATTTTATGTATTGTTCATGGATTGGGAAGATATGCATATTCGTTACAATGATAAATTTGCAAGATAAAATATTGCAAAAAACAGAGCGTATAATCTATTTTCATATAATGTTTATATTAGCAAGCTCTCCGCAAAAAAAAGAAACCACCTCACAGTGGTTTCTTTTTTTTACACTTTTATTTTCTATTTACTTGTCTAGCCTTCCAATACTTTTATAAGTTCTTCCGGCTTTGCAATTATGCTCTTTGGCTTAAGGCTTTCCAGCAATTCTAAGTCTCTAAAACCCCACTGGCATAGTACACAGTCAAGCTGTGAGTTGTCTGCTGTGGCTTTGTCTACGTCGGAGTCTCCCACGTAGATTGACTCAGCCTTTGTGCTGTCAAGTTGTTCAAGTGCTAAGTTGACTTCATCAGGTGCCGGTTTCTTGCCAATGCCACCGGCTTCGTTTTCGCCAATTGCCACGTCGATATATTTCTTAAAATATATTTCATTTAACTCTGACACTGCACACTGAGCCTTGTTTGAAACAATTGCCATCTTGTAGCCCTTGTCCTTTAGGCTTTTTAACAAATCCAATATTCCGGGATATGCGTCAGTCTTTATCTGGCAATGTGCCTGATAGTATTCCATAAAAGTTTCATAGGCTTCCTCAAACTTAGGATTGTTCAAGCCATCAGGTACGGAACGCTCCACAAGCTTCTTAATTCCATTTCCAACATCCATTCTAACTCTGTCTATTGTATGTTCTTCCCAGCCAAACTTTCTAAGCACATAGTTAACTGCATCTGCCAAGTCTTCTAATGTGTTTAACAATGTTCCATCCAAATCAAAAACTACTGTACTGTACTTTTTCATTTCAATCATCTCCTTGCTAAACAATGTTACTGTCTTACTTTAATGTGAACTTCTCTTAACTGCTGTTCTGTCACTTCTCCAGGTGCTCCACACATAAGATCCTGTGCATTGCCATTCATTGGGAATGGAATAACTTCACGAATGTTTTCTTCATCACGAAGAAGCATAATCATACGGTCAACACCTGGTGCCATTCCTGCATGTGGTGGTGCACCAAACTGGAATGCATTGTATAAAGCTCCAAACTTCTCTTTTAAGTCATCCTCTGTATATCCTGCAATTTCAAATGCCTTAACCATAATCTTCATATCATGGTTTCTAACAGCACCTGATGAAAGTTCTACACCGTTACATACAATATCGTACTGGTATGCAAGAATTTCTTCAGGATCCATTGTTTCAAGAGCTTCCAGTCCACCCTGTGGCATTGAGAATGGGTTATGAGTAAATTCCATCTTCTTTGTTTCCTTGTCATATTCATACATTGGGAAATCATTGATATAACAGAACTTAAATGAGTTCTTTTCAATAAGGTCAAGTCTTTCGCCTAATGCTGTACGAATCTGACCTGCATATAAAGCAGCATTCTTTTCATTGTCAGCAATAAAGAAGATTGTGTCTCCAACTTCAAGACCAGCTGTTTCTCTGATTTCTTCCTTCATGTCATCAGGAATAAACTTATCGATTGGTCCCTTGTATGATTTGTCTTCCATTACTTCTAAGTAACCAAGTCCACCCATACCAATGCTCTGTGCAAACTTAAGTAATTTCTCGTGGAATCCCTTAGACATATCTGCGTGAACCTTAATAGCTCTAACAGTCTTTCCGTGGAATGGTTTAAATGTACATCTCTGGAAAAAGTCTGTAAGGTCAATTATTCTTAATGGGTTTCTAAGGTCAGGCTTGTCTGAACCAAATTCAAGCATAGCCTGCTTATAGCTAATAATAGGGAAAGGTGCCTGAGTAACCTCATATCCTTCAGGTGCAAACTTATTAAATGTATCTGCTAAAACCTTTTCTCCTACTCTGAAAACATCCTCCTGAGTCGCAAAGCTCATTTCAAAGTCTAACTGATAGAATTCTCCAGGTGAACGGTCTGCTCTTGCATCCTCATCTCTAAAACATGGTGCTATCTGGAAATATTTATCAAAACCTGACACCATTAATAACTGCTTATACTGCTGTGGTGCCTGTGGTAATGCATAAAACTTTCCTTTAAACTTTCTTGAAGGAACGATATAATCTCTAGCTCCTTCAGGTGATGATGCACAAAGAATTGGTGTCTGGATTTCTAAGAATCCCATTTCTACCATTTTTTCTCTTAAATATGAAATAACCTTTGAACGAAAAATCATATTGTCTTTAACCTTTGCATTTCTAAGATCTAAATAACGATATTTAAGTCTTACATCTTCACGTGTTTCCTTTGAAGTCATAATTTCAAAAGGTAACTGTTTATATACTTTTCCTAAAATATCTACGCTTTTTGCTTCTAATTCAATTGTTCCTGTTGGAATCTTTGGATTGTATGTTTCTTCATCTCTGTGTTCAATTGGTCCCTCTACTGAAATACAATCTTCCTTGTTTAATCCTTCAAGAAGTGATGTGTCACGCATTACAACCTGCATAACTCCATACATATCTCTAAGATCAATAAAAGAAACTCCACCGTGGTCTCTGATATTCTCAATCCAACCGGCAATTCTTACTGTTTCGCCAACATTCTTTTCTGAAATGTTGTCCATTGTTACGTCACGATAAATGTTATTTGTGTTCGTGTTCATTAGTTTTCTCCCTTCAAAAATACGAGTATCCGATTTCAATCAGGACTTAAACTCAAAAAGAGTTCATTTGCGAATTCTCTCGCTAAGACTTAAGCAACAAAAAAGGCCCGTCCCAAAACGAAATCGTTTCAGGACGAACCATAAATATCTTTAAGTCCGCGGTACCACCTGATTTACTGCCATGCAGCCACTCATCGGTTTAAAAACCTGCTGTTTGTCGTTCAGCTACGGCTCACCTACTAATCAAATATCAACTCTTCTAATATTACTACCTATCAAAAGTGCTATCTAAACAACTATTAAATTCAACTTTCGGATTGCAGCTCTAAAGTGTTATTCACATTAATTCATTCTACAGTACTTCCACCTACGCCTGCTCTCTGAAAGCGATAATTAATGCTACTTCTCTTCGTCGTCGCCATTAAAACTGATTATATTATAAGAAAAAACACTTGTCAAGCAAACTTAAACACCTGCAACTATAAGAATCAGATTAACCAGAAAAGCTATTATCCAAGCTATTCCACACTGTAATGCCACAACTCCAATAGCCCATTTTCCACCCAGTTCTCTTTTAACTGATGTAATAGCTGCAACACATGGAGTGTAAAGTAATGTGAAAACAAGAAATACTATTGCACTGTGTGTATCAAACATAGTTGCCACAGGACTTCCACCCAATAACACAGTCATTGTACTTACAACACTTTCCTTTGCTGTAAAGCCTGTTATAAGAGCTGTTGATGCTCTCCAGTCTCCAAATCCCAGTGGTGCAAATATTGGTGCTATTACACCGCCTATTAATGCAAGAATACTATCTTTAGAATCAGACACTATATTAAATGTAATGCTAAATGTCTGAAGGAACCATATAATAAGAGAAGCAATAAATATTACCGTAAATGCTCTGGTAATAAAGTCTTTTGCTTTATCCCATATAAGTCTTAACACACTTTTAGCTCCCGGCATTCTGTAGTTTGGAAGTTCCATAACAAAAGGAACCGGTTCACCTTTAAACTTAGTTTTGTCTAATACTAATGCGTACAATATTGCAACTATTATTCCCGTAAAATAAAGACCAATCATTACTATTGTTCCATTTTGTGGGAAGAATGCTGCAGTAAAAAACGCATAAATTGGAATCTTTGCCGAACAACTCATAAACGGTGTCAGCATAATAGTCATCTTTCTGTCTCGCTCTGAAGGTAAAGTTCTTGTTGCCATAATAGCAGGAACTGAACATCCGAAGCCTATAATCATAGGTACAAAACTTCTTCCTGATAAACCTATTTTTCTTAAAAGCTTATCCATTACAAAGGCAATTCTTGCCATATATCCACTATCTTCCAACAATGATAGGAAGAAAAACAAAACAACTATGATAGGTAAAAAACTTAAAACACTACCTACTCCTACGAAAATTCCGTTAATAACTAGTGACTGCAAAACTTCATTAACATTGGCACTGACCATTGCACTGCTGCACAAATCACTTAAATAACTTATTCCCATATCCATAAGTGCCTGAAGTCTGTTTCCTATAACACCAAATGTTAACCAGAAAATCAATGCCATTATTACTGCAAAAGCAGGAATTGCTGTATATTTTCCTGTAAGGATTTTGTCTATTTTTTGACTTCTTAAATGCTCTTTACTCTCCCTTGGTTTTACAACAGTTAACTTGCATACCTTGTCTATAAATGTAAAACGCATTTTTGCAAGGGCTGAAAGTCTATCCATTCCACTTTCATTTTCCATCTGAACAATAATATGTTCAATCATTTCTTTTTCATTTTGATCAAGCTTTAAACGATCAATTATATCTGTATCGCCTTCTATTATTTTGCTTGCTGCAAATCTAATAGGCACCAAATTGCTATGTGCATGATCATCAATAAGATGCATAATAGAATGAATGCATCTATGAACTGCACCATGGTCTTCTCCATCAGCATCACAAAAATCCATTCGTCCCGGTCTTTCTCTATGAACTGCCACATGCATAGCGTGTTCAATTAATTCATCTACACCTTCATTCTTTGCTGCAGAAATAGGTATAACCGGAATTCCAAGTGTGGCCTCTAGCTTATTAACATCAATTGTTCCACCATTAGCAGTTACTTCATCCATCATATTGAGAGCGAGAACCATTGGTATATCAAGCTCTATTAACTGCATTGTAAGATACATATTTCGTTCTATGTTAGTTGCATCTACAATGTTAATAATTCCCCTAGGTCTGTCATTTAGAAAATATTCTCTTGATACAATTTCTTCGCTTGTATAAGGTGACATGGAATAAATTCCCGGCAAATCCACAACCATTGTTTGTTCCTGGCCTCTTATCTGACCATCTTTTCTGTCTACCGTAACTCCCGGAAAATTCCCCACATGCTGATTAGAGCCTGTAAGCTGATTAAACAAAGTTGTCTTTCCACAATTCTGATTTCCTGCCAATCCGAAAGTTATTAACTGTCCTTTTTCTATTGTTTCCCCACGCTGTTTTACGTGGTAAATTCCTGATTCACCAATATGAGGATGGTTAGTAAAATTAGAAGATTTATGTTCTCCTGTTTCTTTTTTACCTTCTCTTTTTTCCACTAATTCTATTTCAATCTTGGCCCCATCATCTTTTCTAAGAGTTAATTCATATCCCCAAATTCTATATTCTATAGGGTCACCCATAGGTGCAGCCTTCATATATGTAATCTCAGTTCCCTGTATTAATCCCATATCAAGGAAATGTTGACGTAATTGACCGCCTCCACCTACCTGACGTATTGTTCCCGTCTGTCCCTGTTTCAAATCTGAAAGTCTCATAATGTAATATGCCTCCTAGCCCTGTAACCTTAATGCGTTTCTATGGCTACTTGCTTTTTCCTACACTGGTTATATGCAAATACACTCCAATTAGGATTATGCTGATTGTGACCTGATTTGCACTCTCACAATCCCTCACGGATATTATTCATTATAGACCATATCGAGAATTTTTATCAATAAGTTTCTTGTTTATTCGACAATAATTTTCCCATCACTGTACTTTATTATTCCGCATTCATTCTTGAATTAAATGCCTCATCCCATTTATCTTTATCATCAATGTATTTCTGATTAAGCCAGTCAATGCACTGGTCCACGCCTTCGTGAGTATAAGGAAACTCCACTTTCTCCTTATTTTCATCCTTAGTATTTTCAAAATTATATGGCTCAGGATAAACGAATACGCTAATATTTTCTTTGTCATAAGTTTTCATAAAAAATCTCATTCCCTTATAACTTCCTGAAAAACCTGCTCCTGCCAAGCCATTAAAAGGTACACCCATCTTTGTAATCATTACTGTTCACCCTTTCTATAATCTGCCACATCCTGTTTAAACTTCTTCCACGCATCCTCATGAGTAACAAAATACCTTGGGCACTCTTTTCCTGTAATGTCATAGTGCCTTATAACATCCCCATCTTCCAGTCCACACTGTTCCTCTAACCAAGCCACAAGCTTAACCAATGACTTGTATGTTTTATTATTAAATTTTCCCGTATCATCAGGATGACAAACCTCTATTGAAATAGTATCATTGTTTCGCCAATTACTTGCTGCAGACATTTCAGACAAAGGAATACATTGAATAATCTCTCCCTTTAAACCCACAATAAAATGGGAACTGACATTAGACTGGTCCCCTGCATAAAAATTTCTATTTTGTTCTGCCGTACTTCCCGGATTGCCAACATAGTGAACCACAATATCCTTTACGGAACTTAGCTTTTCACCGCTTCTTGAAGTGCCGTCCACCTCAATAATTTCCGACTTAATCCAGTCCGGCATTTCAATCTCATCCAGTTTTACAACTTTCTGTCTGTTAATAAAGTACCTTGCCCCTATAAGTGCCACTGCGGCAACTGCCACAATTAAAAGAAAAATAAATATTTTCTTTAATAAGCTTTTCTTCTTTTTTCTTCTTCTGTTTTTCATTTTAATCTCCGTTGTTATTTACACAACATAAGAATTGTTAAGTACTAACATTGTCCTAAAACTTTTATTGCCCCATGATGTAGAAACCCAACCATCATATTTTTCTGCAACTTTTTCAACGCTTTCAATTCCTACGCCGTGAATATTTCCGTCTTTCTTTGTTGTAAGCAACCTGTCACCTTGCCTTACTATCTCCCCACTAAATGAATTTTCTATCTTTATTATAATAAAACTTCCGTCATTTTGCATATACATTTGAACTTTTATTTTCTTCTCGTCACTTTTCAGTGCTGCTTCATATGCATTTGAAATCAAATTGCTAACCATTGCTACAAGATCCATGGACTCAACACACTCAATATTAAATCCCGGTTCAACGAAAATGTTAAATTCTATATGATTGGTTTTAGACTTATCATAATATTCGCTTAAAATAGTATTAAGTATAGAATTCGTACTATATTCAATAAGCTCACCCTCTTCATATTCGGTCAAAACAGAATCCATAATGTTTATTGCTTCATCTTTATTATCCTGTTCTAACAATCCATACACAGTCCTCATATAATGATTTGAATTATGTAATAATTCCATATACTTATCATTTGCCTGATTAATCTTCTTATAATTTTCAAGCTCCATTTCCTGCATAAGAACTGTACGCTTATTAATTTCTCTTTCCATACAAAGTTTTGCATATCTGTTATAGGCATAAAATGCTGTTCCATTTCCTGCCATAAGCAGAATACAAAATATTGCAAGGCAGTATTTTGCTAAAGTTACATTTCCAAAATCAATATTGCAAAAAGCTATGGAAAACATAATTCCAATACTCGACAACGGCAAAACCATATAGAGCATAAATGTTGCCCCGTCCATATTTGTTCCTTCTTTTGTCACAAACTGTTTAATAACGGCAAACACCATAAGAGTAATTATTTTTACAATTACAGTTAACCTTATGGCTGAAGGTTCATACATCATACTGCTTTCAATTAACTGCTGGGATGTTACACTTAACGCTCCCACAACAATTAATTCTGTTCCCATAAGAACTACCGTGCCTATGAAAGTTCCAAATATTTTTTTGTATATGTTTCCACTAAAACCTACTACAGCTAACACAAAATACATAAACGGTACAACTGACAGATTTAATACTGTATTATTAAAGTTATTAATTGCAAAAATAATTAATGCAAAACATAATACTATAAATATATTTCTCTTTTTTCCTTTATTTTTATAACCTAAAAAGGCATCATAAAAATCAGATAGCATCCATATTTCAAATATACACACCAATAAATGGAAAATCAAAATCAACGTTTTCATTCTATTCTCCCCTACCTATATTTTCTCTCAAAATACTCTGTAACCTGTTTTCTTAAATTCTTAATCTTCGTTCTTGAAACTGATAAAACCTGACCATCAACTAATTTTAGTTCCTCAGAGCAAAGCTTTTTTACATATTTCAAATTAACAATATAGCTGTTATGTGCATAAGCGAAATTACTTTCCTTAAACAATTCATACAAAAAACCTAAACTCTTTTTACAGGAATATACTTTTTCTACCAGACCAACTTTGTTTAACGTATGTACTTTTGTTCCTCTCTTAGAAATTTCAATATACATAATTTCATTAGCATACACCTGGACCTGACTTCTTTCTCCCCGACATACAATCGAAGGCTCATCTTTATTGTTCGTTAAATATTCAAAAATTTCTTTAAACTCACTTACCATTCTCTCTCTTGAATATTCCTTTAATAAAAATCTAAAAGGCGAAACTTTAATATTCTCCGGAGATGGTTTAAAATATCCTGAACAGAAAACTAAAGTTGTACTTTTATATCTTTTTCTAAGTTCAACAGAAACCTGATTTCCGTCTGTTTCACCCATTTGAATATCCAAAACAACTAAGTCCAAATCCCCACGTTCCTCTATGTCAAAAAGAAATTCCTCACCTGACAGATATTCAAAAAACTTTACATCTTCCGCATATCCTAATTCCTTAATTATATCTTCAACGTACTGTATAAAATTTTTGTCATCATCACATATTGCAACATTAAACATTATCTTATTCCACTCTTTATCTATCTGTTTTTTATTTCGCTCATAGTTTGAGCTACCGCTGCGATTACTATAATAATATGAGTATACAACATTATGGCGGAAAATTGATAACTTTTGTAAACAAAAAATACAACTAACAAACAACATTGTACTAACCATATAATAAATGAAACTTTTTTATATTTTTTTAGTTCATTTTGCGATAATTTTTTGTTAGGATTCTGTGTTGGTATTATAAAAATAAGTGCTAAAAGTGTTATTACTTCAAAAATTACATATACTATTTCTTTGGTTATACATAATTTTTCAATACAAATTAGCATTATGACTATCATTAAATTAGATAAAATCGCACATTGCCAAAACTCTTTTGCATGCCAGCCTCCTGCAAAACTTCTAAACGGAATAACTGCAAGAAGAAAAAGTCCTACCGCAAGCCACTTACCCGTTATTAAACAAATTATTAAAGCTATGGCTATATTGATTAATTTCTCAAAAAATAGCGTGTATCCGTATCGATACACGCTACCTTCTTCCTCTTTGATTTTTCCGGAAGCGATTTGGCAATCCACAATATGATTGGTTAACTTTTCAATCATATTATTTTACCTTTTTAAACTTGCTTGCCTGTTCTGGAAATTCAGGCTGATGAACAATCCATGCGCAAGCTGTGTTAGCACTCTGAATAACTAACATTAAAGCCATACAGTTTGCTAAAACTCCTAATTTAGAAATTAATTTCTTCATAATCTTTGTTCCTCCTTCTTATTTATTTACAACCCCTTATCTTTAAAAGAATTGGATGTATTGACTTTTCTATATATTTAAGTTTTTCCGAAAAGTACTGTCAGATGTGTTCTTCTTTTGTAATCTGTATGCTTCCCCATATATACAGATGAGTCCGATTTCTCCATATACCTTTTAAGTGCGTCATAGTTTTGCATCTTATATTTTTGCCATTATATTTGAGTCATTTTTTGGCATTTCCTAATTTCTTATTCCTAATTATTTAAATTAATATCTTATAAATACCTTTACTACCTTAAACACTGATTTAGTACTTTCCGCTATTTCATTTTTACCCCTACTTCAGTTGCAGTGCCTTCCCGACGTTCTAATTTAATTTTCCGCTCCATTGAACGCCCAGTACTTTTTTAATGTATTTTCAAACATTTCCTGCACAGAACTGTTAGTCATTCTTATAGCACTAAGTTTCCTATTTGTAAGCAAAGTGGCAAAAATTGTATGTTTTTTGGGCGTTTTTTGCAGTTTCTAGGTACTTGATAAAGTTTTGGAAATGTGCTCAGGAGATTTTTGGGAAGGGATTGTCGGTTTGGTTTTAGGGGATTGTCAGCAAAAAATTATTGATATTTTTTAACATTTATTGATATAGCATATATATATATTCTATATTTTTATTCTGCCTAATGAAGCATAATAATGTATAACGAAAATGTCATTATAGTATGTCTGTCATAGAAATATTCTTATAATTAAATTTCATATTATTATTTTCTTTACATAAACTATAGTAATTATCTTGGAAAGTATGCTTATGTCATCTTCAGAAAGAATTCCACTTATGAAAAGAAGTATTTTCTGGCTTGTTATTCTTATTATGATAGCCGGTGCTACATATATTTACGAAAAAGATTTATTTAGCAACGGACTTGAAGCCATTACCGTTTCTACTAATGGCAAGAAGCTCCCCATTTATCGCGTTAGCACTGACAAACCTATGGTTGCGCTGTCTTTTGACGCTGCATGGGGAAATGAAGATACTCAGAAAATCCTTGATATTTTAAAGAAATATAAGATTAATGTAACCTTCTTTATGACCGGTGGCTGGGTTGAAAGCTACCCTGATGATGTAAAAGCCATAAAGGCAGCCGGACATGATTTGGGTAATCATAGCGAGCATCACAAGCATATGCCACAACTTAGCAATTCTTCCATCTGTGATGAATTAAACACCGTAACCGAAAAAGTTGAAAAGCTTACTAACACTAAAATGTGTCTTTTCCGTCCTCCTTACGGCGACTACAACAATGCCCTCATTGAACAGGCGAAAAATTGTGGCTACTACACAATCCAATGGGATGTTGACTCTCTTGACTGGAAAAACTACGGTGTTGAACCCATTGTAAAAACAGTCCTAAACCACAAATCACTAAAAAACGGCTCCATCATTCTTATGCACAACGGTGCTAAATACACCGCACAGGCTCTGCCTAAAGTAATAGAAGGACTGCAGGAAAAAGGCTTTCAGATTGTGCCGATTTCTAAATTAATCTATAAGGACAATTATCATATGGAACCTGACGGAAGCCAGGTAAAAGATTAAAAATAATTATAAAAAGATTTAAGGTGTTCCAAAGTATTAAACTTTTAGGGAACACCTTAAAAGAATTATATTTTTAAAATCTGTCATTACATAGCTCTACGCGCCATACATCTAATTCCGGACTATCATCTTCTGTTAGTCCTATAAATTGTCCTATTATTAAGACATTGTCACCATTCAATATTTTGCTATATTTTCCTCTAAACATTACTTCTTCCCCTGTGTAATAATCTTCGCCATAATAAATCATATTATCATCACCCTGTTCTTTAGTAATGTTTTTCAAAATAATCGCATACAAATCCCCCTCCATATCATCTGACGGATTCGTTCTTTTTAACTGATCCATTGTAAACCCTTTCGGATTAACAAAATGAAAGTCATTTAAATCTCCTGTCCAAAGATGTCCTTTTCTCCAAAGATTTAACGGTGGCATTTTAGCTAAAGGTGCGCCATTTTCGTCATACCATGCTCCTGAAACTATCTCATCAAAATATGAACCGTCATCATCAAGGTAAGTAAAGCATAGCTCTCCATCATCATTTTCAAATTTTAAAACTTTATTATTTATTTTATCCTTATCTATTTTGATTCCATCGCTTTCCTGATATGTTTCTTTTTCCAATCTGTCAGATGAATTAAAATTTGTAAAATCAATTTTTGCCCCTTTTTCTTTCTTTACAAACTTGCCCCATGAACCTCCTGAGCCAGATGAAACTGCCAATGATCCATCCATATTTTTTGATACATATGACATTTCACCATCTATATAATTGTCTTTTATGTCCCTATCCTTTTCTTTAAAATCAGAATATTCCTCTCCATCTTTTGAATAAAGACAAAATGAAGCCTTTCCATCTTTAACTACTACTTTAAGAGTTTCACCTGATTCTTCATCGACGTATGTACCTGTTAAATCATTATCATCTTTAGCTTCACCTTCTCTAATATTCTCATTTTGAGTTGTTTCTTCAACTTTTGAATTTTCTTTCTGTTTGTCTGCGATAATATTTTGTTTCTTTGTGTCTTTCGCTTTTTGACTGCTTTCTTGACAACCACTTAATAAACTACACACCAATATTATCACAGCTACTGTAATAATTTTCGTATTCTTTTTCATATTTTTACTCCTTCTATCTTATTATTTATAAACATAAAGTTATATATTTTTTAATTAACATTATTATAACACTTCATTTTTTCTGATTTTTCACAAGCTGACCCTAATGTTATTGTTGCCTTCTTTTTATTAATATAATTCTGTTTTTTGCATATTCTTTATGATACAATAATTATACAAACTTAATTATTTTAGGAGGTCCTTATGAGATATTCAATTCAAGGCGATACTCTTCCGGTTGTTATTTGTGAACTTGACGCCGGAGAAAAAATTATAACAGAAGGTGGCGGCATGGCTTGGATGTCACCTAATATGAAAATGGAAACTACCGGTGGTGGTATTGGAAAAATGTTCGGAAGAGCCTTATCCGGTGATACTCTTTTTCAGAATATTTACACTGCAGAACGTACTAACGGAATGATTTCCATTGCTTCAAGCTTTCCAGGTTCTATTAAAGCTTTTGATATCACTCCGGGGAATGAAATTATTCTTCAAAAATCTGCCTTTCTTGCTTCTGAAGCAGGTGTTGAATTATCAATGCATTTTAGAAAAAAACTTGGCTCAGGTCTTTTCGGTGGTGAAGGCTTTATTTTACAGAAGCTTTCAGGTAATGGTATTGCTTTTGCAGAATTTGATGGCCATGTCATTGAATACGAATTACAGCCTGGTCAGCAGATTGTAATAGACACCGGACACCTTGCTGCTATGACAGCTACATGCCAGATGGATATTCAGACCGTTCCCGGAATGAAGAACATATTCTTTGGTGGAGAAGGCTTGTTTAACACCATAGTTACGGGTCCCGGACGTGTATGGTTGCAGACAATGCCTATTTCTAATATGGCAGGCGCACTTCTACCATATCTGCCAACGTCAAATAAATAATTGAAGTATTAGTATTCTATTATTCAAGTATGTTTAATTAATAATAACTTGCGACTTTGATTACATTAATATGATAAAAAATCCCCCAGTATAATGATTTCAACCACTATGCTAGGGGATTTTCTTATTTTATTAGTATTTGTACCATATATGAATATTCTTCTCTATATGGTACAGATTTTAAGTCTGCTACAGCTCAATTTGCTTATATTTGTACCATATTTGCAATTTTTTCTCTGTATGGTACAGATTTCAAGTTTCTTGCATTTCAACTTGCTTATATTTGTACCATATACACATTTTCTTCTCCGTATGGTACAGATTTCAAGTTTCTTGCTCATCAATTTGCTTATATCTGTACCATCTATACACTTTCTTGCCTATATGGTACAAATTCAAGGTTTTCACGATAATTATTCCGCATACACCACAACATTTTCAATTATTCGATAATTTTGTGGTATATTTTTAATTTATGTCAACCAGTTTCTTGTCTCTTTTTATATGAATCAACAATTTTATACCACAACAATTGCAATATTCATACTAATTTGTGGTGTAAATTGTTTTATGCAAACCATATAATCACATATTTTGTTTAAAATTTGCCTTTACACACCACAACAATATTGAATTATCTAATAAGTTGTGGTGTTTCTTGTTTTTCCAGTTTACATAACTTTTATTCTAATCGTTATCAACTTACATAACTTCCATTCTAATTATCATTGGTTTACATAACTTTGATTTCTATTATCCAAGTTTGTATAAATCTCAATTTTAACCGCTACTAGTTTACATAACTCCAAAGCTCAACTTTCCCAAATCTTAACAGCTCTCCAAGTCTCAATTTCAGATAAAATTGTCTTTCAATCATTTGCATAATTTCATCTCGCATCTACTCCGCAACTTCTTTTCCTGCTGTAAGCACTTTTATGCCCACAACTGTTGCTACCATAAGTATAATTCCAATTGGAAGTGCCAGCCAGCCAAGTCCTGCTGCTTTCTGCAACGCACCTGCGATAATGTATGTGATAAATGAAATAACTGCAACTGTTACAGCGTAAGGTATCTGTGTTGATACATGGTTTGTATGTTCGCACTGCGCTCCCGCTGATGACATAATTGTTGTATCTGAAATTGGTGAGCAGTGGTCGCCACATACTGCACCTGCCATACATGCTGAAATGGCAATAATCATCATTGCAGGATCAGTTTTCTGGAACGCCTGAACAACAATAGGAATAAGGATACCAAATGTTCCCCATGAAGTACCTGTTGCAAAAGCAAGTCCACAACCTACAACAAATATAACTGCAGGAAGGAATATTGCAAAACCTGTTGCACTATGCTTCATAATTCCACCAACATATTCTGCTGCACCAAGGCTGCTTGTCATATTCTTCAATGTCCATGCAAAAGTAAGAATAAGAATTGCAGATACCATAGCCTTAAATCCTTCAGGCAAACAATCCATACACTTCTTGAAGCTTAAAATTCTTCTTACAACATAAAATACAATAGTAATCATTAATGCAAAAATACTTCCGATAGCAAGTCCAACTGAAGCATCACTTTCAGAAAATGCCTTAACAAAGCTTGTTCCTTTAAAGAATCCACCTGTATAAATCATACCAATAATACAACAAATAATAAGAGTAACTACAGGAACTACAAGGTCACAAACCTTGCCTCTCTTTTCTTCAACCTGTTCTTCCTCTTTGTAAGTCTTCTGACCTGTTGTAAACAAGTCTCCTTTTGCTGCATTGGCTTCATGCTTAGCCATTGAGCCAAAATCAACTTTTAACAATACTATTGAAATCATCATAACAATAGTAAGCAAAGCATAATAGTTGTATGGAATTGACTTAATAAATACTACAAATCCATCCTGACCTTTTACGAAACCTGTTACCGCTGCAGCCCATGAAGAAATAGGGGCAATAATACAAACAGGTGCTGCTGTTGCATCAATCAGATATGCAAGTTTTGCTCTTGAAACATTATGCTTATCTGTTACAGGTCGCATGACACTACCAACTGTAAGGCAGTTAAAATAGTCATCTACGAAAATAAGACAACCAAGCGCAATAGTTGCAAGCTGAGCACCAACTCTTGTTTTGATATGTTTAGATGCCCAATCACCAAAAGCTGCTGAACCACCTGCTGTATTCATAAGTGCAACTATTGTTCCAAGAACAACAAGGAATACTAATATTCCCACATTATATGCGTCAGATAGTGAACCGATTATTCCGTCCTCTAATACATGTTCAATTGTTCCCTCAAATGAGCCTCCTGAATAAAAAATTCCACCAATTACAATTCCAATAAATAATGAACTATAAACTTCCTTTGTAATAAGTGCTAATGCTATGGCTACCAGTGGTGGAACCAGTGCCCAAAATGTTCCAAACAACTGTGGAACATACTTAGCCTCTTCGTCGGCACCAAAAACTGTTGTTCCAATAAGAACAACAAACATTAAAGTAAGTACCGCGATAATTCTTTTGTTTCCTCGTTTCATTTTTTCTCCCTTTCCTTATATTTAATTACAGTGTCAAAAAGTCTCATCCCACCTGTGCTTGCACAATGGTGGGATAGTGACTTTGAGACACGCCCCTATATGAGCATAAAAGTGGAGCGTAAGCTTCACGATATGCGAATATTGGGATAGGATTGTGAAAGTGCGAAGCACGTAACAATCCGTGTAATTATTTTTTTAGTTATAATTCAATCTGTGTAATTATTTTTCTCTAATCCTACTTTTCAAGAATAAACTTCTCGATAACGTGAGCTATTCCATCTTCATTATTAGATTTTGTAATGTAATCTGCGTTCTCCTTAACCACGTCTGTAGCATTGGCCATAGCAACACCAACGTGTGCGTACTTAATCATTGTAAGATCATTAAATCCGTCACCACAGGCAATGGTATTCTCTTTTGGAATTCCAAGATGATTAATAAGAACTTCTATTGAATGTGCTTTATCAATTCCCATTGGCAATGCTTCTATAAAGAATGGCTCTGAACGATATATGCTTATTCTTCCCTCAAACTTCTTTGAGAGAATCTTTTCATGTTCTGCTGCAATCTCGCCCGGTGCCGTTAACAGACATTTGTTAGGATTGTAATCAACATACTCAACAAGATTTTTCTCTTTAAGAGGCAACTTGTTAATAAATGATTCCAATTCAATATATTCATCTATTGGAGTTCCAACAACAATGCTATCGTCATCATAAGTAATAAGACCGATTTTGTTCTCTGTTGCATAATCAACTAATTCAGGAATATATTCTTTTGATAATGCGTTCTCATAAATAACTTCCTTTGTTTTCCAGTTGATTACTTTTCCTCCATTAAAAGAAAGAACATATCCACCGTACTTATCAAGCTCAAGTGTTTTTGCAACCTGTGCTACTCCCGGCGTTGGGCGTCCTGATGCAAGCGCCACAATATGTCCTTCTTCCATTATTTGCTTCAATGCCTTTAATGTTTTAGGTGTAACTTTTTTGTCATCATTTGTAAGAGTTCCATCTAAATCTAAAAATAATACTTTTCTATCCATGCTTTATCTCCTGTTTTGTAAAATTTATTAAAGGTTTAGCCACCCATAATTTTACCATAAAAATTAAAACATACAAATAGTTTTATATAGTTAGTTTTTGGCATTAAAATATTTAATTTTTTTAGTTTATATTCCGTAATAATTATTTATATTAACAATAGTTAATTATCCCATATATTTATTTAATTTTCATTCATTGTATTCATTCAACATCCTTAGGTGTTGTATTTCTGTATATGTACATGACTGCTCCAAAATATCCCGGTATAACAGCTACGTAACCAATAATTACAGCCAATGTTATATAAGATATTTTACAAAAAATTTCCAATACAACACAAACTATTGTTGCCACAAGTATCCAAAACATAACACTTATAGCCATATATAAACTTTTTTTGTTTACCTTTGTTAAATGGTTTAGTTCTGAAGATATAAGCCACAATTTTTCATAAATTGTATGCATAAAATCAACCTTCTTTCTTTAATCTGCAATAAACCTAACTTAATTCTAGTCAATTGCATATTTATCTTTGTTCTGTGTATAAACCTGATAGAATTTACTTCCCGGATTTTTATCTATTTCACTGCTGTATGCATGAAGTCCAAGACTGTCATGGTCAATTTCCTCAACACATCCTGCAATGTTAGAACAATGGTCTGATATTCTTTCCAAAGAAGTAAGAATGTCTGTCATTATAAATCCCTGCTCAATTGTGCACTTACCATTTTTTAATCTGTCAATATGTCTCTTCTTCAACTGGTGTTTCAAATGGTCTATTACTTCTTCCAATGCCTCAACAGTTAATGAAGCATCCATATCATTATTTTCAAAAGCTGTCTGTGACTGATTCAAAATATCTTTTACTGCATTAATTAAAACTTTTAATTCTTTTCTTGCATTTTCTGAGAAATGTAATTTTTTATCATGAATTTCTTCTGCTGACTTTGCTATTCCTACTGAGTGGTCTGAAATTCTTTCAATGTCTCCGATGATGTGTAATAACTCACTTACGCTCTTGCTATCACTTTCACTTAAGTCTCTTGTACTGATTCTTACAAGATAGGTTCCTATCTTATCCTCGTACTTGTCCACTTCTTCTTCGTACTCTTTAACCTTGTCTATTACTTTTGAATCGTACTCACTTAAAATGTCACAGGCACAGCTTACTCCTTCGATTGTTTTTTCAAACATTTCCATTACAACTTTTTTACATCTGTCAATTGCAATTGCAGGTGTTGTCATAAGACGTTCATCAAGTAACTGTAATGATTCTTTCTTTTCTGCATCCTTTATAATGATACATGCAAGTTTTTCCAACTGGTTTGCAAATGGGAATAATAACAATGTACATAAAATATTAAATGTTGTATGAACAATTGCTATTCCAAGCTGATTGGCTGAATCACTTATAAATGGGAACTGTATAATTGAATTTAATAAGCAAAATACTGCAAGCCATACCGCTGTTCCGATTATGTTAAATGACAAATGAACAATTGCTGTTCTTTTTGCGTTTTTGTTTGCTCCAAATGATGAAATAATTGCTGTTACACAAGTTCCGATATTCTGTCCCATAATGATAGGAATTGCACTTCCGTATGTTACTGCTCCTGTTGAAGCCAATGCCTGAAGTATACCTACTGAAGCTGATGAACTCTGGATTACTGCTGTTAAGAATGCACCTGCCAATACACCTAATACCGGATTGCTGAACATTACTAATATGTTTCTAAATTCAGGAACATCTCTTAATCCGCTAACAGAACCTGACATCTGTTCCATTCCAAACATTAAAACTGCAAATCCTAAAAGAATCATTCCTGTATCTGCACGTTTTGAGTTTTTCTTTGACATAATCATTATCAAACCAATCATTGCAAGAATTGGTGTAAATGATGTTGGCTTTAAAAGACTAACCCAAATGTTTGAACTTTCAATCCCTGTTAAACTAAGAATCCAAGCGGTAATGGTTGTTCCAACGTTTGCCCCCATAATAATTCCTATTGCCTGCTTAAGACTCATAATTCCTGAGTTAACAAAACCCACAACCATAACTGTTGTTGCTGAAGAACTCTGAATAATTGCTGTTACTCCTGCCCCAAGCAAAAATCCCTTAAATCTGTTAGATGTTAATTTTTCAAGAATGTTTTTCAACTGATTCCCAGCTCTTTTTTCAAGAGCATCACCCATAATATTCATTCCAAAAAGGAATAATGCTAAACCTCCAATAAGAGATAATACGTCAAAAATGTTCATTTTTTCCTCCTAAAACTTTTCTAGTAAAATATTGGGGTAAGATTGTGAGAGTGCGAAGCACGTAACAATCCGTGTAATTTCTTCCCTGTCTACATCTTCATAGTATAGTGGGAGTGTAAATTGTAACTATTCTCTTTGTTAAATCTAAGTAAAATTTATTAAATATATTAATTTTCTTAAATTTAGATTTAATAATTACCACAAGTCACTTATTACTATTATCACAATTAAGCCGAGATTTTATAGCCAACTCCACGGATGGTTTTTATAACATCTCCTGCCGTTCCAAGTTTCTGCCTAAGAGTTCTTACATGAACATCCACTGTTCTACTTTCTCCGTCAAAAGAGTATCCCCAAATCTTGTTAAGAAGCTGTTCTCTTGACAAAACAATACCTCTATTCTTTAAAAGAAGGCATAACATTTCATATTCTTTTAATGTTAAGACAACTTCCCTGTCGTCAACTTTTACAAGATGCTTTATTGGGCAAACATAAAGATTATTAATTGTATAATCCTTTTCTTCATGCTTGTACTCAGATCTTCTGATTAACGCTTTAACTCTTGCAACCATTTCCATCATACTAAATGGCTTTGAAATATAATCATCCGCACCACTTTCAAGTCCGTTTATTCTGTCATACTCACTTGTTTTTGCTGTTTCCATAATTACCGGAAGCTTCTCAATTGCAGGATTGCTTCTTATTTTCTTTAAAACATCAATTCCACTTTCCTCAGGAAGCATTACATCAAGTATTACAAGACTTGGCTCTTCTTCCTCAACTGCCTTCCAAAATTCTGAAGGTTTCTCAAAGCCTTTTGCCTCAAGACCTGTACTGTTTAATGCATATATTACTAATTCTCTAATACTGCTATCGTCTTCTACCAAATAAATCATATATACCTCCAAATAATTAAATCCTAACTAACATATTACTAACCTTACTTTCCAGGTTAAATTAACTTTAGCCCCGGAAAGTAAGATTTATGTTAAATGCAGGTAAAAATTCGGAGATATTTGAATTTTTTACAATATATTTTTGAAAAGTTTTAGGTTTTATTTTGATTTACTCTGCGTGATAGCCTAGAATTGAGTACTCAACCCATTCTGCAATATTAGTTGCATGGTCGCCTATTCTTTCAAGATATTTGGCAATCATAAGAATATCAATAAATTCTTCACCATCACTTTCTCCTGAAGAAATTATTCTTATTAACTCTTTCTTTATCTCTTCAAAATAGTTATCAACAACATCATCATAAACAATAACATTTCTTGCCATTTCAATATCTTTCTTTACAAAAGACTTAATGCTCTTTGTTACCATTTTAATAACTTCGTTTGCCATGTCACTTAAATGTGTTTTGTATTTTACGTCACTTTTTTTAATATACTGAGCCAATTCAACAATATCTGATGCCTGGTCGCCTATACGCTCCATATCTGATATCATCTTAAGTGCTGAAGAAATAACTCTTAAATCCCTTGCTACCGGCTGCTGTCTAAGCAAAAGTTTCATACAAATAGATTCAATATCTCTTTCTTTTTTGTCAATTTCGCTGTCTGTATCCAATACTTCTCTTTTTAATTCTTCATGGTCATCTTCCATTGTAATTTTGATGGCTCCTGAAATAGCCTGCTCACAAAGTTTACCCATTTTAATTAATTCATTATTTAGATTGTCAAGCTGTTCATCAAACTTATTTCTCATATCATCAACCAAACCTTCCTGTAATATAATCCTCAGTTCTCTTGTCTCTAGGCATTGAGAACATTTGCTCTGTGTCACTATATTCAACAACCTCTCCCAACAAGAAGAAAGCTGTATTGTCTGATATTCTGGCTGCCTGCTGCATGTTATGAGTTACCATAACAATTGTGTAATCCTTCTTTAATTCTGTTGCCAAATCTTCAATCTTTGATGTAGAAATAGGATCAAGTGCTGATGTTGGTTCATCCATTAATAACACTTCTGGTTCAACTGCCAAAGCTCTTGCAATACAAAGTCTCTGCTGCTGGCCACCTGACATTGCAAGGGCATTTTTCTTTAATGAATCTTTTACTTCATCCCAAATTGCTGCCTGTTTTAATGTTCGCTCAACGATTTCGTCAAGTTTTGCCTTTGAACGGATACCGTGAGTTCTTGGTCCATATGCAATGTTATCGTATATGCTCATTGGAAAAAGATTAGCTTTCTGGAATACCATTCCCACTCTTTTTCTTAAGTCATTTACGTCCATATCTTTATATATATCAACACCATCAAGTGTTATTTTTCCCTGTATTTTACAATCCACTACAAGATCATTCATTCTGTTAAGTGATTTAAGTACTGTTGACTTACCACATCCTGAAGGTCCTATAAATGCTGTAATCTGGTTCTTTGGAATTGATAAATTTACATCCTTTATGGCATGAAAATCTCCGTAAAAAAGGTCCATGTCCTTTATATCTATTTTTCCCATTTATTTATTTTCCTTTCCAATCTTGTTTGCAAGTATGCCCGATAAACCATTAATAATTAAAATAATTATCAAAAGTATTACCGCTGTTGCATAAGCCTGATTTGTGTAAAGTCCTTCTGACAATAAGCAGTACATATGAACTGCCAAAGTTCTTGTTGAAGATAAGAAAAACTTGCCCGAGCCCCAAGGCACTGCCGCCACTGAACCTGCCGTAAAAATAAGTGCTGCACTTTCACCAACAATTCTTCCTATTGCAAGAATAACCCCTGACAAAATCCCCGGAACTGCTGCCGGCAAAACAATAACAAATATTGTTCTAAGTTTTCCTGCACCTAAACCAAAACTGCCTTCTCTAAATGAGTCTGGCACAGCAATAAGCGCTTCCTCTGTTGTTCTTATAATTGTTGGCAAAACCATTATTGCCAGTGTTAAAACTCCGGCTATTAATGAATATCCCCAATGTAAGGCAAGAACAAATGCAAGGAAACCGAACAAACCGAAAACAATTGAAGGTATGCCTGCCAATGTTTCAGTTGTAACTCTTATGATTTTTACAAGTTTTGAACCTCTCTTTGCATACTCAACAAGATAAATTGCTGCTGCCACTCCAATAGGTACTGAAATAATCAGTGTCATTGCAACTATTATAATTGTGTTAATAATAGCCGGTGTCATTGAAACATTATCTGAATTGTATTTCCATGCAAACAAGTCTGCATTAATATAGGGAACACCTCTTATAACTATGTAAGCAACAAGATAAACCATTATTCCAACTGTAATTGCCGCTGCAAGCATTATAAGAATCAGCATAATAAGTGAACCCGGTTTTCTTAAATATTCTTTTAACTTGCTGTTTGTTTTTACTATAGGAGCTTTTCTGCCTACTGCTTTTACTTCTTTTTCCATTATTCAGACCTCCTATTAATTATTGAAAAACATACATTTATAATTAATACAAATACAAACAATACTACTGCTGTAGCAATTAATGCTCTTCTATGTAATCCTGTGGCATAAGCCATTTCAAGTACGATATTGGCTGTAAGTGTTCTGACACCACTTGTAATGCTGTCCGGTATAATTGCCTGGTTTCCGGCAACCATTACAACTGCCATTGTTTCACCTATGGCTCTACCCATTCCAAGAATAATTCCTGACATAACACCTGACTTTGCCGCCGGTATTACTGTCTTAAAAATACTTCTTTCCTTTGTTGCACCAAGGGCAAGCGCTCCTTCATAATATGCTTCCGGTACTGCCACAATTGATGATTCTGCTGTGTTAATAATTGTTGGAAGTATCATCATTCCAAGAAGAATTGATGCTGCAAGTATACCGTCACCTGCTGTTCCAAACATTTCCTGAATAATTGGAATAATAACAACCAGTCCGAAGAATCCGTATATAATAGAAGGAATCCCTGCCATAAGGTTAATTATTGGTTTGATAAATTTATATAATTTTTTTGGACAGTATTTTGCAAGAAATACTGCTGTTAAAAGGCCGATTGGAACACCGATTATCATTGCTCCTGCAGTTACATAAATACTGCCTACAATCATTGGCCATATTCCAAAAAGATTCTGTGACACACGCCACTGTGTTCCAAAAAGGAACTTTGTTATTCCTATTTCTTTAATTGCCGGCACACCATTTGCAAACATAAATACACAAATTGTTATAACTGCTGCAATAGATATACATGCGCATACAAGAAATACTATTTTCATTAAAAAATCTAATACTTTATTCAAAATATTTTCTCCTTCATTCACTAAAAGCAGAGGAATTTTAATCCCTCTGCCTGTACCCTTATATGCAGATTTTATTACTGAACATCAGCCCAGTCTGTTAAGTCACCTGTGTAGATTTTCTTAATTTGATCTGATGTAAGGTTTGTTACCTGATTTTCTGTGTTAACAATTACTGCGATACCATCTAATGCAATTTTCTGAACCTGTAATTCTTTTGCTTCTTCATCTTTTAATTCTCTTGATGACATACCGATTTCTGTTGCACCTTCGATTGCTGACTGAATACCTGCTGAAGAACCTGATTCCTGAATTTCAATTGAAGCGTCTGCGTTTAGTTTTACATATTCATCTTTTAACTTATCCATTAATGGCGCAACTGATGTTGAACCTGCTAAAGTGATTTTCCCTTTCTTACCACTTGCCTTGTATGATTCTGTTGCTTCAACTCCGATGTAACCGTTGTCGTTTACAATCTGCTGTCCTTCTTTGCTCATAATAAATGAGATGAAGTCTTTGTCAATGTCTGATAACTTATCTTCTTTGTAACAAATGTTAAATGGTCTTGATACTTTGTAATTACCTGATTTAACGTTTTCTGCTGTTGCGTCAGCACCGTCAACCTGAACTGCCTTAACGTCTGTTGATAAAGAACCAAGTGAAACATAACCGATTGCACTCTTTGTCTGTGCTACCTTCTGGAGCATTACTGATGTGCTGTTTGTAATCTGTGCTGAACTTACTGTAATGTCATTTTCGTTTTCATCTACAACTCCAAGAAGTTCTACGAAAGCTCCTCTAGTTCCTGAACCTTCTTCTCTTGAAACTACTGTGATTGCCTGTGACTTAGCTCCTGAATCAGAACCATTGTCACTGCTTGCACTCTTGTTGCCGCCGCATCCTGTGAATGCTAATGTTGTAATAACCAATGCAGATACTACTGCTAAAACTTTCTTTCTCATTTTCAATTTTCTCCTCGTTTTCAAGTAAATTTTTAATATGTTTTGAAGGAACTTATTTTTTGTTTCCTTCAGGGTACACATATATACTATTTAAATTTCGTTAAATGCAATAGCGCATTTTTGTTAAATCTATTTAAAATATTCGGGAAAAATGTAAAAAATGTCGAAAGTTGTATACAGTCAGAGATGGGAATGGCAAACACGTTGATCATTCCCATCTCTGACTGTATATAAAATCAAGAAGAATTTGGAGAATGTACCCCGAAATTTGGATGATTTAAAATATCGGGGTACGGGTGCAAAACACCCTGGCCACGATCAATAACGAACGCAGCAAAATAACAAAATCAATCTGTTTGTAGACATATATCCTTGCCTACACGCAAAAAAATAAAGAAGAAACACATATCTTGCATTTCTTCTCATTTATTTCTATTATTTACTGGCACATTTTTGCAACTATCTGGTTGATTACTTTGCCATCTGCTCTGCCTTTAAATGCAGGCATTACTGTTTTCATTATCTGGCCTTTGTTCTTTGTTGCAATTACGTCTGCAAATTTTTCTTTTAATTCTGCTTCAACTTCTTCTGCACTCATAAGCTTTGGTGCATATTCGTTGAACACATCATATCTTGCCTGGTATTCTTCTATTAAGTCTGTTCTGTCAGCAGGACATGAATCAATCTGTTCCTTTACAGTTTTTAATTCTTTAAGAATTACTTTGTTTACCATTTCTTCAGGAATATCATCTCTGCAGCCTGCATCAATTCCTGCTTTCTTTACTGCCTGAATCAATGCTGAAATTGATTCCTTTCTAGCTTTGTCTCTAGCTTTCATTGCAGCTATCATATCTTTCTGTAATACTTTAATGTCCATTGTTTGCCTCCTATATTTTAATTATTAATTAACTATCTTCTACCTAACATAGTATACCACTCTAAATTTAGGATTCAAATAGAAACTTTAACGTCTCTTGCTAGATTTCCTGCCGGACTTTCCGTTATGCACATTACCGGATTGTACTTTACCATTACGTGAATTGCCGGATTGCACTTTGCCATTACGTGCGTTACCTGTCTGTCCCTTAGCGCCGCGGGCATTTTTATTATTTACTGAATTTTTTCCTCCACGGTTATCTTTGCCTGCAAAATTCTTACCTGGCGCATCCTTACGTGAATCCTTAGACTTTCCGTTACCTTTTCCGCCGTTTCCACCATAGTTTTTCTCATATTTAAACTGTCTGGGTTTAATAAGGCATTCCTTGCCAAAACCTATAAGGTCTTCTCTTCCTGCTATATGAAGTGCTTCTTTAACTAAATCGTAGTTTGCAGGATTTCTGTACTGCATAAGGGCTCTTTGCATTGCCTTTTCGTGCGGATTTTTTGGAACATACACCGGCTTCATTGTTCGCGGATCAACTCCCGTATAGTACATTACAGTTGACATTGTTGACGGTGTAGGGTAAAAATCCTGAACCTGCTGAGGATTGTAGCCAATATCTCTAAGGTACTCAGCCAACTTCACTGCCTCTGTCATATCAGAGCCCGGATGGGAACTCATAAGATATGGCACAACAAACTGGTTCTTTCCTTCTTTTTCGTTAAGTTTCTTATATTTAGTGATAAAACTTTCATAAACACAATTCTGAGGTTTTCCCATATAAGACAAAACCTTATCAGAAATATGCTCAGGAGCTACCTTAAGCTGTCCACTAATATGATATTTAACCAGCTCTTTAAAAAAAGTATCATCTTTATCTTCCATAATATAGTCAAATCTAATACCTGAACGGACAAATACTTTTTTGACCTTAGGCAATTCTCTTAACTTTCTAAGAAGACTTAAATAATCCTTGTGGTCAACATTCAGATTCTTACAAGGATGTGGGAAAAGACATTGCTTATGCTTACACACACCTGATTTTAACTGCTTCTTACATGACGGATGATAAAAGTTAGCTGTAGGGCCACCAACATCATGAATATATCCTTTAAAATTAGGCATATCAATAATTTTCTTTGCCTCATTTATGATTGATTCGTGGCTTCTTGACTGAATAATTCTTCCCTGATGGAATGTTATGGCACAGAAACTACATGCCCCAAAACAACCACGACAACTTGCCAATGAAAACTGAACTTCCTGAATGGCAGGTATCCCACCTAAAGCCTCGTAACTTGGATGGTAAGTTCTCTCATATGGAAGGTCGTAAATATCATCCATTTCCTGTCTTGTTAAGGGCTCCTGGGGTGGATTCTGTACAACATAAACTCCGTTTGGATAAGGTTCCACCAAAGTTTTTCCATTAAAAGGATCAGTATTTTCAGACTGAACCCTAAAACTATTTGCATACTCTAATTTGTCTTCCTTCATGGCATCATAAGACGGAAGAATTATTGGATCATAAGCAAGTTCTATATTTTTAGTCTTAAAAACAGTTCCCGGAATATAAGTAATATCCGTAACATCCATACCACTTGCCAAGGCATCTGCAATCTGAACTATACACTTTTCACCCATTCCATAAGTTAAAAGATTTGCCTGACTATCCAATAAAATTGAACGTTTAAAACTATTGCTCCAATAATCATAATGCGCCATTCTTCTAAGACTTGCCTCAATACCACCTATTATAATCGGCTTTGTTTTGTTAGTTCTGCGAATAAGATTACAATAAGCAACTACTGCATGATCCGGTCTTTTTCCAATTACTCCGCCCGGAGTGTAGGCATCACTATCTCTTCTTTTCTTTGAAACATAGTAATGATTAACCATTGAATCCATATTTCCACCCATTACCAGAAATGCCAATCTTGGTTCTCCCAAAACATTAATGCTTTCATCGTCCTTCCAATCAGGCTGTGAAATAATACCAACTGTATATCCATTAGCTTCCAAAACTCTACTTATAATAGCATGTCCAAAAGATGGATGGTCTACATAAGCATCCCCTATTACAAACACAAAATCTAACTGCTCTATTCCTCTTTCCTTCATATCCTCTTTGGATATTGGTAAAAATGCCATATTTATTTTGTATGCCATATTAAGAAAATATGGTCATACGCTCCTTTCTCTTAACATTTACAAAACTTATCTTATGCTGCTTTCTGCATCTTCCAATGTTGCATATCCCTGTAAATGTGCTGTATTTTCTATAGTCATATATGCAAGATTTTTTCCCTCTCTTGCCAGATTTACAATAAATTGTGCATAAAGTTTCAACAATTCTTCTGAATATGTTAATAACTCTCCCTTTAAATAAGTTTCATAAGAAGTGTTGTCAATCTGATCAGCATCACTTGTTATATCCCTGGCATTAGATGCAAGCTTTGGATAACTCTTAGCAAAATCCTTCATCCAGTCTACCTGAATCTGTGCAATCTGATTTACAATTGCTATTGTTCTCTCCGATTTTTCAGTAAAATTATCTTTAATCTTCTCATATTCTTCAGGTGAAGTGTGTTCCATCATTCTTCCATATTTCTCGGTAATCATATTCCAACCCTTAGCCTTGTTTTCTTCCCAAAGATTGCAAATGCACTCTAGCATTTCATCTGTCCAAGTCATATACTGACTCTTTCTCATAACATAGAAGAAAGGCCAATTATTCTGACAAGACGCTCTTCCACCAACATTCTGCACTTTATCAAAAGCTTCAAATTCAAGTTTTACTATTTTATCTATTGTTTTTTCTCTGTCAAACATTTCAACTTTCCCTTCTGCCAAATCCATAATTGGTCTCACATAGTCATTTAAAAAATTTGAATTTCTATTCTTTATTAGTTTTAATTCCAATAATTTATCAATTATAATTTTTGCTATTTCTTCCATAATAATAGCTTTTTCATCTTTTTCATTAAACTTAGTATTGTCATACAAATAACCATCCCAAGCATTCTTCTGAGCAGGAAGCTGACTTAATTTTTCAAGCAATGAAACAATCTTCTCAGTTCCATCCAAGCTACTAACTCCCTTAAAAAGCCATTTGTAGTACGGTGCAAACTTATTATTTAAAATGTACACACATTTCATTGTCTCTTTCATAAAATCAGAAATGCAAATCTGTGCCGTTACATAATCTTTCCTTGCCATTGCTCTTTCATAATTGCTCTGACCTGTCTGCGCCATTGCCCCAAGCTGTCTTGCAAGCTTAACAAGTCTTGCCTTAAAAGGCTGATTTTCAAAATTTTTTCTTATCTTAGAAAAATATCCTAAATCGTCCCTAAAAACTTCACCGTTAGTAACTGTTGCAATTTTATAATCTTCAAGATTAATCCATTGTTCTAATGTTAGATTTCCATCTCCGGAACCTGTATACTTTTTATAAAAATCTTCAACTACACAAACGCCTACTCTTCCTTCAGCCATAATGGTGTCAACTCTTGTAATGCCCTTATAACTTTTTGGAAGTTTGTTATATTCATCCTGAAGTTTTTCACCGATTTTCTCATAAACATCTTCCGTAATCCACATACAAAATCCCGGGCCGAAATCGTGGTCTCTTGAATAAACATCATCAAAGCCAAATCGTTCTGAACCTTCCCCAACGAAGCCCACCGCTATTTTGTCCTCATACTCAGAAAAATTATTGTGAATCATATCCTTGCCGTACTCTTCATAAAAACTTTTTGCCAGCTCTATACCTGTAAGTTCTTTCTTTTCTTCTTTTATTTTGTCGAAAACCTTTGCCAGATTTTCTTTTGTAATATTATAAGCACTGCCACGTCCCATATTTGCTTCTATCTCCGGCAACGCCTTTTCGTATAACTTAGCTGCCTCTTCATACTGTTTTAAGCTACACTTAACACTTGCCATGGCACAAAGGGCTCCGCTGTAATGAAAGTTTTTCACTTCATCTCTGTCAAATATTTCCAAAGCCTTCTTAAGGTAGTCTTCAGCCTGACTTGCCTGATTAATTTCAATCAATGACGCTGCCAGATTTGTATAAGTTGTGGCAACTTCAATATCCATTCCTTCTATTTTTTCTATAATGGACAGTGCCTTTTTAAGATGTTGGACTGCCATAGGAAAATCATTCATCTCCTGATACAAAAGAGCAATGTTATTGTTAAGACTTGCCATTCTATAATCATCACTTGGAATATTCTCATTATATATAGAAAAAACTTCTTTATAAACTTCTAAAGATTCCGCAAGTTTTCCTGCCGCTCTGTAAGCGTTTGCCACATTTTGAAGGGAAGTAGCATAATCCACAGTTCCTTCAATCCCCATTTTCTTCATTAATTCTATGCAATCATTACATGCCTTAATAGACTTTTCAAACTGACTTGTATCCCTGAAAAATCCCATCATTTCATTAAGAATTGTAAACTGAGCTGCCAAGTCATTTTCTTTTTTTGCCTGTTCTATGCTTTCATTAAAAAATGGCTCGACATCGTTAATTCTTCTTTCCGTATACAAACTATCCAACTCTTCTATAAAACCGTTAATATCCATTTTTCCTCCTAACCTGTCACTGCCATAAATAAACATATTTTATGCATAATTATCTAATACACTTTGACAACATCTTTTAACATAACACTATTATACCTGACTATTTTCTCTTTAGAAATGCCAAATTTCCAATAATGCAAAATATAATAAACATACACAAATTAGCAACAACAACGCTTGCTCCGGCAGGAATTGAAAAAGCGTAGGAACAAAGCAAACCTGCCGTAAAATTTATTACCGCAAGAATTGCAGAACATATCGTTACACTTAAAAAACTTTTAAAAACTCTCATTGAAGTAAGCGCCGGAAAAATAATAAGACTTGAAATCAACATTGCTCCCATCATTTTTATTCCAAGTACAACAGTTACCGCCGTAAAAATAGAAATAAGTGTATTGTACATTCCAACTTTCACACCTGTTGCTTTCGAAAAACTTTCATCGAAAGTCACTGCGAAAATTCTATGATAGCAAAATCCAAACATTATAAGTACAACAACAGACAGTGCAACACTAAAAATAACATCATCTTTAGACATTGCCAAAATACTACCAAACATATAACTACACACATCTGTGCTAAGTCCTGTTGTTAACGATGTAACAATAACACCAATTGCCAATGATGAAGCTGACACCATAGCTATTGCCGCATCACTTTTCATCTTACCGTTTTCTGCCAATCTAAGTAAGAAAAAGGCTGCAATTATAACAATTGGTATTGAAAACTTAATTGGTGCAAATCCAAAAGCTATTGCTATGGACAATGCTCCAAATGAAACGTGTGACAAACCGTCACCTATCATTGAATATCTTTTTAAAACAAGGCTGACGCCTAAAAGAGCTGCGCAAAGTGATACCAATACTCCTCCGATAAAAGCCCTCTGTATAAATCCATGGGCAAACATTTCACTAATCATTTGCTACACCTCCCAAAAACATATTTGAAACATTTGATTTCTTATATTCCTCAACTGTTCCAAAGAAATCATTTTCCTGTTCTAAATGCAAAATATGTGTTGCATAATTTAAAGCATTCTTTATATCATGGCTAACCATAATAATTGTTACATTCTCTTTCTTATTTAAATCCTTTATAGTTTCATAAAACTCCATTGAAGCTGCCGGATCAAGCCCTGTTACAGGTTCATCCAAAATCAAAACGCTGTCTGTTGCACAAAGTGCCCTTGCGAGAAGAACTCTTTGCTGCTGTCCTCCTGACAACTCTCTATAGCAACGCTTTTTCAAATCCAAAATATTAAGCTTCTCCATATTTTTTTCAGCCTCTGCCTTGTCTTTTTTATTATAAAATGGACATCTATGATCGTTATTTAGCACCCCTGACAAAACTACTTCCCAAACACTTGCCGGAAAATCTTTCTGTGCCTGTGTCTGCTGTGGCAAATATCCTACTCCTTTGTGATTTTTTCCCTGCACATTGGCAATAACTTCGCCATTTAAAGGTTTAATCAACCCTAATAATGTCTTTATAAGTGTACTTTTTCCTGTACCATTTTCACCAACAACACAAAGATAATCTCCTTGGTCGATTTTAAAATTCAAATTTTTTGCAACTACTTTATTTTCGTAACCTAACGTTACGTCTTTACATTCAAAAATCATTATCATTCTCCTAATGCTATTTTTAAGTTATTAACATTTTCCTTCATTAAATCAACATAAGTTACTCCGCTGTCAAACTGTTTCTGCGTAATATTATGACAGGAATTAAACTGAAGCGGTTTTGCTCCTGTGTCAGTTTCAATTGCGTCCGCCACAATATGACTGCTTAATTCCAAATAAAATACAGCCTTAATATTGTCTTCCTTAATCTTGTCCACAAGGAACGCAATAGTTTTGGCACTAGGCTCCATATCACTTCCACATCCCGGAAAAGCTGCATAATACTTTAAGCCATATTCCTTTGCAAAATACTGTAACGGAAACTTGTCCGCAAAAATAATTTCTTTAGTCTTAGCATTTTCGACAATAGTTCTAAATTCATTATCCAGCTCTTTTAACTGACTTATATAGTTTTCAGCATTCTTCTGAAAATTTTCTTTTTCTTCTGGCAAAGCCTTACTTAATGTTTCACAGATTTTCTCTGTCATAATTATTTCATTAACAGGTGATGTCCATATATGTTCATCTGTTTCTTCGTGTTCCTCTTCTGAATCTTCATTATGAAACTCCGAATCATTTGAACTATCTTCACTGTGATTATCTTCCTTATGATTTTCCTCGCTATGACTATCCTCTTTATGATTTTTCTTGTTATGGTTGTCTTCTTTATGACTGTGCTCATCATGGTCGTGTTCTTCGAATCTTGTATCCATTCCTTCCACAATCTCTTCATTAAGAACGTCAACATAATCCATCATTTTCATCTGAATCTGATTCTTATTATTTAAGGAATCAAGCAACGTATCAATCCATGTTTCAAGTGAACCACCATTATATATAAGCACATCCGCATTTTCCATCTGAATAACATCGCTAGGTGTTGGTTCAAAAGAATGACTGTCCTGTCCCGGTGTAACAATCATCTTTAAATCAATTCCCTTAACATCCCCTATAACCGCTCTTGCCATATCATAATATGGAAAAAGAGAAGTCACTATTTTCAATCTATAGTTATCCTCTTTTTCAGTAGTTTTGCCACAACCAGCCATTCCCAAAATCATAGATATGGTCACAATAAAAACTACTGATTTTCTTAAAAATTCTGTTTTCCTGCTAAATTTGTTTTCTCGAATAAATTCTTTTTTCAAAATTTTATTTTTCGAAAATACTTTTATAACTCTATTACTTTTCATAATTTAATAAACACTTTCATAAATCATTATTTTATTTATTTTTTTCTTCACACTTTCCGCATTTCTCGCATTTTCCATAGAATATAGTTTTCTTAGGATTAATACTAAAATGATGGTCTGCGTTCACGTGACTATATAACTCCGCCAAATGATGGCATTCCATCTTCGTCACTTCTCCGCACTCTTCACATTTAATATAGAAACAATCCTGATTCTCACCCTGTTCTATGTACTGAAAGCAAGCTCCCGGCTGGCCTTCCACGCTAAACTTCGTTACAATGCCATCCTTTTCCATCTTCTCCAAATGTCTGTAAATAGTAGTAAGCCCTACCTGGCAATCATTTTCTTTCAAATAATTTTCTATGTCCATAACAGTAACATAGCCATCTTTGTGCATTTCGAGACACTCCTTAATAGCTGACTGCTGTTTTGTTTTATACTTTCCTGCCACGGTAATTCCTCCTTTGACAATAACTTTCCAATTTGAAAATCCTTTTCATTTTATACTTATTGTTTCAAAAAGTCAACGAATTTGAAAGTCTTTTTCACTTTTTCTTTAGTGGAATTTTCAGGAAGTTCTCTTATGCCATAAAAAAACCGATTTCAAAAGCTAGATTAGCACTCTAACTTCTTGAAATCGGTATCTCAAACGCCTGCTTATACAAATTAATTTAAAGTAGTTTATGCAATATAAAAATATAAATAATGTCCATCATCTCTGGACCTTTTTACATATACCATATCCCCTTCTTTAATATTATTAAAATCCCTCTTATTATTTACTATAACATAATCATCGATTAATCCCTGATCAGTTTCACAAATAATAAACCACTTCTGCTGTCTTATAACTGTCAAATCATCAACATGAAGCTTAGTATTAACTTTTAATTTTAAAATAGGAGTTCTTTCACTATTATATTCAAGGCCTTGCTCTATTTTTAATGCTCCATATGATAAAAGATTAAAACCAACAAAAACTATAATTGCAACAATGTAAACTTTCATATAATATCCCGGATTAGAATGTATCCAGGGAGAAATCCTATGAGCAATTATTTGAAAAATAACTCCAATTACAACCAAAAAAATAGATGCAATAAAAAGTTTTATCCAAATTCTTCTATTTTTCAATTTATAATGCAAATCAATATCTGCTACTTCGTCCTTAGTTGCTATATGAAAATCCTGTTCTCTTATATATACTTTATCCATCTTTTCATACCCTCCTCCAAAGCATATAAAAATTTTAAATAATATAGCATATGATAATGTTTTTAACAACCTTTATTATAAAAAAACTGCCGCAAGTCTGCGACAGTTCATTAACACTTAAGTGTGCGTGACAGGATTCGAACCCACGACCTTCTGGTCCGTAGCCAGACGCTCTATCCAACTGAGCTACACGCACATAAGCACCTCTTTTGGAGATGCTTGCTTAATGCCGGCGACCGGAATCGAACCGGTACTGTGTTGCCACAACAGGATTTTAAGTCCTGCGCGTCTGCCAGTTCCGCCACGCCGGCATTGTACTGTTTAATTGTACAAGTGGGACCTACAGGGCTCGAACCTGTGACCCCCTGCTTGTAAGGCAGATGCTCTCCCAGCTGAGCTAAGATCCCATTCTTTCGGTTTGTTTTCTCCCGTCCTCACGGGCTGTGCTGGATTGTTTTCATCAGGATTTCTCACAACCTTGTTGGTTTCATCCTCCTGATGTCATTGCAATCATGAATAATCACAATAAGTGGACCTGCGGGGACTCGAACCCGGGACCGACCGGTTATGAGCCGGTTGCTCTAACCAACTGAGCTACAGGTCCTCACATGAAAGCCGATGAACGGACTCGAACCGTTAACCTGCTGATTACAAATCAGCTGCTCTGCCAATTGAGCCACATCGGCGTGTTAAATCTGATTGCGTGCCGCTCGAAAACCTTGTTTTCTCGCTCGCGATGCAATCGCCTATACGATGAAAACATCAATCTCACGTTAATGCAAGCATTCGTGCGTCTGATGTTTCCATCGTGCACGCAATCTTTATTTCGCGAAAATTGAGCCACATCGGCGCATGAATTTCTTAGTGACTCCAAGGGGATTTGAACCCCTGTTACCGCCGTGAAAGGGCGGTGTCTTAACCGCTTGACCATGGAGCCTTGTTTCTTATCTCTGTCCTTGTTCGTTTTTTTCCTGTTTTTTCTTTCCTCTTCCCCGTCTTTCGCACCTGTTTTTTAATGCAAAAAAGCTCCCCGAGTAGGGCTCGAACCTACAACCCCTCGGTTAACAGCCGAGTGCTCTACCATTGAGCTATCGAGGATTATTCCTTCAGCCTTCGCTGAAACTGTTATTCTTTTTGATTATACACTCAAAACCACACACTGAAATCCTTCATCCGGGGAGATAACTCCTCTTTCCTTCCTTCATGGATAAGCCCTCGACCTATTAGTATCAGTCAGCTCCATGTGTTACCACACTTCCACCTCTGACCTATCAACCTCGTCGTCTTCAAGGGGTCTTAATTCTTGCGAATGGGATATCTCATCTTGAGGGGGGCTTCACGCTTAGATGCCTTCAGCGTTTATCCCTTCCCGACTTGGCTACCCTGCCATGCACTTGGTAGTGCAACAGGTACACCAGAGGTCAGTCCATCCCGGTCCTCTCGTACTAAGGACAGCTCCTCTCAAATATCCTACGCCCACGCCGGATAGGGACCGAACTGTCTCACGACGTTCTGAACCCAGCTCGCGTACCGCTTTAATGGGCGAACAGCCCAAC
>ENA-UEPG01000027-UEPG01000027.1-human-gut-metagenome-genome-assembly--contig:-NODE-27-length-164038-cov-11.258830_pt1 | contig 164038 bp, 167 predicted proteins | sample MGYA00242893_ERZ507902 | MGnify/ENA primary metagenome ERZ507902 (study PRJEB26167, sample SAMN06115491) | human gut metagenome | host: Homo sapiens | place: China:Gansu | collected 2015-04-23...
TAGAGCAATTTCGGGGAATCGGTAAAGATGCACAAAGCAGGTGCGATCTATCGAACCGCCCTCTGTGTTTTGCTTCCAGTCTTCCTTAATGGTTCTGCAATAAACGTCGTATTCGCTGTTGTAGAAAGCGAGGTCGCAAAGTGCTTCACGGAACTTCGCAAATTTATCTTTCAGGCCTTTTTCTACGATAGGAACGCCGGCGACGAAGCTGACGTCGGTATTAAAAAGACTCTGGAGATTCATTATCGACGAGTAGCCGCGGTCGGTAACCAGAACTGTCTCGTCGAGGTCAAAGCCGTAACTTTTCATCTGGGCCAGAACGGACCTATAGACCGACTTATCGGTGATCGAACCTTCATCTTCTCGGGCATAGCAGACATCTCCGTTCAAGAAATCAACGGCTAGCGTAAGGTTTATTTGCTTGAGTTCGGGATTCTGTTTGGCGTGTCCGTAAGCCGCATCCTCGATTGTCATAGAGAAGGTGCTTATTGCCGTGGAGTCCAGCGCCATATACATTTTTTGCGCAGTGGCCGAGCCTTTTTTCTTGGCGTTCTGTGTTAGTTCCTCAAGCCATTTCTGATAATTTTCTTTGGATCGATCAAATCGTAAACGGAAATAATTAACCATATCCCCGTGGTCGACTTGAGCAAGCAATTCGCTGATGCGCTGAGAGCTCAGGGGAGCGCTCACAGGAAGCCAGTTGTCAGGAAGCCAGTCTTCATAGCCGTTCATCGCGCCCCCGTCTAAAAGCTGATAGATAGCTAAAGCCAGGAGGTTGGTTCCCAGTTGTTTTCCAAAGACCGCCTGTAAGTTTTGCAGAATTCGGTTCTTGGATGCGAACTGCCAAAGGGCCCAGGTGGCCGCATAAGAAAGATTGTTTGAAGCCCATGAAGTTTCGCGTTGCCCGACTTCTGCTGCAACCTCTTGCTCGGATCTTTCAACGAGGGTGCGATTTTCAAAATAAAGCGTCTTGCCTTCGTACTCAGGATGATTTGATAAGTATTTTTTGCCCAGCTTAACTCTTCCGGTAATTTCATTAAGCGTGCCGACATAAATTCTTTTGGCAATCCTTGACTGTTTCTTCTCCGGATCCCACTCATTTCTATAGCCGTAGACATAGGTGGAATCGCCTTTCCTGAAGGTTGAGAAACAGAAATGGTCGTCGGGTAGAGTTCTTGGTCGAGCCATAATAGTCCTTATATATAAGTATAGACTATAATAGCAGGAATTACCCTTAGAGTCAATTTCAACTATTTAAATTTACGAAAGATTTTTCTCAAAATGAAAAAATCCCGGAGCTATGTTCTGGGAGTTCGGGTTGGCTTGCCGTTTTGCTCGCGGATGATCGTCATCGCTGAAGCGACCATCGAGCCCATGTCGGCGAGGTTAGCCGGAAGAAGCAGCGTATTGCCTTCCTTAGCAATTTTTCCGAAAGCTTCCACATACTTTTCTGCGACCTGAAGGTTCACCGCCTGCATGCCCTGCGGTTCGCTGATAGCCTGAGCAACGGCACGAATGGCTTCTGCCTGTGCTTTGGCGACGGCTTCAATCGCGCGAGCTTCACCTTCGGCCTTGTTAATGGCAGCTTGCTTCTCGCCTTCGGACTGGGCGATCATAGCCGCTCTTTCGCCTTCTGCGATATTGATTTCTTTTTGCTTCTGGCCTTCCGAGGTGGCGATGACAGCGCGTTTTTCGCGTTCTGCCGTAATCTGCAGCTGCATCGCGCGCAGAATCTCTTTCGGCGGTGTCAAATCTTTAATTTCATAACGCAGGACTTTCACGCCCCAAGTCTGGGCGGCTTCGTCCACGGCCTGGACGACTCTGGCGTTAATCTCTTCACGTTCTTCAAATGTTTTATCGAGCGACATCGTACCGATAACGCTTCTGAGAGAAGTCTGCGCAAGCTGTGTAATGGCCATCACGAAGTCGGATGTCCCGTAGCTGGCAAGTTCCGGATTTGTGACCTGGAAGTAGAGGACACCGTCCACCTGCAGCTGAGTGTTGTCTTTGGTAATGCAGATTTGGCTCGATGTGTCCATCGGAATTTCTTTGAGCGTCTGGCGATAGGCAACGCGGTCGATAATCGGAATGATGAAATTCAGGCCTGGCTGAAGCACGGTGTGAAATTTTCCGAATCGTTCGACGACCCAGGCTTCCTGCTGAGGAACGACGCGAACCGATTTGGCAATGAAGATGACGGCAAAAACTGCCAGCACCATGATGAATACGGCGAACCCTCCGATTGCTTCCATATTATTTCTCCTGTTTGAGTTTGATAATTAAAGTATTTCCGCTCATCCCGACGATCTCCCAAAGGCCGGGAACCATCGGGGAACCTTTTTCCGGTTTTGCATCCCAGACGGTTCCGCGATAGAAAACTCGAGCTTTGCCGTTTTCTTTCCATTCCTTGACCTCTACGGAGTGTCCGTCGTTGATGTGCTGTAAATGGTCGGCATCCGTGCTTACGGAGTTTTTCCTTTTCCGATAGGACAGATAAACACAGCCGGCAATGGCAAAGACGGCAAACGCGAGCAGCTGAAACAGTATTCCTGCTCCGATCACGGCAAAGATAAAGGCGGCCAATGCGGCTGCAGCAATAATGAGCAGGTAGATCGTGCCGAGAAGAATGTCGGCGCCGGCTAATACGACGGCTCCGATCAGCCACAAATAAATCATAGAAAACACTTCATGCGCTCCTTTAGGCTTTGTCCAGAGGTGCAATAACACCGTCTAATCCGGCGAGTACGGACAGCATCAGAATGGACTTCTGTTCGCAGGCATAGACGCCTTTCGGGTTGAACCATTCTTTAAGCGTATGGGTTCCGTATTCTTCGCCGCCGCGTCCGAGTGTCACGGCAGGGATGCCGCGCTCAATGGACATGTTGGTATTGGTGCAGCCGCCGGGCAGGAATTTGTAATTTCTGCCGACCGCCTGAGTGGCCAGTTTGGCAAGCTGAATAATCGGCGCATCATCCGGCTGAGTTCCGGCCGGGACGTCCAGCGTCTTTTCGATCGAAAGACTGAGTTCTCCTTCGCTGCCTTCTTTCTTTTGTTCGATTTCAACGCCGCGGCGGATGGCTTGATAGATTTGTTCTTCTACTTCATTCAGTGCAGCCTGAGAGTTTGAACGGGCATTAATCTTGAAGACTGCCTTCTGAGCGATGGCGTGAATTGCCTGACCGCCTTCGATCAGACTGACGGTCAAGGTTGTCTTAGGATCTTTCGGCGGAACGATCTTGGCGATTTCCGCTATGGCCAAGCCTGCGGCATGAATGGCGCTGACGCGTTCGCACGCTGTCCACGCGTGACCGCCCGGGCCTTCAATCGTGACCTCAAGGTCGATCATGCCGGTGGCGTTGGCGTAAAAAATTTCTGCCGTCGCGCCGTCAATAGAAATTGTGGCCAGCAGTTTGGTTTTGTCTTTGAGCTGGTCAAGCGTCCAGGCCATGCCTTTCATGCCTCCGAGACCTTCTTCGCAGACCGTACCGCAGAAGTAGATATCGTGAACGGGTCGAAGATTTGCCGCTTTAAAAGCTCTCAGAACAGCGAGGTTGGCGGCGATGGCGCGCGTATCGTCGCAAATGCCAGGGCAGTGGATACGTCCTTCGGCATCCGTCTCGATGCCTTTAACGTCTCCGAAAGAAAACACGGTGTCTAAATGGCCTTCGAGTAAAACACTGCAGCCGGTGTTGCCGGTCCCATGTAGTTTGCCGATGACGTTAAAGTGTTCGTCCATGTAGATGTCATCTAACCCGGCTTCGCGGAGCATGGTGAGGTAGCGTTCGGCCTTGACTTTTTCGTGACCGGTCGGAGCTTCGATCAGTACGAGTTCTTTCTGATCACGAATCGTTTCTTCGAGATGGTCTTTCACATAGTCGAAAGTACGTTGTACGGAAGGGCTGGTTTTGACTGTTTCTACAGCTTTGACAATCTTGGGAGAGAAGTGTTCCATTTTCGGACCTTTTTGTAGTAATTGAAGATTTGGAATAGGTATCCTTGCAACATTCATATTAAGAAAATCGCATAAGGAGCGAAAGTGCTAATTTCATTTTTGACGCTGATTCTGTCGTTTTGCATCGGAATTCTGTCCGGTCTCTTTTTCCGGAAGAGGGTCCCTAATTTTCTCGGGGTGGTGTTGGCCTGTGTTATAGGAGCCTTCATCGGGATTTTGGCGACCTATCTCATCCTTAAAGGTCTTCTTTGGATCGAAGTTATTGGCTCAGTGAATACCGACTGGTTTATTCGCCAATGCATTTGGCTTGCGGTTCTTGTGATTTTCGGCGTCATCCTGAGCGGGAAAGCGTTTAAGAATAAACCCGAGAAATAAGTTCAAACGCCAATGAACAGAAGGCTGATAAGCTGAAAAAGTAAGGCGGGACTAAGCATTAGGCTCCGGTTAGACGGTAAAATCTATCTTTTACGTTCGGCCGGGCCTTTTTGCGTCCGCGCTCGAACCAATCGAATAATTTGAAGAATTTTTGGAGAAAGATTAATGATCGAAGTAACTCTGCCCGACGGCTCCAAACGTGAATTCAATTCACCGGTTACCGTAGGTGACGTTGCAGCCTCTATCGGCGCCGGCCTTGCTCGCGCTGCTTTGGCAGGTAAAGTTAACGGCAAACTCGTGGACCTGTCTCACCCGATTACCGAAAACAGTACGGTTTCGATTGTGACTGACAAAGACCCTGAGGGCCTTGAGATCATTCGTCATTCGACCTCTCACTTGATGGCTCAGGCAGTCAAGGAACTGTACCCGCAGGCCCAGATCACCATCGGACCGGTGATTGAAAACGGTTTCTACTATGACTTCTCTCTGCCGAAACATCTGACCAACGAAGATCTGCCGCTCATCGAAAAGAAGATGGACGAGATCGTTAAACGCGATCTTCCGATTGTTCGTGAAGAGATGGACCGCGACGAGGCCGCTAAATATTTCAACTCCATCGGCGAACACTACAAGGCCGAAATCATCGGCTCTATCCCTGCCGGTGAAACCATTTCTCTGTACCGTCAGGGTGACTATGTCGACCTTTGCCGCGGACCTCACGTCCCTAGCACCGGTCGCCTGAAAGTTCACAAGCTGATGAAACTTGCCGGCGCTTACTGGAGAGGTGACAGCAAGAACGAAATGCTGCAGCGAATCTACGGTACCGCCTGGGCTAAGAAGGACGATATGGCTGCTTACCTCCACATGCTGGAAGAAGCAGAAAAACGCGACCATCGTCGCCTCGGCAAAGAACTCGATCTCTTCCATTTCCAGGAAGAAGCTCCCGGCCTGATTTTCTGGCATGCACGCGGCTGGGCACTCTGGCAGCAGGTCGAACAATACATGCGCCGTGTTTACCAGGATAACGGTTACCAGGAGGTTAAGGCACCTCAGCTGTTAGACCGTTCTCTGTGGGAAAAATCCGGGCACTGGTCTAAGTACAAAGAGAATATGTTCACGACAGAGTCGGAAAACCGCTACTACGCTCTGAAACCGATGAACTGCCCGGGCCACATTCAGATCTTCAACAGCGCCGTTCGTTCTTACCGCGATCTGCCGATCCGCTACGGTGAGTTCGGCGCTTGCCACAGAAATGAACCGTCCGGCTCTCTGCACGGTTTGATGCGCGTCCGCGGCTTCACTCAGGACGACGGACATATCTTCTGTACCGAAGATCAGATTCTTTCCGAATGCACCGCTTACACCAAGCTCGTTCAGAAGGTCTATGCCGACTACGGCTTTACGGATATCTCTTACAAGATTGCAACACGTCCTGAAAAACGTATCGGCGATGATGCAACTTGGGACAAAGCAGAAAAAGCTCTGATGGATGCTTTGGATGCTTCCGGCATCAAATATGACATCCTTCCGGGTGAAGGCGCATTCTACGGTCCGAAGATCGAATACCATCTGCGTGACTCCTTAGGCCGCGGCTGGCAATGCGGTACGATCCAGGTTGACTTCCAGATGCCGTCTCGTCTCGGTGCCGAATATGTGACCGAAAGCAACGGTAGAGCCACTCCTGTCATGCTTCACCGCGCGATTGTCGGCAGCTTGGAACGCTTCATCGGCATGCTGCTCGAACACTATGCCGGTCAGCTTCCTCCGTGGCTCGCTCCGGTACAGGTCGCCGTTGCCAACATTACCGACGATCAGGCCGATTACGCTCAGGAAGTTGTTTCTATGCTCAAAAAGGCGGGTCTTCGCGCCGAAGCAGATTTGCGAAACGGCAAAATTACATATAAGATTCGCGAACTTAGCCTGCAGAAGCTTCCTTACATCCTCGTTGTCGGAGCTAAGGAAAAGGCAGAAGGTAAAGTCGCGGTTCGAGTTCGCGGCGGCAAGGATCTTGGCGCCATGAGCGTGGAAGACTTTATTAAGCTCGTTCAGGAAGATGTGGCCACACGCCGCAACGTGAACGAAATTGAATAACTAATTGGAGACGAAAATAGCTCAAGAACGTACACACCGGATCAATGGCGAGATCCGCGTCCCTGAAGTTCGCTTGACAGGTCTTGACGGCGAGATGATCGGTATCGTCAGGACCTCTCAGGCTTTAGCCATGGCCGAAGAGGCAGATGTTGACTTAGTGGAGGTCGCGCCGAACGCTCGTCCTCCGGTCTGCCGTCTGATGGATTACGGTAAATTCCGCTATCAGGAGCAGAAGAAGGCACAGGAACAGAAGGCCAAGCAGAAGGTCATCCAGGTCAAGGAAGTGAAGTTCCGTCCGCAGACGGATAAGAACGACTACGACACGAAACTTCGTGCTTTGACTCGTTTCTTAGCCGACGGCAATAAAGCAAAGGTCACACTGCGCTACAGAGGCCGTGAAATGGCTCACCAGGAATTTGGTACAGATCTCCTGAATAAAGTGAAGGAAGATTTGGCTGATATCGCTCAGGTCGAATCCTTTCCTAAACTTGAAGGCCGCCAGATGATTATGGTTCTGGCTCCTAAGAAAAAGAAATAATATTCTTACAAATTAATGATTTGTTTTGGAGTATTATTACGACCCTGCTTTCGGGCAGAAAATAAGTGAAACCAGGCTGAACAAGATCCTCAGTGTCTGAGGGCGCCTGCAATCATCTAATAAAAGGAACTTAGGCAAAATGCCCAAGATGAAAACTAAAAAAGCTGCGAGCAAGCGTTTTAAAGTTCGCTCCGGCGGCTCCATCAAGCGTGCACACGCTACCAAGCGTCATATTCTCACCAAGCGCACGACGAAGAACAAACGTCACCTGCGCGGCATGTTAACCATCAGCGAGTCGGATAAAAAAGAAATCCGCGCGATGATGCCTTACGCTTAATTTAGAGGAGAGAATAAGATGCCCCGAGTAAAACGTGGTGTAACGGCTCGTGCCCGTCATAAGAAAGTATTTGCGCTGTCCAAGGGCTTTACCCTTCGCCGCAATAATGTTTATCGTGTCGCTAAGCAGGCAGTTATGCGTGCCGGTCAGTACGCATACCGCGATCGCCGCAACAAGAAACGTGTATTCCGCCGTCTGTGGATTGCTCGTATCAATGCCGGTGCTCGTGCCAACGGCATGAACTACAGCCAGTTCATGAACGGCCTCAAGAAAGCCGGTATTGAACTCGACCGTAAAGTTCTGTCCAACATGGCCATCTTCGATAAAGAAGGTTTCGCCGCTGTTGTTGCCAAAGCTAAAGCTAGCCTTGCTTAATTAGCTTCAGACACGCAGGTTTCAAGCCGATTTCAGTGCTTTGAAACTGCTAAAATACCTACAAAAGCCTGGTTTGATATGCCAGGCTTTTGTTTTTTCAGGTTACTAAAAATCCAACTGACCCAATATGGAAGATCTCAGTCTAATCATTCAATCTGCCAAAGAGGCTTTTGATCAGGCCGCAACGCCGGCAGCCCTGGAAGACGCGAAAGCTGTCTATCTCGGCAAAAACGGTTCTTTGACAGCATTGCTGAAGGGGATGGCAAAACTGTCCATCGAAGAAAAACGCGCTCGCGGAGCCGAAATCAATAAAGCCAAACGTGAAGTCGAAACGCTGCTCAATAATCGACGCGAAGCTTTGGCCCGCGAAGAACTTAACCGTAAATTGACCTCTGAATCGGTCGATATCACATTGCCGGGCCGCACATTCGGCAACGGCGGTATTCATCCGGTTATGAGAACCTGGATGCGCGTTGAAGAAATCTTTAAAACCATCGGCTTTGATGTTGCCGACGGCCCTGAAGTTGAAAACGACTGGTACACCTTTACAGCCCTGAATAATCCGCCTAATCATCCGGCCCGCAGTATGCAGGATACGTTCTACGTTGACATGAAGGATGAAACCGGCAAGCAGCTTCCGTTGAGACCGCATACCTCTCCGATGCAGGTTCGCTATGCCCGTCAGCATAAGCCGCCTATTAAAGTTATCGCTCCCGGAAGAACCTATCGTGTGGACTCTGACGCAACGCACTCTCCGATGTTCCATCAGGTCGAAGGTCTTTGGATCGACGAAAACATCAGTTTTGCCGACTTGAAGGGCGTATACGTTGACTTCCTGAAGCATTTCTTTGAAACGGACGACTTAATCGTTCGTTTCCGTCCGAGCTACTTCCCGTTCACTGAACCGAGCGCTGAAGTGGACATGATGTTCACCAGCGGCCCGAGAAAGGGCAAATGGCTGGAAATCAGCGGCTCCGGTGAAGTCCATCCGAATGTGGTCAGAAACTTCGGATTAGACCCGGAACGCTACATCGGTTTTGCTTTCGGTTCCGGCCTCGAAAGACTGACCATGCTCCGCTACGGAATCGACGACCTTCGTCTTTTCTTCGAAGGCGATCTCCGCTTCCTCAAACAGTTCAACTAATCGGCGAAAGGATAAAAATGTTATTTTCAGAAGAGTGGCTGCGCCATTACATCAATCCTGCCCTCAGCAGCGATGAGCTGTGCGAAACCCTGACGATGGGCGGCCTGGAAATCGAAGGCGCAGAACCGATTGCGCCGGCCTTCACCGGAGTGGTCGTTGCTCAGGTATTGACCTGCGAACAGCATCCGAATGCAGACAAACTGCATGTCTGCACGGTGGATATCGGTAAAGAGGAACCTGTGCAAATCGTCTGCGGTGCTCCGAACGTTAAAGCCGGAGTCAAGGTTCCGTGCGCTACCATCGGCGCTGTGCTTCCGGGCGACTTTAAGATTAAAAAAGCCAAACTCCGCGGTGTCGAGAGCAACGGTATGCTTTGCTCCAGCAGGGAATTAGGCATCAGCGAAGATCATTCCGGTCTGTGGATTCTTCCGGAAGACGCTCCTGTCGGTGAAGACATTCGCGTCTACGAACGTTTCGATGACAAGAAGATTGAAGTCAAAGCAACTCCGAACCGCGGTGACGCTTTAAGCGTGATCGGTGTCGGCCGTGATTTGAGAGCGCTGACCGGTGCCGAGCTTTCCCTCCCGGATTTCTCTCCGGTTCCGGCTACCTGCGACTGCGTTCACGAAGTGCGCAATGAAGCTCCGGATCTTTGCGGACGCTTTGCCGGCCGCGTGATCTGCGGCGTCAATGCCAAAGCCCTGACTCCGCAGTGGATGAAGGACCGTCTGGAGCGTTCCGGACAGCGTTCGATTTCTGCGCTGGTGGACATCTCCAATTACGTGATGCTGGAACTCGGTCGTCCGACTCATATTTTTGACCTCGATAAGCTTGACGGGCCGCTGACCGTTCGCTGGGGTAAAGGAGGCGAGAAGGCCGAATTGCTGAACGGTCAGACCGTCGATATCGATCCGTATTTCGGCGTGATCAGTGACAACAACCGTATTGAAGCGATTGCTGGCATCATGGGTGGCGATCATGCTGCTGTTTCGCTGGACACGAAGAATGTATTCATTGAAGCGGCTTTCTGGTGGCCAAAAGCTATTCAGGGCCGCTGCAGAAAATTAAATTTCTCGACGGACGCTGCATACAGATTTGAACGCGGTGTGGATTTCCAGTCCAATGTGGACCACATCGAATACATCACTCGTCTGATTCTTGAGATTTGTGGTACCGCAGAAACCAAGGTCGGCCCGGTTGTCGACGAAATCGAAGAGCTGCCGGTTCGCGAACCCGTCCGCATGAGGGCAGACCGCTGCAGAAAAGTTATCGGTGCCGATATCTCTGACGACAAAATGGCCGAGTGCTTTACTCGTTTAGGCTTCTCTTTCAAGAAGGAAGGCCGCACTTTCGTAGTAGACGCTCCGAGCTATCGTTTTGACATCGAGATTGAAGAAGATTTGATTGAAGAAGTCGCTCGTCTCTACGGTTATCAGAACCTGACGGAAATTCCTCCGCTGGCTCGCGTAGCCATGCTCGAACGTCCGGAAGCGAAACTCGATCGTCACGAACTTCGCAAGAAGATGGCCGGTTTAGGGTTCCAGGAACTGATTAACTATTCCTTCATCAGTGAGGAAGCCGAAGCGGACTTTGCCGAAGTTAAGGATCCGATTAAAGTTTTGAATCCGATCGCTTCCCAGATGGCTGTCATGAGAACACAGCTGATCTCCGGCTTGGTGGATCGTCTTAAGTACAACCTCAATCGTAAAGCCGACAGAGCAGCCTTGTTTGAATTAGGCCGTATCTTCAGACGTGATCCCTCCGTTAAGGGCTCCGACGCTGCCGTTGAAGGCGTGTATCAGCCGCTGCATCTTGCCGCTCTGGTATACGGCTCAGCTCGCCCAGCTCAGTGGGGAGAGAAGGCTAGAAACTTTGACTTCTTCGACTTGAAGGGTGCGGTTGAGATGCTGCTTCCGGGCCGCAACCTCCGCTTTGAAAAATCTAATCATCCGGCACTCCATCCGGGACGCGCTGCCACCGTTTATCTCGACGGTGAAGAGATTGGATTTATCGGCGAACTGCATCCTAAGCTTGCTCATAAGTACGAGCTGCCGCATTCTCCGATTGCCTTCGAACTCAAGGAAGAAGCCCTTTTGGATGTCGGGGTTCCGGTTAACCGCAGCTTGTCTAAGTTCCAGCCGATGTCTCGCGATATCGCTGTCTTCATTGACGATGCCGTGCCGGTTCAGAAACTGATGGACGCCGTGCGAAAGGCCGCAAAGAAAGATCCGCGCCTGCTGAGTTTGTCATCTTTTAAACTCTTTGATCTTTACAAACCTCAGGATGGTGCTAATGTAGGGAAGAAGAGCCTTGCGTTTAATATGTTGCTTCAGCGCCCGGACGCACAGCTTTCTGAAGAGGAGGCTGACGAGGCCGTGGCGGCTGTGGTAGAAGCCCTCGGTAAAGAGGGTGCAGTCTTGAGAGATTAAGGGGAAGTCATGGCAAACATTGGTCCTGACAATTTTGAACTCGTCAAAGAGTTGCTTGGGGATAAAAACACAATGAACCGCAGCACGCTCGAAGAAGTTCTCTTCGAGGAGCTCGGGTTCAGCCGCGAGATGTCTCGAGTTTTTGTGACTCAGTTTTTCCAGACCATTTCGGACGTTTTGGCAACCGGAGAAGAGGTGAAACTGACGACCCTCGGCAGGTTTGAAATCTGCGGCAGAGCATACAAAATGTTCTTTGACCCGGAGGCCAAGGAGTGGTTTGATGCGCCGACCCGTTTGGATGTCTACTTCCATCCTTCCAAGAAATTGACGGACTTTATCGATTACAACTTACGTCCGAAGGCTTGATAGCGGATGCCCAAAAAGAAAAAGCTTCCTGAATTGCCGCCGATACCTTCGAAAAGGTATTTCCCGATTCGGGAAGCGAGCTCACTTTGCGGTGTAAAAGATTATGTCCTGAGGTTTTGGGAAAAAGAATTTTCTCAGCTCAGACCGATGAAGCGCGGGAGCCAGCGTGCTTACCGCGCAAAAGATATTTTGATTGCCCGCAGAATACGGGAGCTTCTTTATGGGGACGGCTATCGTATTGATGCGGCAAGAGAAATTTTGAATAAAGAAGACAGAAAAGCAAAAGCCAGTGCTTCTGCGCCGCAGCTTTCGGAGACCTCTTTTTCCGGTTTTGAAGGAGTCGGAACCTTTTCTCAGCCGGAAATCGATTGGGAAGAATTTGATTCTGTCGTCTATAACTTGGAAAAAATCGAAGAGTTTTTGCACAATTAAAAAAAATCGTGTAATATCACGGTTCTTGAGTCGGGGCGTAGCGCAGCCTGGTAGCGCACTTGCATGGGGTGCAAGGGGTCGCGAGTTCGAATCCCGCCGCCCCGACCAGTAATTCCTAAAAGGTCGTCTATAGACGGCCTTTTTTATTTGTCTTTGTCTAAGCAATCCTAATAACGGCGGGCCTTCCGCTCATTATGTCGTCCGTAATAGTCCGTCTTCGTCCATATTTATTTGTGTACAGCTAGGAGTTCTAATGTACTATCTAATGTACCAACGGAGCTCAACGGGCTAAAAATAGCGAAATTTTTTCGGAACTGTTGGTACATTTGAATTTCGAAACGCCCGCCGATATTGAGCTCAGACGGTTTTGGAGGGTTTTATGCGTTTGGCTGATCGAATGACGGAAAAGGCATTGAAGGCCGCGGTAAAGACTACCGCCTGCGGAGGTGTTCCAGGACTTGTTCTTAAAGTCACGAAACTCAAGGACGGGACACTCGCCAAATACTTCATTCTGAGAGAAACATCGCTCGGCAGGGTGTTCACACTCGGACGATACCCTCAGCTATCACTCGCTGAAGCCTTCAAAAAAGCCGCTGACTGGAAGGCAAAGATTCAACAGGGCACTGACCCATCCGAAGAAGAAAAGGCGCTCAAATCCTCATTACGGAGGAAATCCGCTCCCTCCGATGATCGTCTGACCTTTGAGCAGTTGATTTTTAAATGGATTGAATTTAACGAGGCTCGCGGCCGCTGGAATAATCCGAGCAAACCGAAGAAAGAAGTTTGGAAGGGTTTCTTTAGGAATCACATTCCTGATTCCATCCGGATGTGTCCGGTCGAGGATTTGAAGCCGGAAATGTTTGCGGCTGCTTTGGGTGAGAAGTGGCGGACGATGATCGATACTCCGGAAAGAATTTTGTCCGACGCTCGCCAGGCGATTGACTGGGCAATTCGCTCGGAGTTTGTTCCTCCTATGCTGAATCCCGCACAGGTAAAAGATGGGAAGTTGGGAGACTTGCTGCCGCTGGTGAGAGCTGAGGGTGGCCATGAACCGGCGCTCCCTCCGAAAAGAATGCCGCTTTTCTTTGCTGAGCTTATGAAGCTTGTTCCGGTTAGCCAGACGGCTCGATGCCTGGCATTTGCGATTCTTACTGCCGCCCGAAACTCCACAGCTCGGGAGGCGACCTGGGGCGAGATCAAAGAGACAGAAGGACAATGGTTTCATGTCATCCCGAGAGAGAGAATGAAGGTCAAAGGCGAGAAAATTCCTTTTGACAGAAAGACACCGCTCAGTCCTCAGGCACTTGAGTTATTAAAAACAGCACCTCGTATTGGAATGAGCGACGAGGCTTTTATTTTCCCAAATATCAACAAGGGAAAGAATTCTCCGTTCACAAGAGATTCTGTCAGCGCCCTGATTAAGCGCATGCACGATAAACAGAAAAAAATAGATGGGATTGGATGGATTGATCCGGATCAAATGCATTTGAAAACCGGTAAACCGAGGATTGTCACTCTGCACGGCTGCGCCCGGGCAACTTTTAATACCTGGGCTAAAGATGCGTCCGGATATGGCCATCCGGCATTTGCAAAGGACTTGAGAGAAAGCTGTCTCGACCATCGCAATGAATCGTATCAATGCGCCTATGACCGAGAGCAGGCTTTAGGGGATATGAGAGAAGTTTTTGATGCCTGGGGAGCGTTCTGCTTCAGCCAGATCAAATAAAAAATAATGGGGCGGAATTCCGCCCCGAGTGGTTTCATTTATACCGTCGCCTCCTTTTCGCTTCCTAGCGTTTTCGACCAAGCGACAACGTCCACACGCCGCCACCTAGAGCATCTTGTAGTGAGCCTAATTGGTTCCGGGAACCGTCCGACTTTCACCAGCGCCCACACTGTAGAGACGCCGATATTCAATAATTCCGCGACCTGTTTCACGTCCAGGAGGAGCACGCCGAGATCGCTGCTGTCTGATTTACGTTTTCTCATTTTTTTATTCCTCCTTCAATTCTTCCAATTTCTCGATGCAGTTTGTCCATACAAATCTTGTCGAACTCAGCTTTATCCTCAGGAGTGATCAACATCTGGAACTGTTCGAGCATGATGTGGACATCGGCGGCTTCCTCAACGACGTGGTGCCAGTGTTCCGGAGACGGTTTATCTAAGTAGGCGTCAAACGCTTCCTGCAATTCATCGACTTCTTCCGGCAATTTTTCGTACACCTGATGGTCATAGCCGTAGTGGTCCATGATTGCAATCAGGCACGAGTAAAACTCGACTGCGTTACTCAGATTCATTCTCAGCCTCCTCGGTATCCAGCTTCATGAACTGGTTGAAAATGTTTTGTTTCAGAGCCTTTGCCGGAGCAACGTCCGAGTTGTCACGCACGTTCAGCGCTTGAGCCTTGCCCAAAAATAAATTGAGGGGGCGCATAACAAGCATGGCCTCCTCGCGGGTGAGTTCGATTTTGTCCATGTTTATTCATCCATTAAAAAAGCCCCTCGCACTGGAGGGGCTGGGGTTGATTAAGAGTTACGTGAAATTAGTCAGAGATACGCTCAGGGCAAAAAGAAAGCCACCGTGCGGGTGGCAGACGGATGATGTTACGAAAGCTTTTTAACTTCATCGACAAACTTTTTGAAATCGGTCCCAAGTTTTTGTTTTTTGTTGAAGGCTTCGTACTCTTCGTAAGCTTTCCGAAGAGCTGTTTTGTTCGAAACATGGCCTTTCCCATCTAAAATTTGGTAGTCGTTGAAGGTTAGAAATTTAATGACCAATTCCGACATGCTTGCCATGGTCATTGTCTTGCGTAATTCGATTTGCCGTTCAATATAGTCAAAGAATCCGTTTACTGCTCTCTCGAGGTTTTTGATTTGCGGTTCGGACAAGTAGTTTTTTGCCACACGCACATCTGATTTGTAGATGCGACCTTCCGGCGCATCTCGCCATGTCGTTAAGCCCATGTTGGGTTTATTTCGATCTGCATGAGTGTTAATAATTTCTGCTGCAGTTTGTCCAGAAATCGCGTAGTGAAACAGATTCTGTACGCTAGCAAAAAAGTTCCGTGCCTCTTGGGAGTTCTTGTTGTAATCGATGCTGCATTCGGAAAAAATTTCGGTGACCTGTAACCATATGCGTTGCTCGCTTGCCCGGATTGATCTAACTCGTTCAAGCAGTTCTCTGAAGTAATCTTTGCCAGTCAAGGTTTTTGCCATCTTAAGACGCTCGTCGTCTAAGGCGAATCCTTTGATCATGTACTCCTTAAGAACCTTTGTAGCCCAGATGCGAAAGGCAGTAGCTTGTTTGCTGTTTACTCGGTAGCCAACAGCGATAATTGCATCGATTGAGTAGATTTTTGAGACGTACTCTCTTCCGTCAGAGGCCATATGTGCAAAATTTGCACATACCACATCTTGTATGAGCTCTCCTGAACTGAAGATGACTTTGAGGTGCTTACTAATTACAGTGCGGTCAACACCAAAAAGCTCAGACATCTGCTTTTGTGTCATCCACATTGTGTCGTCCTGCATAAGCACTTGGACTTTTGGACCGCTTCCTTCGCTACCATAAAGGAGCATCAATCTTTGCTTTGCTTCACTCATTTATGTCTCCATTTCTTCAGTCGTTTTTGAAAACCCCGTCCGTGTAGGATACTTGCGGGGTGGAAACCGCTAACTGGAGACGGCTACCCGAAGGTGCCCGCAACTGGGTGCACCCGCAGTGTAGCGCATCCGTGCAGATAGTTCCTCGCGCTGACTTGGCAAAAAGGACAAAAATAAAGCCCGCTTGTGCAGGCTTGGAGGGAATTTGGCTCGGTTGATCTGGCTCAACCGAGAAAGCCTTTTCCTGTTGCACCGTACTGTAGTGCCCGATGCGAATATTACACAAAACTAGTTTTTTATCGGTAGAAACCCTGCCTATTTTGCGTAGTCTGTAACCTAACAGGTTATGCGCAGTGTTGCAAAGGTAGTTTCAAAGGGTTTGCTCATTTATTTGCTCCAATAAAAAAAGCCCTCCGAAGAGGGCGCTTTGTTAATATTCTTGCTCCTTTATATGCATGCCTTTATTGCTGCGTATGTTTCTGTTGTCCTAACTGACTTTGGCATGACACATGCAATAACCCGTTCACCGGACCCTGCATAAAAAGTTGCCTTTAATGGTTTGCCTATTTCATTTGGTCTATGGAAAAGCGGGCTGACCTCAAACGCCGCTTCTAATTCTTCAATAACTTTTATGTATTTCGATTGATAGAACCCGAACTGTCCCGGTTTTTTAAGATCTTCATTCGGTGGAATTACTTTTGAGTAGTCCGGATAGGTTCCTTGCTGGGGTGTAAAAGGGAATGAAAAATCATCCACAGATATTTCTGTGTTGGAGAATATTATTGTGCTTCTAGTCTTAGTTTTTGCGACTTGTTCAACGACATTGCGAGGAATTAACACACTTCCTGTGCCATTCAAACCATGTGCACATTTAACGGCTATGATCATAAAACCATTGCAAGCAACTACCTCACTTTTATCAAAATCAACGAAAAGGCAGTTGAGTTTGTAAGGAATATCGTTTTTGGGCATTGCTGAGAGAAGAACTTTCAGTTGTCGTTTATTCATTGAATAACCTTTTATTTAAAAATTACGCGGGTTGCTTTAATGGCTCCACGAGTTTTCTTTTTGCATGGGTAATACAGACCTGGATATCCTTCTGGGTTGTTCCGACATGGGACAAATTTCCAATACTCATGCTGAATATCTTTAATGTCAGATGGCTCTATAGGTTCATAGAAAAAATCAGAGAGAGATTTAATCACCTCTTCAATGTCGAGCCATCCGTACAGGAGAGTTTCTCCATCATCGCTGAAAACAACCTCTCCATAGGGGTAATCTTTTGGCATACCGCCTCCATGAAAAACGCCCCATTTTTAGGGGCGTCTGAAATGTCTTTGTTCATTCACTTGCCGTAATGAAACGCAGACAATAATGAGGACGAGGAAGAAGGTATAAATAAACAACTCGATCATTCTTTCTCCTCCGTAAACCCTAACATCTCTCGAAATTTCTTCCATTCGCTTTCAGGGAAGTCTTTGAACTCCATGTACTTACCGGAACTCAATGAAACCGTTAAAACGTTTTCGTCACGGGTCCATGCGATGAGAGCGATCTGATCTGTGTTAAAAATGCAGTCTCGGATTAAGAGTCGGTTCATTAGTCTTCGTCCTTTGACTTTTGAATTAAGTAGGCCAAGCGATCAATCATCGGAGTTGGGTCGATCAGTTTTACCTTGGATAATTTCTCTGCGGTGTCTGGCCTGACACTCCACAGCATTTGAATTAGGAGTATTAGTTTGTTGAGGCGCCTCATTGCATCCAAGAGCAATTCGGCTTCTTCGATTGTGAGTTGGATCTTCCACATCGTTTTTCTCCTACACACAGCCGCCACAGCAGCCGTGAGGCACATTCTCGTTAATCATTTTGAGAATCTCTGCCTTGTGCTCTTTAAGCTCTGGGTAGGTCTCAAATAAATAGAAGTCGCAGATGTCGAGCCAGGGACCTTCCTCAACGTGCTCACACCAGTGAGAATCAAACCAGACGCTTCCGCCAGAGATAAGCGAGACAACCTCTTCATAGATCTTCCCGTCTGCCTTGAATTTCAGACGGCCAAAGCAGAGGTTTGGAAAGCAGCCGCTGTAATCAATGAATTCAAACTTCATCATGTTTCTCCAAAAGAGAAGGCCCCGAAGGGCCTGGCGTTTTATCTGATATAAGCCATCAACAAACTTTTGATTTCCTTTTTGGCCGCGGCCAGTTTCTCCCAGGAGGACGAAAGGTTATCGGTAAGGAGAAACTCAAGCTCAGCATCATCCAGGTAGGCGACCCGCATCTCCCATTCCTTGTCACTTTTGTAGAGAAGACCGACGGATTCACCATTGAATCTGATGTCGTACAGCTCATGGTCTTTCCAGATGAACTCAACCTTATTTGATGTTGACATTCTGGCGCTCCTCCAGGTGAGCCCCAGGAACCACTTCACCAGCTTTCAACTTCTTGCCAATGGCCACGAGATCAGGGCTTGTCTCAACTTTCACGCGGAGCAGGTCTTTCGGCAGGACGTCCATCTCGTCCACAATGGTGGCCGTGCTCTTGCGCAGGTAAACAGTGACGAGCGGATCAGAAACTTTCTTGAGACCGGTCGAAGTCATGGCATCAAGCATCAGATTTTTGAGAGTTTCAGCGCGCCGCTTCATGCTGTCCTTACGAGCCTTGAGGCGTTTGATCTGGGCGTCGATCTGCTGCGCTTCGCTGTCGAGCTCAAACAGATACAGCCCCGTGTTTTTGATTGTCTCGTTCAAGTCTCCAGCGAACTCGACAAGGGCATCAGTACCTAAAATCTCACCTGTTTCCTCGTCCACCTGGACGCCTTCCAAAACCTTGCGGTATTCTTCAGGAATTTCATAAAGTTTCATATCAAAGAAAAAGGCGCAGTTTTTAGCCGCGCCTTCTAACGTAAAAGAATTGTTTAGAACGGAATTTCTTCAGGGGTGCCCGTGTAAGGCTCCTCGGTTGGGGCGGCCTGTTTGGTTTGGCCAGCCTGGCCAGGCCTATCGGACTTCTTGTCGAGGAGCTGAAGGTTATCGGCCACAATCTCAGTGCTGTACTGAGTTTTGCCTTCCTTGTTTTCCCACTTGCGTGTACGCAGGTGACCTTCAATGAACACTTTGGAACCCTTGCTCAGGTAGGTTTGAGCAACCTCAGCAGTGCGACCAATGCAGGTAATACGGTGCCACTCTGTTTCTTCTTTGCGCTCACCGTCCTCTCCCTTACGGAAGGTGGAGGTGGCAACAGAGAACGAAGTGATCTGAAGGTTAGTGTTGGTAAAGCGGGTTTCTGGATCACGTCCGAGCGCACCCAGAATGAAGACTTTATTTACTGACGGCATGTTTATTCACCTTGTTGAGTTGTGTTGAGATCGGCCTTCCGCGCGATTGCATAGAGGCGACGTTTTTCAGAATCAGAGAAGAGGGCGTGTTGCTCAGGATTCTTTTCCTTCAGCGAGGCCATGAAGTTTTTGATTGATTCAACGCCCAGGGCCGCGGCCTTTCCTGCCTCAGCCTGAATCTCTGGAGAGATCGTGGCTGCACCGCTAAGCCAGCTCAGGAGCTTTTTCCCTGTTTCCTCAGTGATGACTTCAGGATCTTTAAACAATCCTGTACGGTCTTTACTGGCGACCGCGTTATGACTATCTCGGTCAATGGAGAGCAGCACCGTGAACTCAAACTCAATACCGTCTCTTTGCTCGGTTTTGTCCTGAACCTTTTTTACCTTGCCATCAACCAGGGCCACGCCCGCTTTACTTCTCATTGTTGCGATAACGTGAGCGCGGCTATTCAGAATCGTGTCCAAGAACTTGCGGTGCATAGGCGTGACCTTTTTCCAGCCCGCCATGGAGTTGCCATTTGAGAGCAGGTCAACGAGCTCTAGGCAACCGTTTTTGCCCGTCCATTCTGGCGTGATGGAATCCAGGATGATGACGTTATAGCCAGCTTCTTCTGCCGCGTGAATCGCTTCGCAGTACACATCAGGGCTGAAACTGTCAGTTAATTCAAGAACATCAAACTCAGGAATGCCAGGCAATCCAGAGTAGAGAGAGGCGCTGCCGCGTTCGGTATCGACAACAGCGATTTTCCCGCCGAGGCCCTTAGCTAGGCGCAGAGCGGAATAAGTTTTGCCAGAGCCGCTAATTCCTTCAAGGGCCAGGCGCAATTTAGATTCAGATCGAACCGCTTTTTTAAATGTGAATGTCATTGTGCTATCCTTTTAAAGAGGGTTGTGGCCGCAACCCTCAGTAAATAAATTTTGGATTTCCAAAAGGACCTCAGAAAGGAACTTCATCCAGCTCAAATGGAATGAAGTTCTTTTTTTGTTCCCATGTCTCGTTCTGGCGCTCGAAGTCGTTCAGCTCCTCGTCTGTCCATTCAGGAGCAGATGGTTCGTTATCGAGCATTTCACGCGCCTGTCCCCAGCTGATCCCACAGCCGTAGTACTCGGCCTCGTCGGGATAGTCTGGTGGCTCATGAAACTCGAAGCGGCCAGCCTCAGCTTCCCCCATCATCCAATTCATAATCTTTGACATATCAATCTCCTTAATGCCATTCGTTTTCCTCCAGATACTCATCAAACACGGGCTCAATCTCAGGATGTCGTTCATCCTCACCGTTCTCGGCCAGCTCGTTGATGTGCTCATCGCAATAGCGCGGGATGTACTCTTCAAAGAACTTTTCTAGGAGCCGCTCATACTCGGCTTGGCGCTTTTCTTCTTGCCAGGACGGCTGCCAGAGATCTCCTGGCCCTGGACATGTTCTCGGAGTTACATGCATAGCAGCCACCTCTGAAACGCAGTAGCACTAAAAATGAAATCCAGGATCAAGAAAGCCAGTGGAAAACCAACCACAGCGCATAGAAAGCATGTAACGGTGTTTTCAAGCAGATCATCAAATTTTTTATTCATGGCAACCTCCAAAAGAAAACCCCGCCAGCTCAAGGAGGAAAACTGGCGGGGCAGAGGAGAGAAAAGACTTAAATCTCGAATTCAGGAAGTTTCTTGATATCCGGATACATTTGCTCGTCAATTGCTTTAAGTCCGAGCTCTGTAATGAAATCCTGAGAGAACTCTTTGAACAATGCCTTGACCTCTTTCTGAGCCTCAGCAGTCTGTACAACGCAGCTAAGATCAAGGGTCACATTCGACTTGCCAGTGAGCATAGCTGCTACAACAGCTTTATCTGCGTAATCCAACGCATCGGTGAGACAGATTGCAGAGCCGCGCTCCGTCAAAATGTCATCGATAACATTTGTAAAAAGCTGATTTTTTTCATTCACAGATAAAATCATTTTTCTCTCCTATAAAACTATGTAAAAAAGACCACATTCAAGAACCCCCTAAGCGCAAAAAACTGGAACCAACAGTTATTGGTAAAAAGCCTGGGGAGCTTATGAAGATGGTTTGAACTTGTACATTTTTTGAACAAGTTGAGGGCAACAAAAAAGCCCGCCGAAGCGAGCTTTTGAGTTATTCGAAAATTTCTAACAGCTAGTTAGCCTTTGTGTGCAAAGTAGAGAATTGATCCAGCCATCACGCAGAACACAACCAAGGCCAGAATCATTGTTGCAATCCATACATTCATTTCAAGTACCTCTCTTCGAGATAAACCAAACACAAAGCCAGGAGGAAACATAAAAGTCCTGCCGGTATTCCAAGCCAATTGTCTTGAAACAAACCGATTGCCAACGCGCCCACGGATAAGTTCACAAGCCACGTCTTTGTGACGTTCGCATATGGCAGCAGTTTTTTAATATTCTCGACCACTCGGCACCTCCTTAACGCAATTATAACGGAGCATATTTTTTCCTTGCTATCGAAAAGTTTCAAATGGGTAAACAGCGAGAGGCAAGAAGTGCTCGTCTTTCCGAGCTGCCACCTCCGCGGGATAATTAATTTGTCAACACTCAATTAACCAATGGAGGAAAAGATGTTTGCTTATGAAACTTTGCTTGAAGCGTTGAAAGCACGAAAGGCAGTGTCTTTTATTTACCATGGACAGTATCGGGTTGTATCGCCATACATCCTTGGCAAAAACAAATTGATGGGCTTGCAGACTGAGGGAGGGAGCCTTTCCGGAGAGCCTCATTCTCTTAAGTACTTCGAGGTTCCTGAGATAACCAATGTCCGAATTCTTGAAGGAAAGTATGTACCTCCTCAGACCGCTCCACAATATAAAACTCTGGGAAGATTCGTATCACCTGTTTGGGTGAACCCATAGCAACTTCCTGAGAGTTTTCTAGGCACCAGACTGCGTACTCAAGAGCTTTCAGACCTTCGTAAAACTCGCGTGCGGCTGTCTCGCCCTGAGGAGGAGCCGCATTGCTGAGCACCTTATATGTTTGCGAAAGGATGGAAATTTCTTTGTTCATTTAACAACTCAACTTATTGACTCTGCTAGCAGCGATTCAAATCTTGCAAAAATGACCTCTAGCTCGATGAGAGCTCGTCTTTTTGTTCGGAAACTCAGACCGAAAACGTTTGCCAATAACAAATCGTTTACCTTGTCTTGTTCTTTCATGAAGAATCCGGAAAAACGCCAGTCATTTCTTTTAGGTCTGACCAGACTGATGATGTTTTGGCCCTTGTAGTAAATCTCATAAGCTCTAGGGATAACGCGCTTAACTTTGAAAAGCATTTTTTCTCTCCTATAAGAAACAGAAGCGCCCTCCAGCGTGTGCTAGATGTATCCAAAGGAGAAGTTGCCGGAAAGCGCTTTTGTTTGTGAACTGATTTTTGTCGGCCCCTACTCGTACCTGACGACTTTAACGTCACAATCCTTTCAGCATTCCTCGCCGTGCCGTCGCTTTCGCTAGACATCTCGGGCCAATTCGCTGGCCGCCCGGTTGAGTTCATAGCCTTTCGGTTTACTCGGCCTTAGAACCCTTTTCCTTCCTGACAATCTTCAGAAGGACTTTTAAAGAACGATTGATTGATGAGGAAAGAATAACATAATGTTATGTTAAAACGCAAGCAAAACGTTATGTATTAAATAACATTAAGTTAGGCGTTTGTGCCGATTTGTTTCTTGTACGCAACAAAAAAGCCGCTTAGAGCGACTTGGAGTAAGAGATAAAAAGACTATTTCTCTAATTTTTTTCGATATTTCATGAAGTCTGACATGACCGTGTATGTCTGAGATTCTATAACCGAGCTTACTATCCCGTACTTATTTGGAGCGTATTTGAAGTTCTTATCGACTAACTCAAGAACCCTCTGATAATTGTCTCGGCACTTTTCTTGAGCCATTTTTGTTAGGTACATAATGTCGATTTTCCCGTCTTCAAGGTTTTCATATTGGGCATAGAGACAAATGTTCAAGGCAAAATAGGCTAAAGCAGCTTCCTCGTCTTTGCTAAGTTTCTTGGGCAGTGGTTTTGGTGTGGGCTGATCTGGCGGGTTTTCAAAGACTTCAGGATCTTCTCCGGCTCCTCTATCGGTATGAACGACATCCTTTTCAATTATGCCCTTGTATTCCTCACCAACTCGTACATACCAGTCCTCAATGCAAACTTTAGACGTACATCTCTCTCTTTCCTGCCAATTCTTTTTTACCAACGCCTTGAATTCTTTGCTGTTACCTGTTTTCTTCTTTGCGAGTTGGTAAATTTTGCTCAATCGCTCATCCTCAATCGACAAGATCGGGTCGCTACAAATCATTTTTTCCGGCCAGCTTCTTGCTTTGCTGCAATCAAAACTAGCACCGTATGAATAGACAGTTGGGAGTAGCAGTAACGGGAGTAAAAGTATTTTTTTCATTGCCTTTGCCCTTCAAAAATAGTTCTGAAATCGGTTTTGGTTAGACAAATGTCCCGTGCCAAACATAGACAACGCGACCAACGATTTCTAACTGTTCCGATCCGTCTAGTTCTTCACTTAGTTTCACTGTGGGATTGTCGGAGGAAATGACGACCGCTCCCTTCAAATTCTTATTAACTCGTTTAATGAACAGAGTGTCGTATGAGCGCAGGACATAGATCCCATCATAGAGATCCTTCACGCCTTCATCGATCAAAATCTTATCACCTGGTGCAATCGTCGGCAGCATAGAATCTCCGTGGCCAGTGAGAACTTTCAGATTCATGGGATTAGAAGGGTTGAGGCGGCGGACAAAATCAGGCGCCAAGGTCAGGCCGCCGATAATAACATCCTGTTCCAGGACGCTAGGGTCATCACCCATTGTTCCGGTGTTAGCTAACTCCGGTACGCGCACGCCGTCCGCAGGCTTATCAATTGAATCAATGAGCATTCCCGTGTGGTCGGTGTCCATCCAGCCGCGGCCTAGTTTCAGCTTAGATTCAATGTCACGGGCCAACTTGTCTCCCATCAAATACGGCTTACCCGTACTGCTGCGTACCGATTGAGCGCGGATAAAAGACAAGGATGGATCATTCCTTCTGCGTCCCAGCTTTTCGTTTAGGGCCGGTATTGTCCCTTCTTCCTCAATCAGCAGTTCGAGATTCTCTCGGCGGATTTCACTTACAGGTCTCATAGTTTTTCTCCTTAAGCACATTAAACAACATTTTGTTAATTTGACATAACTAAATGTTATGCGTAATATCAAAACAAAACGTTATGCAAGGATAGCGATGAAACTGAAACATTATTTTGAAAAACACCCTGAGATTTCTCAGAAACATTTAGCAGAGCAACTCGGTGTTACGCCGGAGTTTATGAGCATGTTAGTTACAGGCAAACGGACTGGTTCAATCGAGAAGTGCATTTTGATTGAGGAGCTGACAAACGGGGAGGTAACGGTTGAAGACCTGAGGCCTCAGAACTCCTGGAACAAAATGCGCAACAACCTTTTGCGCCGAATGATCAATCAGTAGGTAGATCATGTCCTGGCAAGATTCAGACGCAGTACGAAAACTTTTTGTAGGCAATTCAGCCGCAAAAAGCGTACTGCGTTGCCTGGCTGATTTCAGAAACGAAAAGACGGGGCAATGCAACCCCAGCACAGACGCGATAGCCAAAGAGACCGAGTTAAACAGAAAAACTGTTTACAAGGCCATCACCTACCTAGAAGAAAAAGGATTTATCCGCAGAGAAAGAGTTGTCCTCAACTCTTCAAATAATTACGTTCTGAATCTGACTACGAATGCTGATAGTACCAAAAACGGTAGTACCAAAAACGGTAGTACCAAAAACGGTAGTACCAAAAACGGTAGTACCAAATATGGGACTAGTCCCAAAAACGGACTTTCCGTAGTTCCAAATATGGGACGTGTGGTAGGCCCAAATTTGGGACACGAACCATTAAATGAATCAGTAAATGAACCAGTAAATAACTCTATAGAGAGCGCCCCCGATTTTTCCTTAACGGCTCCAGAGAAAACAACTATTTCCAAAACGGAAACAGTTGAGAAAAAACCAAAGCGCCCGAAGAAGGAAAAGGTGCCATGTCCTTATAACGAGGATGACCCAATTCCGGAAGAGTTTTTGAAGGTCGCTCAGAGGCACAACATTCAAGACCCACAGCAGTTGTTTTCAAAGATGGTCGCTTACTGCAAAGCAAACGGAAAACAGTACGCAGATTACAAAGCCGCATTCACAACGTGGTGTCTCAACGAATCCAAGTGGCAGCAGCAGAAGCCACCTAATCAAACCTCCAAGCCTTTTGCTTACGAACCACCTGGCGGATTCACGGATGAGTTCTACATGCAGGGATGCAAATTTGATAAAGACGGGAATTTAATACTATGAACAATACGAAAGAACCTAGAGCCCAAGGCGTTATCAATTCGATCTTGGGCGTGATGACCAAGCGACAGAGAATAGTTAAATGTCCGGAACACGGTTATTACTTGGCTGATGAAATTTGGGTCGGAGAAGAAATCAAATCTCAGAGCACCTGCCCTCAGTGCATAGAAGAACACCGTGAGGAATGGAAGGCCAAAGAAGAAGCATTCCGCAAGCAACAGGAAGAAGACGAGATTAAACGCCGCACAGAGGGAGCCAGAATCCCTTACGACTACCGGAGCAAGGACTTCTCCACTTTCAAGCCTGTAAACGAAACTCAGCAAAAGGCGCTTGCACTTGCTAAACGTTTCGTGAAAGGTTTTGAAAAGGCTTGGCAGGGCGGATATGGCCTAATCTTTCTGGGCGCGTGCGGGACAGGAAAAACGCATCTTGCCTGCTCAATCATGATCGAGCTGATCCGCAAGCACAAAGGATTTTTTCCGAAGTACTACCGAGCGGCAGAGATTTTCTCAGGCGTAAGGGATACGTACCGCAACGGCTCAAGCTCGTCTGAAGAAGAAGCGATTAATTTCTTCTCATACATTCAGCTCCTAGTGATTGATGAAATCGGTGTTCAAAAAGGCTCGGACGCTGAACGCCGGATTTTGTTCTCAATTCTTGAGAACCGAATGACTAACAAATATCCCACGATCCTAATCAGTAACTTAAACGCAGAAACCCTATCTGATCTCATTGGTGAGCGCCTTTACGACCGAATCAAAGCAAAGTGTGTGCCGGCTCTTTTTATGGGCGAATCAATGCGTAAACAGGCTACTGCTGATCTTTTCGATTGAGGAGCGGTATGTCTGATTCTGCATGGACCATGCTGATGATCATGCTGGCGCCGGTCGTGTTCATCAACCTGGTGCTCTTCGGGTTGCTGGTGAGGGCAGCTCTTCAGATCAGTAAGGAAACCAAATTAACCGATCGGTTGAAAAGGAGTTAGAGCATGGACGCTATCCCATATTTTTGTTTGTACCTGAGCTCTTGTTGTTTTGTCGGTTGTTATTTGACAGGAAATGATATGCACTTCGATTTTGCCAATTTCCTCGCTCTTGTTGGTTGTTCCGGAGGAGCTCTTAGCCTACTCGACTTTGCTTGGTTTGCTTACTACGGATCGAATATTGACTACAGCTTGCCGTTTTTGGCGATGGTTGTTGCAGTCTGTTTCGTTTGCGCTTTCCGGAGAAAGTCTCAATGACCGGCTGCTGTCTGTACTGCATTCATGCTCAGGCCTTCTGGATAGGACCAGACGGAAAGAAGCATATGCCTCCAAAACAGTCCTTTGGGGACATGAACATCTACTGCCACCATCCGAACAAAGGCGCCGGCATCGAGTGCTACCCAATCTCATTCACAAGGTGCTCGGTTTTTGAACGTGACACAGACGAGCGTATTGAACGCAGGAGAGCGTTTTTCTCGCAATTTGATAGATACCGCGTCCACGCTGAGTTAATCGCTCAGAGACGCTAGACGGCTGTTTAAACAACATTCAACCAATGGGGAAAACAAATGGAAGTTACTTTGATTGTTATTGCAGTTACTCAGATTTTTTTATCTATAGCGATTGTCTTTCTAAGCCTTACCCAGAAAGACATTCGCAACTCGATGCAAAGCTTGTTGAAAATTTTCCGAGAATTGGATGGTTACAAGCGACGCAACGATTAAGGAGCGATCTATGACCTTATTCTTTGCCAAGTTTTCTGAGAACTTCTTCGCTCTCCCTTATCGGAGTAATCCATGTGTTGACCATGGAGTTGATCATTCTGGACATTGCTTCGGCAATCTCAAAGGAGTCTTCTCCGGAAAGATCGATTTCTCCGGAATGCGTGTGCTCGTTCCCGGCCAGCCTGCAAGCATTGCAAATTCGCTGGAAGGCCTGAGAGATCCCAATGGTCTCGATCTTCTTGTAAAGCTTATCGGACTTTTTGAAGCCCTTAACGTTTTCGTTCTCCCCGTACCAGTCAACAATTCGCTCAAGACTGACTCGCAGGAGAGCACACGCCGCACGCGGGGAAAGACCGATGATGGCTTGAGCTTCGTTAAAAACTTCTTTGGCATCTTCGGGCATATCAGGCGCGGGGAGAATTCCACTTCTGAGAGGAAATGCAAGCCTTCCGTTTTCCCAGTAACTGAATTTCTCGCAACTCAAACAACAGGTGACGAAACGATCCGGATGGTAGTGGATGTCAGAACCGCCGCTACGGTTAAAAACGTTCCCGGAAATTCTGAAATTGTCGAAAGATTTTCCAGTAACAGTATCGAAAGAAGGCTCATTACAAACTTTAGCGTTAGTACCTTCTACAACAGGACAAACAACGAAAACAGTCTTAGTTCCGCAGTGCGGGCATATATAGGAGCTTCGCATGACTAATTATTTCCTTGGAGCAAAAGAACAAATGAAACACATTGACATTGTAAAAAATAGAACTGCGTGCATAAACACTGTCTTTAATTCAATTGAAGAAGCAAAAAATACCCTTAAGAAACTAGAAGAGATGGCGGCGCAGAGGGCAGACGACCGAGTTCTAGATATTCATGAAGTCGGAGTAACAAGCCACAAGCTGAGAGGATGCGTGGATCGCATTCTTGTCGGACTGGTGGAATCTCAGACGGTTTCTGAAAATCAGTTGCGGGAATAGATGATGGATGACATTGAGGAACCATCAGGCGGATCTGTTCGGAGATTCTATTCCCTACTGCCCAAAGAAGCTCAAAGGGTTCTCCGAGACAGCGTCCAGCCTCGAAAGAGAGAAGGCTAGGTACGACGAGAGCTGTGAGTACAGGAAGCAATTGCTCGAGTTAAGAGCGAATATCCGGAGTTTTTCAGATCTGAGCGTTAGGCCGTCAACGGTCTCTCTCTCAGATAAGTCTGCCCGGGTAGGAGAGTCCAGTCCGCATGCCAAGTACACGGACGTTGAATTGATTCACTGCTTTGACCTGAGGCTTGCAGGTCTTTCCCTGCGGGAGATTTCACGAAAGATGGATATACCTGTCCGGACACTCAGAGACATCTTCTCAGGAAATCGGCGCGCTGTCATGCCTACCCAATTCAAATAACAACCATACCCAGGAGGGAACAACAATCATGTCCATGATGAGATTTAAAAGCACGGATGATCCTGCATACAAGGAGCTGCTTGCCAAAACAAAAACTAAAGCAGGCCCCATTGTCTTGAAGAAGATCAGCGGTTTTGTCGGAGGCAAAAAGAACGGGTTTGCCAAGGGCCGAATGAAAGCCGGGCAGATGAACGAGACAGAGAAAGCTTATGCCGCCTACCTAGAATCCGAACGTATCGCAGGCAGGATCAAGGCTTACTGGTTCGAGTCCATAAAGCTCAAAATCGCCGAGGATACTTGTTGGTATAACCCCGATTTTCTTGTGCTTACGGCTGAAGATCAGCTTGAACTGCATGAGGTTAAGGGATCGCCCAAGTTCTTCGCAGACGACGCGAAAGTGAAGACAAAGGTCTGCGCGACTGAGTACCCTTTTCGCATGCTCGTTGTTTATCCGGAGCGTGGTAAGGGGTGGACTTATCAGGAGTTTTGAGCGATGCCCCAAAGAAATGAAATTCAGACCAACACGAAGGCTACCTTAGAGACAGCAACCCTGCTGCCGAGAAGGGCTGCGGAGTATCTGCAGCAGGCGGCCGAAGAAGCAAAGGCTCTGCCGCCTGAGTCAATGCGGCGCCGGCAAGTTATCGACAAAGCAATCATTCTGGTGAAGCGTGAGTTCCCCGAATTCTTTTTCCGATAAACGCATGATTGCCGTGTCTCGATTGGGTGTGCCGATCGGCGAGGATTCGCCTCATGCGAAATACACCGATAGGGAAGTTGATCTTGTCCTGCAGTTGCGCGGCGAGGCATTCAGTTATCGGCAAATTGCCCGGATGATGGAAATGCCTCGAAGCACCGTCTTTGCCATTTGCACGGGATTGATCCGGGGAAAGATTCCTCACGCATATCGGAGACAGAAGTGAAAAAAGACAGAAAGAAAAAACTCTCCAGCATGCAGCTTAAGTTCATCAACGAATATATGAAGGGTAAAACTGCAACTGATGCGGCAAAAATCGCTGGATATTCGGCAAAAACAGCAGCGATTCAAGGATCTCAACTCCTTAAAAATCCTTTAGTCATTTCGGAGCTTGATAGGAGGCGAAAAATCATGGAAGAAAAGACCGGATACACAGTGCAGAAGTGGCGGGAAGAGCTCCTGGAGATCCGAGAAACTTTGTCTGAGAAAATCCCCGTTTATCAGAACGAAGACGGCGAAGTGATCATGGGCCTCAAGGATGCACCGTCTCTGCTTAAGGCTTATGACATGCTCGGCAAACACTTGGGCGCGTACACAAAGGACAACGAGAGCAAGCTGGAAGGCAAGATCGAATTTGTTTGGGATGACGGCAAGAAGCAGACGGAGAAGGACGAATGAAAGTCGTGATTCCCTACCGTCCCCGCTTTCCCCAGAACGAGATTCATAAGCAACTGGAGACGCATCGATTCTGTGTTTTGGTGGCTCATCGACGCTTAGGCAAGACCGTTCTGTCTGTGAATCACCTCATCAAGCGGGCCATTACAGACCGTAAAGAGCGCGGAATGTATGCCTACCTTGCTCCTTTTCGCAACCAGGCCGAGCAGATCGCTTGGGGATACCTGAAGCATTACACATCGCAAATCCCTGCAATCTCGATTAACGAACAAAAGCTCTCGATTCTTTTGCCTAACGGTGCAACGATCCGGATCTTCGGTGCTGATAATCCGGATGCTTTGAGAGGTATGTACTTCGACGGCGTTGTGATCGACGAGGTTGCGCAGATTAAACCCACGCTCTGGGGAGAAGTGATTCGACCGGCACTGGCTGACAGAAAAGGGTGGGCGGCTTTTATCGGAACGCCTAAAGGCATCAACCTCTTCTCGCAGATCTACGATCAGGCTTTGAACCTCATGAGCAAAGGTGATCCGGATTGGAGTGCAATGCTTTATTCCGTTGAGCAAACCCATGTCATTGATGAAAAGGAACTGGCGGCGCTCAAGGTCGAAATGTCTGAGAACGAGTTCCGGCAAGAGTTTCTCTGTGACTTCTCGGCCGCTCAGGACAACGGCTTGATTCCGATTGACGATATTCGGGCCGCGGCCAATAAGTTCTATCGAGAGAGCGAATACATGGGCGCTCCCCTTATCTATGGCATTGATGTTGCACGCTTCGGATCCGATGCCTCGGTCATCTTTAAGCGCAGAGGGCTCGTTGCCTTTGAGCCGATTGTTATCCGGAAGTTTGACAACATGGCATTGGCTGATCGCATCGCGGTAGAAATGGCCAAAGAAAAACCCGAGGCCGTATTCATTGACTCAGGCGCCGGACAAGGCGTAATCGACAGACTTCGCCAGATGCGGTTTGATGTCGTGGAGGTTCCCTTCGGAGCGCAGGCCATCGACAAGGAACAATTCGCAAACCGCCGCATGGAGATGTGGTGGCACATGGCTCAATGGATTAAGCAGGGCGGTGCTATTCCTCCGGATCCTATTTTACAGGGAGACTTAGGCGCTCCGACTTACGGCTACACGCCTAAAGGCCCTAAGATCCTCGAGGCTAAAGACAAGCTCAAGGAACGCATCGGGCGATCTCCGGACTTAGCAGACGCTTTGGCTCTGACCTTTGCCGCACCCGTGGCTCCGAAACTCTCTCGCAGTATGGAGCGCGCCATCTATGGCGTGAATGATTCCTACGATCCTCAGGAAGCCTTTGAATCCGAGTATTGGAACTCGTAACACCGTCCACAAACCCTGCGTCTGAGCCTAGACAATGGGCTCATGAAAATCATTGACGCGTCCTTAGTTGAAATTATTGACCGTTGCTCTGAGCTTATTGACTCTGCAATGTCGGAGGCAGGCTTGCCTAACCGCAGGGCAGTTCCGGATCGTTCGATCTACAGAATCTTAAGCGAAGGCACGGACTCTTTCGGCCTCATTGTGGAAGACCAAGGTAAGCCTATCGGGTTCGCCTCGGTCTTTGTCTTTACTCACCAGCACAGTGGCGAGACCTTCGCACAAAACGATGCGATCTATCTTGCGCCGGAGTATCGCAACACATCAATCGGCGGACGGCTGGCAGTGTTGGCAGAACGCAAAGCAATCAAGGCAGGCGCCAAGTTTTTCCTATGGGACGTGCCCGAGGATTCTCCTCTGGCTAAGGCACTCAAAAAGAGAGTGCAGGGCAGAAAGCATCTTGTATTTTTTAAGGAACTTTGATCATGGGAATGACTGCAGCAGTTATCGCGGGCACATTGGTTGGCGCCGTGACATCGGGATTGAACGCTTATGAGCAGAAACGCGCCGGGGATCGTCAAGCATCTGCCGCCAAGGAACAGCTCGCTCAGCAGCAGGCCTTGGCTCAGGAAGAGGATCAGGCCCGCAACAAAGCAAACCGCAAGCAGGCTGACCTTGACGGCCTTTTAGCGGACAACACGATTGACAACGGCTTGGGATCCACGCTTCTGACAAACGGCAATGCGGCTCCCCTGAACCCTGGCGCGCTTGGCACAGGTTCCTCTTTACTCGGAGGCTGATCATGGGGGCAGTATCGTCAGTGGTTCACGCCGTGGGAAAGGTGGTCAAGCCTGTGGTTAAGGCGGCCGCCAACGTTGCAACTGCGGGCATGTACAACCACATGCAGAACAAGGCCAAAGATCAGGCAAGGAAAGCGCAGGCTCAAGCCGCTCGACAGCAGGCGCAAGCTGAAGAACAACAGTCTCAGAACGCTAACAGGGAAAACAAAAAGCAGGCGAATGTCGGCGACACGGTTATTGATGACACTCCGGAAGGAATGAGTGAAACGGTTCTGGCAAGTGAAGCGGCGCAGGACGAACGCTTCAAACTGCAGAAGAAACAGCTTATCGGGGGATAACTATGCCCGCAGATATCAAGCTTATCAATCAACGCTTCGAGAGTCTTAAACAGGAGCGCAGTTCTTGGGAGGACCTGTGGCGCGATATTCGTGACTACTGTCTTCCGGACTTAGGGTGCTTCTCAGGTGAAGATGCAACTCAAGGCTCAAAGCGTTATCGCAAGATCCTCGATGCTGAAGCAATTGACTGCGCGGATGTTTTGGCCGCGGGCTTGCTCGGCGGCGTCTCGTCTCCTTCCAGGCCGTGGCTGCGCCTCACAACGATGGATCCGGATCTCGATAAGAATCCCGCTGTCAAAGAGTGGATGACGAAGGTTCAAGACCTATTGCTTCTCTACTTCTCAAAAGCCGAATGCTACAACGCGCTTCACCAGAGCTATTTGGAGCTTCCGGTATTCGGCACTGCATGCACGATCGTAAAGCCTCATCCGGAACAGCTCATCTCCCTGCAGAACCTCACAATCGGGGAATACTGGCTGGCTGAAGATGATTATGGGAAGGTCGATACGATGTATCGCCGCCTTTCTCTCACGGCGAAGCAAATGGTCCAGCAATGGGGTTTTGAGGCCGTAAACAATGACGTTCGGCAAGCCTTTGAGAAAGATCCTTTTACCCGCTTCAATGTGATTCATGCGATTGAACCGCGCATTGAACGTAATCCCGATAAACGAGACAACAAGAATATGCCCTGGCAGTCCGTTTATTTCCAGGAAGGTGTGCAGGACAAAGTTCTCTCTGAGTCAGGTTTTAGAAACTTCCCGGCACTGTGTCCGCGCTGGATGACTTCGGGCGGCTCTGTATATGGCCGCGGTCCCGGTGCCAAGGCCTTGAGCGCACAGAAGTCTTTGCAGAGACTGCACCTGAGACTTGCTGAACTTGTGGATTACGGAACTAGGCCGCCGATTCTCTACCCGTCCACCCTCAAGGATCAGCTGAGTCAGTTCAAGCCGGGAGGCCGCGTGGCGGTCAACCCGCAGGAAGCTCCGATCATCCGCTCCATGTGGGAAGTGCGAACCGATCCGCAGGCAATGTTGGCTCTGATTCAATCGACGCGTCAGGACATTCAGCGCATCTTCTTCGTCAACGTTTTTCAAATGATCGCGGCTACTGCGAATCAAACCGACCGCACCGCGACAGAGGTTCAGGCACTTGAGCAGGAAAAAGTGATGATGCTGGGGCCTGTGTTGGAGCGCCTGCACACCGAGCTTCTTGATCCGCTTGTAACAAACGCCTTCGGCTTCATGGTTGAGTACAACATGCTTCCGGAAGTTCCGGAAGAACTCTACGGCAGAGAACTTTCGATTGAGTATGTCTCGGTTCTGGCAGAAGCACAGAAGAACGCGTCAGCCAACGGCATTGTGAGAACGGCTCAACAGATTGGCCTTCTCGCTCAGATCAATCCCCAGGCCGTGGACAAGCTCGATGTGGATGCAACGATCGATCAGCTTGCAGACATGAACGGTGTTCCGCTGTCCTTGATTGTGACAGGACAGAAGGTTGCCCTTATTCGCCAGCAAAGGGCCGAGCAACAGCAGGCGCAGATGCAGGCCGCACAACTTCAGCAGGCAATGACAAGCCTCAAAGATCTAGGGCAGGCAGCTGACTCTCAGGGCCTGCAGGAAGCTTTCTCTGAAGAGGGAGCGCAGTAAGCGTCCATAAACCTAAAGGGCCCTAAATGACAATGACAGACATAGATGATCCGCTTCTCGAAATCGAACGGCGGGAGCTGGCTGAAAAGGCAGAGAAACAAAAACTCAAGGAGCTGGAGATTGCCATCAAGAAAACTCTTGAGACAGTCGAAGGCCGAAGGGTCTTTCAATGGATTCTCGACATGACAGCCGTCGACAGTTCGGTCACGTCTCAGGACATGACGCTGATGACGATAGCTTCCGCAAGGCGCGATATCGGTTTGCAAATATTGAATCGACTCAAGGGCATCAATCTCGAGCTGGTTCGCAGAATGGAGAACGAAAAACTAAATGGCTGAAACCGCAGAAACCACTGTCAACGAAGCAGGCGCTGCCGCAACTGAAGGCGCCGTTCCTCCTGCAGATCCTACTCCGGCACCTCAGGATGCGACACCTCCGGCACAGCCCGAAACCTCCGCTGAAGCTCCTCAACCTAAGGACGAAGAACCTGAAGGCATGGGCGCAGACGAGGAAGAAGGCGAATCTAAAGAGGAAGCCGAAAAGAAGGAAGGCAACGACGTTTTAGGCGCGCCAGAGAAAGGTTACGACGAAACAGGCATTGAACTTCCGGAAGGCATTCAGCTCGATGAAGGAGCGATTGAGGCGTTCAAGAAAGAATGCAAGGACCTGAATCTTTCTCAGGCCGCTTACTCGAAACTGGTCACAAATATGACCTCTGTTTTGGCAAAGCGTGCGGAGGAACAGTCTGCTCAAGTCAAGCAGGCCCTGACCGCTGAAGCCAAGGCCGATCCTCAGATTGGCGGTGCGAACTATGCAGCCAACCTGAAGAGCGCCAGCCGCTTTTATGCCAAGTTCTTCGACGCTGAGACTCGTCAGTTCTTTGAGTCTGTCGGTCTTAACCGTCATGCAGGATTCATTAAAGGGTGCCTTGCCGCTCAGCAGGCACTCAGCGATGACGCCGTCGTAAAGGGCGGCAGGTCGGGTGAACTCTCAACAGCCGAGCGCGCCCGGGCTTTTTTCCCTAACTCAAAGATGAACTAATTTTTAGGAGTAATTACGATGGCTGCTGAATATCCAACACTGGTTGACCTCGCATCGAGACTTGACCCGAAAGGTGAGATTATTCCGATCGCTGAAGTCTTGTCTAAACGAGACCCGATTCTCAAACTCCTCAGATGGAAAGAGTGCAACAAGACGGATGGCTACCTTCATGCCATCCGAACTGGCATCCCTGAACCGACTTGGCGCCGCCTTTATCAGGGCGTTCAGCCGCAGAAATCCACGACCGCTCAGGTCACCGATACCTGCGGAAACGTTGAAATGTACGCTGAAGTCGATAAAGACTTGGCTGACGTAAACGGCAACACAGCAGCCTGGCGCCTGTCTGAGCAGAAACCGTTCTTTGCCGGTATGGGCAACGATATGGCAAAGACAATGTTCTATGGTGATATCGATGCCGAGCCGGACAAGTTCATGGGCCTTGCCGCTCGTTATAACGACACGAGCTCTACAACTCCGTCCTCTCGCAATGTCATTAAGGCTGTGAGTACCGGAGCTACGACCAAGAAAGTCACTTCGATCTTTATTGTGTCGATGGATCAGTTCTTCGGCATCTATCCGAAGGGATCCAAGATCGGTTTACAGCACACCGACAAGGGCCAGTGCACTCACATGAACTCCGACGGCTCCATGTATGAAGTCTATCGCGACCACTACAAGTGGCAGGCAGGTGCCGCGCTTAACGACTGGCGCGGTGTGGTCCGTGTCTGCAACATCCCGATCTCCGACGGTGCTGTCGACATGGGTTCCGAAGATCTGATCAAGAAACTGATCGTTGCAAAGAACCGTATCCCGTCAGACCTTCGCACAAATCTTCACCTTTTCTGTGCTGAAGAAGTGCATACCGCTCTTGAACTTGCCGCTTACGCCAAGAGCACAAACGTTCTCAAAGTTGTTGAGGCCGCCGAACAGTTCAAGACCATGTTCTTCGACATTCCGATCGAAGTGTCTGATTCCATCAGCCTCACTGAAGATCTTGTTTCGTAATAGGAGAAAAAGATGAGATTCGATTCCAAGCTTATGTTCAGTGACGGCCAGTCCCTCTCCGGGACTTCCGGAACTTCCACGAACACTCTTGACCTGAACAAGGCCGGAGTTTCTGAAGGTGAGCTCTACGTCATCTTGAGTGTTTCCGGTTCCGCTCTGCCGACCTCTATCGAGGTTCTCGGCGGTTCTGCCAGCACTTCTGTGACTGATACCGTAGCAACGGCTTACGGTACAGATACGGCAATCAAACTGCCTCAGGGTTGTCCGCGTTACCTCAAGCTGTCCTTTGCCGGCACAGCAATGAGCTGCAAGGTCACTGCAGGTATTTCCCTGTGCGCCTCCTCTCCGAAAGGCAAGCGCATCGGTGACTATGCAGCCGAGTAAACAGGATTATTCTTAGCGAGCATTTTGGGGGCCATGTGCCCCCTCTTTTTTAGGAGCAAAAATGTCTTCAGTTGTCGACATCTGCAATATCGCTCTCTCGAGGCTGGGGGACAGAGCGACAGTGACTTCTATCGATCTGCCTGAGGGAAGCGCTCAGGCCGATCATTGCAGACGCTTTTATCCCATTGCCTTAAAAACTATCCTTGCCACCTATAACTGGAGCTTTGCCACAACGCGCAAAGAGCTTGCTCGTTTGACGGCTGAACCGATCGGAGGCGGCTATGCGTTCCCGATTCCTGCCGACTGTGTGAAGATCATTTATGCCTATCCGGTTGACGAAAATGGAAACGCAACTCGACAGACTCTTCATTACGTCCGAGAGCTGATCAACGGACAAGTCTGTTTGGTGGCCGAACAGAAACGTATATGGATTAGGTATATCACGTCGGAGGTTAGACCGGAAAAGTTCTCAGATGTCTTTGCTGATGCCTTGGCCTTCCTGCTTGCCTCTAATCTTGCGGGCACTGTTGTCCCGGGAATGACAGGTGTGCAGATGGCCGCCGAAATGATGCGGTTTTACGAAGACAGACTGTTGAAAGCACAGGCACAGGATGCAGTTCAGGACAGAGATCATCTGAGCTACAAGCCTGACTTTATCGGTGACTACGGTGACTGGGGGAGGGACGGACATGAGTGGCTCAACTAAAGTCCTTCAGCGCTCTTTTGCCGGCGGTGAAATTTCTCCGGAAATGTTTGGGCGAACAGACGATACAAAGTATCAGACAGGCCTTGAGACGTGCCTGAATTTTCTCTGCCGTCCCCAGGGCCCGATTGAAAACAGACCCGGCTTTGAGTTTGTGCGTGAGGTCAAAGACTCAAGCAAGAAGGTGCGGCTGATTCCGTTTATCTTTAACGCTCAGCAAACCTTCGTCATCGAGCTGGGGCACAAATACGCCAGATTCCATTCCTTCGGCGCAACGTTGATGAACGGCAATCAGCCATACGAAATCACAACGCCATGGGATGAAGATGATCTCTTTGAACTTGAGTATGTGCAGTCAAATGACATCATCACCGTGACGCATGAGGATTACGCTCCGACGGAGATCCGGAGGTATTCCAACACCGATTGGCGACTGGCGACGATCAGCTTCTCTTCAACTTTGGCCACGCCCACAAACGTGACCGCTGTCAGAGAAACGACTACGGGCAACGAGGATAAGAACGCCGACAAGTACACGTTCCAATATAAAGTCTCCTGCCTCAATGCTGATAAGACAATCGAAAGCGAACCGAGTGCAGCAGTCTCTTGTACCGCCAACCTCTATGCCACAGGTACGACAATCAAAATCTCATGCTCGGCCGTGTCCGGAGCAAGTTACTACCGCTTCTACAAGAATCAAGGCGGCATCTATGGTTACCTAGGAGACTCGGAAACCACGTCCATCATTGATGACAACATTGCTCCGAAGACGGACATCACGCCTCGCCGATATGACTCAGTTGTCTCTTCCGGAAATTATCCGAGCGCTGTAGGTTACTTTGAACAGCGCCGATGGTTTGCAGGTTTTAAGACCGATCCTCAGCGTGTTGTTGCCACTCGATCCGGAACAGAGAGCGATATGACGTACTCCCTGCCGTCTAAAGACGATGATCGCATCAACTTTAGAATTGCGGCTACAGAGTTCAATAAGATTCTGCACATTTCTCCGCTGTCTCACCTGATCCTTCTGACAACGGGCTCTGAGATTCGTATCAGTCCCCAGAACTCAGACGCGATTACGCCGTCTTCGATTTCTGCTCGACCTCAAAGCTACAACGGAGCCACGACAGTCAAGCCGCTCGTTTACAACAACAATCTGATCTTCGCTTCTGCCCGTGACGGCCATGTCAGAGAACTCGCCTATCAGTATCAGGCAGGCGGTTTTGTATCCGGAGATCTGTGTCTGAGAAGTCAGCACCTCTTTGACTTTAAGACAATCAAGGATGCCACGGCTCAGAAAGCCCCGTACCCTATCATGTGGTTTGTTTCTTCTGATGGAAACTTGCTCGGGCTGACGTACATTCCTGAGCAACAAGTGGGCTCCTGGCACCGTCACAACACAGACGGAGTTTTTGAATCCTGCTGCGCTGTTTCAGAAGGCGTGGAGGATGCTCTTTATTGTGTGATCAGAAGAACAATCAACGGAAGTCAGAAACGCTATGTTGAGCGCATGAGAACCCGAAACTTCAAGAGCTTGGCTGATGCATTCTTTGTCGACTCAGGCGCGACATACAACGGGACGCCTACGACTACGATCTCCGGAATTGATTGGCTCGAAGGAAAGACTGTTTCCATTTTGGCTGACGGAGCTGTCCAGCCTCAGCAGAAGGTTGTAAATGGCAAGGTCACTCTCAACCACGAGGCCTCGGTCGTTCAGGTCGGTCTGCCGTATCAGTCGGACGTGAAAACACTCCCGGTTATTCTCCAGGATCAGTCCGGAGGTATGGGTAGGGTTAAGAACGTCTACAAGATCACGGTGCGTGTTAATAGAAGTTCCGGAATCTTCGCGGGCCCCAGCTTCGACAAGAACGACCTTGTTGAATACAAGCAGCGAACGATTGAGCCCTGCGGATCTCCTCCCGCGCTCAAGTCTGATGAAATTGATCTTCAGCTTTATTCAACGTGGACTCGAGGCGGCCAGGTGTGTTTGAGACAGCTCGATCCTCTGCCGGTCACAATGCTGGCCTTGACCTGTGATCTCTCGGCCTAACGTCCATAAACATTGAAGCTTCGCCGTTACCTTAAAGAAAAATTGAGGTAACGGCTCATGGGTAAGTACGATCAATATGCTGGCGAGGATCTTGACGTTCCTCTGTACGAGGGACAGGGTTCCTCGTTTGGTTTTTCTAAGATAACTTCGGATGCGGCAAACGGTCTGGGTAGTTTCGGCCTAGGCTTTTCGATGGGACACAATGCGGTCAACGGCATTGTTGCCCCGATCCTTGCCTTCCGCCAGGCTAAGCAGCAGAAACAGCTCTACAAGATTCAAGGTGAGATTTCGAAACTGCAGGCGCAGTCTTTCCGGACAGCGGCCGAAGATGTTTTAAAGAGAGCTCAGCAGAAAGTTGCCGCGGTTACTTTTCGTGCCGGACAAACAAAGGCCACTACTCGAGTGGCACAGGCGGCCAGCGGTGTAGCGCTCGGAACCGGTAACACTGCGGAAGTGATGGCCTCTCACGACATCGCTAAAGAGATGCAGGTCAATCAAATCCTTGCAAACGCTGTTGCTGAATCCTTTGGCTATCGGCGCAGGGCGGTCAATTACTCAAACAATGCGATTGCTCTCAATGCCCAGGCCAAGAACATCTCTCCCTGGGCGTCTGCTGTCGCCACTGGCATGAGCATTCTCATGAATCCGAACGGAGCAAAAGGCAATCCGCTGGATCCCAACTCCGGATCAACTGGATCCGGTTATCTCGATAACGTCGTAAGCATCGGCAAGTTGTTTACGAACGGCGCCGGCGGCATGAGCGGAGGAGCAGGAGTCTAAACATGGGAACAATGAAACTTCCTTCAGTCGATAATCCCTACGGCGTCCCGGTTGCGATCTCTCAGCCGGGCGGAATGCAATCTGAAATCATCACTGCGCCGGAGAGTCCGGTGTCGGTTCGACACGCTGGCGAGGCAATGAATAAACTCTCCGGAGATCTCAGGAATGCATACGACAAATGGCAGCTGGAAATTGATAAGACGCGCCTCGATGACTTATCGACTCAGCTTGAACATGCACGCATAGACCTCAGAGTTAATCCGGAGAACGGATACGAAAGACTCAAAGGCGTCAATGCCCTTGAACGACCTGATGGCAGAAGCCTAAATGATGAAGTCAGTGATGCCTTCAAACAGCGTTATGAGAAGCTGAGGGAGCAGGCTGGAAACGCTCGAGTCCGCAGCGCCTTTGATCGACTTTATCAGGCCTCAAGCTTGAAGCTCAATGATCAGGTCAACACCTATGTCACGAGACAACAGCTCGAATACAAAGACGCCGTTCTCAAAAATCAGCTGAGCCTTGCGCTTAACCAGGCAGCAGACGCCGATCCGGAAACAGCAAAGTCCGGACTTGTTGCGGCTCGTTCTATTGCCCAGCAGATCGGAGATTTTCACGGCACCCCTGTCGATATGATCAAGGTTCTGGGGCCGATCCACGAGCTCCGAGTGAGCAACATGATCGATGCGGGCCACCTCTCTCAGGCTAAGGCTTACATTGCTCAGCACAAAACTGAGATGGGGCCGAAAGCAGGGCTGAGATTAAAGTCTGCAATGCAGATGGCTTCTGACCGTGCCACTATCAACCGCTACACGGATGAAATTCTCAAGAAAGACAACGGCAAAGCCAGAGAGCTTTTAGACAACATCAATGCAGTCCCTGAGAAGTATCGTGCCGCTGTCAAAAACAAGGTTTATGGAGCCAAAAGAGAGCAGGAAGCCCTTGAGAAGGCGACGAACTACGACAACCTCAATCAGGCTTTTCAGTTTGTAGACAATGGCGAAGAGGTTCCAGCCTCCCTCATGTCGACTATCAAGACGAACGACCGCGTCGGATACGAGAAGATTCAGCGGGCAATCGAGCATCAAAAGTTTCCTTGCACTGAAGATGATCCTGCCGTCCTGGGGAACCTCGAAGAGTTGGCTGAACGAGATCCGGAAGAGTTTGCGCAAACTAACTTTGATCAGTACCGCGGTTACCTCACAAAGCAGACCATCAAGGCATTGAAATACAACGTCGAGAAACTCAATGATCAGCAGTACAAGGCTTTCATGGCCAAAGTTACTCAGCGCTGCAATGATGAAAAACTCAACGCTAAGAAAACGAAGAATGCCAAACTCTCAGCCCAATCTCTCTATGAGGCAAGGAGCAAACAAGCCGATAAAAACGTATTGAGTAATGAAACTTTAAACGCAATGGTCAATACGGTTTTTGAAGGACAAAAGCCCGATTTCTTCTTCGGTTACAACGATGTTTCGGGTGCTGAATTCAGACAAGAGAAGAAGTTGGAATGGGAAGCGCTGCCTCAAGCAGGATTCCGGACGAAAAGAACGGAAGCAGACAGATTAAATGAAGTGAACAAAATCCGAGTTCAGGAACTCAACCTTCCGCCTCTACAGAACCTCACTAAACGACAGTCGCAGATTATTGATGCAAAGCTTGCGGGGATTCCTTTGCCCACAGAACTAATGAATAGGGCTTACGCAGAGGCCAAGAGACAAGCTAAGAACGACCCCAAAAATCCTGCCGTCAAAAAGAAAGCCGTCAACCTCATTGCCATGCACATGGTGTTTGGAGAAAAGTAAATGCCGAATTCTTTCATCAAAGACGAACAAGCAATTGAAACTCCGGACGGCTCTATGGAAGTTCCGGGAGAGCCGACAACTCAGTCCGTGGTTGCTCAGGAACCTACCGAAGGGCCGACAGTAGAGGCCGTGAATCCGGTTCCAGTTCCTCCCGCCCAGCCGTTCAACCCTTACGAGATTATCGAGCGCGACGCGTATTCTGCTTCCCAATTTGTTCTCGGAAAGGATCCGGGGCGCACAGCGGAAGTCTTGGATATTTCCCGCCAGCTCGGAATTTCTCCGACAGAAGTGGATTCTGATTTTGAAGGATCGAAATACCGCCTTGAGAAACTTCGCACGGCCAACACCTTGAAGCAATCCCCCGGACTTTCTGACTACATAACAAATAATCCGGATAAAGCTCCTGTTCTGAAAAACGACCTTAAGCCGTTGACCAAGACGGACATTCTTCTCAACGAGCTTGCGGAAAAGATGGCCGCACGCAATCCTGCAGAGCCTCCGAAGTCTTTGACTTATGCAGATGAAGAAACCGAGTGGAAGCGGGAGGATGAAGACTATGAGCCCGAGGTCAAAACTCTTGACGGCTGGAGAGCCGGATATTTGTCTGGAGAACTGCAGAACGAGCAGGGCCGTATGTATGAGGATCTGCGCTTAGGCAAGATAACGAAAGACGCCGCTTTTGAAAAGCGTTCAAAAGAAATCGATGACACTCTGGCCGCAGTGGACGAAAAGTTCAAAGACTCTTGGCTGTCCTATCCGACCATGAAAACGATTGGGCAGATGCTCACCGTCAGCGGAGACACTGCTGCTAAGGGTGCTGCTCTCGGTATGGGAGCAGGCGCCTTGGGTTTGGGTGCCCTTGCATTAGCGGGCGCACCTGTTGCTGTCCCTGTTTCCCTTGGAGCACTGGGCCTCATGACAATGAGCGGCGCTGTCATGGAAACCTCAAAGGAAGTTGAAGGCGGTCTTGCTTACAAGGATATGCGGGAGGCGGGCATTGATGATGACGTTGCCCGAAGATTGTCTGGAACGGTTGGCTTTGTTAATGGCTCCTTGGAAGCCATCGGTGACGCCGTTCTCACGAAATTCGGAGGAAAGCTCTTAGGCATTACCGGCTTTAAGCAGATGTTCGGCCAAAAGGTCAAAGAAAAAACTATCGAAGCACTTAAAAAGCCGACCTTCAGAGCCGCGGCTGTGGATGTTGCCAAGGCTTTCACAACCGGTCTTGCAACCGAGGTAGGTGTTGAAGAGCTTCAGGAAATATCAAACATTGTTGCTGAAGAGGCCGCCAAGAAACTCACAAAAGACGTGCAGTTTGATTCCATTACTCCGGATGAAGTGATGGATAGATTGGCCGACATCGGGATTGAGACGATTAAAGGTGTTTGGGCACTGGGTCTTGCTGGCGGTGCAGTAGGTATGACGCGCCACATCTCTAAGATCAAAACCGCCCAAAGGAATCAGGAATTCTTCGAGAACCTTAATCAGATTGCTCCGGAAATAACTGCCCGAGAGACTGCACCCGGAGTTGTCTCCGAGGCCGTTCAGAACCAGGCAGAGAGCGCAGGCAAACCCACGATTTACGTAGATGGGGAAATGTTTGCGCAGACAATGCAAGAGAAAAACGTTCGTCTGGAAGACCTGAAGAAGATCAATCCTGAGCTAGGAAATGCTATTCAAAAAGCCGTGGCTTCGGGCGGAGACGTTGAAATCTCTACCGGAGACTACGCCGCCCATATTGCCGGAACTCCTTTCGGAGAAGCTTTGACTCAGCACCTTAGATTCAATCCGGACGAACTCAGTGCCTACGAAGCGAAAAAGGCACGCAAACTTGTCTCTGACTGGGTTGGCCAGAATGATTGGGATCTTTCAACTGAAGAGGGCAGGGAAGCAGCGACAAAGGAAATCAACCAGGCTGTAAATCAGGTTCAGAAGTCTAAGTATGCGCAGGCCTTCGATGACCTGACTAAGAGCATGACTCAGAGTCTTATGGCCAGCGGAATCAATGGCTATCGAGAAGAGAGAATTGCAAGGCAGTATGCTCGACTGCAGGCGGCCAGTATTGTGCGTTTGGCCAAAGATGCCAATATCGCTCCGGAACGCATTGCGGAATTTGCGCCGAAGATTCAGTCTTCTGCTGGCATTGAACGAACAGAGCTGGTTCAGAAAAGAGCTGGACAGAAAGAGAATCCAGCAGTTTCCGCTCCAGAAAAAACGGCGGAACAAAAACTGAAAGAGGACAGTGATACTTGGGGAAAGCTTGTTGATGGATTAAAAGAAAAACCCACTCAGAACGTGGTGATGCTCAAGCAAACTCCGCTTGTAATGAAATTGATTGGGGCAAAGTTCTTAACGCTTCGGGCTACCCCTCACATGTTTGATGGTGCCCTGCCAGGAGCAAAAAAATCTAGTCCTTCTCACCATATTCATCCCGAGATTTCGAAACGAGTTTTGAAGCAAATTCCAGAAGCGCTGACAGATCCGATTGCAATTTTCAGAGATTATCGGAGAGAGAGTACCTATCTCTTCATGCTTGACCTAAAGGCAGAAAATAATCAAAACGTTGTTGTCGCGGTTAAATTTAATGGTCCCGGAAGGCATGCTGAAATCAATTTGGCAAAAACCTCTTGGGGCCCTGAAAATACGCTGTACTTTCCGTTGCAGGAGCAAAACAACGCTTTGGTTTACGCCAATAGCCAAAAAATAAGTCGTTGGAACAAGAGCTCCGGCATCTATAGCCTTCGGGGTTCCAACGACTCAGGTGTTAGTGTAAAGACCGAGGCCGACCTAGTCAAGCTTCGGAAGCTGTACCCTGGTTATTACCAAACCGAAAAAATCGAACCGCAGTCCATCAATGTTCCTGCGACGGAAGTTCTTACTAAGCTTGGCCTAGATCTTCCGGAAGGATTTAAGCCGACCCAAGTCACTCTGATCAGCACAAAACCAGTCACAGAAAACTCAAATATTGAAGAGTTTTCCGGAGCTGTTTTGCCGGACAACGCTCCGAAAGAACTGGTTGACGCTTTGGAAGAAAAGGGCATTCGGGTAGAGCTCAGCAGTAACCGCAAGACTGTGAGGGCTAAGGCCGTCTCTCAGCTGTCCCAAAAGATTCAGGACTCTCTTGTTTACTTCCAGAACGAGACAAACGAGCGCGGCGGCTACAGTCCTAAGCAAAACACAATCCACCTGACTCCGAATGCCGACTTGTCTACCTTTGCCCATGAAATGAGCCACTGGTATCTTGAAAACCTGATGCAGCTGGCAAGCGAGGCGGGTGTCTCCGGACTTATCAAACAGGACGCAGAAACCCTTCTGAAAGACTTCGGCCTCAAGTCGCTGGATGAATGGAAGAACCTCAGTATTGAGGATAAGAGAAAGTTTCACGAGCGTTTTGCCTACCAGACCGAAATCTATTTGGCTACAGGAAAGCCGCACAATCCTAAGCTAATCACTGTTTTCAAGAATCTCGGCAAGTGGATCAGAGACGTTTATCGAGCTTGGACGGGAGGAGTGGCCGAACAAAGAGCGGCTCAGTACAAATCTGAGTTTGGAGAGGAACTGCCCCAGCTCTCTGAGGAAGTTCAGCGCGTAATGGATCGAATGCTCAACGCTGAAGCCGACCTCTATCAGGCCGAAGTTTCTGAATCTATGCGCCCGCTCTTTGATGAAAAGCCCAAAGACATGAGCGAGGAAGATTGGATTGCCATGCAGAAGGCGCACGATGAGGCGCTGGCAGACGGCGAAGCTCTGTTAAATGAGGCAAAAGCGAAAGACGAGAAGTGGTATTCGAATGCCAGAGCCAAGACTTTGCGGATGATCCAGCACAAAGCCAAAGAAATCCGCGACAAGGTTAAAGAAGGCGTTACGGCAGAGATCGAGGCTGAGGCAGGAACCCGAGCTTATGATCTGATCAAAAAGAGCAACGAAACCTTCGGCATCAATTGGAAATTTGATCCGGAAGCATTGACGGCCGCCAAGATCAGTTCTTCCGCAATCAAAAAACTGAGCGCACTTGGCTTGACAAAGAAGGGAGGAATGATCCCATCAGAGGTTATGGAACTCATGAGAGGTCAAGGCAACGCCTTTGCTACTGTTCAGGATATGGTTCAAGGACTTCTCGACGGAGCACGAAAAGACGAGCGCATCGAAGAAGAAACAACTCGCAGATGCATTGAGAAGTATTCCGAAAACTTTACTCAGGCAGGCATCGATGCTCAGATTACTGAGGCTCTACAGAACGAAGCCCGGGCAAGATTTGTCGCAACAGAGTTTAAGTACTTGGCAGGAAGCCCTGCAGGAATCAGCCAGAGGATGATCAACGAGGCGGCTAAACGTTCTGCAGAATTGATGCTGGCCAACATGCCTATTTACAACGTCAATCCCCGGAACTTTGTGGCTATGCAGGCAAGAGCCTCTAGGAAGGCTTATGAAGCATTAGCCAGCGGGGATAAGGGAAGGGCCGCCGCATACAAGCGTCAGCAGTTGATGTATCTGCAGGCAGCGCTTCAAGCTCTTGATGTCGACAAGCAAGTGGATCGTTTTGAACGAATCCGCAAAAAAGCTTTCTCTGCAGATAAGAAACTTGCTAAGACTTATGACCTTGATGTCCTTAATGTACTTCGCGCTGTCTTCAATATTGAAGGCTTTGGAAAAACTAAACCCGAAGATGTAGACCTTCTGGCTGTAGAGAAAACTATCAATGTTTTTGAAGAGATTGCTCGTCCCACTTATGAGATGTTGGATGGAATATTTAAACGTTACAGAGGACTTCAGGGAGGCCGAGGGTACAGCACTTTGACTTACGGTGACTTCCTGGCCTTAGCAGAAGATGTGAATATGCTCTTTGCGATCTCTCGTCAATGGAAGGAAACTACTCGTGAGGCAAAAGCAGAAGCTCGTGAGCAAGCGGCTAAGGAGTTGATTGCCCAGATGAGCACACAGAACCTGTCTTACAACACAGTGGGACAGACAGAGGCAACAACCGCTTATGAGAAATTCAAACAAGATGGCCTCCTGAGTCTCGGATCTGCGCTTGTTCGTGTTGAGTCTTGGTGCAACAAAATGGATACAGGCAATCCAAACCATCCGTTCAGATCCTACATCTACGATCCGGTTGCTCAGGCCACGGCTAAATTCCGCAACCGTAACAGTGAACTTCAGCAAAAGCTCGCAGAGATGATTAAACCGATGCAGAAGGAATGGCTGTCTCGGACGGACATCCACGCTCCGACTCTTAACTACACGTTTAGAACTAAGGCGGAGCTTATCGGAGCTCTTCTTCATACCGGCAATGAATCGAACAAAGAAAAGCTCTTGCTCGGTGGTAGAGGAAAGGGGAACGCCTGGGCCGAGATGGTTGAAGACCAAGAGGGCAATAAAAAATTAGATACTAAACGATGGGATCAATTCATTTCCCAGTGTTACGCTGACGGCACAATCACCAAGGCGGACATGGATTTCGTACAGCAGGTATGGGATCTTCTGGAGTCGACAAAGGAGGATGCGCAGAAGGCTTACAAGAATCTATACGGGTACACCTTCAAAGAGATTGAAGCCTCTCCGATTCAAACTCCGTGGGGAGAATATCGAGGCGGTTATGTTCCGGCGACAACGGATAAATACCTTGTGGCAGACAAGGCCACGTTTGATGAAATTGACCAGCTTACTAAGTCAGACTCGCTGAGCCAAATGCCGGTATCAAATCCTGGCTTCACAAAAACTCGAGCCTCTGACTATCACGAACCTCTGAGCTTTGATATGGCGATCATTTCAAACCATATTTCCTCAGTTCTGAGATTCTGCTATATCGCCCCAGTCGCTCAAGATGTCGCCAAGCTGCTTATTAATAAGGATCTGAAGGAAAGAATCGATTCTCAGGATCCTACGACCATGAAAGACATGCTTAAGCCCTGGCTTAAACGGTCCTATACCCAGGATGTGAGTGACGGGAAAAGCGGCTGGATCAGCAAGAAACTCAATGAACTCAGAGGTATTGCCGGCATTAACATCATGATGGGCCACATCGTGAACGCTCTGCAGCAGTTCACTGGGTTCTCAATTGCGCTCACTAAGGTTTCCGGACGAAATCTCATTGACGCTGCCGGAGTCTTTGCTCGTGATCCGAGGAAGGTAACGGAGCAGATCACTCAGCTTTCTCCGTTCATGATGTCTCGCCTTAATGACCGTGCAATGGAATTCCAGTCTCAGGTCTATAAGATTTCCTCAACTCAGGATAATCGCGTTACGAAGCAAAAGGGAATCTTCAATAAGACGGTAGCTGCTAAGGCTAAATACATTCAGCCTGTTCATGACTTCCTGATGCGCAAAGGGTACTTCCTGCAGTCTTTCTGCCAGATTCCGATTGATGCGATTACTTGGGTCGGAGCTTACAACCAGGCGCTGCAGAAAGGACGGACTGCAGAGGAAGCGGTTCTGGATGCTGACTCGGTTATCCGTACGACCATGTCCGACTTCTCTCCGGAAAACGTTGCTAATGTCGAAACAGGAAATGCTTTGTACCGCTCCTTCCTCGTTTTCTACAATTACTTCAACATGCAGTTCAATCTTCTCAATGAGCGCTTCCACGCCGACAGCATGGAGAAGAAACTAATTAAGCGTTACGGCATGTATGCTCGAGACGCGCTCTTAGTTGTGACGATTCCTTCAGTTGTTGCGAAACTTATTGAGGCGGTTGTCTTCGGAGATCCGGACACAGGAGATGATGGCGAATTCGGCATGGACGATATGCTAAGAATGCTGGCCTCGGAATCCTTTAAGAACGCTGTGGCTATGGCTCCTATTGCCGGACAATTCATTAACACTGCCGGCGCCAGCTTAGCTAAAGATCAAAAAGGCGGAGCTGTCTCTGATGTAGCGCAGTTTATCTGGGGAACCGATCCTTACGTGGGTCGAATTATGACAGCTCCCGCTTACGGCCTTATTGAGGGTAGCGGCAAAGCGATTCAGCAAACCGTTGAGATTCTTAACGATGAGGATGTGAATGCCCGTTCCTATACCCGCAATATGCTGGATCTTCTCTCTGTGGTGACAGGTTTGCCGCTCGGCTTCCTCAAGAAGCCGCTGGGCTACATGGCGGGAGTTGAAGCAGGAGACATTCAGCCCGCAGACGCTGGCGAATTTGTTCAAGGAGTCCTATCGGGAAAAGCGAAGAAGGATTAAGAACCCGTCCATAAACCTCCTTGCTGTCAAATGAAAATTGATGGCAAGGAGATCGCTAATGTCAATTTCTCAAGAACTTCGGAGAGCCGGTCCTTATATCAGTGACGGCTCGACAAAGGCCTTCACATTCAGCTTTAAGGTGATGAAAGGGTCCGATCTGTCCGTTGTCGTTGCTGACAACAAAGACACTTCGGTCTCGGAAACGCTTGCCTCTACGAACTACACGGTTACGCTCAACGATAACCAGGAAAATTCTCCCGGAGGCACGGTCACTTTAAACAATGCGCTTCCGTCCGGAAAAGCGCTGGCGATTCTCTCGAATGCTCCTTTCCTTCAAGAAAAGGTCTTTACCAATGCCGGAGGCTTCTATCCGGAAGTCCTTAATGACGCTCTCGACACTCTGACTATTTACTGCCAGCAGCTGAAGGAAGCACTTGGCCGATGCCTGATTGTTCCAAGCACATCAGAGCACACACCACAGGAGGTATTGGCAGAAGTCCTTGAGATCGCTTCCACAGCAAACTCCTACGCGCAACAGGCACAAGCCATCTATGACACAGTCAAAGGTGATGTTGCCGAGATCAAGGCGCTTAAGGCCGAGATCGACGACCTTGTCCTTACATTCCAAACGATCGAGCAACTTGCGGCCCAGGCGCAGGCTAACGCCCACTCTACGAACGACGATAAGCTGACATGTCAACAGGCCCTCCAGCAGATTCAAGCAATCGCGGCGCAAACCGGATTCTCTACCCGAACAAGCCCGTCGGTATCCGAGAACGAAACATTCCCGCTATCGAACCTGACGCCTTCTACATACATCAAGGCAGGAGACCTCGTTCTTAACACAACCAACGGGGACCTGTACCGAGTTACCGCTGTAACCGCGACAACCGCTACGGTCGGCGCAAAGATTTCAAACCTGCGCGGCCCCCGCGGTGAGCGGGGTTTGCAAGGCAGTCCGGGACCTGCCGGTGGTGTCGGGCCTCAAGGCCCTATGGGCCAAAGCCCGTTCGCCACCTGTTTCGGGCAGTTCCAAGTAAACGGAGAGGGAATGCTTCAGCTCGAATACGTAGGCCTTGCACCTGCTGAATTTTCAATTAACGACAACGGGGAGGTAGAAGCTACCTATGCCAACACTTAATATCGGAAAGGTGCGTTACACGTGGAAAGGCACGTATAGCGCAACGACCGCATACAGCATTCTTGACCGAGTGAAGGACGCCGACGGTTATGTCTATGAAGCGATTAAAGCCGCACCCGCAGGAACAGAACTTACCAACGAAAACTATTGGGTAAAACTTTCCGTTCAAGGCCCGAGGGGTGATAAAGGGGAGACGGGTAATGACGGGCCAAAGGGCGATCCGGGTGAGGCACCGACGGCCATTTTGTACACAGAGCAGAACAACCTGACAGACGCTCAGCGTGCACAAGCTCGAACGAACATCGGCTGGGCTACAGCGTTTACAGCATCGTTTGCAACGGCTATTTCTAGTTGGGTTACTGCATCGTTTAACTCCCTTGTGGAGGCTTACCTTACGCCGATCTTGAAACAGCTCTGTCTCGATAACGGAGCAACTCAGGCAGAGATCGACGCCCTCGAAAACGAATCTGATTCATAAGGAGCAGTATGACTACATTATCTGAAATCAAGGCCGATTACCTAACCAAGGCACTATCTAAGCCAGTGGCCGCTTACGGCGTGAAGATGGGCAACGGCAGAATCACTTCCTTATCTGACGCCCAAGGCTTTTGGGTTGAGCCGTGCTCTGTTGAGCTGATTGCACTGGTTGATAAGAAGTACCTGAAAGGCGACAAGGTTCAAGAGGAAATTCCGATTGAGCCGTTAAACAGGCCCGAGGGTTTCCAATACGGATATGACCTCTATACCTTCACAACGCCTGGCCTTAAACAGGACAACCTCAAGGTCGAAGTTTTAGAACGTCCGCTTATCGGTAAGGCTAAGGTCAAGTTCGAAGCTGGTCAGCAGTTTGCGGTCAAAAGCCAGTTAATTACTGACGAGCTGTATCAGAGCTTGGACGGCAAATATTACACACAGGCAGAGCTTCCGGAAAACACCGACGCATTCTGCACTCAGCGCTACAGCAACGAGATCAAGGCCGAGCGTAACGCTCGAATCTCGGACACAGACGATTACGTGAAACTGCCTGACATCACCGTGGCGCGGTCAGCAGGAGCTAAACGTTCTGCTTTGGAAGATGCAGACAGAACAACCTTAGAAACATACAGACAGGCGCTCAGGAACCTGCCTGAAGTCGAAGGTTTCCCGTTCGTGCCGTGGCCTGAGTTTCCAAGCGCTTTAGCTTACGAGCTACAGCAGAAAGTTGACGCAAGAAAGCAAATGAGACAAGGAGGTTTCTAATGAGTTTGAAATCTTTAATTCAGCGGCTACTCGATAGCCGAACGACACCAGCACAGGCGGGACACGCTTCTAAGCCCAGTTCGGCAGTACCTGTAGACTACAACCCTTCAGCTTCAGTAGACAACTGGGGACCGGTTTTATCTAATTCAACCGCGGTATCAGATGGTTATATTTGGGCCACGGGCCGTACTACATCCGATAAAGGATTTTTCCAGATAAGTACTCAGGCGTTGCAAATTACGACTACAGGGACATCTAATCCGGGAGGTGAAATCCTGAATTTATTCACGCCCGTTTCAAAAGGGCAGCTATTTTCTGTTTATGGCCGATATCTAGAGCAAGTTACCGTCCGATTAGTGAAAACCATCGGGGGGGGGTATAATCTCCTTATTCGGAGGGCTCTGTCATGCTTAAAGCCCTCGTCCAACTTTTTGCCGAGAAGTTTCTGCAAAGCAAAAAACAATGGGTCAGCGGCCAAGCCTTTCCTGATACAAGAATTGAACTCAGTAGCACAACAAGAGGGTATGTCGCTCCAGCGGACGGATACTTCTGTATCTTCCATTCAGGCGGCTCAGGAGGCGGTTTGCTTTTTGACCTCGACGCAAGAACGGATACAGATGTGCCACCGTCAAATCGTCGTGTCCGAGACTGTCGGGTGCTTACTACGGACACTTACATGGGGTCTTTTGTCCCTGTTAAAAAAGGAATGTCAGTCTATCTTACGACGGATACAGTCACAGAACAGGTTTGGTTCTGTCCAACGACAGGGTGGAGTTAATTTCAGAACAGGAGGCGCATTATGCTGAAAAACGTATTGAGCCTCCTGCTGAGCAAGTTCTACAGCAAGAAAGAATCCTCCTTAGTTGCTCATCAGGCAATGCCGGGCGCTTCAAGCATCGTACTCTTGTCCAACGGAGCCGTATCTGATTGGGGCACGGTTTCTTCAGGAGTGGCCGCTGCTGACGGTTACCTAGTTCTGACAGCAAGAAACACTGGTAACGAAGGAGCCTCCCTTTCGTTAAACGTGGGGGAAGTGGCGAGGCAATCACTCACATACCCATTTGCCGGAGCAGGTGGAAATACTTTTGTACCTGTTAGCAAAGGCGATTCTTGGGCGCTCATTGGCTCAAGCTCAGATAGCATCACGCTGAAATTGTTCAAAACTATCGGAGGGGGGGGGTAAAAATATTATCCGCCTTATTCTGCAAGGAGGTGGCCTATGCTTAAACAGCTTATCCAGCTCTTTGCGGAGAAGTTCCTTGTCAGTAAGAAGACATGGGTCAGCAACCAGTCTCAAGCCCTCATATCTGGCGGCACGGATATTTCCTACACCTCCAGCACTGACGAACAAGATTACACAGCTCCAAGTGATGGAGTTGTATGCCTTGATGTCACGGGTGCAGAATGGGTTAAGTTGCGCTCTAAGACAAATCCTCTTAGGGGAATTTTGCAACACACTCCTAGGCAAAAAGACGCTTATAAGCAACTTGTTCTCCCTGTCGCAAAGGGCGAGACTATCGTTATCAATGCCTCGGTTGAAAGAGCCACCATTAGTATCAAGTTCATTCCGACCATTGGTTCTTAACCCTGCTGTAGGAGGTGCGTCATGCTGAAATCTTTAGCAGCGCTCCTCCTCTCAAAGTTTGTAAAACGGAGCGACACTTCGTTTATCGCATCTCAACCTATGGCAGGGGATTCTGCCAATAGGATCTCCCTTTATTCAGGAACGGGAAACATAAATTATCAAGGTACGGCCGCGACGAACGGGTTTGTGTGGGTTACGGGAGGGAACAACATCAATGTCATTTATCTGCACAACAATCGTTCCAGTCTCTCTTTTCGATTAGAGGCCGGAAGCACTATGACACAGTGGCCGCACGTATTTTTGCCTTGTGCAAAAGGTGATACATGGGCGGCAGAGATAACCGCTCCTTCACAAACCCAAGCGACCGTAATTTACTTTATCCCTTCCATCGGTGGCTAACCGCTCCGCCCCTCACTTCGAGGGGCTTTTCGCAAGGTGTGCGCATTGAAAGAAAAAGCGCTCATAACATGTCCAAAAAGAGAGATAAACATGGAAACAGATTTCAGCCTCAGCGAGTTTGCCAGCACGGTGAACCTAATAGTGTTCGCGCTTATTCTTATCTGCGCCGCCTCGGGCTCGGCTATGCCGTACGTGAGAGGAGAACGGGGCTGGAATTTTCCGCGCTGGTTTGTTGAATTCATATCCTCATGTGCTGCCGGCTTCATTGTCTATCTGATCCTCCGCACCTCGAAACTCAGTTGGGAGTGGATCGGGGCCTGCAGCGGAGTGTCTTCTTACTTTGGCCTGAAGGTCATGAACACTCTTTACGGTGTCGTCACAGGCAAATTAAAACTTACCGTCCACAATGGAGCGAACCATGGCAATTAGTATGCGCTCGTTTATAGCCGGACTTATAAAGCTGGTTTTATTCTTTGCTTTTTATATGGCAGGGTGGCTCACAAACTCTCAGCTTAACCAGTACACGATCGTGTCACAGCAGGACAGGATCAACATGCTGGAGAACGAAACAGCGCTCCAGCGCCTCCAGATCAACGAGCTAAACCGCCGAGCGACCTCAAACACAGAGAGCATTAAACAGCTTACAAAGATCCAGCAAGACCTAGAGACCCTCAAATCCGAGGTGCAACGCCTACACGGGCTGAAGGAGCCTAAATGAGAAAGCAGAATATATTGTTGTATCCGCCTGAACTGGCAACTCAATTCATATCGGAATTCGAGCAGGGCCCCAAAGGCGGACCGGCCCTTGAATCCTACAAATGCCCCGCTGGGGTCTGGACCATCGGGTTCGGACACACCAAAGATGTACATCCTGGAGAGCACATTACGCGGGCCGAGGCTTACGACCTACTGGACAAAGACCTCATTCATAAACAAGAGGAGCTGGCAGCGCTCGTTCACGTACCCGTTACCGAGAATCAATTTATTGCCCTGATGTCTTTCGTTTTCAACTTCGGCATTACGAAGTGCAGACGATACACATTATTCAAAATGATTAACGCCGAGAACGAGGACGGGATTAGGAAATGGTGGCCTAAGTATGTCAACCCTGGCTCGAAGTTTGAAGACGGGTTGAGAAGGCGCCGAAACGCAGAACTAGAACTCTTTTTCAGAAAATGATCCGAGTAATTTTGATTATTGCCGCCGTGATGTTTTCCTCGGTGCTTGGATATCACTTCGGCCAACAAGAAACCGAGTTGCGCTGGACGCAGGAAAGGGAGCGGCTACTTGCTCACCAGATTGAAACCCTTCAAAGGAAAGATAAAGAAATTGCAAACCTTGAAAAGTCTATTACTGCTCTCAATGATTCTGCTATGCGGGTGCGCGAGCGAGACGCCGCGATACAACGACGGCTACAAACCCAGCTTGGAGAGTGTGGTCGATTTAGACCAGCACTTGAAAAGTGTTCAGCAACTCTTGCAAGATGTGCAGAGCACGCAGTCTCTGATAGACGAATCATTGAAAGATGCGCCATCCAACTCAAATAGAGGACAACACGGAGGTTTAAAAGACAATCCAGAATCTTCTCGCTAATATATTAATTAGTGAGCTGTCTCCTGAATCGAAAACGTCAAATGTACCAACAAATGTACCAATTCGATTTCGGTAGGTTCTAACCTTTTGATTTATTTAGGTCGTTCGAATCCCGCCGCCCGACCAGAAATTCTCGAAAGGTTGTCCAAGTGACAGCCTTTTTTGTTTTCTGCGGCCGTTACGGAGGAAGTCAGCATGGCTTGTATTCTTTTTCCTTCACCAATTTTCGGACCGGTTCATTCCAGACGCTTAGGCACCTCTTTAGGCATCAATCTTTTGCCCGCTGAAGCTAAAGTCTGTTCTTTTGACTGCGTGTACTGCGAATGCGGCTTTAACAAAGACCACGACGCCAAGCGCAAACTTCCTACGCGGGAAGAGGTTCGAACCGCACTGGAAAAGAAACTCATTTATCTGCAGCAGACAGGTGTGGTGCCGGATGTCTTTACGTTCGCCGGAAACGGAGAGCCGACTTCTCATCCCGATTTTGACTTCATTATCGACGACACAATCGAGCTCAGAGACCGCTATTTTCCTAACGCAAAAATCAGTGTCTTAAGCAACTCTACTTTTCTAGCGCGTGACAAGGTTGTCAGAGCATTGGCAAAAGTGGACAACCCGATTATGAAGCTCGATACCGTCAACGCCGGGTACATCCGGCGCATTGATCGTCCGAACGCCAGGTACGATGTGAAGGATGTGATCGAAAAACTCAAAAACATGCCGGTTCGTCCGATTATCCAGACGATGTTCATGAAAGGTGAGTTTGAAGGGCTGTCCGTGGATAACACGACAGACGAGTATGTAGATCCCTGGATTGACGCACTCGAAGAAATCAAGCCTCGGGAAGTGATGATTTATACCCTTGACCGCGACACTCCGGCTGCAGGGTTAAAAAAGGCGGAGAAGGAGGCTCTTTGTAAAATTCGCGACAAACTTGAAAATAGAGGTTTCAGCGTTATGGTAAGTGTTTAAGTAAAAGCACTTAAATTTGAAATATATGTCATTAAGCTGTCATATTAGGTTACTAAATTGGAAGATGATTTCATAACAACCTTTGAGGACTAAATGCCTGAATCTCTTCCGATGAAAACTCGTCTTTTATTAGCCGGGGCTTCTCTCCAATTGATCTCCCTTGCTAAAAAGTCTGAGAAAAAAGAGAAGAAGCAAAAAGTCGTTACTGTATCTGCAGGAATGACCCTGTCTAAGGCTACGGCCTAATCGATTCGACAGGACTGAAAATTTCGTCGGCCGATTGCCGACGTTGATGCGCAGCCGTAGAGATTTAAAAAACCTACGGCTTTTGCCTTTCTTGTACCGGCTAGAATGCGCTTTTGCACGAACAGTCCTCGGTCTGCGCTCTCGTCATTGGCTAAGAAGCCGGAAAATCGCGATAATTGAAGGCTAAACACTTCGGCTATATTTGAGGAGAGCGATGAATATTTTGATTTCAAACGACGACGGTTATTTAGCACCCGGTATTCAGGAACTCGCTCGTCGAATTCGCCGATTCGGCAATGTCACAGTGGTTGCACCCGAACAAAACCACAGCGGGGCCAGCAACTCCTTAACGCTTAACCGTCCTCTTTCCGTACGCCAGGTCCAGGAAAACGTTTTCTTTGTGAACGGTACCCCATCCGATTGCGTGCACATCGCTTTAACCGGTTTGCTGCCACAAAAACCCGATATCGTTTTAAGCGGCATCAACTGCGGACAAAATATGGGCGACGATGTGCTTTATTCCGGTACTGTTGCAGCCGCCATGGAGGGTTTCTTATTCGGCTGCCCATCCTTTGCTTTTTCTCAAGTGCATTCGGGTTGGTCCTGTTTGGATTCCGCCGCGGAAGTCGCTGAGTATATTGTGGACAACTTTATTAAAAATCCGCTTCCCGCACCGTTCCTGCTGAATGTCAATATTCCCAATACAACGATTGACCAGCTCTCCGGATTAGTCGTGACACGCCTTGGCCGTCGTCACGCAGCGCAATCCGTGATCGAGCAGGTTAACCCGCGAGGTGAGACGATCTATTGGCTCGGCGCCGCCGGTGATGCTCGCGACAGCACCCAAGGAACGGATTTCTGGGCGACATCTCACAATTACGTCAGCGTCACGCCGCTCCAGGTTGATATGACCAATTACGGCATGCTGGATACGGTTCGTGCCTGGTGCAACAGCTTTCAGTCCTGAGAATAGTTCGATTGGTTCTGACGATTGGTATCTTTTTACTTAAAATCTGTTCGGTAAAGAAATAAAAGAGGCTCATGGAGGAGTTATGAATTGCAGTAAGTATCTTTGGCCGATGGTGTTTGCTTCGGTGATGGCCGGCTGTTCGTTTACCGGAGGCAATGCCCCGATATCGGACGGTTCGGCGACGGCTTCCGTCTATACCGTTAAGCCTGGAGACACGCTGTATGCGATTTCCTCCCGCTACGGCCTCGATCCTGCCGTGGTTGCACGCGAGAATCATCTGACAAACCCCTCTCATCTGTTGGTCGGTCAAAAACTCCGCTTGTCCGTGTCATCTTCAACGGAGGCCAATATTCGCAGAGTCGAAGCCAACACAAAAACACAGACGAGTTCGAGCAGCTCTGCTAAGGCGTCGACTTCTTCAAGCACAGCTCCTGCTGCATCCGTAAGTAGTACCCAGACCGCTTCTTCAAGCAGCTCCGTCGGAAGCGCAAACGGTACCTACGGTTGGCCGGCTTCAGGAAAGATTATTCAGAATTTCGGAGGTATGAATAAAGGTATTGACATCGCCGGTTCTGAAGGTGAGAAAGTACATGCCGCTGTGAATGGAACGGTCCTTTTTGACGGCCAGGTTCAGGGTTACGGCAAAGTCGTGATGATTCGCGACAAAGACGGCTGTGTTTCTGTCTATGGCCGAGTCAAATCGATCTCGGTAAAACAGGGCGATCAGGTTCGTAAAGGACAGGTGATTGCCGTGATGGGGACGACGGATGTTTCTCCCCGTGTCCATTTTGAAATACGCAAAAACGGCAAACCCATCGATCCTCTTACAATGCTTCAAAAGCGCTAAGTTAGAAGTTAGGAAAATTCATGGCACGAGCTAAAAAAGAGCGGGCAAAATATGTCGCCGTTATTGAGTCCTTGGATCAGGAAGGCCGCGGAGTCGCACGCCGTGACGGTAAGGTCGTATTCATCGAAGGGGCGCTCCCTGGTGAAAAAGTAGAGTACGAGGTTTATCGAAGCAAGCCTTCCTTCGAATTAGGTCTGACCACCGAAATTTATAAGGAGTCTCCGCTTCGCGTTATGCCGAAGTGCCCTTACTTCGGGGTTAAGGACGGCAGCTGCGGCGGCTGCGCCATGCAGCACCTCGAAGCCCATGCTCAGGTTGCCATGAAACAAAAAATTCTGATGGATGCTTTGTGGCACATCGGCAGAGTTCGACCTGAGCAGGTACTGGCGCCGATCTACGGCTCTGCATGGAGATATCGTCACCGTGCTCGTCTGTCCGTGCGCGAAGTCGCCAAAAAGGGAACTGTGCTCGTCGGCTTCCATGAAAAGCGTTCGAGCTTTATCGCAGACATGAAGAGCTGCGAAATCCTGCCAAAGCGTGTCAGCGATCTTCTCGTGCCGCTGCGCGAGCTTATCAACTCTTTAACGCTGCGTAAGAAGATTCCTCAGATTGAATTGGCTGTCACTGATGAAGCTTTGGCTTTGGTCCTTCGTGTCTTAGAAAAGCCGACGACTGAGGACGAAGCAAAACTCAGACAGTTCCAGGAAGATTATGGTGTTGACTTTTGGTACCAGCCGAAGGGCCCGGATTCCATTTATCTGATGGATCCCGAAAATGCCAATCGACTGAAACTGCACCATCGGGAAACCGGTGTGGAAGTCGTCTTTAGACCTACAGACTTTACGCAAGTAAACCATCGCTTGAACGAAGTGATGGTGACCAGAGCGCTTCGATTGCTGCATCTTGAACCCTCGTCTAAGGTCATCGATTTCTTCTGCGGGCTCGGCAACTTTACGCTGCCGCTGGCAACCAGAACAGCGAAAGTTCTTGGTATTGAAGGCAGCTCCGAGCTGGTCGAACGTGCACGCGCGGGCGCTAAAGACAATAACCTCGCGGATAAGACCGAATTTGAGGCTCGTAATCTGTTTGACTGGACCCTGGACGATTGGGATGCCGTTTGGAATAAGCTCGGCAGTGTAGATCGAGTTCTTATCGACCCGCCGCGCGAAGGCGCAATGGCACTTTGCCGCTCACTCGCCGAAACGGACAAACGTCCTGCACGTCTGGTCTATGTTTCCTGTAATCCTGCAACGCTGGCGCGCGACGCCGCGCTGCTTGTCAGAGAAGGCGGCTGGAAGCTTCTGTCGGCCGGTGTGATGAATATGTTCCCGCATACAGCTCACGTCGAGAGTATCGCCGTCTTTGAACCCGGTCCCAAACCGGAAAAGGTCGACGAAATCGATGAACTCGAAATCAGCGGAATGACTGAAGAGGCTGAGCAGGAAGCTCGATCCGAGGAACCGAAGATTTAACGGAAATGGCGCCTTTGGTTTTTCAGATCGTAATTCTGTTTGTCAAAATTTTGGCGGAGCTGCTGCTCATCATTCTGGTGCCGGCCTTCGCCCTAAAATTTTTCAAGAAAGACTTAAGCTTCGGTTTGGCATTTTCCGCCTCCATCCTGATGATTTTGCTGCCGGTGCTCACATACGTAAATAACGCTGAACTCAACAACACCATGCTGCCGCTCACGGCGTGGGGTGTGGAGTCAGTATTGACGCTTTCGTGGATAAGCTGGGGGCTTTCGACCGGCGCCATCATCTCTTTTTTGTATGCAGCTTATCTCATTGTAGAAAGCCGAAGTTCCGAAACGATAAATCTAGTCCTGCTTTTCACGGGTATCGGCTACCTTTTAAACTTGCTGTCACAGGCGGCTGCCCCCTATTTGTTGTTCGGGTCTTTCGGCGCAGGACTTGCCAAAGATGACCTTCCGTTTTTATGCTTGTCGCTGGTACTTGCCTTAGGCGTAGGTATCTATGTGCGGTATTCTGAGGCCGTTGGGAAAACATTCAGCAATTAATAACTAAAACTAAGGAGAATAGGGTGGAAGAAAGCGGAGTATTTGAGTACTGGTTTGCTTTTTTGTTTGCGTTGGGTTTCTGTGTCTGGTTTCCCACGTATGTTGTCAAAACCAAAGGGCAGGGCATCTCGACTTGGGGACTGGCGCTTTGTATTGTCGTCCTGTTTATCGGACTGCCTCTGCTTTCGATTAGCTTGATCCGCGATGTCCTCCCTTCTCTGTGGCTGAGCTTTGTCAGTGCAAACTACGAGTCTCCGAGCATCTCCCTGCTTTACGGGACCATTCACAAGATGGCTACGCTGGATCAGCTTTACGTAGCGCTGGCCATGATTTGTATTTTGGTTGCCATCGGTCAAAGCGTATTTGCTTCTTGGCTGCTTTATATCCGCCACAACCGCGAAAGTCTGGTTCGTGCTCTGAGAATCATGTGGTCCTCGGCTTTCTTTATTGTGTTGGCAGGCGGTATTCTGCCGCTCATTATTCTGGGCTCGCACGGATTTACGGTGGCGATTCCTGCCGGATATACGATGGGTGCTTACATCGCAGTGCTCATGGTGATCACTGCTTACCTGAGAATGAGTCCTCAGGTAGCGGATAATTATCCCATTAGCCACCAGCCGAAAAAAGATCGGGAAAAAAATAGGAGTTAACGCATGGAATTTCTTATGACTGTCCGCACACTGATTGCAACCACCGTGATGCTGTTTTGCTCATTATGGCTGGCGCGGCAGTTAAAGATCCGTCGTCCCAAACTTCCCGTTTCTGCCGTTTTGATTTTGTCTTTGATCATGCTGTTTGAGCCGGGCATGCTGGCCTTCTTGGTTTGGGTAGTGCACGATATAGCATCCGTTAACGGGGGACTGATGATTCATGCCTATACCTTTGTTAAGGCGGCGGTCGCGATTTATTTGCTTTTCATTCTTCCGTCGATCTGGTTTGCCAGAAGCTTCTATGTTGAAAGCAAAATCGTGACTCTCAAAGCCTTGCGTTTCGCGATCATTCTTCCGGCCGCATTTACAGCCGTCGCATTTATCGAAGTGCCGAAAATGATCTGGCAGGACCGCGCCTCGGAGCTCGTCTCTTCCGGTTTGGAGACGTTCATCGTGGTGGCGGTGATCAACCTGATCCTGCTCGCATTAACCTATCGGTATAAGGTCTCGAATACACCTGCGCAGTGACCTGCCGCCGGAAGCCGTGCATGGCGTAAAACTAAGTAATCAGGCGTTTCAGCCTTTCGTAAAACCTTAGTCCTAACTCCCTGCATGATAAAATCAACCGATTGTCTTATAGACAAAAGAAGTGCGGAATCCTCCGCATTTCTATTTTTTACTTTTATTCGTTTTTAAGAGATTGAAATGGCTATTGAACGCACACTTTCGATTATTAAACCCGATGCAGTTGCCAAAAACGTTATCGGTCAGATCTACTCCCGTTTTGAATCCAACAACCTCAAGATCGTTGCTTCCAAAATGAAGTGGCTTTCCCGTCAGGAAGCCGAAGCTTTCTACGCAGTTCACCGTGAACGTCCCTTCTTCAAAGATCTGGTCGACTTCATGGTTTCCGGTCCCGTTCAGATCCAGGTTCTCGAAGGTGAAAATGCCATCATGAAGAATCGTGAACTCATGGGCGCAACCGATCCGAAGAAGGCTGCCAAGGGCACCATCAGAGCCGATTTCGCTCAGTCTATCGACGCTAACGCTGTTCACGGCTCCGACAGCCCCGAAACAGCCGCTGTTGAAATCGCTTTCTTTTTCCCGCAGATGGACATCTACGCCGGCCGTTAATCGACCGCACTTGTAGTTTAGTTAGCGATGTAAAGAATATCCCCGCGCAAGCGGGGATAAGACCCGAATATGACAGAAGAAAAGTTGCCTCAGAAAGTGAACCTCCTTGGATTTGATGCCGAAGGGCTGAAGAAGTTTTGTGAAGATCTCGGAGAGAAACCTTTCCGTGCCAAACAGCTTGAGCGTTGGATTCACCGCCGCGGAGCCAGCGATTTTTCTGAAATGACGGATCTTGCTAAATCTTTTCGAGCCAAACTCGAGAAAGTTGCCGAGATTCGGGGGCCCGAAATTATTCGGGATAAGACAGCCGCCGACGGAACTCGTAAGTGGCTGCTTGATGTTGGCAACGGCAACGCCGTTGAGATGGTTTACATTCCTCAGGACGGCCGCGGCACACTTTGTGTGTCTTCTCAGGCCGGCTGTGCGATGAACTGTCTGTTTTGTTCGACGGGTAAGCAGGGCTTTAACCGTAATTTGAAAGCATCGGAAATTATTGGCCAGCTTTGGCATGCCGAACATACTTTGAGAAAAGATCTCGGCATTACCGATGAAAACGAAAGGGTAATTTCCAATGTTGTCATGATGGGTATGGGTGAACCGCTCCAAAATTTGGATGCCGTCATTCCGTCCCTAAAACTGATGCTCGACGATAACGCTTACGGCTTATCACGCCGGCGGGTTACCGTCTCTACTTCCGGCCTGGTCAGGCAGATGGATAAGCTTGCCGAACAGTGCCCGGTCGCATTGGCGGTCAGCCTCCATGCTCCGAACAATGAGCTGAGAGACAAGATCATGCCGATTAACCGCAAGCATCCGCTCGAACAGCTGCTTGCGGCATGCAGGCGTTATTTGGAACACGCTCCGAGAGACTTCATCACGTTTGAATACATTCTCATCGGCGGCGTCAATGATTCACTTGCACAGGCTAAGGAACTGATTACCTTAGTTCAGGACATTCCCTGCAAGTTCAACTTGATCCCCTTTAATCCCTTCCCCGGATCCGGTCTGGAACGCAGTAAGCCCGAAGCGGTCAAGGCTTTTGCTGACCGATTGAACGGTGCAGGTATTGTCACGACTGTAAGAAAGGTTCGCGGCGACGATATCGATGCGGCCTGCGGTCAGTTGGCCGGGGAAATTAAAGACCGTACCAAGCTCGCTGAAAAGAGAGCAAATCGCGAGATAATCATCAAAGAAATTTCAAAGAGCCCGGCGAAAGCAACAGGAGACGAGAAAAATGTCTGAGAACAATATCAGTCTGGAAGCCAAAGACCAGCCGTTCGAAGCAACGACCTACGGCGGCTTGCTGCGTATTGCCCGTGAAAATAAAGAATTGAGTATCGATCAGGTGTCTTCTCAGCTGAGAATCTCACCGGATCAGATCGAAGGTTTGGAGTCGGATAACTATAAAGTTTTCCCGACGCCTGTTTATGCCCGCGCCCATCTCCGCAGCTATGCTCGTTTATTAGGTGTGGACGAAGCGAAGATTATTTCGCTCTTTAATGCGGCGCTGGCGCCGGACGATAAGGATCCCCGCACCTTTATTCGCCGTACAACTCAGGAGCTGGCGCCTTACCATGACGCTCAGCCGAAAAACTTTGTCGGTAAATTTGTTGCCGGGCTGCTTTTCTTGGCGGTTGTGATTGCATTGAGTTGGATCGGCTACAACTACTACATGAATCAAAAAACGGAAAAAGCTGCCGAAGAACCTCTGGCGGAGGTCTCTCAGCCGGCTGAAACGCCGACTCCGACGGCCGAACTCTCCAAGGCCCCTGAAGCCGCACCAGTTTTAGTGTCCAATACAACGGTAGAGCCGGCCGCTCAGCCTGCGGTTCCGGTCCCGGCTGCAGAAGAGACTCAGGCTGATCGAGATGCAGCGTTGAAAGAAAAACTTCAGAAAGAGGCAGAAGCAGCCGCAGCCGCTAAAGTCGCTGAAGAAAAGCGTTTAGCAGAAGAGGCTAAGAAAACTGCCGCTGCCCCAGAACCTTCTGTTGCCGCTCCTGCAAAGCTGCTGACACTGACTCACAATGAAGCCGAAGGCCGATGGGATCTCGTGGTACCGAAATCTGCGAACGGAACTTACAAAGTGACGATCGGTGCGGACGGCGGTGAATGCTGGTTCGGCGTCTATCAAGATAAGAAACTTGTTCATAATGCTCAGTTAAAGAGCGGCGAAACTCGTGACTACGAAGTTCCGTATCCTTTCAAAGTCTCCGTCGGCAATCGTGCCAAGGGATTTGTGAAAGTTGACGGAGCGCCTGTTGATTTGAATATCAATAATCGCGCAGCTTCCACCGTGTTTACTTTGGTTCAGAAATAACGAATGTCATCTTCACAAAAAGAACCGATGATTGTCCGCTGGAAAGACAATATCGTTGGGATCGGCGCCGGCCGTCCCGTGGTGATTCAATCTATGACCAACACGGATACGGCTGATGTCGAATCCTCGGTCAAACAAGTTTTAGAGCTCGCTCAGGCAGGAAGCGAGCTTGTTCGTCTTACGGTTAATACACCCGCGGCGGCAAAAGCCATCCCTGAAATTCGTCGAAGACTCGATGAAGTCGGATGTTTTGTGCCTTTGGTCGGAGACTTCCATTACAACGGCCATAAACTTCTGACTGAATACTCCGAATGCGCCGAAGCACTTTCAAAGTACCGAATCAACCCCGGAAATGTCGGAAAAGGCGATAAGCAGGAAGTAAATTTCCGCACAATGATTGAGCTTGCGAAGAAGTATGACAAGCCGGTCCGAATCGGTGTGAACTGGGGTTCGCTGGATCAGGATCTTTTGGCCCGAATGATGTCGGAAAACCAAAAGCTTGAAAAACCGCTCGACGCGAAAGAGGTTCTGCGCGAAGCGTTGGTAAGGAGCGCTGTTGAGAATGCGGACCGAGCCGTTGAGCTCGGTATGAAGCCTTCTCAGGTGGCTATTTCCGCGAAAGTAAGCGGCGTCAAAGATCTGATTGCTGTTTATCGTGAGCTTAAAGCACGCTGTGCTTATCCTTTGCACCTCGGTTTAACCGAGGCTGGGATGGGGCTTAAGGGAACAGTATCCACGACGGCAGCCTTATCGGTTCTCCTATTGGAAAATATCGGGGATACGATCCGCGTTTCCCTGACTCCGGAGCCCGGTCAGTCCCGCACGGCCGAAGTGGAACTTGCCTGTGAAATCCTGCAGGCTTTAGGACTGCGGAACTTTACGCCGCAGGTCGTTTCCTGTCCCGGGTGCGGACGCACGACCAGCTGCCTCTTCCAGGAGCTGGCGAAAGAAACGCAGGATTTTATTAAGTTAAGAATGCCGGATTGGCGCAAGCACAATCCCGGTGTGGAAAATATGAATGTGGCGGTGATGGGCTGTGTAGTGAACGGTCCGGGAGAAAGCCGTCATGCAAACATCGGTATTTCTCTGCCCGGCTCAGGCGAGGCCCCGGTTTCTCCCGTCTTTATCGACGGCAAGAAATGGGGTTCTCTGAAAGGGCCGAAGATGAGCGAAGAGTTTCATTCGCTTATCGAAGAATACGTCCAGAAAAATTACCAAAATGCGAAGGAACAATAATGGCGATTGAAAAGATTCAGGCAATTCGCGGCATGAGTGACATGCTGCCGGAAGATGCCCCTCTTTGGCACTTCTTTGAAAAAGAAGCTTCCTCTCTGGCAAAACTCTACGGTTATCAGCACATTCGTACTCCGATCGTCGAACAGACTCGTCTGTTCAAACGCGGAATCGGTGAAGTGACTGATATCGTTGAAAAAGAAATGTATTCCTTCGTGGATTCCTTAAACGGCGACGAATTGTCTCTGCGTCCGGAAAACACGGCTTCTGTCGTTCGCGCCTGTATTGAACACAACCTCCTTTATGAAGGACCGAAGCGTCTGTGGTACATGGGACCGATGTTCCGTCACGAACGTCCGCAGAGAGGCCGTTATCGCCAGTTCCATCAGTTCGGTATGGAAGCAATGGGCTTCAAGGGACCGGATACGGATGCCGAACAGCTTTTAATGCTGAACCGCCTCTGGAAGCGCCTCGGAATCGCTCCCGTTCGTCTTGAACTCAACTGCTTAGGCCAGCTCGAAGACCGTAAAGCCTACAGAGAAGTGTTGATCAAATACTTCGAAGCGCACAAAGATGTCCTGGATGAAGATGCGACACGTCGTCTTTATTCCAACCCGCTTCGCATTCTCGACACCAAGAATCCCGACATGCAGGACTTGGTCAATAATGCACCGAAGCTCTATGACTCCTTGAGCGAAGAGTCCAAACAATTCCTTGCGGATTTAGAAGCGATTCTGAAAGCCGAAGGCATCGATTATGTTGTGAACCCGAGATTGGTTCGCGGTCTTGACTACTACAACCTCACAGTTTTCGAATGGGTCACCGATAAGCTTGGCGCTCAGGGCACGATCTGCGGAGGCGGCCGTTATGACCCGCTCATCGGAATGCTCGGAGGCCGAGACGCTCCTGCCTGCGGTTTTGCGATGGGCATTGAACGCGTGCTCGAGTTGATGAAAGAATGCGGTGTTAAACCCGAATCCAGAGAATGCGATGTTTATGTCGTTTGGGATAAGGCGCTGTACCTCAACGCACTTTCCGCCGCAGAAAGACTCAGAGATGCCGATATTGCCGCGATCATCCACAGCGGCAGCATGAAGTTCGGCAACCAGATGAAGCGTGCTGATGCTTCCGGGGCTCTTTATGCACTGGTGATCGGAGCTGATGAAGCCGCCGCCGGCAAGGTCGGTCTCAAGGCACTTCGTGAAAACCTCGAGGGTTACGGTGAACAGAAGACGCTGACTATCGATGAAGCGATCTCGTTCCTCGGACATCACGTTTAAGAAGAAGAGGGGACCGGCGTCCCCTTCCGTTTTACTTCTTTTTCAAGAATTGAAATTAGAACCTTTAAATAGACCGGGAGATACTTTACATGGCCTATGACTTAGAAGAACAAGAGTCCCTTGCCGAGATTAAGGCTTGGTGGGAGAAATGGGGCAACCTAATTTTGACCGTTGTGACGGTCGCCTGCTTGTGTGCTGCCGGTTTTCAAGGCTGGCGCTGGTATCAGATGAAAGAATCCACAGACGCCGGTGTTCTGTATGCTCAGATGATTCAGGCAAGCAATATGAAGGATGAGGCTCGCGTACAGGCGATCGCCGGTCGTCTGCATGAAAGCTACGCATCGACGACTTATGCCGGGATGGGTGCTCTGCTTGCCGCGCATAACGCTGAAACCGCCGGTAAATATGCAGAAGTTGAAAAAGCGCTCAAGTGGATCGTAGAGTCTGATAAGTATCCTGAACTCAAACCGCTTGCTTCTGTCCGTTTGGCCGGTGTTTATCTCGATGAAGGTAAGTACGATCAGGGCTTGGCAGTTCTCAACGCTGTTAAAGACGCCAAGGGCGAAGAAGTTCCGGTTTATGACCGTATGGGCGACCTTTATCTTGCCAAAGGCGATGCCGCTGCCGCTCGCAAAAGCTGGGAAGACGCCTTGCGCCATGCTCCTATGACCAATCCGTTGGTCGGTGTCATCGAAATCAAATTAAATTCTTTACCCAAGGAATAATTCATGAGTACAAAACTCAAGATTGCGGCCGCCGTTGCTGCAGCAGTTCTGCTTTCGGCTTGTTCCAGTCCTAAACATGAACCCATGCCGCTGGTAAGTTTCACACCGAGCCTGGAGGTGACCGAAGTTTGGTCGAAAGGACTTTCGTCTGCTGAGGGCTTCTTAGTTCCCGCGGTATATGACGATATGGTGTTTGCCGCCGGCGGCAAGACCTTGACGCGTTTAAATGCCAGAACAGGTGAAACCGAATGGTCCGTTTCTTTTGACAGCCCCATTACCGGCGGTGTCGGCTCTGACGGCTACGTCACAGCTGTCGGTCTTTGGGACGGCAATCTGGAAGTTGTGGATGCCGGAGGAAAGGTCAGCTGGGAAAAGAAACTGACAACGGAATTGGCTTCTCCTCCCGTTGTTTCTCACGGTCTGGTCATTGCCCGCACCATGGACACCCGTGTGTCCGCATTTGAAGCTTCCTCCGGCGAACTGCAGTGGACATATCAGAAGAGTCAGCCCGCTTTGACGGTCCGTTTACCCACAAGAATGCTGGCTCATGATAACTTTTTGTTAGTCGGACAGCCGAATGGCCATATCGTGATTCTGGATATCGCCTCCGGTAAACCGGTGTTCGAATTCCAGGTTGCCCAAGCTAAGGGGGTCACGGAAGTCGAGCGTCTGGTTGACGTTGTCGGCGCCCCGGCTTTTAGCGAAAACTTAGTTTGCGCCGCCGCCTTCCAAGGCGCAGTAACCTGTGTTGACAGCACTAATGGACAGACAAAATGGACGCAGAAGATTGACGCTGTTGCCGGTCCTGCTATTGACGAAGACAACGTTTATGCCGTCAGCGTCAACGGAGAAGTTCAGGCGTTCTACCGCGAAAGCGGTGAGCAGCGCTGGTCTAATAAGACCATGCTGTACCGCGGAGTTTCCGCACCGGTTGTTTTCCCGGGCGCTGTGGCTGTCGGTGACGAAGACGGTTACGTTCATTTCCTTTCACCGAGAACCGGTGAAGAAATGGCGCGCGTTCGTTTGAGCGGTCCGATCGTAACGCAGGCACAGCCTTTCAGTGCAGGCGCTATTTTCCAAACCAGTAAAGGCGAAGTCGCTTATTTGTCGAATAGATAAGAATTATGGTTCCAGTCATTGCGCTTGTTGGTCGTCCGAATGTCGGAAAATCGACCTTGTTTAATCGCCTGACGCGTTCTAGAGACGCTTTAGTGGCGGACTTCCCGGGACTTACCCGAGATCGTCATTACGGCGACGGTCGTATCGGCGATAAACCTTACTTAGTCATCGATACGGGCGGTTTTGAGCCGATCCGCACCGAAGGCATCGTCAAAGAGATGACCGGACAGGCGCAATTGGCCATTACCGAATCCGATGCCGTCTTGTTCCTTGTTGACGGCCGCGCCGGTTTAACGCCGCAGGATCAGAGAATTGCTCAGAATCTGCGCGAATCCGGAAAGAAAACCTACCTCGTCGTCAATAAGGCCGAAGGTTTAACGGAAACAGCTAGAGCCGAATTCTATGAATTGGCTTTAGGCGAGCCTTACACCATTTCCGCAGCACACGGCGAAGGTGTTAAAGCCTTGATGGATCTGGTTCTTGAACCCTTCCCGACCGAAAAGGAAATCGATGAGGAAGAGGATTTCAAACACAAGATTAAAGTTGCGATCGCCGGCCGTCCGAACGCAGGCAAGAGCACGCTGATCAATGCGCTGATCGGCGAAGATCGCCTGATCGCTTTTGACATGCCCGGAACCACGCGCGACGCCATCGAGGTCGAGTTCCAATATAAGGATCGCGATTACACTTTGATCGATACCGCTGGTCTGCGCCGCAAAGGCAAAGTGTTTGAGGCAATCGAAAAGTTCTCCGTTATTAAGACGCTTCAGGCCATTGAAAGCTCCAACGTGGTTGTACTTCTGCTGGATGCGCATGCAGGAATTGCCGAGCAGGATGCCAACATCGCCGGTTACATTCTGGAAAGCGGACGCGCTTTGGTGGTCGGTGTCAACAAATGGGACAGCCTGGACGATTACGAAAGACGCCGCGTGAAGGAGGAGCTTGAACGTAAGCTTCACTTCTTACGCTGGGCGAAGATCGTTTATATCTCCGCGCTTGAAAAACGTGGTCTGCATCACTTGCTGAATGCTGTCAATGATGCTCATACCGCTGCCTTCATGAAGCTTTCGACTCCGAAACTGACTCGCGCTCTGATCGAAGCGACCACGCGTCAGCTGCCTCCGAGAGCGGGCGGAGGACGTCCGAAGATGAGATACGCTCACCAGGGGGGACAGAATCCTCCTGTCATTGTGGTCCACGGCAACGCGCTTCAGGATGTTCCGGAAAGCTACCGTCGATATCTGGAAGGATGGTTCAGAGATAAATTCAAACTCGAGGGTACGCCTCTCAGGATTGAATTTAGAACCAACAAGAACCCGTACGCCCAAAAGGCCTAATTCAAAAAATCCCGCCGCAGCGCGGGATTTGTCATAAGGAGATATGTTTAAGGGCATATTCTTTGTGCGCCTTAAATAAGCATTAACAATGATCTTTCCGGAAGGCATTTACAGCTAAAATAGTTACTGTAGTAAGCGAATCTGCTGCGGGATTGCAGACCCTAACGGGGGATGTCGGCCAACAAGAGTCCTTCGATCATAGAAGTGCAGAAGAATTAAATGTGCGCCCAATATGATTAATACAAAGAACAATTTCGGCGTGCCGCAGCTAGAATTTATTCAGAATTTATGAGCGGAATTTTCCGTTTGGAGAAAAACAATGACAAAAGGGCAATTGTTACAAGACCCATTCTTAAACAGTCTTCGTAAGGGACGTATTCCTGTTTCCATCTACTTGGTGAACGGTATCAAACTGCAGGGCCAGATCGAATCTTTCGACCAGTATGTCGTTCTGCTTCGCAACACCGTAACTCAGATGGTTTATAAACACGCTATTAGCACTGTTGTTCCGGCACGCGCCGTACCGCTGGGCAATGAACAGCAGGGAACTGAAGAAGCAGAAACCGTATAGTGGATTATCAATATCAAAAGGGAGACGAGACACCCGGAAAGGTGTGGCTCGTCTCTGTCATTGTGGGCCGCGAAATTCATCGAGACGCGGCACTTGAATTATCAGAATTAGCGACATCCTGCGGCTTCCAAGTTGCAGGTCTGACGGAAGCAAAACGCGATCGTCCGGACCCCAAAACTTTTCTCGGAAGCGGCAAAATTGAAGAAATCAAAGATGAAGCGACTGCCAATGGGGCCAAGGCGCTTATTTTTGACGTCGCGTTATCTCCCGCGCAGCAGCGCAATATCGAAAAAGCCGTCGGAATTGAAGTCCTTGATCGGACCAATCTGATTCTGGAAATTTTCCGCCAAAGGGCAAAGACCAGAGAAGGCCGCCTGCAGGTCGAACTTGCTCGACTGACTCACTTGTCGACACGTTTGGTCAGAGGCTGGACGCACTTGGAACGCCAGAGAGGCGGTTTGTCCAAGACCGGCGGTCCTGGTGAAAAGCAGATCGAACTTGACCGTCGAATGATCGCGACGCGCGTCAAAGCGTTAAGAGAACAGCTTAAGAAACTTGAGCGCCAACGCAATACTCAGCGCAAATCTCGTCAAAGAGGCGAGGTGCTGACTGTCGCACTGGTCGGCTATACCAATGCTGGTAAGTCAACGCTCTTTAATCGTCTGACTCGGGGCGGTGTTTACGCGGCCGACCAGTTGTTTGCAACGTTGGATACGACCGCCCGCAGATGCTTTGTCGGCGGAGATGTGGAAGTCGTCTTAAGTGACACCGTGGGCTTTATCCGCGGATTGCCGCACCAGCTGATTGAGGCTTTTAAATCGACACTGGACGAAGCGGCCCAGGCAGACCTTCTGCTCCATGTCGTCGACTCCTCGACGCCGGCCAGAGAAGAACAGATGACGGAAGTCAATAAAGTCTTAGAAGAAATCGGCGCTAAAGATATTCCGCAGCTGCTGGTTTTCAATAAGATCGACCTGGAAGGCAGGAGTCCGTTTATCACTTGTGCCGAGGACGGAACGCCGAAAGCTGTCGGTATCAGCGCCGCAAACGGTGAGGGCATCGATCTTCTCAAAGACGCCATTCGTCAAATAGCAGAAAAAGAGCCGGAAGAGCCCCAAGAGGCTCCCGATAATGAGGACTGGCTCGCTGAATTTGAGCGGTAATTCCTTCGGGGCCTTCTTTGAAAAAGATCGGCCGCGATTAGCTCTTTGTTAAATGTAATAAGTCTTTAATCTTAAAAATATTATTATTTTTCAAGTGCTAAAATTCTCTGCTCTCTTGTCTAACTCACTCGGACAAGTTCCCTATGTCCTGTGATTTTTAAGGAAATATTCGACAATGTCGCTTAATGACCCCCGTTGGGGCCGAAAAGGCTCGGAGGATGATTCCTCCCAGAAAGAAAACGAAATCAAAGAGCCTCCCAAAGAGACTGATGAAGAACCGAGAAAAGCTGAACCGAGCAAAAACGAAATGCCTGGACGCTTTGCTCAGAACAACAATGACGGAGATTTAGAAGAGCTTTGGAAACAGTTCAACGATCGTCTGAACTCGATGTTGGGCACCAAAGGCAATCAAAATCGCAATGCTCAGAAAGAAGAGCCGTCAGCTTCTTCTCAGACACAAAATCAGAAAAACGAAGACTACGACTTCGACGAACCCCCGTTGCGCAAAGACCACGAATTCAAAAATCAGCAGAATTCGTTCGGCAATGGCGGCGGCAATGGAAACGGCGGCGGAAACTCTTTCCCGCAGTTTAAAGTTCCGTCTTCATTCTCCGGCGGAATGGCTGTTTCCGCCATTGTTATCGCTTTGGCCGCTTGGCTCGCTTCCGGTTTCTACATTGTTCCGGAAGGTCAGAACGGCGTCGTGACGACTTTCGGCCGCTACACCGAAAGTACCAACGCCGGTTTCCGCTGGCACCTGCCTTATCCGATTCAGGACGTTGCTTTGGTCGACGTTTCTTCCGTCCGTAAGGCTGAAATCGGTTTGAGAGGCGGTACACAGCGTCTTAAAGAAGCGCTCATGCTGACCGACGACGAGAACATTGTTGACGTGATGTTCAATGTTCAGTATCGAATTAAGCAGGGCAACGGCGCTGAAGAGTTCTTGTTCCGCACCCGCGATCCGATGGGTGCAGTTGTTCAGACTGCCGAGTCCGCCATGCGCGAAGTGGTCGGCCGCAAGAAGATGGACAGCGTTTTGTTCGAGTCCAAGCAGGAAATTGCAGAAGAAGTTAAAAAGCTGATGCAGGAAATGCTGGACCGCTACCACTCAGGTATTCAGGTTCTGTCCGTCGCCATTCAGAATGCTCAGCCGCCTGAACAAGTTCAGGCCGCTTTCAATGATGCCGTTAAGGCCGGTCAGGACCGAGAACGCCAGATTAATGAAGGAGAGGCTTACGCCAACGATGTTGTGCCTAAGGCCCGCGGTCTGGCAGAACGACTTCGTCAGGAGGCTGAAGCTTACAAGTCTCGTGTTGTCTCTCAAGCCGAAGGTGACGCAAACCGCTTCAATCAGGTCTACGCACAGTATGAGAAAGCTCCGAAGGTGACCCGCGACCGTATGTACGTGGACACCATGCAGCAGATCTTCAACAACACGACCAAGGTAATGGTTGACAATAAGTCTTCCAATAACCTGTTGTACCTGCCGTTGGATCAGTTGGCTAAACGAGCTGCTCCGGCACCGGCGCCTGCAGCTGCGGCCGCACCTGTGCAGCCGAACGTTCCTGCTTCATCTGCCCAGCAGACGCATAATCTGCCCGGCGGAGATCAGCCGCCTTTAACACCGGACGCGAGTCAGCCTACTTCCCGTCTTTTATCCCGCACTTTGAGATAAGGACAGAAAGATGAAAAAATTACTTTCCTTAGTTATTGTTATTCTTTTTGGCGCCTTGCTCGCGAGAACCTGCCTTTACACGGTCAACGAGCGTGAGTACGCCTTAGTCTTCATGCTCGGTGAATTAAAGAGCGTTGTTTCTACACCGGGTCTGCATGTCAAACTGCCGTCACCGCTTCAGAATGTTGTCTATTTGGACAAACGTATTCTCACAATCGACACGCCCGCAGCGGACTTGGTTCAAACCAGCGAGAAGAAGAACCTGATGATTGATTCCTATGTCAAGTGGCGTATCAATGATCCGCGCCGCTACTGGGTTTCCTTCCAGGGCAGCGAGCGCGCTGCGGACGACCGTATGTCTGCGCTGCTTCGTGACGTGCTCAACCAGGTTGTAAACCGCCGCACGGTAAACGACATCACGTCCAGCGACAGAGCACGCGCAATGGCAGAAATCTCTGAAGCGCTCCAGAAGCGCGTTTCCGACTTAGGTATTGAAGTTGTTGACGTCCGACTCAAGCGAGTTGATTTCACACCGGAAATTTCTGAGTCTGTCTATCGCCGCATGGAAGCCGAACGTAAGCGCGTTGCCAGCGAAGAACGCTCCAAGGGTGCTGCTGAAGCCGAAAAGATCAAGGCTGACGCCGATCGTCAAAGAACCGTTGTTTTGGCCGAAGCTTATCGTGACGCTCAGAACATTAAAGGTTCCGGCGACGCTCAAGCTAACGAACTTTACGCCAAAGCATTTAGCAAAGATCCGGAGTTTGCGAAGTTCTACCGTTCACTGGATGCTTATCGCCAGTCCTTCAATAAACCTCAGGACATGATGGTGGTGGATCCGAGCAGCGAATTCTTCGACTATCTCAAGAATTCCCGCGGTGAAGCTCAAGCCAATAAACAACCATAAATTTTTTGTGATCTAAATCATGAAGGCCTTCTTGTACGTACTGGGTTTCTGCTTTGTACTTGAAGGCCTTTTACCTATGTTGGCTCCTGATTTATGGAAGCGCGCCGTGAGATTTATCTCACGATTTCCTAGCGAGAAAATCCGTTATATCGGGTTAGAAAGTGTAGTCTTAGGGCTGGTGCTCGTTTGGGCCGGTTCATTGCTTTTTTAGAAAGGATCTTTATGTCAGTATGGCTGCTACCTGAAAATATCGCGGATATGCTTCCACGAGAGGCGAGGGCCATAGAGCATCTTAGAAGTTCTTTCCTAAAACTGGTGACAAGCCACGGTTTTGAAGTCGTCCGTCCTCCTCTGGTGGAGTACGTTGACTCTCTTCTGACAGGAACGGGCGGAGATCTGGATCTCAGAACTTTTAAAATCGTCGACCAGGTAACTGGAAAGACGATGGGCATCCGCGCCGATATGACGCCGCAGGTTGCTCGAATCGATGCTCACATTCTCAATCGTTCGGGTGTATCCCGCCTCTGCTATGTTGGAAGCGTTCTCCATGCACGTCCTCTGCATCCTCTTGCTTCGCGCCAGCCGTACTTGGCCGGTGTTGAAATGTTCGGCTCTTCCAGTGTGGAAAGCGAACGTGAAGTGATCTGTTTGGGAATTGAGTCTCTGCGTCAATTCGGTCTTGAAAATATTTTCTTAGATTTAGGCCACACCGGTGTGGTCAAGGCAATTCTGGACAGTGATCCTGTAAGTGAAGTTGTTCAGGACCAAATTCTCTTTGCTTTGAGTCATAAGGACCGCTCTGCACTTGAGGAGCTCAGAGGTGTTCTTAAAGAGAAAACCGTTGATGATTTAATTCGCCTGACGATGCTCTTCGGTTCGGAAGACGTTCTCAATCAAGTTATCGAAGAATTTTCCGATTATCCGGAAATTCCGGAAATTCTGGAAAGCGTCCGCAGACTCGGTCGTGAATCCGGCGCAGATATCGTCAGCTATGATTTCGCTGACGTTGCCGGTTACAACTATCACACCGGCGTGACTTTCAGCGTCAATATTCCCGGCCGTTATCAGCCGATTCTGCGCGGCGGTCGTTACGATGATATCGGTGAGCGTTTCGGACGCAAACGTCCCGCGGTCGGTTTTACGTTATACCTGCGCGAGATTATCGCCGTGATGGACACAAAGCGTCCTTATGCGATCTTGGCGCCCAACAGGCTGGACGATGCCGCCCTGCAGTCCCGCATTCGTGAACTTCGCGAAAACGGCGACATCGTGATTGAAAAACTGCCTGAAGACAATGTTGCTTCGCTGGAAGAATCTTTCCGCTTGGATGAAGAATTAGTTTGTATCAATGGTGTTTGGACGGTAGCGGCCCGTACGTCGAACCGTTAATTTTTTAAGAGGATGAAATGAGTAAAAATGTAGTCGTTGTCGGCGCTCAGTGGGGCGACGAAGGCAAAGGCAAGATCGTTGACTGGCTCACAGAAAGTGTACAAGGCGTTGTCCGTTTCAACGGCGGCCACAATGCAGGCCACACACTCGTGATCAACGGCCAGAAAACGGTTCTTCGTTTGATCCCCTCCGGTGTTATGCATCCTCACGTCAAGTGCTACATCGGTAACGGTGCAGTTGTTAGCCCCGAAGCAATGCTGAAGGAAATCGACGACCTGAAGGCTCACGGAATGGATGCCGAAGATCGTATTTTTGTCTCCGGTCAGTGTCCGCTGGTTCTCCCGTACCACATCGCGCTCGACCACGCTCGTGAAAACGCCTTAGGCGATAAGAAAATCGGTACGACCGGCCGTGGCATCGGGCCGGCCTACGAAGACAAGATCGCTCGCCGCGCTGTCCATGTCAGAGACTTGGCAGAACCGAAAGTCTTTGCAGAAAAAGTTCGTGAAAACTGCAAGCTCATCAACTTCCTGCTGGCGAACTATTACAACAGCGAACCTGTCGACGTCGAAAAGATGATCGAAGATACGCTGGCAATGGCTCCGAGAATTGTTCCGAAGATTCGCGACATTTCTCACATTCTCAACACTAAGATGAAGGAAGGCGAACAGTTCCTGTACGAAGGAGCTCAGGGAACCATGCTCGACATCGACCACGGAACTTATCCGTTCGTCACTTCCAGCAACACCGTTGCAGGCTTTGCCAGCCCCGGATCCGGTGTCGGCCCTCAGAAACTCAATTACATCCTTGGTATCACGAAGGCTTACTGCACACGCGTCGGTTCAGGTCCTTTCCCGACCGAACTCTTTGATGAAGTCGGCAAGACCATTGCTAAGAAAGGAAATGAATTCGGTGCAGTGACCGGTCGTCCCCGCCGCTGCGGCTGGTTCGACGGTGCTGCTCTTCGCCGCGCTGTTGAATGGAACGGCTTAAGCGGTCTGGCTGTGATGAAGCTCGACGTTTTGGATGGCTTTGAAACCGTTCGTTTGGGCGTCGGCTACGAATACAAGGGCGAAAGGATCGACATCATGCCTGTCGGCGCTGAAGAAGTTGCTCAGTGCAAAGTCATTTACGAAGACTTCCCCGGCTGGAAAGAACCGACTTTTGGTATTACAAAGTGGGAAGATTTGCCCGTTAACGCTCAGAAGTATTTAACTCGTCTGTCCGAAGTTGCCGGCTGCCCGATCGCAGTTGTTTCTACCGGCCCGGATCGTGCTCAGACAATTTTGCTTCATAACCCGTTTGAATAATTAGGAATAGGAATGAAAGATCTTCACGTTTCTTGGGAAGAATATCGCCGCCTTATTGAGACTCTGGCTTTTAATGTCTATGACAGCGGCTGGAAGTTTGATTCTTTGCTTTGCTTAGCTCGAGGCGGCCTTCGCCCCGGAGACATCCTCTCTAGAATTTTCGATATGCCGCTGAACATTTTGTCGACCAGCTCCTATAGAGAAGCTGCCGGCACGATTCAGGGAAGTTTGGACATCGGTAAGTACATTGCTTCCAGCCGTCCTGACTCTCTCAAAGGAAGAGTGCTATTGGTCGACGACTTGGTCGATTCCGGACTGACTTTGAAGAAGGTTGTTGAGCACCTTCAGAACAACTATCCGGGCGTGACCGAAGTTCGCACTGCTGTTTTGTGGTGGAAAGGCTGCTCTCAGGTTGAACCTGACTACTATGTCGAATATCTCGGAGATAATCCTTGGATTCACCAGCCGTTCGAAGAGTACGACACAATGCGCCTCGGACAGCTGGTAGCCAAAGTAGAGGGAAAAAGAAAACCCGAATAATGATGGTGTGACAGGGCCTTGAAAACCGTTTGCCTTGAGGATAAATAATTTTGCGGCTTACTGTGCCCGGGTGGCGAAATTGGTAGACGCACTCTTCGCGGGCGTGCTGGTTCGAATCCATTCCCGGGCACCAGATTTATTCCTGAGACCTCGCAGATTCGCGAGGTTTTCTTTTTGCCCTTCGCATTCTCCGGGACCGATAAATTGAAATCGAAGCTCATTTGAAATAATTTATTACAAATAGAGTCTATATAGGTGTTTGCAAAAATCGAATCTTATAGGTAAAATTTCATCTCTCTGTTGCCCGGGTGGCGAAATTGGTAGACGCACTAGCTTCAGGTGCTAGCGCCTTCACGGGCGTGCTGGTTCGAGTCCAGTCCCGGGCACCAGACCTAATTCTTAAGACCTCGTAGATTTGCGGGGTTTTTCTTTGTCCCAAAAATCCCTAGAACTATCCGAGCCTTCATTTCATTAGCGGGTTGCGTGGTTAGTTTAAATTCTCACTTTCAATTCTATTTGCGCGACCTAAAGCGCTCGATGCTTCCGTTCTTTCTAAAGAGACGGTTTCAGATTTGACTTTTAGTTCTCGATAATTCATGAGTATTTGGAGAGGTTAATAGCCTTTTTACGCAAATCCTTAACTTAATTTGGGGTTAATTACGGTAAAAACGCGTTCCATTATTGACGAATCGTAGGAATTCCTTAGGGTGAAAATTAATCATCCCTTCGATGATTGCCTAGCTTCTGCATGGTTCACGTTACTGAGGTTAGTTGGAAAGAGCTTATGGCAAGGTTCACTCAAAATTGGTACGTATCGATTGTTCAAGGTAAAAACAATGCGAACTCGACAGGAGCCATTTTTTCTAAAGTTCCGGTAATGCCTTGGATCCATCATCGCCTTCATCCGGTGCTGGTGAGGATTTTCTTGAGATTAGGTCTTTCCAAAACGCTGAAAGAAGAAAGAGTATTTTCTCCGGGTGAACGTGTTGACCACGTGGTCCTCGCTACTAGAGGCGTGACTGCTCGTGCGATCGGCTCAACAAAAGGAGACAGTCCTGCAATTGCGCTTTCCACACCTGGTCATTTGGCGGCCGGTAACTTGAATTTCTTCTCCTGACGGCCCGAGCCGGACACTACTTAGCGATCACAAATGCCGAAGTCGCTTATGTTCCGCGGAATATTTTGGCGGAACTCGCCAAGCAAGACAGTCTAATCAACGAACTGCTGCAAGTTCAGTTTGAACTTGCCAGTCTCTCTGATCGAGTGGGCGTCTGCTGTTTATCGCTATTGAGTAAGGAAGACAAGCTAAAGGCATTTACTTCGACTTGGGCGCTCAACTTCGGCACAAGGTTTTTAACAGAGAAGGCCGAAAGATGATTCGAATGCCGGTTCCTTTGACGAGAAAATATCAGGTTCTGGTCACTAACTGCTCTTCGGTTTGGCTCGACAAAGTACTCCATAACTGGGTTCGGGAGAAAAAATGGGAGCGAGACTGAGAATTCGTACTCGTGAGTCCCGAGCTTTTGGACCGTACTACCGCTGGCTGAGAGGATGTATGGATGAAGCGGATACCTACAACTACCCCAAAACTTTGTCTGAGCAAATCTTTTTCGAAAGTAATCCTGCTTGATCGTACTTTTTTCTGATCTGAAATACTAAAAAGCCTTGAAGACTGAGAAGTCTCCAAGGCAAAAATCACTTATCACGCTGTTTCTACGTTAGAAACGCTGAGCCAAACCGGCACCGAGACCCGAATTTTCCTGCGTCTCGTTCTAGGCGAACCGATTTCACATAGATAAAAATAGGCAAAGGAGCCGTCTTTTTGTGCCAAAGGCGCAGTCGGCAGAAACATTTCTTAAGCCGACGCTTTGTCGTTAGAATCCTTTTTCAAGTTCAGGCGGCAATACAGCCGGTCTTGATTCAACTTCAATTTTCCATGCGGTGTTTCTGTGCTTTTTCGTTATTGCGTCCCTAAGGCTATTTCGTCGACCGAGTTTTATCCGATTCCCTATTACGAATCGGTTTATCTGGAAAACCAATGCTTCACGATTGAGGCTGATAGCCAATACCAAGCGGACGAAAAAGCTTATCGTTTTCTCGCCAATCTGCAGAAGAAACATGATTTGGCTTACGAGAAGCTTTTGGATGAACAGGGCATCCGCTTTCGTAAAAGAGAGGAAATCATTGAGCGTCGTCCGATTTATCTGAGAGATCTTCGAAGGCCCGGAGATCTGGATACTTTCGGAAGTCAAAAAGATCCCAAAGTTTGGAATGAATATCGTCTGAACGATTATTACTGGGAAACAGAGCTCCCTGAAAACTTCCAAGTCTCAGGCTACCGCTATGAACAGAATCCGTCGGGAGGCCAATACCGTTTCTTCAGGCAGTTAACGGATCATCAGTTTGCCTACGGACTGGTCTTTCTTTTGATTGTTGTTCTGTTAATTCTGCTTCTTCCCCAGTTCCGCGGACTCGGAATGCTGGATGTGCTTAATTTGGATTGATATTTTTAGTACCTGAAGGCCGAAATCAAATATCTCCACTCTGAGCGATCTTAGGACTTTGTTAGCAACCTCAGCAATTACAATCCAGCATAAATAGGATCAACATTAATTAGTTGAGGCTCAAAATTACTGCGAAGAATAAAACCACACAGAAGTCTGCGTTGACTTCTGCTAAGCCGCAGCGTGCCATCCTGGCTGCCGGAGTGGAAGCGGCTGAAAAGGCAATTGAACGGGAATTGAGGACGGCCGGATTCCCGATGGAAATGGACGACCTGAAAGAGTATGTGATGCTTTCTCATAAGGGCATCTCCTCTGAGGTCTTTGATCGCGCTTTCAATAAATTGAAAGAGGCAGGAAGAATCTTTACGAATCGGGAAGACATTGTTCTCCTGACCTCTTCTGCCAAACTTCATACCGGCGTGGTGCAGGGACACCGTGACGGATTCGGATTCCTGATTTGCGAAGAAGACGTTCCCGATATGTACATCTCTCCGGAAGAAATGACCAAAGTTCTTCCCGGAGATATTGTTGTCGCTAGAGAAGCAGGAACCGACTACAGGGGTCGAGTTTTAGCCGATATCGTCGAACTTGCCGATCGCAAGTTAAAACGCATTGTCGGCCGCTTTGAACTGAGACGCGGCGTCGGAATTGTGGTGCCTGAAGACGCAAGAATTTGCAAAACGATCTTAATTGCACCGGGCCGCTCTTTAGGCGCAACGCCTTCTCAGATCGTCGTGGCCGAACTTGAAGATAAAGGCCTTCTCACTAATAGTCCTGTCGGCCACGTAGTCGAAATTTTGGGAACGATCGACGAGCCGGGAATGGAAACAGAAATCGCGGTTCGTAAATTCGATCTTCCCTACAAGTTCTCCGAAGAAACAAAGAAAGAAATTAAGCGTTTCTCTGACTCTGTAACGAAGTCCGATCTTCGAGATAGAGTAGACCTCCGTGATATTCCGTTTGTGACGATTGACGGCGCAGATGCCAAAGACTTCGACGATGCTGTTTACTGCTTACCTGTGGAAGAAGGCAAATTCCGTCTGCTCGTAGCCATTGCCGATGTTTCTCATTACGTCAAACCCGGTTGCTCTATTGATAAGGACGCTCAGTTAAGAACAACGAGTGTCTACTTCCCGAGACGCGTTATCCCGATGCTGCCGGAAGAGCTTTCTAACGGCTTGTGTTCTTTGAATCCGCAGGTTGACCGCTGCACCATGGTGTGCGACGCGATCATTGGCGCCAACGGATTGGTAGAAGCCTACCAGTTCTACCCAGCTGTGATTCGTTCGGCGGCACGACTGATTTATGACAATGTTTGGGCCGCACTCTGCAACCCGAACGGTCCTGAAGCCAAGGTCATGGAACACGTGCTTGGCAACGTCCAGGATCTCTATGATCTTTACAAGAATCTGATCAAGAGCCGTGAATTGCGCGGCGCGATGGATTTTGAGACGGTTGAAACTTATATTGTCGCCAATGAGCAGGGCAAGATCGAACAGATTCTGCCGCGCGAACGCAATGACGCTCATCGCCTCATTGAGGAAATGATGCTGGTGGCAAACACCTGTGCAGCCGACTTCCTGCAGAAGAATAAGGCTCCGTGTCTCTACCGTGTCCATGAACCGCCCAGCCAGGATCGTCTGGAAAAAGCCAGGGCAACTTTGGCGCCGTTCGGCGTGACGCTGCCCGGCGGAGATTCCCCCACTCCGGGAGACTATGCCAAGGTGCTGGAATCGATCGCTGATCGTCCGGATAAGGCAATGATTCAGACGATTTTGCTGCGCTCCATGCAGCAGGCCGTCTACAGCCCGCATAACGTCGGTCACTTCGGCCTGGCTTATGACGCTTATACGCACTTCACCTCACCGATCCGCCGTTATCCTGACTTGCTGGTGCATCGCGCTATCCGAGGTATCTTACGGCGCCGGAAATACGTGCCGAAGATTTTGGTTGAACCCAATGAAGCGGATGTTCCGGTTCAGACAAGAGAAATCATCTGCAAGGCAAAACCCGATGACAAGAAGAAGGTTGCGCATATCGACTTGTGGGAAAAGCTCGGCCTTCTGTGTTCTGCCCATGAACGCCGTGCCGATGAAGCCAGTTACGATGTAATGGCTTGGCTGAAATGCAACTATATGCAGAAGAAACTCGGCCAGGTCTTTAAAGGCGTGATTTCGGGTGTAAGTCCCTTTGCAATCTTTGTGACGCTTGAAGACTTGTATGTCGAAGGCGCGATTCATATTTCCGGCCTTGGGGATGATTACTTCGTCTTTGACGATAAGTCCAATGAAATTTACGGCGAAGACTCCGGGTTGCGTTATCGCTTGGGCGACGAGCTCACTGTTAAGGTTGCCCGCTGCGATCTCGACGCAAGAAGAATAGAATTCGCTTTGGTTTCGAAGAATCGTCAAAGCAGGCCGAAGACCGAAGCCAAAAGGAAAACCGTAAAATCTTCTGCCGCACCGCGTAAGCCGGCAGCGAGAAAAACGAAGAAAGCACCGTCTGTTGCAAAGAAACGCTCATGAAAAAAGAAGATACAGTCCTAGCCGGCTTCCATGCCGTGTCCTCGAGAATGAAACGCGATTCTTCGTCGATTCGCATCGTCTACTATGATCCGAAGCGCCGCGATCAGCGTATGCGCAGGATGATTGAAGAGATTGAAAAGGCCGGCATTCGTTTGATGCAGGCCGACAACAATCGCCTGGACGGCTTTTCTCATGAAGTTCCGCATCAGGGTTTGATTGCTTTAGCTGCACCGATCGATATCGGCATGTCCTTCGACACATTGATGGATAATCTCGCCGGTAATCCGCTTCTACTGCTTTTGGACGGCGTGACCGATCCGCGCAATTTCGGTGCCTGCCTCCGTGTCGCTGATGCGGCAGGAGTATCTGCCGTAATCACGCCGAAAGACCGCTCCGCCACATTAACGGCTGCGGCAGTGAAGGCCAGCGCCGGCGCATCTGAAACCGTTCCGATTGTGCGAGTTACGAATTTGGCGGGTTCGATTGTTGAGCTCGTTGACGCCGGTGTTCCGATCATCGGCACAGCCGGTGAAGCTCAAAAGACCATTTATGAATTTGATCAAAAGGGCGCTTTCGGCTGGGTACTCGGCGCCGAAGGCGACGGTCTTCGTCAATTGACGCGCCGCCGCTGCAGTGACTTGGCGAAGATTCCGATGCTGGGAACGGTCGAAAGTCTGAATGTTTCCGTTGCTGCCGGTATTTGTTTGTTTGAAACCGTGCGTCAGCGTACTGTTGGCTGATCAGTATCCGCCTTAAGCGGAATCTGAAGTTTGCTAAGTCAGAGGTCGTGCTAAATCACGGCCTCGATTTTTTGATCTGTTGCAAGTCCTTTCCTACAGATCCCGGCACGGAGCCCTATCTGATGGGAAAAGCGGCTCCTCCATGAAAGACAGGTGTAGCCAATGTGTTTTTTGCAACGATTAACGAACACCGGAGAAATAATTTCTCTTCAGGAGTACTCAAGGAAGGTTCAACTATTAGAACTAATAGGTCGATTCGAATAGTAGAAAACGCAGCACACACCATTCAACCCGGATGTTCGTAGAGTAATAGGCTAAGCAAGCAGGCATCTCATTTTCATTAAGGCTATTCCTCGACTTGTTTTTCGTAACTAATTTAGTAATCAGGATTTTTTCTACTGAAAGTGGTGTAGAATCACGCACTTTCTAGTCCTTGTCACACCGGAAGACGCTCCGGGCGACTATTTCCCATAAGGAGGTTCAATGCGTCACTATGAGATTTGCTTCATCGTCCATCCTGATCAGAGCGAACAGGTTCCGGCGATGATTGAGCGTTACAAGGCTGCTGTGGAAAGCCACGGCGGTAAGATTCACCGTCTCGAAGATTGGGGCCGTCGTCAGCTGGCTTACCCGATCGAGAAACTCGTGAAAGCCCACTATGTTCTGATGAACATCGAATGCGGCCCCGAAGTTCTTGAAGAACTCGAAAACAATTTCCGTTACAACGACGCCGTTCTTCGTCACCTCACCGTGAAAATGAAGAAGGCTGAGACAGAACCTTCTCCGATGATGAAGGCTGTCGAGAAAGAAGAAGCCCGTAAGGCTGCCAGCGCTGCTGCTGAAGCTGCTGCTCCCGCACCTCAGGCTGCTGAAGAAGCCCCGGCTGAAGCCCAGGCTTAATTTAGGACTGCGAGGTGAACTCGTTCGAACTGGACGGAATTCTTGAAAAGAAAGACGTCATCCGCTACACCTTAGCTTCTGTTCCCATTCTTGACCTGGCCATCCGCCATATGTCGGTGGTCCAAGAAGCCGGATCGGATAGAAAACTGAGCTTTTCCGCAGAAGCGGCGGCAGTCGGTCCGGCTGCTAAGGCTCTCAATGAGGTGGAGCTCGGAAGCCGTTTGAAATTCAGAGGGTTTCTGACAACATCTTCGGCGCGTTCACGCAAACTTGTCCTGCATATAACGGAATTCGAAAAGGAGTAAATCATGGCTTTTGGTGCCAAAGGAAAGGGTAGACCTCGTAACCCTAATCAGCAGAACGCGCTTTTCAAGCGTAAAAAATTCTGCCGCTTCACAGTTGATCATGTTGACCAGATCGATTACAAAGATATCGACACACTTCGCGACTTCATCCAGGAAAACGGCAAGATTATGCCGGCTCGCCTGACAGGTACGAAGGCTCACTATCAGCGTCAGCTCGACACAGCAATTAAGCGTGCTCGCTTCCTTGCTCTTCTTGCTTACACCGACAATCAGTAATCGGGGGAAATCAACATGCAAATCATTCTGCTTGAATCTATTCCTCACGTCGGTCAGCTCGGCGACGTCGTCAAAGTTAAAGACGGTTTCGCTCGTAACTACCTGATCCCGACAAAGAAGGCTAAGCGTGCTACAGCAGCTGCGATCGAAGAATTCAAAGCCCACAAGGCTGAACTCGAACGCGCTCAGGCTGAACGTCTTGCTAAGGCTGAAGAGCTCAAGGGCAAGATCGATGGTCTGACCATCACTATCGCTTCCAAGGCCGGCGTCGACGGTCGTTTGTTTGGTTCTGTGACCAACATGGACGTTGCCGAAGCCCTCGAAAAACTTGGTTACGATATCCACAAGAGCCAGGTTCGTACACCGCTGGGTGCTATCAAAGCCGTCGGCGAGTACCCGCTGCAGATCGACCTGCACCACGACATCGTTGCTAATGTCAACGTTCAGGTTGTTGCTGAAGCCTAATTGAGGAAGAAATTCCTGAAGACTTCGGTCTTCAAAATGCCTCTCAGAAATGTCACATTTTTGGGAGGCTTCTTTTTTTCATGTCTCTGCTCTTTCAGCTATAGTTTTCTCATCTGCTTTTGGAAAAAAGGAAGTTCATAAATACGATGCCCGATATTCGCAGCGAAGATCGTGAAGTCCAGCAATACCGCACTCCGCCTTACTCAAAAGAGGCTGAAGACGGTGTTTTGGGCGCACTCCTGATCGATAACAATACGTTCGACTTGATCGGCGGAAAAATCGATTCGGAGGACTTTTATGACTACGGAAACCGCTTAATTTTCGAAAACATTAAGCGCTTGCTCTCGCAGGGAAAGCCGGCCGATATTCTGACGGTCCACGACATCCTGCGTGAGGGCGGTCTCGAAAAAGAGACCGGCGGCCTCGAATATCTCAACCGACTCGCGGATTACAGTCCGGGTGCGGCTAACGTTCTGCGCTACGCGGAAATTATTCGCGACCGTTCGATTCGCCGCCGTTTAATTACAACCGGTAACGACATCATCAATGACTCCATGAATCCTGGCGCTCGCGAAGCCAAGGATTTGTTGGACGAAGCTCAGGCAAAAGTCCTTCGCATCAGTGAGGATTTGTCCCGCTCGTCCAGCGGTTTCCAAAAAATCGACGCGGTTTTGGCCGATTACACGGATCATCTTCGTGAACTCTCCGAGATTGACAACCCGAGCAATGTCTCCGGCACTAGCACGGGCTTCCCGGATCTCGACCGTATGACGAGCGGTATGCATGACGGTCAGCTCATTATCATCGCCGGTCGTCCGGCCATGGGTAAAACCGCGTTTGCTTTGAATATCGCGCTGCACGTCGGCAGCAATCAAGGCTTGCCTGTCGGGGTCTTCTCGCTGGAAATGTCAGCCGAAGAAGTTACCGGTCGTCTCCTCAGCGCCAAGGGAGAAATTCCACAGTCAGAACTCAAAACCGGTCATCTGGAAAACTGGCGCGGATTCTACGACGCCGCCGAATCTCTGGAAAAAGCGCCGATCTTCATCGACGATACCGCCGGTATTTCCATTTTGAATCTGCGCAGCCGCGCCCGTCAGCTGATGAGCCGTGTAGGCGGCAAGCTCGGTCTGATCGTGGTTGACTACCTCCAGCTGATGTCCGGCGAATCCGGCGGACGCAATGACGCGAACCGCGCCCAGGAAATTGCTGAAATTTCCCGCGGCCTCAAGGGTCTTGCCCGTGAACTGAAGGTTCCCGTGATCGCGCTTTCTCAGTTAAAGCGTGAAGTGGATACCCGTCCCAACAAGCGTCCGCTGATGAGTGACTTGCGAGAGTCCGGCTCTATCGAACAGGACGCCGACGTCATCATCTTTCTGTACCGTGAAGTCGCTTATCAGCAGAAGACGGACGACATGGGGGAAGACGGTCAGCCGATGCCGGCGGTGGATTCCAATGCGCCGAGCGATGCCGAAGCAATTATCGCCAAGCAGCGAAGCGGTCCGACCGGTACCGTGAATCTGATCTTCCAAGGTATGTATACGCGTTTTGTCAGCAGAGCCACACCGGCACAAATGCACGCAGGTTATTAATCAATGCTGGATATTATTCTTTGGGTCATCGCCGCTGCCCTCATGGTCATCGGCTTTGCAGGCACTATCGTCCCGATGATTCCGGGGCTCCCGCTCATCTTTGCAGGTGCGTGGCTGGCCGCATTCATCGATCATTACAACGAAATTAGCGTGATGACGCTGGTGATTCTTGCCGTGCTGACCGTTATCGGTCTGATTGTCGACTGGATTGCACAGACGCTCGGCGCGCAGAAAGCCGGGGCAACCAAACTCGGCATTTTAGGATCCTTTATCGGTACCATTATCGGCATCTTCACCGGTTTATGGGGGTTGATTTTTATGCCGCTGCTCGGCGCAGCCATCGGCGAATTTATTGATCATCGAGACCTTCTCAAAAGCGGTAAGGTCGGTTTTGCCACATGGCTCGGAATGATGATCGGGATCGTCATCAAACTCGGACTGGCCTTTACAATGATCGGCATTGTAATTGCGGCTCTCGTAATTTGATTGAGACGGCGAGCATCAAAGAAAGAATAGGTTTTTAAGCCGCTCTCCTCTAAAGAAGAGCCCGAAGGAACACATATGCCATTACCAAAAGCCCCGGTCGCTAAGGGATCTGTCCTCACCGACATTCCGGCCGAACTGCCGACACAGGCGCCGGCACCGACAGCAGCCCGCGCGCCTCGTAAAACCAAGGCGGCAGCTAAACCTGCTGTAGCAGCGAAGACTCTGCGCACGAAAACAACCGTTGAACCGATTTCCGCTAAAGAAGCCAAGCAGGAAGTTAAAGCCGCCGCGCCGGTTGAAACCAAAGAGGTTCTCAAAGAAACGACGCTGGCACACAGAAGAAACAAAAATCTCAAGCACGACGGCAAGAACAAACTTTATGTGCTTGATACCAACGTGCTGCTGCACGATCCGACGAGTATCTTCCGCTTCCAGGAACACGATATCTATCTGCCGATGATGACGCTCGAAGAGCTCGATAACCACAAGAGCGGTATGACCGACGTGGCCCGCAACGCTCGTCAGGTCAGCCGTACGCTTGACGGCATCCTGCAGAATTTGGAAGGCCCGATCGACAAAGGCATTCCGCTTGAAACACTGAACCACGGTGAAGCAACTGGCCGTCTGTTCATTCAGACCAAGCCCTTTGACGTGAAGCTTCCGATGCTGCCGCAGGGCAAAGCCGACAACCAGATTCTTTCCGTGGTGGAAGGCTTGAAGGAAAGCGTCAAAGACCGCGACGTCGTCTTGGTGTCTAAAGACATCAACATGCGTCTGAAGGCTGCCGCCCTCAACCTTGTCGCTGAAGATTATTACAACGACAAGATGATCGAGGACAGCGACATCCTTTACTCAGGAACGCTCAAGTTGCCAGCCAACTTCTGGGACGAACACGGCAGAAACCTCAAGTCTTGGCAGAAAGACGGTCGTACTTGGTATCAGATCGAAGGGTCTCTCGTTCCGAGCTTCCTCGTGAACCAGTTCATTTGGTATGAACAGGAAGGCGCCACACCGTTCTATGCACAGGTCATGTCGGTCGAAGGCAACCGCGCCACCGTGCGTTTGATTGATGACTACCTCAATCCGAAGCACACGGTTTGGGGCATTAACGCCAGAAACAGAGAGCAGGCCTTTGCGCTCAATCTCCTGATGGATCCGAACATCGACTTTGTGACGCTGCTCGGCCAAGCCGGTACCGGTAAGACGCTGCTCACGCTGGCAGCAGGTCTGACCCAGACGATGGAGCAGAGACGCTTCAACGAAATCATCATCACGCGTGCCACCATTTCCGTGGGCGAAGATATCGGATTCCTGCCGGGCACGGAAGAAGAGAAGATGGCTCCGTGGCTCGGTGCCATTGACGATAACCTCGAAGTTCTGAACCGCGGCAGCGGCAACGGATCCGACTGGGGTCGCAGAGCTTCTGAAGATTTGATTCGCTCCAGAATCCGCATTAAGTCTATGAGCTTCATGCGCGGCCGTACCTTCCTGAATAAGTTCGTCATCATTGACGAAGCTCAGAACTTAACGCCGAAACAGATGAAGACGCTGATCACGCGTGCCGGTCCCGGTACCAAGATCGTCTGCTTGGGCAACATCGCTCAGATCGATACACCTTACCTGACGGAAGGGTCCTCCGGTCTGACCTATGTGGTAGACCGCTTCAAAGGCTGGCCGCACTCGGGGCACATCACGATGCAGCGCGGCGAGAGATCCCGCCTGGCGGATTTTGCGAGTGATGCCCTCTAACCCAAAACTTTCCAAGAAAACCTCTGCGAGTCGGAGGTTTTTTTGTGCCTGTTGACAGAACGTCCAGCAAAAACTGTTTGATTCATCTTTAAATCGAAATGTTTCAATTAAACTCAAAAGATTACTGATAACAAACAAGTGAAGGTCCACATGAATAACGATTTTCCCCGCATTAAACGACTCCCGCCTTACGTCTTTAACATTACCAACGAACTGAAGATGGCGGCCCGTCATCGCGGAGAGGACATCATTGATTTGAGCATGGGCAACCCCGACGGCGACACACCGAAGCACATCGTCGACAAGATGGTCGAAGTGGCGCAGCGCCCCGGAACCCACGGCTATTCCGCTTCCCGTGGTATCCCTCGTCTTCGCAAGGCCATCAGCGATTGGTACAAGAGACGCTGGGACGTCGATATTGATCCGGACAAAGAAGCCATCGTTACGATCGGCTCCAAGGAAGGTATCGCTCACCTGATGCTCGCAACCTGCGATCGTGGCGACACGGTCCTCGTTCCGAATCCGAGCTACCCGATTCATATTTACGGTTCCATCATCGCCGGTGCCGATGTCCGCAGCGTCCGCATGGGCCCCGGCATCGATTTCTTCAGCGAATTCGAAAGAGCCGTGACGGAAACGACCCCGAAACCCAAACTCATGATTCTGGGTTTCCCGAGCAACCCGACCGCTCAGTGCGTAGATCTCGACTTTTTTGAAAAACTCGTCGCCCTGGCTAAGAAGCACGGCGTCTACATCGTTCACGACTTGGCCTACGCCGACATCGTCTACGACGGATTCAAGGCGCCTTCCATCATGCAGGTCCCGGGCGCTAAAGACGTGGCCGTCGAGTTCTTCACGATGAGTAAGAGCTACAACATGGCCGGCTGGCGTATCGGCTTCATGGTCGGAAACCGTGAACTTGTTGGCGCACTGACTCGTATCAAGAGCTATCACGACTACGGCACTTTCACACCGATTCAGGTCGGCGCGATCGAAGCCTTGAACGGTCCTCAGGAATGCGTCGAAGAAGTCAGAAAAGAATACGAACACCGTCGCGACGTGATGGTCAAAGGCCTGCATGACTTAGGCTGGATGGTAGAAAAACCCAAGGCCTCCATGTATATCTGGGCTGAGCTCCCCGAGTTCTACAAGTCCATGGGCAGCGTGGAATTCTCCAAACGCCTGCTGGAGAAAGCCAAGGTCGCCGTTTCTCCCGGCATCGGTTTCGGTGAATACGGTGAAGGCTTTGTGCGTATCGCCCTGATCGAAAACGCCGATCGTATTCGTCAGGCCCTGCGCGGTATTCGTCAGATGTTCAAAGAAGACGGTCTGATCCAGCCCAAGACGAAGAAATTCCATCGTCGCTGGAAGGGCGAGCCGGCCCCAGCTGCTCCGGAAAAGAAACCGGCAGCACCCAAATTCGCCAAGGTCAAGAACATTCCTACCAAGGGTTCTAAGAAACCCAAGGCAAAAGCAGCTTCCAAGAAAAAATAGTTAAACGCAAGGAGAGGAAATGGCAACGGAAATCAAAGTCGGTTTGGCCGGTTTCGGTAATGTCGGCAAAGGCACGTACGACATCTTAGAAAGAAACCATTCTTTAATCAGACAAAGAGCGGGTGCGCCGATCTCGGTCAAACGCGTGACCGTCCGCAATGTCGACCGCGTTAAACTTCTGGTCGACGAAGATGTGATCGTCACCAACGATTGGCATGATCTGGTTAATGACCCGGAAGTCAACGTTGTGGTTGAAGCCATGGGCGGCATCGAGCCTGCAAAATCTTTGATTTTGGCCGCTATCGACGCCGGCAAGCATGTCGTGACCGCAAACAAAGCTTTGCTGGCAGAACACGGCAACGAGATTTTCTCTGCCGCTCAGGCCAAAGGCGTCAATGTCGCCTTTGAAGCCGCCGTTGCCGGTTCCATTCCGATTGTTAAGGCGCTGCGCGAAGGCTTAGCCGCCAACCGCGTCTCTTCGATCGCCGGCATCATCAACGGAACCTGCAACTTCATCCTCTCTACCATGCGTGATACCGGACGCAGTTTCGACGATGTGCTCAAAGAAGCTCAGCGCTTGGGTTACGCCGAAGCCGATCCGACCTTCGACATCGAAGGTACGGACTCCGCTCATAAACTGATGCTTCTCTCGGCTATTGCTTTCGGCGTTCCGGTCGATATGTCTAAAGTTCATATCGAAGGCATTACACATCTGGAAGCCAAAGACATTAAGTTTGCCGAAGAACTCGGCTACCGCATCAAGCTGCTTGGCATCACCAAGTACACCGATTACGGCATCGAACTTCGCGTCCATCCGGCGCTTGTTCCCACACGCCGCCTGCTCGCCAATGTAGAAGGCGCGATGAACGCCGTCGTTGTGAAAGGCGACGCCGCCGAAAGTTCTCTTTACTACGGCAAAGGCGCCGGCTCTGAGCCGACCGGTTCTGCCGTGGTTGCAGACTTGATCGATATCGCTCGTACTGCGGAAGTGGCTGTCTCCGAGCGTCCTCGTATGCCGACCACAACGCATAACCCGAAAGCCAAATCTTTTGCTGACTTCGGTGATACGGTCTGCTCTTACTACCTGCGCATTCCCGTTGAAGACAAACCCGGCGTTTTGGCGGAAATCGCCCGTATTCTGGCCGACAACAAGATTTCTATTGAGTCTTTGATCCAGAAAGAAGCACCTTTGGAGGACGCTTCTACCGAAATCATTCTGCTGACGCACAGCACCCGTGAAGCGGATATTCAAAGAGCCATCCGTACGATGCAGCAGCTGGCCAATGTCCGCGGCGCCATCGTGCTTCTGAGAAAGGAAGAATTACAGTAATGCAATACGTGTCTACACGCGGCGGCGTGCCCGCCGCCTCTTACAGCGAAATTGTTCTTCAGGGTTTGGCGCGTGACGGCGGCTTGTTCGTGCCTAAGGTCTACCCGCAGGTTTCGAAAGAAACTCTAAAGAACTGGCGCGGCCTCTCTTACGCTCAGCTCGCGACTGCCGTGACAAGTCTTTTTGCCAAAGATATGCAGCGCTCGGATATCGCCCGTCTGTGCGAAACCACTTACACGCCCGAAGTTTACTGTCACGGCCGCGAAGGCACGGATTTCAAAAAAATCGCGCCCGTCGTTTGGCTGGAAAATGACTTCGGCATTCTCGAGCTTTCCAACGGTCCGACGCTCGCCTTTAAAGACATGGCGATGCAGTACTTGGGTTCGCTCTTTGAGTTTGTGCTCGCCCGCAAAGAAACCCGCCTGAATATTCTCGGCGCCACGAGCGGAGATACCGGCAGCGCAGCCGAATACGCTATGAAAGGCCGTGAAGGCATTCAGGTCTTCATGCTTTCGCCAGCCGGCCGCATGAGCAAATTCCAGAAAGCTCAGATGTATTCCCTGCAGGATAAGAACATTTTCAATATTGCCGTCCAAGGCAGTTTTGATGATGCTCAGGATATCGTCAAAGCCGTATCCGGCGACTTGACCTTTAAGACTGAGCATCACATCGGCGCTGTGAATTCCATTAACTGGGCACGAATTGCCGCTCAGGTCATTTACTACTTCAGCGCTTGGCTCCAAGCGACCGAATCCGAAGATGAAGAAGTCACATTCTCCGTGCCCTCCGGCAACTTCGGTGACGTTTTAGCAGGCTGGATCGCCAAGCAGATGGGGCTCCCTGTGGCTCGTCTGATCGTAGCCACCAATGAAAACGATGTCCTCTATGAATTCTTCCGCAGCGGCCGTTATCGCATTCGCGATTCTGCACATACCTTTGTGACGAGTTCTCCGTCCATGGATATTTCCAAGGCTTCCAACTTCGAACGCTATATCTACGACATCACCGGCAGAAATCCTGAGCGTGTGGTAGAGCTCTGGACCGAGCTGGCTCAGAAGAAGGAATTCCTTCTCAATGCAGAAGAATGGGCAGCTGTGAAGGCAAGCGGCTTTACCGCTTCCAGAAGCACCCACGCCGACCGTTTGGCCTGCATCAAGCGCGTTTGGGATCAGTACGGCTTCCTTGTGGATCCGCACACAGCGGACGGCATCAATGCGGCAGTGAAAGAACGAATCCCGGGTGTAAAAACCATTTGTTTGGAAACCGCATTACCTGCTAAATTTGCAGCTACGATTAAAGAAGCCGTCGGCTTTGAACCTCCGGTTCCGGCCGGCTACGAAGATCTGCTCGAAAAACCGCAGAAAGTGCTGGAAATGCCTGCGGATGCGCAGTTGGTTAAAAATTTCCTCGCCGAGCATGACGTCGGGAAATAAGTTTTAATTTGAAGAGGCTTGCTTAACCGCAGGCCTTTTTGTTTTTATGAAGATTGTTAATTTTGTTGGATACTCCGGCAGCGGCAAAACGACCCTGATCGAAAAAATCATCGCGCTGCTCGCTGAGCGCGGCCTCAAAGTCTCGGCCGTTAAAAATGCCCATCACAATGTCGATATCGATAAGCCCGGGAAGGATTCTTATCGTTTTCGTGAAGCAGGTGCGACGCAGGTTATTGTGCATACCGACGAACGCTGGGCCATGCTCACCGAGACGCCGAAAGACAAGCCCACGCTTTCGGATTTGATTCGTCATTTAGATCCTGCGGACATCGTGATTGTCGAAGGCTTTAAGACCGAAGAGCAGGAAGCGCTTCGTCTGGAGGTTTGGCGCAAGCTCGAACGGCATGAAACACCGATTTGCGCACACGACAAGCGCATCGCTGCGGTCGTGACCGATACGACACACTCGGCATTTGGAAATCTGCCGATTTTTGATATAAATGATGCCGAACCCATTACTCGCTTCATAGTTCGAGAGCTTGGTCTCGAAGACGGAGAAACACGGAAATGCTGACAGTTGAACAAGCAAAAGCAAAGATTTTGGAAGGTGCGGAGGCGGTTGCCGAAGTAGAAGATATGGTGACCCTTTATTCGGCAGGCAAGATCCTCGCCCAAGACATCGTCTCCGAAATTAAAGTCCCTCCTCTGGATAATTCTCAGATGGACGGCTATGCCGTTCGCTGCGCCGATTTTGCAGGCGGTCGCCGCAATTTCCCGGTTTCTCAGCGAATTTTTGCCGGCCACGTCGGTACTGAACTTGAACCCGACACTGTCGCCCGCATCTTCACCGGCGCCCCCATCCCTCCGGGAGCCGATGCGGTTATACCTCAGGAAGAAGCTTCCGAGATGGAAGACGGCAGCGTTGAATTCCATTGTGATCCTAAAGCCGGTGCCTGGATTCGAAGAGCAGGCTGCGATATTGATGTCGGCCAGACTGTATTGAAGAAGGGCGACCGCTTAACGCCTCCGGCGCTCGGCGTTGCCGCGAGCATCGGCGTTTCCACAGTTAAGGTTTATCGTCCGATTCGTGTTTCGCTTTTCTTCACCGGTGATGAACTCGCGATGCCGGGAGAAAAGCTTGTCGAGGGCGGCATCTACAACTCCAACCGCTTTGTCCTGCGCGGACTGCTCCATCAGCTGGGCTGCGATGTGGTGGATTACGGCAATATTCCTGATACGTTTGAAGCAACTCTGGAAGCTTTCCGTAAAGCCTCACGCAAGTCTGATTTCATTCTGACCAGCGGCGGCATGAGCGTAGGCGAAGCCGACTTTATTCGCCGAGCCGTTGAAGAGCTCGGCAAGATGCAGATGTGGCGCATCGCCATGAAGCCGGGCAAACCGGTCGCCAAAGGTGAAGTTCGCGGCGTTCCGTTTATCGGTCTTCCCGGCAATCCCGTCTCCGGCTTTGTGACCTTCCTGCTGTTTGCTCAGCCGCTGATTCTTAAACTTTCCGGTCGCGGCCAGATTGATGTGAAGGGTTATATCCTTCCGCTGGCCTTTGATTACAAGTGCGGATCCCGCCGCGAATTCATCCGTGTCCGCCGCAACGGCGCCGGAGAGCTGGAAAACTACCGAACTCAAAACTCGGCAGTGCTCAGCTCCTGCACCTGGGCAGATGGCTTAGCCGACATTCCGGCTGAAGCTGACTTGAAGAAGGGCGATTTGGTGACCTACATCCCATTCACAGAATTCAACTTATAAGAGGCGTCAATGAAGATTGCAGTTCAAACAGAAGACTTTGATGTTCAGGCTGAAGTAGCGGCACTGCATGCGTCTCCCAAAGTCGGCGCCGTCGTGATGTTTTTAGGCACGGTTCGCGACCTTAACGAAGGTGACGAGGTCGCTTCCATGACGCTGGAGCACTATCCCGGCATGACCGAAAAAGCCCTTACGGCCATTGTGGAAGAGGCAAAGAAGCGCTGGGACATTATGGATGCGACCGTGATTCATCGTGTCGGCGAATTATTCGCCACGGATCAGATCGTTTTTGTCGGCGTTTCCGGCGCCCATCGCGGGGAAGCATTTAAAGCCTGCGAGTTCATTATTGACTACTTAAAGACCGAAGCCCCGTTCTGGAAGAAGGAAAAGGTGGGCGAGGGCACCCGTTGGGTACAGGCCAAAGAGACCGACGAAGCTGCAAAATCCAGGTGGACCAAATAAGCTCAAAATAAGAGAAAAACGCACGTCCGTCTCCGCGGACTCTTCAGAATAGACGCATAGGGGAACAGGAGTTGATTCCGAATGTTTCCTTAACAAAAGGAGATTCAAACTCTTATGCGTCAAGATCAATTTACAACTCGGTTCCAAGAGTTGCTCGGAGAAGCACAATCGATGGCTGTTGAGCGTTCCCAGCAGTACATCGATCCGCTTCACTTGCTGCTTGCGGTATTAAAGGACACCGAGGGCACCGGAAGGACGCTCTTAGAGCGCTCCGGCGTGAGAGTCAGAGAACTCGAACGTAAGGTGAAGGAAGCGATCGGCAAACTGCCGGAAGTTTCCGGAGCTGCCGACAATGTCCAAATCAGCCGTGAGTTGATGGCAATTCTTAATTCGATGGAAAGGGAGGCCGAAAGACTCGGCGATAAATTCATTTCCACCGATCTCTTCCTTTTAGCTTTATGCGACAGCAAGTGTGACGCCGCACACCTTGCGCAAGAGGAAGGCCTCAATAAACCGAGCCTAGAAAATGCAATTTTATCCGTGCGCGGAGGTGAAAAAGTGGACAATCCCGAAGCTGAGAACAATCGTGAAGCCCTAAAGAAATACACGGTTGACCTAACCGAAAAGGCCAAAGAAGGAAAGCTCGACCCTGTGATCGGGCGAGATGACGAGATTCGTCGTGCGATGCAGATTCTGCAGCGCAGAAGTAAGAACAATCCTGTTCTTATCGGCGAACCCGGTGTTGGTAAGACCGCTGTGGTTGAAGGCTTAGCACAGCGTATTGTGAACGGTGAAGTGCCCGACACACTGCGCAACAAACGCGTCTTAAGTCTCGATATGGCAGGACTTGTCGCCGGTGCGAAATACCGCGGCGAATTCGAAGAACGTCTGAAAGCACTGCTGAAAGAAGTGGTTGCCGAAGAAGGCCGTATCATTCTGTTTATCGATGAAATCCATACAGTGGTAGGTGCCGGTAAGACAGAAGGTGCAATGGATGCCGGCAACATGCTCAAACCTGCACTTTCCCGCGGTGAACTGCATGTGATCGGTGCGACAACCTTGGACGAGTACAGAAAGTACATCGAAAAAGATCCCGCTCTGGAACGTCGTTTCCAGAAAGTGATCGTCAACGAACCGAGCGTCGAAGACACGATTGCTATTCTGCGCGGTCTGCAGGAAAAGTATGAAGTCCATCACGGCGTCGAAATTACCGACCCGGCGATTGTGGCAGCTGCTGAACTTTCCGCTCGCTACATTACCGATCGTTTCCTTCCGGATAAGGCCATTGACTTGATTGATGAGGCGGCCGCGCGCATCAAGATGGAAATTGACTCCAAGCCTGAAGAACTCGATAAGCTGGATCGCCGTCTGATTCAATTAAAGATTGAACGTGAAGCCGTTAAGAAAGAAAAAGACGAAGCCAGTAAGAAGCGCCTGAGCGGTTTGGAAGATGAAATCGCTAAGTTAAGCCGCGAATATTCCGACCTGGAAGAAATCTGGAAGAAAGAAAAGAACGCTGCATTGGGTTCTAAAGAAGTCCGTGACGAAATCGACAAGCTCAAGACCAAGATGGAAGAGCTTCGCCGTTCCGGCAAGTATGAAGAACTTGCTGCGATTCAGTACGGCAAACTTCCCGAGCTTGAAAAACAGCTTGTGAAGGAAGAAAAAGAAGAAACCAAACTCTACGACGAAAAACCGAAGCTCCTGCGTACACAAGTAGGCGCAGAAGAAATCGCCGAAGTGGTTTCCCGCGCAACCGGTATTCCGGTCTCCAAGATGATGGAAGGCGAACGCCAGAAACTTCTGGATATGGCTAAGTACATCGGCAAGCGCGTTGTCGGACAGAAAGAAGCGGTTGATAAAGTCGTTGACGCCATTCTTCGTTCTCGTGCCGGCTTGTCCGACCCGAACCGTCCTTATGGTTCCTTCCTCTTCCTCGGTCCGACAGGCGTCGGTAAGACAGAGCTCACTAAGGCTTTGGCCGAATTCCTGTTCGACACCGAAGACGCTATGATCCGTATCGATATGAGCGAATTCATGGAGAAACACTCCGTGGCTCGTTTGATCGGTGCGCCTCCGGGATATGTCGGATATGAAGAAGGCGGCTACTTAACAGAAGCCGTACGCCGTAAACCTTACAGCGTGATTCTTCTCGACGAAGTTGAAAAAGCCCATCCCGATGTCTTCAACATCCTGCTTCAGGCCTTGGACGACGGTCGTATGACCGACGGTCAGGGACGCACGGTTGACTTCAAGAATACCGTCATCATTATGACTTCCAACCTCGGTTCCCACGAAATCATGAACCGTCAGGGTGAAGATCCTGAAGTCGTGAAGGAAGCTGTAATGGATGAAGTCAAGAAGCACTTCAGACCCGAATTCATTAACCGTATTGATGAAATCGTCGTCTTCAATGCCCTTGATCAGAAGGCCATTCGCGAAATCGCCCGCATCCAGATCCGTAAGCTCGCCAAACGTATGGAACAGCAGAACATCGGTCTGGATGTTACGGAAGCTGCTCTGGACGAAATCGGCAAGGTCGGCTTTGATCCATTGTTCGGTGCACGTCCGTTGCGCCGTGCGGTCCAAGACTATCTGGAAAACCAGATTGCTGTGGATATCCTTAAGGGCAAATATGCTCCGGGAGACACGGTGTTTGTGGATTATGTCGACGGCAAATTCATTTTTGAAAACCGTAAAGACAACCGATAAGATCATCTGATCAAATCAGATAAGAGGCTGGGAGACCAACAATCTCTCGGCCTTAACTTTTTTTTGAAGGCTCGAGGAATAAAATAAGAAAAAACACTCTTAAGCCACGCCATGTACGCACAAGGAACTCGCGGTCACGACATCCTCGCGATTTTTCTCGTTTCGATCGCCCACGCCAGCTCTCATTTCTATCACTTAGTGATCCCGTCGTTGTTCCCTTGGATTCTTCCGCACTTCGGAATGAATTTCCTTCAGGGCGGCACCTTGATGACAACGTTCTTTGTTACGAGCGCAGTCGGCCAGTCGATGAGCGGCTTTCTGGTTGATAAAGTGGGCGGCCGGATCTCAATGTATACAGGCCTGGTTTTGCTGATTGCCAGTGCCGTGGCTTTAGGCATGGCAGAAAATGTGCCGATGCTTTATCTCTCGGCGATGCTGGCCGGCGCCGGCAACTCGGTGTTCCATCCGAGCGATTATTCGCTGATGAACTACAACATTCGGGATCGCTTCTTGGGTCACGCTTTTGCTTGGCATAACATCACCGGCAATATCGGCTGGGCAATTTGTCCTTTCTTCATGGTAACGACAGCGGGCTTGTTCGGCTGGAGAGGTGCAGCGTTTGCAGCTTCTTCGGTAGCGCTGATTGTTCTTGTCATCGAGCTTGTATTTAGAGGCGTTTTCTCTCGAGATTCCGTTCGTGACAGCACGCCGCCCACGCCTAAAGAAAAAGAAGAGGGAACTTTCGGCTTTCTGCGCGTGCCGGATGTCTGGTACTGCTTTATGTTTTTCTTCTTTACGTCCGGTGCCTTCGGCGTTCTTCAAAGCTTTTCGCAGACGATCTTCAAGAATGCCTATCACTTGAATCTGACCGGAGCTTCGGCGGCTCTGACAGCTTATCTCTTGGGCGCCGGCGCGGGCGCTTTGATCGGCGGGTTTTTAACGAATCAGCATAAGATCTCGAGCAATCGCGTTGTTGCGCTGTGTCTTACGTTTGCTGCCGTGATGGCAGCTATTTTGGCGTCTCAGATTCTAAGCGGGTATTGGGCAGTCGTTCTAATGTGTCTGATGGGTCTGGGAACAGGTGTAGCAGCACCGAGCCGAGACATTATGATTCGAGGTGCGACAGTTGCTAAGTTAGGCAAGAAATCTTTCGGACGTGTCTACGGTTTTACGTATTGCGGAATGGATGTGGGGCAGTCGCTGACTCCGATTCTTTTTGGACCGTTGCTGGACGTCGGTATGTTTACAGCTGTTCTTTTCGGTGTCGCCATCCTGCAGACCTTTGCCATTTTTACAGCACTTCGCGTTTCGACTCAGTCAAGTCCGTCTGCGAATTAAAGAAGCCGCGGCGTAAGCTCGTCCATATCGCCGAGATTGAGCATGTTTTCTGTATCTTCTTCCAGGCGATTTCCGATGGCAATGCCCAGTAGACGGACGGTCTGATGATTGAAATCGATTTTTTCCAGTAAAGATTCAGCCGTTTTGAGGATCTGGGCTTTCTCATTAAAGACAGAGTTAGACGTCTGAGTTCGAGTGATCGTCTTAAAGTTATGGAAACGCACTTTTAACGTCAGAGAACGACCGAGAAAGTCGTTTTTGCGAAGGCGCGTCATCAGATAGTCGGTTAGTTCCGAGAGCGTATCTTCTAACTTATTAAGATTTCCTTCGTCTTTGGAGAGTGTGATCTCAGCACTTACCTGTTTGCGAATACGTTCCGTTCTAACGGGTCGATCATCTATGCCGCGAGCAAAGTTGTAATAGGACAGTCCCGAACTGCCGAATTGCTCGACTAAAAACGAAAGATCTTTTTCGCGTAGATCTTTACCGGTGAAGATGCCGAGACTCTCCATTTTTTGAGAGGTCACCGGACCGACGCCCCAAATAGCCTTCACAGGAAGACGATCAATGAATTTAAGTGCGGCATCCGGATGGATCACGCATAAGCCGTCGGGCTTACGCCAATCGCTCGCAATTTTGGCTAGAAACTTGTTGTAAGAAACGCCGGCAGAAATAATGAGACCAACCTCTCGACGAATGTCTGCTTTGATGAGCTTTGCGATTTCCATCGCGTAACCATAATCGCGCCAAACGTCCGTGACGTCCAAGAATGCCTCATCGATAGAGACTTGTTCAATGAGATTTGCGTAGCGAGAAAAGATTTCGAAAACTTCGGCTGATGCTTTTTTGTACTCGTCCATCCGCCCAGGAACGAAAATTAAATTTGGGCAGAGCCTCGCGGCAACCGAGGAGGGCATTGAGGAACGTACACCGAACTTTCTTGCTTCGTAGGAAGCAGACGCAACGACACCTCGAGCGGAATTTAATCCGACGGCAATTGCCTTCCCTTGCAGCGAAGGATTATCACGCTGTTCAACAGAAGCGAAAAAAGCGTCGAGGTCGAGGTGAAGTATTCGGCGATAGTTATCGAAATTCATAGACGAATTTTCTCATTATTCATGGCTTTTATCTTGCTGAAAAAAGTAAGGAATTTTCTGAAAAATAGGATTTCTTAAAAAGAGTAGGAACTCGTTCTATCCCATCACAAAACTGGCAAACTCAAGAACCAGAGGAGACGAGGATGAATAAAACATTAAAAGGCATGGCGATGGCCGGACTAGCGGCTGTTTTTTGGGGATCAATGGGTGTTGCAGGACAGTATTTACTTCAAAATTGTCACTTTACACCGATGGATTTGATCTCTATACGCATGCTCCTTGCAGGCTCGATCTTCGTTGGCATTGAGTTCTTTCTTTTAAAGAAGGGGGCTCTGAAAGTATTTGAAACCAAGCAGAACATTATCGATCTGATAATTTACACGCTAACAATCATCGGAACGCAATTAACGTTCTTTGTTTGTATTCAATACGCAAACGCACCTTTTGCCGCTGTTTTAACTGCAACTGTTCCATTGTGGATCATGATTTTCATGGTGGTATTTCAGCATAAACGGCTCACTGTGAAAGAAGTTTTTTGCGGACTTGTAGCTGTAGCCGGAGTGGTTCTAGTCGTAACCGGCGGATCATTTAAAAACTTCAACGTCTCAGGTATCGGCTTTTGGGCCGGTATCGGATCTGGAATCACAGGTGCTTTTTATGTTCTGTTGCCTCAAAAATTTATTGCGCGTGTCGGTTCCGGGTTAGCAACGAGCTGGGCACTTTTGCTTACCGGCGTTACTGTGACGTTGTTCAGTCACTTTTGGAACGAACCTTTGGACTGGACCGTCTACTCAATTTTGGTTTATGCGTTTATTGTGCTTTTCGGAACGATTGCGGCGTTTTGGCTTTTTCAAGCGGCTGCCGAAATTATCCCGGCAGATATTGCCGGCATGATGGAGACCTTCGACCCAGTAGCTGCAACTCTACTGAGCATGATATTTCTTGGGGTGAGCGTTAATTCTTGGGAGTGTATTGGCGGGGCATTGATTCTTGGCGCTGTTGCTTTTCTTGCCGTTCCCTCGAAGCATCCGTTTCTCATCCACTATTCCAGAAAGGCGAGAGCGAGTTTTTCGCAAACTGACAAAGATTAGGCAACTATCTTTTTGACGAGAGTGGCATTTGTTTACAACGTGGATGATTGGACCGAAGTGGAGTAGGGTGTAAACGAAAGTTTGTCTCGCTCTTGGACGCCGAATATTTGGTCTCAGCGACAGTTAGAAGAATGTGATTCGGAGACTTTTTAGAAAAAGATTCTGGCTACGCCACTAGACAGTTCCAGTAATCCTTGGAAGAATGTAGTATTGAAACCTTAGAGTTCGAGTTCAACGCCGAGGACTGGAGTTTCAATAGTTATTGAAACGTGACAGGCGGATCTTTTAAAAACTTCAATGTATCGTTTCAGTAGTTGTTAGAAGAATGTAGTATTGAAGCCCCACTGGCGAAAATCACAAAGGTGTTTGCAGTGCGTTTCAGTAGTTGTTAGAAGAATGTAGTATTGAAGCACTACTGACAAAAACAAAATCACTCTGAGAGTGGAGTTTCAGTAGTTGTTAGAAGAATGTAGTATTGAAGCGCCAAGAAAGGTTTGCACGCTTGGACGCCTTGACGTTTCAGTAGTTGTTAGAAGAATGTAGTATTGAAGCCTCGGACTCAATTATTTGAAAACAAAGGATTTTGATAGGTTGATTTCGGAGCTGTTTTTCGAAAATGGTCGACCTGCACGAAAAGTGCCGTTATTTTCGAAAAATTGGGGTGATTGCTTGACTATTTAGAATATTTCTGGCAATATTTAATTACATTCTTTTAACAACAAAGTCGCCTTCGGGCGAGCTGAAATCAATTTGATTAAATATTAGATCCGGCTACTGAGGTCTTTGACCTTATCCGGATTAACGAAGAGCCTCCGAGGGGGCTTTTTGTGTTGCTAGAAGCGGTCCCCGCAAAAATTCAAAAATTCGCATTGCCCGCATTGTGCTGAAGTGGCGGGGGAGTCTGGAAGAAGGCCTGTTTCGAAACTACTAATAATCTTTTGAGCTATTTCTATCACTTTCTTTTTTCTTTCTTCCGTGAATTCAACGCGCAGGCTCTTGCCTTTCTTGCCGTAAAGAATGAACCCTTGCTTTACCTCTCTTTGGAATTTCTCCTCTAGAAGAATGGCATAGCCGGTTAGCTGAAGAATGTGTCCGCGAGAAGCGACAAAATTGTCCTGAGCCTTGAATTCAAGCGGAATAATCTCGCCATCCTCCATGATAAAAATACCGTCGGCGATTCCATGAATCGGATAAACAGAGCTCTTCAAATAAATGTTTGACTTGAACACTCCTTTTCCCGACAAGTTAAATTTTGACAGCTTCCTTCTTTTTTGAAGCATCGCGGCCTTTTCATGAAAGTCCACGCCGTCTTGGACCCACAAAGGTGACGGCGGTTTAATCTCCAAAAATACGGACAGAAAAGGGATTCTCGGACAAAAACAAAATTGTCGTATGTAAGAAGCAGGTAGACTTTCGCGGTTAGATGAATCCATAGCTATCGGGCTCGCTGTATTCAAAATCCTCGTAACCAATTGATTTCTTGAACTCTTCAGGTTTCAGGACGCAAGGAATACAAAGACATTTATCCTCTGCTCCAAGGAGCTTTCGAGATGAGAAATCCAAAGCATGCCTTTCTGTGGCGGTAAGTGCCCCATAGAAGACAGATTTCTGTAAGGCGACAAGTCCCAGATCTTTCAGCATTTCAGCAAACTTGGTGCGTTTTGGCGTGTTGGGAATGTCGTAACAAATCAAAAAATGTGTGTACATAACTCACCATTTGAATCGAATACCACGATAGCGTTTGCCTTCTACGATAGCTCCTGCAAGTTTATAGACCTGCCGTTGAAGAGCATTCTCTAATTTGCATTGCTTCTGTGAGTAATTGATTTTTGTGCTCATCGTTTTATCGATAAGTTCCACCAATTGTTTCTTCAGCGCAGTGTCCAAAAAGTTTTGCTCAGAACCAAGCTTGCATCTCAGACTGATGACATTTCTATCGACCACCCATGCTCTGTACTCCTCAATGCAGTCAAGTACCAAAGATGGCTTTCCGGCTCGATCTGCATGGAGCAGTCCGGCGTAGATCTCCAGACCGGCGTTGCCTAGCGCATTTTGAATATAACTATGAAGAATTGCGTACCCATAGTTAAGTGCAGCGTTGGTGATTTCAGTGCTGCCTCTTCCTTCGCGTTCTTGGAACGTCTCGGGCAAAAGTCTTGCTTCTTTTAAAGCGTTCCAGTAAATGAGTGAAGCGCTTCCTTCTAGTCCCATTACCGTATTCTTCCAGTCGGGGCCTGAGGCTCGAGTGTTCAGTAAGTTACTGATCTCTTCTAATCGAGTTCCGGCATTCCGAAGTAAAAGACCGTAAGCCGTTTCTCTTTTCATGAGGTATTTGCTGAAATAAAGGAGGACGGCCCGTTGGTTTCGGATTTTCGAAAAAATGATTTCCTTAGCCAGAAGCTGGGCTTGCAAAGATTTGAGGCATTCGAATTGGGATTTTCTGACGCCGACGACGGCATGGCGGTGCATGCCGGATACTTCGACAACTCCTACGCCTTTCCAGTCGAGAAAGTAGATTCGAATACCTCTTGCTGCGCAGGCCAGGATAAGGTTAGAAGATAAGGAAACGCTTTTATCGATTCGGATGGTTCTGAGTCTGGAAAGCGCAGTTTCTAGGATTACGTTATCGCCGTTGCGTACGATCAGGCGATTTCCGTGAACACCTAGGAAATCGCCAAATCCCGAGACTGTTAGGTGTCTCATGACCTTTCCTTACCGGCCTCTGAGAAGATTTCTTTCAGCGAACTGGCTGCACCTCCGACGATGTAGTTGAAAATCACTCTTGGTCCGACTAATTCGAAGAAAATCGTTCCGTTGTGTTTATTGTCCTCCCTTGGTTTAGGGAGGAACTTCGTAAATTCTGCGTTCTCAGTATAAATTTTGTTGTCAAAAACCTCCGAGACGCTAAATTTAAAAGAACTTCCTAAAGAAATAGAATTTTCTCCGAACCAGGCCAAGAATTTTTCTCCAGGCATTTCAACGCGTAGGTAGCGGCGACTGGAAGTGCCTTGAGCAAGCTCGATCCTCATCAAGTCATCTTTGTTGTAAACCTCTCGGAATTCAGACATGGAAATACTTCTGTCGTGATCCACAAAGCGGTAACCGTAAGCGGTTAGATTGCGGTTTTGTAGTGCAGGGTGGATGATCGGAGAGCTCCAGTCTAATTTTCCATTTTTCACCGGGAAAGAGGAGTAAAGATTATTGGTATCCTGAGATTGATAAACGAAGTCTCCGAAAGCTGTTTTTCTTCTGATTCGAACTGCCCCGGATTGAGTAGCAACGACAGGTAGGCTGAATACTCTCTTCGCTTTCGAATGAAGATTTCTTGTTCCGAAAGAAGAGGGCCAAGCAGCCTCTAATGCTTTTCTCAAGGCATTCTCGTCTTTGAGTTCCTCAGCAGTATTTTCTTTGAAAACGTTCCAAAGAACCTTACCCCATTCAACGGCCGCCGGAATAATAAGAGATCCCTTAAATTTAAATTCCTTCGAAGAGTATTCAACTTTTTTGAGACAGCCTTTTTGTTTAGCTAGATTTTCAATTGAGTCTTTGGAAAGTTCTTTTTTAGACTTAATGAGATCAGAAACGGTTGCGGCAACGTCTTGTTTTACAGTAACGAAATGGAGCGCTTCTAGAATCTTCGCGGCTTTATCCTCTTCAGCGGTAAATTTGGAGCCGGCTACTTTAGAGAAAAGCTCGAACGCCTTGTTCTTAACAACTCGATAAATTGTCAGTTTTTCTTTTTCGCTGCTTGGCGCTTTATCTAAGTAAGCTCCCAGGACGCTGAGGATGCTGAAGGGATCCTTTCCTCCGATAGAAATGCGATTGGGCTTTTCCTCAAAAGGCATATTAGAAGGATAGCCGATAAAGATTTCTCCTCTAGAGACGATGATGTCCAAGAATCGTTCGGCATAGATCGTTTCTTTGAAGATGGGAGAATTGGCGATATTCGTCTTATCAGAAAAGCTTCTTGGAGTGTTTTGGATAACTTGGCATGAGCCCGTAAACAGATTGTCGAAATTAATCGGCTCATAGATAGCTAACTGCGATCCCATCCTCTTAGTTTTAAAAGGATCAGAGCACGCCGCCAAGTAAATACACATAGCGTCGATCGAGTGTGAAGCGACCGGTTGCACCTTAGGTTTACGGAATTCTGGCCGATATTCAGCAAAGCGTTTCCGCATCTCGCTCGAATCGGCAGCAGGGACTGAAATGGCATCAAAAATGAGTTCATTGCCTGTTTCCTGAGTCCAGGCTGCTAGTGCTTGTCTGACCTTAGAGAAAATCGAGCGGACGAACCAAGCTTGCGTACCATTTACAGAGGCTTTTCTTCTGGAACCTAGAACGTCTATGACTGCCCGACGGGCTTCGGAGTCTGAGTTCAGGAATAAAGCGTGACGGGCACATGCTCTTTCTTTCTCAGAAAGCAGATCGAAATAGCCAAGTCTGCCTGCAGCTTTTAGCTGGAGCACAGTGCTTTCGATCTCATTAGTAATTTGACTCAGGTCAGAGGTGCCGAAGACGGCAGCCAAATAATTTTTAGCAAGATTAGAGAGTAAGTAGATATTGTTCTTCTTCTCTTGATTTCCCTGTGCGCTGACAAAGATAAGGTTTACTTCGCTGTTATAGATGCTTTCTGACTTCTTTAATGTCAGGCTGCGAGGAATAATGTGATCGATTTCTCCGACGTTATCGAGCGGTCTTCCGGTATAAGCGCAAATTCCGTGACTGTCAGCACGGATTCTTTCTTCTTTGCTTAACCATCTCTTCTCTTGATTCTCTTCATTGCGTTGAATGTCTTCCAGTTTTTTCTTCAGTTTTTGTTCTTTAAGTTGAATGTACTTCAAGTCGGTGAGAGAGGCGGTGAAATTAAAAGAGTTGGCTTCAATGGCGACCGGGATCTTTACGGTTCCATTAGTAAAATCCACGCTCTTTTTAACTTCTTCCGCAATCCTTTTAGCAACTTCCCAAGAATTCCTGTCGATGGCTTTGCGAATAAATCCGTCGAATGGACGAACGCAATCCGCAGGGAGGCGACAGCATTGTGCCGAGCCGTCTGTCATCGTCATACGCCAGGCGTTTTCTAAGTGGGCGGCAAGAGAGACTTTAGAGAAGCCGTTTCTTTCGGTTTCGATGAGGTTATATAACTGAGCCAAAGAATACGGGTTATCAAATTTACTCTGAGCCTCATCCGACAACCGGAGTTCTTTTCCGATAAAGGGGACAACTTCGCTGACCATCTTCAGCACTTTGATAACGGCAGCAAACTTCTTGGAGAGTTCTTTTTCTGTTTTGCCTTCTTTTAGTGCTGTTTTGACGAATTTGTAGTCCTCAGAAAAATAAGGACCGTAAGTCTTTCTTTCATTCTCGATTGCATTGCAAATCGAGCGAACTGTCGAACGACCTTTGACCTTGCTGTTCCAGATCTCTTCGATAAAGTCAGTTCCTTCTGCAGGTGACACGCCGAGGGCTTGTCCGACGATCACATTAAGGATTTTGTTTTTCATCGGAGGATGCAGGTCAGCCCTTTCCAGCAAAGCGTTTTCCGGGAACCAAAGACCATTTTTTGCCTTAGCGGTTTCTTGATAGTAGCGATTGGCAAATTCAAGAAACTCTTCCAGCTGATGGCCCGAGAGAACATCTTCTAATTTTTCGTTTTTAATGACGACTCCGTTCTCGAAGTCTTCGGCGGTTCTTCTAATCGAGCATTCATCAAGAGCGATACTTCGATCAAACGCTCGCTGCAAGATATAGGCAAGCCGATAATCAGAGTCGGGCAGGACATCCGATCGGATTTTTATTCTGCTTTTACGATCCGTGTTTTTTAAGATCTCAGTCAGATCTTCTGTGAGAAGAGGGTAGGCGCCGGCAAATTTGTTCGCCCAAGACTTCCATTTCTCTCCATATTCAGAAGACAAAGCCTTCGGGTTCAGATATAACGTCTGATCTTCCGGAGGTCTTCTGTTGTTCTGATCCTCGTATGGAGGAATGGTGCGGTCGGGATCAAGACCTGCGAGCACATCCAAAACATCGCCGGACTGCTCTAAAGATTGAATGATTTGTTTTTGAGAAGCAGACCATTCTTTATCGTCTGATCGAAGATACTTCAAAGCGCGGACGAGGACATTTTTTAATTTAACCGCGTCTAATTGTTCTTGTCCTTGCTCGAATTTTGCATCATTGAAATACCAGCGAACCGCACGTTCTTGGAGATTAGAGATGTTGCCGATAATTCTCCACAAATTATCTGTCGAGCCAAATGCTTCGGATAGACGTGTAATTCTTGAATCTCGCTTCATGTCCTGAAGAATATCGCTGAGATATTTAGAGCGATGTTTGTGTCCTAAAGACTGAAGATTTGCGATGTATTTTGAGGCGTCTAGGATAGCGCGGCGTCCTTCGACGTAATTGGCAAGAATCTCCTTCGCACTGTATTCGGGGAAGCTGGTTTTAATGTACTTTTTAAAGTCTGCCTCTTTTTGTCCGGACAATTCCTTATTGAGAGCTTTGGTGGTCTCAGGAGAGTTTGCGATAGCTTCCCACTGAATATTCAGGGGTTCCGAATCATTGAAGAAATTAGTGAAACTCGGCGCGGAGGAAAATACTGAAGGGTCTAGACTTTCCAAAACAGATGTGTCTGTTTCAGCTTCTGTACGGGCGTAACCTCTTCTTTTGAGGTAGCCGGACAAGGCGATACGGAGATTTTCGCGTTCTTCCGGAGCTAATGTCTGCTTCTTTTGGAGAAGCTGATATTCTGCAACTAAAAGCAATAATCTTCTTCTTAAATCGAATCCCTTGTATGAGCGGACCCGGTGTCGTACTGCAGTTCTGGACTTTGATGAGAAAGAAAGTTTTTCACTATTAACGACGGTAAAGGCAGACGAATGATCTCTGTGTTCAGCTTCGTCAGATGGATGAGAGGTTATAAAAGTGCCGGTATAGGTTCCTCCCAAGTCAAGACCGACGCCAATAATGTGAGTTTTCCCCATTTTCCCTCCTCAAGAATTTATTATTTAGTTACAAAATTATAGGTTGAATTAGAAAGTTTGAATATATTTATTTCAGTGAGTCCACAAATACGAGTCCATTTTTCAAAAGAATGTGGGTCGAAACAGTTTGAATGCTTTGTAGCTGCATTTCTCGACTTCTGTTGAAAGAATACGCAATTAAAGAGGAAACTATTTTCCTGACTTTGACTATCTGCTAAAAATTAGGCTGAGTTTGGTCAGGGGCGGAATTTTCCCTTTTTTGGAATGACGGAACGATCCTCTCTTTGAACTGAGATTGGATCGAAAGAGTAAGAGGGAAAGAGGCGTAACAAAGGGAGAGGTGACTTATTGTGCGATTTTTTAAGGCATTGATAGACGGGTTGCTTAATGGCTTAGCCACTATTTTCTCGGTTGTTATGTTTTTATTGCTTCTGCTTTTAATTTCTTTTAGTTTCTACTTCGTGTTTTTGACTTGATGTCTTCGTTTACATGCAAGGGTGCTTCGACGCCCTTCTTGTGTGGATTCCGGCAATAGTATGTGCTTCAGTTATTGAAAGAATGTACGATTGAAGCAATAACCGCGACAAACTCGATCAACCACACGACTAGTTTCAGTTGTTGTCGAAAGAATGTGCGATTGAGGCCCCTTTGAGACTCTTTGAAAAGATGAGGCGCAGCCGGTTTCAGTTGTTGTTGAAAGAATGTACGATTGAAGCTCAATACCGGGAACCGACTTCGGGTACTTCTATAAGTTTCAGTTGTTATTGAAAGAATGTACGATTGAAGCAAGCTGGAAACGGATTCCATCCATCTGGGTTGTACTCGTTTCAGTTGTTATTGAAAGAATGTACGATTGAAGCTTCCTTAGCGCCCCCGAGTTCGAATAGAACTTTTTGTTTCAGTTGTTATTGAAAGAATGTACGATTGAAGCAGTTATGAACTAAAACATCCCCGGCAAAGTAATTAGTTTCAGTTGTTATTGAAAGAATGTACGATTGAAGCGGTAAAATGCTTTTGTATCTTTATCAACTTTTTAGGTTTCAGTTGTTATTGAAAGAATGTACGATTGAAGCACGACGGCGAACCTTGAGTCCTTTACGGAAAAAAGTTTCAGTTGTTATTGAAAGAATGTACGATTGAAGCCGAGCAAGCGAAAGACGAAAACGCTTTAGTCATGAGTTTCAGTTGTTATTGAAAGAATGTACGATTGAAGCCCTTGCTGACGGCTCCGAGGTTGTTTTAGGGCCGGATAGTTTCAGTTGTTATTGAAAGAATGTACGATTGAAGCCGCACTACCGTTTGGTCATCTTCTCAGGCGGCGGAAGTTTCAGTTGTTATTGAAAGAATGTACGATTGAAGCGCAACACCATCAGTGCAAAACTTGCACCTGTACTGTTTCAGTTGTTATTGAAAGAATGTACGATTGAAGCCCCTCAACGTCCGTTCCGCCAGAGACCTCACTTGGTTTCAGTTGTTATTGAAAGAATGTACGATTGAAGCAGTTTTAGCCTAACGACTCCAGAGGAATATTTCCAAGTTTCAGTTGTTATTGAAAGAATGTACGATTGAAGCCATAACATCAGCAAGCTTCCAAACCTTTTTTACAGTTTCAGTTGTTATTGAAAGAATGTACGATTGAAGCTCCGAAACCAACTGATTGAAAATAAACGATTTTTGACAGTTGGTTTCTGGTCTGTTTTTCGAAAATGGTCGATCTGCACAAAAAGTGCCATTATTTTCGAAAATTTGGGGTGATTGCTTGACTGTTTTTGATAGTTGTGGCAATATCTAGTTACATTCTTTCAACAACGAAATCGCCTTAGGGCGAGCTGAAATCAATTTGATTAAATATTAGATCCGGCTACTGAGGCCTCTTGGCCTTATCCGGATTAACAAGGAGTCTCTATTCGAGGCTTTTTGTGTTGACCGAACCGACATAGATTCAGTTAAGCCATTAGAAGGGATTTACTTTGGTTTCAAAGCAATTCCTTTTTTATCGCGTTAGCCTTACTTTCCGAAGATTTTCGAATGTTTCGAAAATTAGGTTTTATTTTTGTCTGTTGTAACGGTTTTGTTGGGAAAGTGAGAAGAATCCCCTAAATTCGCTAGGAAAAAGGTTTGGACTGTGGTCTTTCTGAAATGGAGCAGGGAGCTGTAGATGGTTCGCATTTCCCAAAAGTTTCAGGAAAATGCATAGACCAATAACGTTCAATGATTCCTGTGATGAACCAAACGGTTGAGCGACCCCAACAAATATTGTGAGGGAAGAAAATTATGATGAGGAGAAGAGGGTGATTTGGTGGCCCGAACCGGACTTGAACCGGTACAGCTTGCGCCGAGGGATTTTAAGTCCCTTGTGTCTACCAATTTCACCATCGGGCCGCCAAGAAGTCGCATTCTAATATAAATTTCAAAAAGCTGCTTTTTTCTTTCTTCAAGTCTTCGATATCAATTGTTTCTTCTCTTCGTAGAAACGAGTTCGTTTTTTTACTCAGATTAGGGTTTACATCTAAATAATCACATAAAACAGGTAAAATCATAGGTAAGAAATTTAATGAAATTAGTGATTTTCCTAGGTCGAAGGATTTACAAAAATGTTCTGTCGGCCAGGTGAAAAATAAAGGAGGATCAATATGTCTGCGAATTTCTCTTCTGATTCGATCGTTTGGGTTGACGGACAGGTCACTCTGCCGAAGCATATTTTGAAGATTTTAGGCATCGAAAACGGTCATCGCTCTAATGTGACGTTTATCGTAGAGAACGGCGAAGTAAAAATCGTTAACAGCGCTGCCTATGCAATGAACAATCTGAAAAAAGCTAAAGATAATGTAGCCGCCTAACACTTTCTACACAAAGCAGCTTGAAATCATTTTTGTTTAAAAAGCTGGTTGCATTGATGTGAACACGTCAACAGCCGGTTTGGCGTTTTTAGATTAGATCTGTCCTCAAGTTAGATGTGGATTAATACAATCCTCCTTGGTAATTACCCTTCCTCATTTCCTTCCAACAGAAATTTCTGCAAATTAAAGGGTGTCGGCCTTCTCCTCTCTCATATAATTTTTGAAGAATATCTAACAACCTCAGAAAGTTACGGAGAAATAATGGATTCTCTGATATCCAATACCGCCGCTATAAACGGGCTTCTTGCGCGCTTTGGCGTGAAGTTCGGTATCTATAAAAACGGCGAGTTTCATGAGCAGCTGTTTCCCTACGATTCGCTTCCTCGAATTATTCCTGCGGATGAGTTCGCTGAAATTGAAGCCGGCTTGATTCAGCGTGTCGATGCGCTCAACGCCTTCTTGAGAGACATCTACACGGAAAAGCGAATTGTCGCTGACGGCGTGATTCCGGAAGACTTCGCTTTTTCGTCAAGCGGCTTCCTGCCGGTGTGTGACAACTTTGTTCCGCCGAACGGAATTTACTCTCATATTTCAGGCATTGACCTCGTCCAAGCTAAAGACGGAACTTGGTACGTTCTTGAAGACAACCTACGCATTCCTTCAGGCGCTTCCTATCCTTTAATTGCCAGAAAACTCGCTCGCCGTGCTTCGCCGGAGACATTTAAAAATAACTCGGTCGATCGCAACGATGATTACGGACTCCTTTTAAGAGAAGCAATGGAAAGCGTGAATCCCGGCGGCCGCTGCGTCATCATGACACCGGGAAGGTACAACGCTGCTTTCTTCGAGCATGCTTATTTGGCTGAGATGACCGGATGTCCTCTGGTTATGTACAATGACTTGTTCGTACAAGACAATAAGCTCTATTTCAAGAGCAGATCGGGTTCTCCACAGTTGGTCGGCGCTCTCTATCGCCGAATCTCCGACGACTATCTTGATCCTTTGACCTTTAAACCTGAATCACTCATCGGCGTTCCGGGCATTATGAATGCCTATCGGGCAGGGAACCTCGCGATTATCAATGCTCCCGGAAATGGCGTTGCCGACGACAAGGGTATTTATTACTTCGTTCCCAAGATGATTCGTTACTATCTGGGCGAAGAACCGATCCTCAAAAACGCACCGACTTATCTGCCTTTCTACGAAGAAGACAGAGAGTACTGTCTGGCGAACATCGAACGCTTAGTTATTAAAGATGTTGCCGAAGCAGGCGGTTACGGAGTTCTCTTTGGTAAAGATTTAAACCAAGAAGAGCTTGAAGCCTGGAAAGTAAGAATTCAGACTGAATCACGTCGCTTTATTCTTCAGGAAGTGATCGACTTTATTGACCTGCCGGTTCTCGAAGACGGAACGGTCGTAGAGCGCAAATGCGATCTTCGTGCATTTGTCATTAGTTCAACCAACGGAACGAAAGTTTGGCACAGCGGTCTTACTCGTTTTTCCCGCAAGCCGGATTCGTTCGTCGTTAACTCTTCTCAAGGCGGAGGCTTTAAAGACACATGGATTTTATCTCGATAGAAAAAGGCGAAAACTTATTTTGGCTCGGCCGCTACGTTGAACGTGTCTACCGTACGCTGAATTATCTCGAAGGCCTCTATGATGTTCTGATTGATACAGATGAGACGGCTTACAAAGAATTTTGTGCCGCTTTAAACATTCCTGATGTTTACGAAGATGCATCTGACTTTATGACGAGTTACTTCTTCGACGAGCTCAACCCTGATTCGGTGTACAGCAATCTTTCTCGAGCCTACGACGACGGAATTTTGCTGCGGAATACCATCTCGACTCGCTCTTTGGCTTATATTCAGCTGGCACTTGATGCGATGGAAGATGCGAAGGCAGAAGGTTCCGGAGCTCTGTGTTCGTTTGAAGTCATTGATCGCTTGTTGGCTTTCTGGGGCAGTATTGACGAATATCTCTCTTCAGGCCAAGAACGCTGTCTCGTTAAAGCCGGCCGTTACCTTGAGCGCCTGGACATGCAGCTGAGATTGGGAGAAAGCTGGGAAACAATCGGCGTGACGATCGGTAAACTGGATCGCAGATTACAGGGCGCAAAGATTGCCTACAGCGGTCAAAAAATGCGTGTTCTGAAAAATTTTGCCCAGTTAGCTGATGATGATCCGGAGACCCGGCTGGTGGCTTTGGAAACAGTTCAGAAGCTCTTGAATAATTAAAAACTCGATACAATGAAAAAATTTTTGTATTCGCTTAGGGCGGATCTGTTGTTTTCCGAACCCGTTTCGAATCACACATTTGTGCTTCGCTCTGTCCCGCTCTCGGAGCCGGGACAGGAGCCGATGCGCATCTCTTTAACCTGTCAGCCGGGCTGCCGGCTGTCAGAAACCTTTGACGGACAAGGCAATAAAGTTTTCCTGGGCAGCATCGAGAATAAACATACCTTCTTTTCTTTTTGCTCGACAGGAGAAGTATTGGTCGATTCCTCGCAGCGCAGCAGTTTCGGTGCGGCTGCCTACTATCGATATCCGACTCAGCTTACGACGCTGACCGGCACGCTCAAAGATTATTTTGAAGCCAATAAAGTTGAAGGCGCACCCATCGCCCTTGCTGAATACTGGCTAACAAAAATTGGTACAGAGTTCCGCTATCAAAAAGGCGTTACGACAACAGTAACTGCGGCCCATGAAGCGTGGGAGCTCGGCGCCGGAGTTTGTCAGGATTTCGCGCACATTCTTCTTGCTTTCTTACGAGCTCAGAACGTTATTTGTCGCTACGTTGCCGGACTGACCACCGGTGAAGGTGCTTCTCATGCTTGGGTAGAAGTTTTTGACGGCGAAACATGGATCGGAGTGGATCCTACGCATCAGAGATTCTGTGACGATAATTACGTCAAGATTTCACAAGGACCAGACTTTAGTTTTTGCGCTTTAGAAAGAGGCGTCTTTATGGGCGCAGCGGATCAAACTATGTCGGCAAAGTGTAAGTTGGTTGAAATTTGAGAATGATTGAAGACGTCATAAAAGTAAAGATGCCGGTCGGCGAGTCTTTGGTGATTCGCAAGAACCGCCACTTGCCTGATAACGCTGCGTCAGCAGAAGGCCTTAAAAGACTTTGCGTCGTTTCCGGAATTCACGGCGATGAGCTTGAAGGACAGTACATTTGTTATTTGCTTAATAAAGTCGTTCGTGAAAAGAGTGAGCACCTTAAAGGGGTGTTGGATGTCTATCCGGCATTGAACCCGATGGGCATCGATACGATCCAGCGAGGATTTCCCGGTTTTGATTTGGATATGAACCGGATTTTCCCGGGACGTACCGACGGAGCGGCGACGGAGTGGGTTGCAAGCAAATTGATTCAGGAATTCAAAGGCGCAGAAATGGCGATTGATATTCACGCCAGCAATATCTTCCTGCGCGAGATTCCCCAGGTTCGCGTCAATATCAATACGGCAGGTAAACTCGTTAAATACGCGAGCATGCTCGATGTCGATTTTGTTTGGGTGCATCAAGCTTCTACTGTGCTCGAATCAACGTTGGCTTACAGCTTAAATTCCATCGGCGTTAAAACTCTTGTCGTAGAGGCGGGCGTCGGCATGAGAATTACTCAGGATTATTGTCAACGGCTTGTGAACGGAATTCTGAATCTTATGCAGAATCTCGGTATGTGGGACGGGCCGGTCCAGCCTGTTAAACAGCCGATCGTTTCCTTAGATCGCTCCGTGAGTTTTGTGAATGCTGAAGAGCCGGGTGTGTTTGTCCCGACGGTTCGTCACAGCGATAACGTTAGACGAGGCGAGATTTTTGGCCAAATTGTAGATGCGCTTTCAGGTGAGGTTCGTCAGGAATGCGTCTCCGAAGTCGATGGTTTGCTCTTCACGCTTCGTGAATATCCTATTGTAAATAAGGGGTCTCTGATTGCCCGAATTCTTCAGGAAGAACGTCGATGAAAGAAGAAGTTATTTTCAGAATGGAGTCGGCCTACCGCGAAGACTTTGAAGTAAAAAGTTATCACTTCGGCGGCCCTGAAAAGACCATGTGCATTATCGGCAATATGCGCGGCAATGAAATTCAGCAGCTCTATATTGCCGGCCAAATGGTTCGAACATTAAAGCGCTTTGAGGAAGAAGGGCGGTTTATCCGCCGTCACGGTGTGACGGTGATTCCGTGTGCCAATCCGTACTCCGTTAATGTCGGTAAGCGCTTCTGGGCGATGGATAACTCCGATATCAATCGAATGTATCCCGGATACAACAAAGGTGAGACTACTCAGCGAATAGCTGCCGGTATTTTTGAAAAGATTCAGGGCTACCGCTTCGGCGTGCAGTTTTCCTCTTTTTATATGCCCGGAGACTTCGTCTCTCATGTGCGCATGATGAAGACGGATTATGAGGACACCGGCTTGGCTCAGCTTTTCGGAATGCCTTTTGTCGTTCTTCGCAAACCCGTTCCCTTTGATACCACAACCTTAAACTTCAACTGGCAGGTGTGGGATACAAAAGCCTTTTCTCTTTACAGTCGTTCTACCGAGAAGATCGATAAGAAGGGTGCGGACATGGCGATTGCGGCGGTTTGCCGCTTCTTAAGCCGAATGAACGTTTTAAATTACAACGTTTACGGTGGCTATGAATCGACCGTTCTTATAGAAGAAGAGCTGGTGTCGCTGCGTTCAACCGCTTCCGGTCTTTACATTCCGCACGTGAAATCCTTTGATTCCGTTGAACGCGGACAAGTTCTTGCGGACATCATTGATCCGCTTACCGGCGTGACCGTCGCCCAGACCGAAGCACCCGAAGACGGCATTGTGTTTTTTGCCAAAGATTCTCCCCTTGTCATGGAAAACGAAACTCTCTTTAAAATAGTGAACAAGCTTCACAAGTAACACATAAAGAGAGTCCCCGGATGGCAGATGTCAGCTACAACATTCCGGACCTGCGTCCGGGAGAAGTTTTTCGTGTCGAACAGACGATAAAGCGCAGCCGTTTTATCGCTTCTGTCGGACACACTCCCGGTGTCGAAGAAGCAAAAGCTTTCATCGAACAAATTAAAGCCGAATTTGAAGATGCCCGGCACAATTGCTGGGCTTATTGTGCCGGAGCCGCCGGATCTACCGATCGTATCGGCGCAAGCGATGACGGCGAGCCTCACGGAACCGCCGGACGCCCCATGCTGACGGCTGTTACGCACAGCGGCATCGGAGAAGTGACCGTTGTTGTGACTCGTTACTTCGGCGGAATTTTGCTCGGTACGGGAGGACTAGTTAAAGCCTATCAGTCTTCCGTCAAAATGGCCTTAGAGGCAGTGCCCACGCGAGTTCGTACCAAAACGAAACGCATCAAATTCAGCGTTGAACATCGATTTGTGAATCAGGTTCTGCGCAAGATCGAAGCCGTAAACGGTCGAATTCTGGAAAAGAATTTTGATATGGATGCGGATTTTGATGTCGAAATCCCCGAGGATCTCGCTGAGACTTTTGCTAAAGAATTGGAAGAGCTCACGCGCGGAGCTCTTCTCATTGAATTCGTCGAAGAGTAACCGCTTATCTCGCTAGGCCGATTGTTAAATTCAAGCTCCCTAAACCTGTACACGTCTGGCTTGGGAAAGCTTCATTCTGATTTTGCTTAAGAATGACAAACTCAGGTTTGCTTCGACGGGCAAACAATTCGCTTCTTCCCAAGAGCAGAGAAAGTGCCACGAAGAAACGCTGATCGGCAGAAATTGTCTTCATGCCCGCAAGACCTGAAGCGTCCGAGAGCTCGGGTGCAAATAATTTCACACCTTCATCACGAAGTTTGATCTTGGCGCCGGGGATGAAGGCATCAATGTCTGAAGAGCCGTAGGCGACTGCAAGCGACAAACCTAAACGCGCAATTCCCCCCGGTTCCTCAGCATTGGCGCAGAGAGATTCCCATCGTTCAAGCGAGGTCTGTAGCTTTTGGAATTCTGCTTCTTCCCGTTTTCGGCGATTTTTGTTATTCGCATTTTTTGCCATCTTCTCACGTAGGCCTGTGAGCTGAACAGTGGCTGTGTGGAAGAGATCGGATTTTTCTAAGAGTTCTTCTTCGAGCTGTTCACGAGTGCGCGTCGTCAGGTTCTTCTCCTGAAGACTGTTTAATGCCTGCTGTTTTTCTTCGTACTGCGAATTTACGACACGATATCTTTCGAGCAGTTCATCGTTTTGACGCAAGAGGTCATCTTTCTGCGCAGTTGAGATCTGAGAAGAAAGGAAGCTGGACTCGTTCGGGAAACCGGCCTTTTGAAGTTTTTGGTTGAAAGCGTCCGAAAGCGATTCAATGGATTTAATGGTTTCGCTGCGATGTACTTCGAGACTATTAATTTTGTTCTGCGTAGAAAGCAGGGCTTCCTCTTTGGCAGCAAGACTTAATTTAGCTTCTTCGGCAAGACGTATGGCATTGGCCTTTTCTGTTTCAATCGCGGCAATTACTTCTTCCGGCGTCTGGCTGGCAATTGCTTCATGCCGTTCTTTTTGGAACCGTTTAATCTGTTCAGTGAGAGCCTCGATGTCCTTTTCTAAGGTTTCTGCGCTCTTCTTCTGAGCAGTCAGAGACGCGACAGTATTTCGGAGGGCTTCTTCGCTCTGCGCTGTTTCTTCTTCGATCTGTTTTTTCTCGACGCTCCAGTTGATCCACTGTTCGCGGCGTTTTTCGAGCGTTGGAAGGTTCTGCTTCATGATGGCCGGGTTAGAGGCCTTCAGGCCGAAGCGGGCAAAGGCTCGCTCGAGCAAACGCGTCAGGGAGACGCGATTAAGTTCAGAGTCTTTTTGATTCTTTTCCAGCTCGGCAGACATGTTGGCGAAGTTCTTCAAAGCCTCTTCCAAAGACGCCTGTTCTTCTTTTTTACGAGCGGTTTTAAGCGCTGCATCTTCGCGCTTTTCTTTCAGCGATTCAATCGCTTCCGTGAGCCCTTGAATTTTCTCCAATCGTGCTTCAAGGTCATCTCGACGATTGGCTAAAGAAGTTTGTTTTTGCTTGAGTACAGCTGCCCAAGTGATCGGTTTCTTTTCTCTCAAGCCGACAATATTGAGCTCGCTCGCGATATACAAAATCTCGCCCTTGGCTTCATTGAGTTCTGTCGTAAGCGTATTCAGAATGTTTTCGGCTTCTGTCTGCTGCAGCTGAAGCTGCGCAAATTCAGCTTTGCATTTTTCCGATTCGACGAGCGCGAGCTGAGCGTCTTCTTTTGCTTTAGCGAGTTTGTCTTCCAACGAACGGTCAAACGGCAGTTTGACGGAGTAGGGATGGTGAATCGCGCCACACAAGGGACACGGCTTGCCGTTGGCTAACTTTTCGCGCTGTTCATTCAGCGACAGTACTTCGAGATAGAAGGAATAAGCTTGCTGAGCTGAATTGACGACGGCTGTCTTATCGATATAGGCCTGGCGAGCCGCATTCAAAGCAACCGTCGCGAGTCTCAAGGCGTGCTTGGTGTTCTCGAGCCCTGCTTTTACCTGATTGAATCGGTCGTGTCCTTCTGCCAAGAGAACAATTCTTCCTTGAAGCGCGTCTAGGGCATTTAAGCGTTCATTCTGATTGTCCAGTTCCGCAGCCAGCGTCTCGACGCCTTCTATTCCTAAAGACTTGGAGAGCATGCGCTCTTTCATGGAAAGTTCGCCCGTGACGGCAAGCTCCTCGTTTTTAAGAGCGGCAATGACGTTTTGAACGTCTAATAAAGCAGAGCGGGAGGACTCAATCCGTTTCTGCAGTTCCCGCTGCGTTTCTTCTGCCTCAGCGCTGCGAATGACTTCAGCGTCAATCTCATCAAGAAGACGTTTGTACTCTTCGAGCTCATCGACCAAGAGCTTATCCATAGAAAGGTCATCCATCTTCTTGTTCAGAAGCTGTGAGCTAATGATCAGTTGGGAGAGGACGTTTTTTAATCGTGTGTTTTCTTCAGAGAGGAGACGAGCCGCGGTTTGCTCGTTAAACAACTCCTCTTTAAGGTGCTTGCTTTGAATCTGAGAATCTTCGATTTTTTCATCTAATTCGCGAACGCGTTCCAGCGTTACACACTTCTCGTTGTAGTTTTCCAGAACGCTCTTGAAATTTTTGTCTGCCTCAGCATGAGCCAGAGAGGCGGAGCGGACGCGTTCAGAAAGCATCGGGACGGATTTTTTAAGTTCCGTAATCAGCTTACCTTCTTCTTTCTCATCGACTCGAAGCTTAGAGAGGACATCGTAGTCGGGAGCTAAGGCGTCTGCTTTCAGCGCTTTTTCCAGAACGTTTTTTTTCACGTCAAAGCGAGAAAGGTCGCCGTTGACTGCCGTGAGCTGCTTAGACAAGCGGGCGGCTTCATCCTTGAGCACATTGATGCGAATGAGCCAGTCCATCGAATCTTTGAGCTGGGCAATTTCGTTTTGCAGAGTAGCGTGAGAGACGCCGGCCTTAATGAGCTGCTGATTGAGGCGTTCTTCTTCCTCATCAGAAACAACCGAAATTCCGTCTATGACAGACTTAGAAGCGGCGAGCAAGGCGGCCTGCTGCTGAGAAACTTCAATGCCCTGAGTCAGGATGGCATTTCCGAGGGACTCGGAGACATTTCCGATCAAAGATGAGGCTAAAGTATCCGCATTCTCTGTCAAAGATTCAGAAGTCGAGAGAATGTCATAGAAAAGGGTGTCTTCTAATTTATCGGCATCAAGATGCGTGATCCTAGCCATGGCGACAGGAAAGGGCGCAGCCTGCAGGTTAAACGGCATGCCGTTTTTGCGGATTTCAGTGTTTTCGTGGGACCGAAGAAGTTCAAATCGTCCCTCTTCTGTGGAGAAGACCAGGCGGACTTCGGGATTTTTTCCAAGTTTCTCGGATGAGATATCGAATAGAGCGAACTTTAGAGCGTCAAGGAATAACGCAATACTTTTCTCTCCCGTCAGGGGAATGGAAAAAACGTCGGTGCGTCCGTCAAAATCGAGATCCCATTGACCGAGGAAAGTCGGTACTCGGGAAAGACCGAAAGCATGAATCTGCATAACGAAAAATCAAAATAACAAATCAGTAAGCAACCTTGGTTAATCCGTATCCGAGCGCAAAGAAAATGGCAGAGATCACGGTCCACATGATTGTCAGAACACGGGTCACAGAGAGGATTTTTTCTCGCTGGTAGTCGTCGATGCCGGGCTTAAGCAGCATTCGGCCGAACTTGCTGTAATAGCTTCCGCAGAAGCCTCCGATAACTGCCGGGATCATGCCCCAAAGATAGCTAAAGTTGATCCAGCCGATGAACAGCCCGGAAGCGATCATGGCGGCGATGATAATGGGATAAGCGAACATATTATTTTTACTCCGAAAGGTTCACTTTACCAAATCTCGACAGAAGAAAAAACGCCGCATTGTCTGCGGCGTTTTTATTAGAAATGAGAAACGTTACTTCAAGTCTTCGGGAACTTTGCCGCCGTTTTCGGCAAGCTTCTGCATAACGGCCTTAATCAGCCAAACGTTCATCTGAGAATAGTCACCGCCGATAAGGTTTTCAGGGCAGCCGAGTTCTTTTGCCAGCTCTTTACGATTAGCTAAAGATGGGTCCATTCCAAGAAGCTTCATAAGGTCAACAATAGAAGTTTTCCAGTTGAGTTTCTGTGGGTTCTTGGCAGCCAAAGCTTCGCAGACAGCAGCGACGTCTACGATTTCGGGCGATCCTGCAGGCGTTTCGGCTGCAGCTGGGGCAGCAGCTACAGTTTCAACGGCAGCGGCTTCCACGGGAGAGACCGGTGCTTCCGCTGCAGCAGCGTTTTCCCCTGCAACAGCTTCAACGGCCTTGTCTTTCACAAAACCAAGTTTCTGAAGAATTGTATTGAAAAGTCCCATAATTCACTCCTTTATCAATGGTGTTGGCAAATCTTTTCGCGCCGATTTCTCCGCAGGATGAACGGCGCCGGTAAGACTTTCATCATCAAACTGTAATTCAATTGCGAAAGGATGGGTTTGGAGAGCCACCATCATGAGCGCACCTGAAAAACTCGTTACATCTGCGCTGAATCGGTCGTTCTAAAATTTCGACAGCATAAAGAAAAAGTATTGAAAGATGAAAAAATTATTAGTACTTTCCTGCTTGGCGGGCACCGTCTTGTTCTCCTCGGTCCCGAAGGCCGCAGACTTTGATCGCGTTTACGAAACAGGAACACCTCTGAAGGCGCCGCGCATGATGCCGAATTTCCGAGAGCTCAAGCACGCTCTAAAGATGCCGCAGTTTGATCTCAAAACTATTTACGGAACAGACGTAAATTTGTCGGATTACAAAGGAAAGGTGATCGTTTTAAACGTTTGGGCCACCTGGTGCCGCCCCTGCATCGCGGAGATACCGGAACTGATTACAGCACAGAAGGCCCTTAAGAACTCTGATGTCCGTGTTATTGGAGTTGCTGTTGACGGAGGAAATGTGGATCTTAAAAAATTCCTCGACAAGATCCGTGCTTCGGGTTTTGAAACCTTCATTGACAGCAATCAGGCGATCCCCGGGAAGATGGGCGTTTCTGTGGTCCCCACCAATTTCATAATTGACGGCAACGGAAATTTAGTGGCTTACGCTGAAGGTTACCTGCCATGGGAAAATCCTCAGATTATTTCTTTCCTGAAAGAAATCGGCAAGAAATACGCATCCGGTTCTTCTGCGGCTAAAAAGCTGGCCTCTGCCCCTGTCGGTTCCGTTTGATCTGTTTTCAAAATTAGTCAATTTTAGGTTAGCAAACTTAAAGCTGACTTTAACTTTTTGGACCGAAAAGAGGTATTTTGAAGCCCTAAAATGACAAGACTTCACTAACTTCCTTGTGCTTGTCATGAAAACTGCCCAGTCGTCCCGAATTCTTCAGCTCACTAAAAAACTTTGTGCCATTCCTTCCGTTAGCGGTAGCGCCGCGGAGGAAAACCGCTGTGCGGACTTCATTACGCATTGTCTGTTTTGCCTTGCACAAAAACATCCCGGACGCGTGCGAGTCTTTGAACCGGTCTGTGAGCGGGACCCCCTCGAGCGTAAGGCGGTTTTCGGACTGCTCCGAGCCGCCGTTCCTACCGATAAAACTGTTGTACTGACAGGTCACTTCGATGTCGTCGATACGCAGAACTGCGGTGATAAAGTACAGACGGCTTTCGATTTAGAACGTTACACGGAAGCACTACGTGAACAGCCTCTAGATGAAACTGCTCGGAAGGATCTTGAGAGCGGCAATTGGCTGTTCGGGCGCGGCAGTATGGATATGAAGGCGGGCCTTGCGCTGTTTTTGGCTTCCATGGAGGAGTGGGCAGATGACCCGACTCTTGCCGTCAATATTCTTTTTTGGGCGGTTCCGGATGAAGAAGCCAACAGTGCCGGCATGATCGGTTCGTTAAGAACATTCCTGCATATTTGTGAAGAAGAACATTTGAAAGTCGTCGCTGCTCTTACCGGTGAGCCTTGTTTCTGGACGGCGGAAACCAAGACGGTACCGGCTGTGCGACCTTATTACACAGGAACCACCGGCAAACTTATGCCGTTCTTCTACGCCTTCGGTAAATCCGCACACATCGGCACTTATCTTCACGGCTTCAGCGCAGCGCTCTTAATTAGTGAAATCGTTTGTCTGGCAGAAGCCGACACCGCTTTATACGAGGGTTCCGGATTGGATCTTTTAGCACCTCCCGCCTGCTTAAGCATGGAGGTGCACCGCAACGGTTATTCGGTCACTGTGCCTGAAGAGGCTTCCGCTTACTTTAATGTTCTGACCGCCGCAAAGAAACCGGCGGATGTCCTTCGTTGGGCTCAAATGACAGCGGCGCGGGCTGCCGCGCAGGCCAGAAGCAAACTGATGCGTGCACTGCTGTTTGCACAAGATAAAGGCGCAGACTTTCCTGACATTGATGAGGTCAATGTTGTTACCTTCGGGATGCTTCAACGGATGGCTCGCCAGAAGACGGGCGAATCCTTCGAAGAAAAAAGAGATCATTTTTATCGCTCGCTCCCTAAAGATCTGGACCTTCGGGAGGCGGCCCTGAAAGAATGCTCCTGGCTGTTTTTACAGGCTCAGATGCCACGGCCGACAATTGTAGTCGGGTTCCTGCCGCCGTACTACCCGGCTCGGCTGAATCGTCGACAGTCGCCTGATGAGCAAAAACTTAGAAAAGTGATGGAAGAGATGACGGAGCAGGCAAAAGTCTTGAGCAAAGACGAAGCAGTCCGTCTGCACGAGGTTTTCGGGGGCATTACGGATTTGTCCTTCCTAGGCTTTGAAGAAATGAGAGAAGGGGCCAAACAAGTCGGCGAGAACATGGCCGGCTGGAAGAAACTCTTTTATTTGCCGACCGATCTCCCGGGCGCCTTGGATATTCCGATTGCCAACATGGGGCCGGCAGGCCGAGATGCGCACCGAAGCACCGAACGTTTAGAGCTTGATTACTCTTTGAACATTGCGCCGAAGCTTTTGGCTGAAACGATTCAAAAGCTTTCCTAAAAAAGAAGGGACGGCTTCAGCCGTCCCTCTGGCGATTCAGTGCTTAATTATTTTCCGAAGGTGTCCTTCAGAGCAACTGCAAGGTTGAATACCAGGTTGTCCGGAGTGAAGTCCTTCTGATCAGCCACGTAATAACCGTTTCTTTCGAACTGGAAGCGGTCTTCGGGTTTGGCGTCTTTCAGAGAAGGCTCAACGTAGGACTGCATCACAGTCTTACTGTTCTTATTAATGAGCTCACGGAAGTCCACTTCACCGGCATCGGGTTTCGGAACGGTGAACAGACGGTCATAAAGTCTGATCGTTGCGGGAAGAGCATCTTTAACACTCAGCCAGTGAATGGCAGCCTTGGTCTTAATAGAGTTGGCGCCGTCGGTACCGCTCTTGGTTTCCGGGAAGTATTCAGCGTGGACGGCTGTGATCTTGCCGTCCGAATCTTTTTCTACAGAGGTGGCCTGAACGACGTAGGCGTGACGCAGACGAACGGGCATTGCCGGTTTGTCAGCAGTTGCCAGTGTCAGGCGCCGATAGCCTTTGGGCGGTTCTTCCGCGAAGTCGCTTCTTTCAATCCAAAGTTCTTTTCCGAAGGAAAGCTTGCGAGAGCCACGTTCCAGATGCTGAGGGTGATTGGGAGACTCGAATTCTTCGACCTGATCTTCCGGATAGTTATCAATGATGAGTTTGATCGGATCCTGAACTGCGATACGACGATCGGCTTCAGCATCAAGCACATCTCTCAGAGAACCTTCGAGAACAGAGTAGTCGATCCAGCTGCCGGTCTGTTTAGAAACCCCGACGCGATCGCAGAACAAACGCATGGCTTCGGGAGAATAGCCGCGGCGGCGCAGACCGACGAGAGTCGGCATGCGGGGGTCGTCCCAACCATCGACGAGGCCTTCTTTGACCAAGGCGATCAGTTTGCGTTTGCTCATGACCACATAAGTCAGATTCAGACGATTGAACTCGTACTGATGTGGAAGCAGGAAGAAGTTCGGTTTAACGGTTGCGCTTAAAACGTCCTGCAGCAGCGGAGTGAAAACTTCCGGTTTGGCAGCAACGGCGTTCACGATGGCGTGCGCAGAAGCATCGTTCAAATTTTCGGGATTGGCCTTGATATCAGCTAAGAGAGAAGCGAGTTCTCTTTCTGTTTCGGTCTGGCCGAGTTTCCATTTGAATTTGACAGCAGCTTCGGCAAAAGGCTTGATTTCTTCGAAGCTCTTTTTCTGGAGGTCTGCCAGGACGGCTTTTGCTTTTTCAAAGAGCGGAGCGCGGGTAATGGGTACGGATCTTTCGGTTGCCCAGTTATAGAAAGCGCGCTGATCTTCAAATTCCAACGTGCAGATTGAATGAGTAATGTTTTCCAGAACGTCTTCGAGCGGGTGAGCGAACGTGTACATCGGGTAAATACACCATTTGTCGCCTGTACGATGATGTTCGGCAAAACGAATACGGTAAATAGCCGGATCACGAAGATTGATGTTGCGGGAGCTCATGTCAACTTTAGAGCGGAGAACCATGCTTCCTTCCGGATGCTTGCCTTCCCGCATTTCACGGAAGAGGCGCAGACTTTCTTCCGCCGGACGATCCCGAAACGGAGAGTCGACGCCGGGTGTGTGAAGTGTGCCCCGGTTTTCTTTAATCTGTTCAGCCGTTTGTTCATCGACGTATGCCAAGCCGTTTTTAATCATATGCTCGGCAATCTCGTACATATAGTCGAAGTAGTCGCTGGCGAAGTAGAAATTGGTTTCTTTGGCATCCTTCCAGTCGAAGCCGAGCCAGTTAACAGAGCCAAGAATGGAGTCTACGTATTCCTGGTCCTCTTTAACCGGGTTAGTATCGTCGAAACGCATGTGGCACCGTCCGGCATAGTCTTTGGCTAGACCGAAATTCAGGCAGATACTTTTAGCGTGACCGATGTGGAGGTAACCGTTAGGCTCAGGAGGAAAACGAAGCCGAACTTTTGCCTCATCGATCGGTCCTTCCATCTGCTCCGTGTAAGTGCCGGGATGTCCACACCAATGTCTGGGATCGTTTACCCCTTGTTTCAAGTCTTCGTTAATAATGTTGCGAAGAAAATTAGTGATGTGGCTGCTCTGAGCCTTTTCTTTGTTTTCGGTCATCGCTGTAGTAAAAAAGAGAACTAATTTTTCTATTCTACCTTTCTGTGTTTATTTGCGCCGAAAATACGAGGTTCTCAGCATGCGTTAGATCAAGAAGAAGAGAAGAAACATTGAAGGAAGAAAAGTTCAGGACGTGAAAAAATACAAATTCGCGAAGTATTAGGGATAACGAGCATTAGTCAATAAAGAAGTTTCAAGTATGGAAAAAATCAAAATCGAGAGAAAATTACCCTCAGTTAACTTTCCATATAAAAAGACTTGATTCTTCATCTTTAATTCTCATAACTTAGTTTACATTTTTATATATTTTCTTAATTTAATAAAAGAATTAGGCAAAAATATGTTTTTAACTAACTAAAAACCGAACTCTTAATCGCATTTGGGTTATTTATAAAAAGATGAAAATTTTCACGTAAATAATTTCGGAAATTCAAGAAGATAGAGTCTACAGAGGAGGTCTGAGAATCTAAGACATTTGTCTTATAGGATTAATCTTTCTTAGGGATTACGATCGAGGGCAGTTAAAGAGATTACAACTCTTAACCATCCCCAATAACCTAAGGACAAGAAATTAAGATGTCTGACAAATTCGTAAATCTGTCCGTCTCTCGACGGACACTTATGAAAGGAGGAGCTTTGGCTGCAGCCGCTGCCGCTTCTCCATGTCTTCCGAACTTGGCGTTTGCCGAACAAATTAAAAAACTCGAACAGGAAGGTTGGACAAAACGTCCCGTTGCCTGCACGATGTGCGGTGCGTTCTGCGGTCTGATTGAGATGCGTAAAGAAGGTGAGCCCGTTTCCGAAAAAACTGTTCGTATTTTCCCAAATCCAGGACATCCTCAACAGGGCTACTGCGGCCGATCCGCTGCAACTATGTGGGTTTGGAATCACCCGCTTCGTTTGAAAAAACCTCTGAAACGTGTCGGGGAAAAGGGCGAAGGAAAATTCAAAGAAATTACATGGGATGAAGCGTTGGACGGCATCGCCGGTCAGCTTAAAACGATCGTTGAAAAATATGGAGAAAGCAGCATTGCTTCAACTTCCCATACTTTCTCGGGCTTCAGCAAGTGGATTACGCTACCGCTGGGCTCTCCGAATAGTATTGGCCATGCTTCTTCCTGCAATGCGGGTGGTATCAGCGGTCGCCAGTGGGTCTTCGGAAAAGGCTTTGACGGTGCCGGCAAAATGGAGCCCGATTACGCCAACTTGCGTTATTTGCTTCTTATCGGCCGTTCTATGGGAGCTGCTATGGGAGCGCTCCATACTTTGAATGTTGCTCGTGCAAACGGGGCCCGTGTGGTTTCCATCGACCCGAGAATGCCGGACATCTCTTACGGTGATGTGGACTGGGTTGGTATTCGTCCCTCGACGGACGCTGCTTTCGTGATGGGTCTGATTAACCGCATGATTCAGGACGGTACAGCCGATTTTGATTTCATTCAGAAGCATACCAACGGCGCTTATCTTGTCAGAGAAAACGGTCATCCCTTGACTCAAGCTGATTTCGTCGCAGGCGGGGATAAAACAAAATACGCCGTTGCCAATGCTGCCGGAGAAATTTCCTTCCGAGGACTGAAGAAAAATGAAACCGGAGAGATGGTTTTTGACGAAGATCCTTCTTTCAAGGCTATCCTTGAAGACGTCGCTCCGGTCAAACTTGTCGACGGGATCACGATTCCCGTTAAAACCGCTTTTGAAGTCGTCAAAGAGACAGCGGCTCCTTACACACCGGAGAAAGTATTTGAGATCACCGGCGTTGAGCCTGGCATCCTGCTCCGTATCGCTAAGGACTTCACGAACCTAAAAGGCGTGATCGATGACGGCTGGTACACCTCTAAGAACGGAACCGACGTTCAGCTGTATCAATTGATCTGCATTGCCAACGCGATGAACGGCAATATAGATATTCCTGGAGGTTTGGTTGTAACAGTCGGGGCCGGCCTCAAGATCCCCAGTGTTTCTGCAGGCAAAGGTCCCAACGGCGAAACTTGGCAGATGGCTAAAGAAAAGCGCATCGACAAGATCGTTTATCCGGAAGCATCCGCAACTTTTAAGGTTGCGCTCCAGGCTGCCGTTACCGGCAAACCTTATCCGATCAAAGGTGTTTTCTTCGTGGGAACTACGATGTTCCATCGTGAGGCCAATTCTCAAGAACTTGCAGAACAGCTTAAGAAGCTTGAGCTTTGTGTCGTTCAGGATGTTCTTCCGCAGGAACTGGTTGACTATGCTGACTACGTGCTCCCTGCCACATATTTCATGGAAAGAAAAGAGATGGCTGGTGTTAAGTGGGCGCTTGACGGTTCCATTTATCTTTCCGACCCGGGCCTTACGCCGCCGAAAGGTTGTGAAGCTCGTCACGACGTGTGGATCCTTTTGGAAATTCTGAGAAGAGCTTTCCCGGAAAAAGCAGCGCGCGTCGGATACAAGGAATGCAAGACGGCCGAGGAGTTCAATAAATACTTTGATGCCTTTACGAACAAAGGTTTTAATAAGTTCCTGGCACAGTGCGAAAGCCAGAAACCGGGCTGGGCTGCCAAGATCAAGAAGGATATCGAAACACAGGGCTGGTCAACGATCAAGACAAAGAAATACAACCAGTACCCGTATCACAAACCTTTTGGAACACCGAGCGGCAAGGTTGAAATCTATGCCTTCCAGAGCTTCAAGAACGAAGCCTACGAAAAGGCCATTGCTCCGATTTCCGGTTACATTCCTTCGCCAGCGTTCACCGCACCGAAGCAGAACAGCAATGAGTTCATCCTGGCTTCCGGAAAGAACTGCGTCACCTGTTCCGGCCTGAATATGTTTACGCAGCCCACTCGCTATTTGGGCGACAGAACCGTTTGGATGAATCCGGTTGATGCACAGAGACTGGGTATTAAAAACGGGGATATGGCCGAAATTGAAGGTATCGATACTAACTATGTCGGCCAAGCAAGAATTACCGTCACCAATAAGGTTGTACCGGGTGCAGTTTTTGCCTTCGGTTTCTCCGGAGGCAACAGAACTAAGCACCTTGTAAACGACCCCGAATACCAATTTGTGAAAGAAGGTATTAACTCTCATTGGTATGCGACAGGTTATGCGCAGCCGGTCTTCGGCAATGTTGCGAATAACAGTTCCGTGCGCATTAAGAAGGTAAGAGGCTAAATCATGGTTCAAAAGAAAAAACAATTAGCGCATCTTTTTGATGCCACACAATGCATCAGCTGCGGTGCCTGCATTTTGGCCTGTTCTCAGACCAATTTCCCTGAAATGCACAACCAGAGCATTCCGGGGAGAAACTGGCCCGCATCCAATATTCGTATTTTCCGTTCTGAAGAACGTCGTCCGGTCAATCTGCTGGTTCAGTGCCAGCAGTGCGAAAACGCACCTTGCGTTAAGACTTGTCCCTTTGGCGCGAACTATTACGATGAAAACGGTCTTGTCAGAAATGATCCGGATAAGTGCGTCGGCTGCAACTACTGTATTGCCAGCTGCCCGTACGACGCTCGCTGGAGTCATCCGATCACGGGCCTGCCGATGAAATGTATCAGCCCGGGCTGCATGGAGATGATTAACGAAGGCAAGCAGCCGGCTTGTGTTCAGGCGTGCCCCGCGGAAGCCCGTCTCTTCGGAGATATTTTGGATCCACAGTCTGAAATCTCTAAAAAGATTGCTTCCAGCAGAACCGAGCTTCTCATGCCGAACAAAGGCACGAAACCTAACTTCTTTGTGGTGGTGTCCAAATGATCGAATTAACTTCTTTTACTCCTCAGCTCCAAGCCGCTCATTGGGGGTGGACGATTGCCATTTTCCTTTGGCTCGTCGGTCTCGCCGGTATGGGATTTTTTCTGAACTACTGGATCAGACAGAAGAACTTTGTTTATCTTCTGACGGTTTCAGGCATTCTCGGAACGCTCTTAGTGGTCAGCCACTTGGCTAGGATGCTTAATCTTCCGTTTGCCGTTTTCAGCGCTTTAGCGGACTTTTCCTTTAATTTCCAGTCTTGGATGTTCATCGGCATTTGTCTGCTTTCGCTGCTGTGCATCGGTTCCGTGTTCTATTCCATGATCTGCGCCAAGATCATTTTCAAGAGTGAATACTGGCAGAACATGACTAAGTCCAATTGGTTCAACGGAATTTTTGCTGCGCTGGGCGTTTGCTGCACGATTTATTCCGGCTTCCTCTTGACTCAGGCCGTCGGCATCTCTCTGTGGAATACCGCTTTGATTCCGCTGCTTTGGATCATGTCCGGCATGGCCAGTTCCATCGGCTGTATTGAACTTTTCATGATCATGAAATGGATCGATCCGGATACCGTTCGCTGGAGCAGAAGAACTTCCTTCTGGGTTGAAGTTGCAGAACTGTTCACCATTTTTGCCTTTGTCCACGTTGCTTTGGGTTCCGCGCTTGCCGGTGCCAGAGCCGGTGCAGAAGCTCTGATCAGCGGTCCTCATGCCGTGATGTTCTGGGTCGGCGTGATTATTCTCGGTTCTGTCGTGCCTCTGCTCCTGAATCTGCTGACACGCAGCCATAAGATTTTGGCCTGCAGTGCGATCCTCGGCATCATCGGTGCGCTCCTGCTGAGAGCTTCCATCCTCTTCTCCGGATACTACGATCCGATCATGTTCTAAGACTTGGCGCCGCCTCTCAGGTCTGGAGGCGGTAATTACTTAGTTGCTCCTTGATGCCAAGCGGCATCTTCGAAGGGCTGTCTTCGGGCAGCCCTTCGCCTTACTGGCTTGGCTGTTCTCTTCGCAAATGAGTTCTAGAAGAATTAGAGAGCCCGAATACATGTCCGAAGAAACGGCCTGAAATCGTTCTCCTTCCAAAATCGATTAGGTGTCCCTGTGTCGGTTGTTTGGAGAAGATCTGTGAGAGAAAGAGGCTTTCTGAAAAGGTATCCAAAACATTGGATTTTAACCATCACAAGCTTCCCGAGCCGGAACAGAAGACATGTTTGAGTCTTATGATTCTGAGAGAAATGTGATTGCTATTGGAACTACAGAAAATAAAATTCCCGCCCCGATTTTCAATCGAGAAGCGGGAACTCCTTGTCCGTGGACACCCTCTCCGAAAAATCGAAGAACCCTCACGATGCTGTCGTATCCAATCATGGACACCCGGCGACAGGCGACAAATTTTCCGCTCTAGACAAAGGTTTCAGATTAACAAAATCCTAGTCCGAGCGCAATGTTTAGTCTTCCTTGAACGCTACCTCGCGGCCTTTCTTAATACTCGGTAAGAGGATGAGCAGCAGCAGGAAGATGGCCATCATCAATAGGACGAGAGAGATGGGACGCGTAAAGAAGGTCGATGGGTCACCGCGAGAAAGAAGCATTGTTCTTCTGAGGTTTTCTTCCATCATTGGTCCGAGAATGAAGCCCAGGATCAATGGTGCTGGTTCACATTTCAGTTTTGCAAATAGGTAGCCAAGTGCACCGCAGATTATCGTGATGTAGACATCAAACGGATTGTTATTAATGGAATACACGCCGATACAGCAGAAAGTCAGAATCATCGGATAGAGCAAGCCGTAAGGAACGCGCAGCAACTGAACCCAAACGCCGATTAAAGGCAGATTCAAAATCACAAGCATCAGGTTGCCGATCCACATTGAGACAACTAAGCCCCAGAAAAGTGTCGGATTAGAGCTCATGACCTGAGGTCCCGGCGTGATGTTGTGAATCATCAGCGCGCCGATCATCAAAGCCATCGTAGCGTTGCAGGGAATGCCGAGCGTGAGCATCGGAATGAAGCTCGTCTGGGCGCCTGCGTTGTTGGCAGATTCCGGACCGGCAACACCGGCAATGTTGCCTTTACCAAACGGAGGATTGGCGTTTTTGCCGCCGACTTTCTTCTCAAGCGTATAAGAAGCAAAGGAAGCGAGCAGAGCTCCGCCGCCGGGAAGAATGCCGAGGAAGGAACCCAGCAAAGTGCCGCGCGTGATGGCAGGCGCGGCTTTGCATAATTCTTTTCGGCTCGGCCAAATGGAGCCGACCTTTTCTGTAATGGAATCGCGCGTTTCGCCTTTGGACAAATTCACGATAATTTCAGTGAATCCGAACAGGCCCATAGAAATGGCGACGAAATCGATGCCGTCCTGAAGTTCGGCAATGCCGAAATCAAAACGGAAAGTTCCGGAATTGACGTCTGCTCCGATGATGCCGAGAAGCAGGCCTAAGATGATCATGGCAAAGGCCTTCAGTACAGAACCGTTGGCAAGCACAACGGCGCCGACAAGACCCAGAACCATCAGGCTGAAATATTCGGCCGGACCGAATTTAAAGGCAAGTTCAATCAGAGGAGGTGCGAAAGCAGCGACCAAGATCGTTGCAAAGCAGCCTGCAATAAAAGAGCCGATAGCCGCAATGCCGAGCGCGGTGCCGGCTTTGCCGTGACGCGCCATCTGGTATCCGTCTAAGCATGTGACCACCGAAGCCGACTCGCCCGGAAGGTTAACCAAAATCGCGGTTGTGGATCCGCCGTACTGAGAGCCGTAATAAATACCGGCAAGCATAATCAATGCTGAAGTCGGATCGAGCGTGTAAGTGATCGGCAGGAGCATGGCGAGCGTTGCCACCGGCCCGAGTCCCGGAAGAACGCCGATCAAGGTGCCGAGCGTGACACCTAAGAAACAGTAGAGCAGGTTCTGCAGTGATAAAGCAGTGGCAAAACCGACGGCTAAATTATTTAGTAAATCCATAATTCAGCCCCTTAATTCGTGAGAAAAGCCGGCCAGATGGGCACGGTTAGATCCAGGCCGAGGACAAAGATCAGCCAAACGGCAACGCTTAAAAAGACGCAGAGCAAAAGGGTCCGAATCCAGCGGAAAGGACGGTTGCCGAAAGAAGATAAGAAAACCATCACGGCAGTCGCAGGGATGAGACCTGCTGGTCTGAGCAGTACGGCAAAAATCGTAACGGATCCTAGAATCACAAAAAAGTTGTACCAGTCAAACTTTCCGAACTTGCCGCCATCTTCCTCAGAGCTTTTAAAAAGAACGGATTTCGCAGTGATCAAAAAACCAAGGAAAAAGAGAAAACCGCCGAGCAGCATCGGGAAATAGCCCGGACCCATGCGGAAGGCCGTCCCGATGTTGTAGTTGTAAACAGAGTAGAGGCAGAAAAAACCTCCGAAGGCCATGAACATCAAACCGGCCCAAAAATCTCTTTGATCCTTGATCATAGGTAAAACGAAATTAAGGAAGGCCGGAGGCCGGCCTTCTAGGTTGTACAAACTGAGCAAAGTATTAGTCTACTTTCGCTCCGCTGGTCTTCACAATTTCTTTGTATTTGACGAGCTCGGCTTTTACAAAGTCGTTCAGCTGAGCAGGTGTACCGGCTTTTTCAACGGCGCCCATCTTGTCGAAGCGTTCAGCCATGGGTTTGGACTTAATGGCTTTGACAAAAGCCTGGTTGAGTTTTTCAACAACTTTCGGATCCATCTTGGCCGGTCCGAAGAAGGCGTACCAAGTGGAAATATCGAATCCGGGGACACCGGCTTCGGCCATCGTCGGAACGTTCGGCAGAGAAGGTGCACGGAACGTTGTCGTCACGGCAAGAGGAATCAATTTGCCGGCTTTGATGTTGGCGCTGGCAGAAGCCAGGTTGTCAAAGATCATCTGAGTGTCGCCGCTCAAGACGCTCATCTGAGCAGCTGCGGCGCCCTTAAACGGAATGTGAACGATCTTGATGCCGGTTGCGTTCTTTAAGAGTTCGCCGGACATATGGCCAGCAGAACCGTTGCCGCCGGAAGCATAATTAATAGCGTCCGGGTTCTTCTTGGCATACTCGATTAAATCTTTAACGCTCTTGATGCCTGTCTTTTGAGAGAATTCCGGTGTAATGACCAGAACGTTCGGTGTCTGAGCAATCAGCGTAATCGGAGTGAAGTCCTTGATGGGGTCATACGGCAGTTTGCTGAAAAGGTTGGGGTTTACGGCATGTGTTGCCAGAGCGCCCATGACGATGGTCTTGCCGTCCGGAGCTTGTTTTGCAACGTAGTCCACGCCGATGTTGCCGCCGGCGCCGGGTTTGTTTTCAACAATGATGTTGCCCAGGTCATGACGAGCTTCTTCAGCGACGGCACGGGCTGTGACGTCCAAAGGGCCTCCGGGAGGATAAGGAACAATAATACGAATAGGATCTTCAGCAGCGAAAGGAGGGAATGCTGCGCAGCCTAATGCTGCAGCTCCAAGGGCACAGACGGAACGTCTAGTAAATTTGATTGTCATTTTTTACCTTTCTCATTTGTGGTTATCGGGTAGAGTTAACTACCTTTCTAGCATTCTATGAAAAAATCGGGGCAAAAACAGAAAGTTGACCACGAATTCTCATTTTCATCAGGGTAATGGAGCATAATTTCTCGATTATTTCTAAATAAACGAGAAAATTAAGTCATGCTTGGACGGCATTGTGCAAAATAAATTCAAAGAGGAGCGATGAAAGCAGCTTACTCGTTTTTCCTGATCTTCAAGATTCAAGTTTCATGAAGCGTTAAGCACGGAGTCTTAGCATCATTCCTGAGATGTTTTTCTCTTGGCGCGCCCCGATTCCTTCGCGACGGCTTTCAGTCCTTCCAAGTTGATGATGCGAACGTGTCTTTGATTAATTTCAATCAGGTTCAGTTCATCGAAATGGGTGAGCGTTCTGCTGACGGTTTCGAGTTTGAGACCTAAGAAACTGCCGAGTTCTCCTCGAGTCATTCTCAGGACGAATTCGCTTTTTGAGAATCCTCGGGCTTCGAACTTTCTCGCAAGATTCAGCAGGAAGGAAGCAAGCAGCTGGGTTGAGTTGGTGCAGCCGAGAATGAGCAGGTTTTGATGCGCAGCGACGATTTTTCTTCCGAGCAGAAGACGAAATTGGCGCGCGATTTTTAGATCTCGGTCGCAAAAAGCTTCGAGTTCACGATAGCGCAAAGAACAGATTTCACTGTCCTCAAGGGCCGTGACGGTGCAGATATGGTATCCGGTGGGGATCGCTTCTGCGCCGAGCACTTCTCCGGTCATGTGGAAGTCGGTGACTTGTTCGCTGCCGTTCTCGTTTAGAACGGAGCTTTTAAATGAACCGAGCCTGGTGATGAAAAGCGTATCAAGGGGGTCGCCGGCTCTGAACAGTATTTCGCCTTTAGGAACTCTTCTTTGGGAGACGATATGAGAGGAAAAAATTTCTGTTTCTGCGTCATTCAGATCGGCAGACAGGCAGAAGTGCCTGAGATAGCAGCCGGCACAGCCGGCGCGATTTGCCGATAAAGATTGCGTGAAATTAGAAGCCATTTTCTCTAAATACTGTTATAAGAGGCAAAAAAGCTTTGCGGCCTTTGATGATTTGAGATAATTTCGCCTGTTGCAAAAATAATAACAGAACCTAGAAAAATCAAAAATTTTTTAAAAGGAACCCTGATGGAAACACAAGGAAAACTGAACGTTGAGTTCCCGGATCTTGAACTGCTCCAGAGATTCGATGTTCCGGGCCCAAGATATACCTCTTATCCCACCGCGGATAGATTTACCAAAGAATTCGGCGCCGAGGACTTTAAAAAAGTGCTTAATGCCCGCGGTACCGGCGACAATACGGCTGATTTATCTTTGTACGTCCATATTCCTTTCTGCGCGAATGTCTGTTTCTTCTGCGGCTGCAATAAGGAAGTGACCAAAGACCATTGTCGCTCCAAAGAATATCTGGAAGTTTTGAGCAAGGAGTGCGAACTGGTTTCGGCTCAGATCGGCGGCAACAAAGAAGTCGTTCAGCTTCATTTCGGCGGCGGCTCTCCGACTTTCCTGAACAATGAAGAAATTTTCCAGGTGATGGACATTATTCGTTCTCACTTCACGCTGGCGCCGGATGCAGAAATTTCCATTGAAGTCGATCCTCGTTCGACCCCTGTCGACAAGGTTGAAGTTTTGGCCAAAGCCGGTTTCAACCGTATGAGTATCGGCGTTCAGGACTTCGATAACCGAGTTCAGATTGCAGTCAACCGTGTTCAGCCTTTCGAAATGACCAAAGCCGTCCTTGACGCCGCTCGTGCCAACGGCTTTAAGTCCATCAACATGGACTTGATCTACGGTCTTCCGTTCCAGTCCCGCAAGACCTTTGAAATGACTCTGGACAAAGTGATCGAACTTTCTCCGGATCGTATCGCGCTCTATCACTTTGCTCATCTGCCCGAGCACTTCAAACCGCAGAGGCGTATCAATGCCGAAGACCTTCCGAGCACACCGGAAAAAGTCGGCATCATGATGGACGCTATCAAACGTTTGAGCGCCAACGGCTATCACTTCATCGGTATGGATCACTTCGCCAAGGTTACCGACGAACTTGCCAAGGCTCAGGAAAACGGTACCCTGCAGAGAAACTTCCAGGGCTATTCCACTAAGCCGGAATGCGACATGGTTGCGCTCGGCGTTTCTTCCATCAGTAAGGTCAACGGCTGTTATGCCGCCAACCCGCGTGATCTGGAAAGCTACTATGCAGCGATCCGCAGCGGCAACTTGGCCACCAACCGCGGTTATCTCTTAAATGACGACGACCGCCTGCGTGCCAAAGTCATCATGGAACTGATGTGCCAGTTCAAAGTCGTTAAGGCCGACATCGAGACGAAATTCGGCATTAACTTCAATGAATACTTTGACTTTGAACTGAACAATCTCAAGCGCTTCGAGGCCGAAGGTCTGGTTCGTCTGGAGCCTGACTTTATCGAAGTCACTCCGAAGGGCAAACTGCTGGTGAGAGCCGTAGCGATGAACTTCGACCGTTATCTGCGTGAGGACGAAAGAGTTCGCCGTTACTCCCGTATCGTTTAATGTCGAATTACGACACAGTTTCTTTTAGAAATTGAAGACAAAAAGCGAGCCTGGACACTGACAAAAAGGTGCTCAGGCTTTCTTGTTTTACCGTGGAAATCCGCGGTCTAAAAAGGCGGATGCAGAGAGCCTTCTGCTAAAATACCGCGGTTACACATTGCTGTTTCGACAGCTTACTTTGAGAAAATATAAATGTTCACTGCATCAGAAATACGATCTACGTTTCTGAAGTTCATGGAGTCTAAAGGACACACTATCGTCGCTTCCAGCCCGGTAGTCCCCGGTGACGACCCCACATTGCTGTTTACCAACGCAGGTATGAACCAGTTCAAGGATGTTTACCTTGGCTTTGACAAGCGTCCCTACACACGTGCGACGACCAGTCAGAAATGTGTTCGTGCCGGCGGCAAGCACAATGACTTGGAAAACGTAGGCTATACCGCTCGCCATCACACATTCTTTGAAATGCTTGGCAACTTCAGCTTCGGAGATTACTTCAAGCGTGACGCCATCAAGAATGCCTGGGAGCTACTTACCGAACACTTCAAACTCCCTCCTGAAAAACTCTGGGTGACCGTGTACGCCGAGGACGACGAGGCTTACAACATCTGGAATAAGGAAGTCGGTATCCCTGCCGATAGAATCGTTCGTATCGGCGACAACAAGGGCGCTCGTTTCGCTTCCGACAACTTCTGGATGATGGGCGACACTGGCCCCTGCGGTCCTTGCTCTGAAATTTTCTATGACCATGGTCCCTCCGTTGCCGGAGGCCCTCCCGGAAGCCCTGACGAAGACGGCGACCGCTACATGGAAATTTGGAATCTCGTGTTCATGCAGTTCAACCGTGATGAAAAAGGCGTGATGCACAAGCTGCCCCGTCCCAGCGTGGATACCGGCATGGGCTTGGAACGTATTTCCGCCGTTCTTCAGGGTGTTCATTCGAACTACGAAATCGACCTGTTCCAGAACCTCATGAAGGCCGTCATTGATGAAGTTAAGGCTGCCGGCGCAGAGGACGTTGATCCGAACAGTCCTTCCGTTAAGGTCATTGCCGACCACATTCGTGCCTGCACGTTCATCATTGCCGACGGTGTTGTTCCGGGCAATGAAGGCCGCAGCTACGTTCTGCGTCGTATTGCTCGCCGCGGTATGCGTCACGGCTTTAAGCTCGGCGCCCGCAAGCTTTTCTTCAGCAACTTGGTTAAAGCCGTTGCCAAAGAAATGGGCGATCAGTATCCTGAAATTCGTAATCCGCATATTCAGGAAGTTTTGCGTCAGGAAGAAGTTCGCTTTTCTCAGACCCTGTCCAAAGGCTTGGATATCCTTAATGAAGCTCTGGCTTCCGGAACCAAGATCCTGGGCGGTGACGTTGCATTCAAACTGCATGACACCTACGGCTTCCCGGTTGACCTGACTGCCGACGTCTGCCGCGAAAAGAATGTTTCCGTTGACTTTGAAGGCTTTGATGCCTTGATGGAAAAGCAGCGTGAACAGGCTCGCGCCAAGGGCAAATTCAAGATGGCTCAGGGCCTCGAATACGAAGGCAAACCGACTGAATTCTTAGGTTACGACACGCTGACGGTTCAGGCCTGCCGCGTCGAAGCCATCTATAAAGACGGCGAACCCGTGAAAGACGCCGAAGCCGGCGACGAAGTCGTTGTCGTTTTTGACCGCACTCCGTTCTATGCAGAAAGCGGCGGTCAGATGGGCGACAAAGGTACGTTCAAGAACAAGACAACGATCCTTAAGGTTGACGATACATTCAAGATCAAGGCGAATGTCTTCGGTCATATGTGCTATGTCGCCGAAGGCGAAGTCAAGGTGGGCGACCTCTTCAGCGCTCAGGTCGACGAAGAAAACCGCGAAGCAACTGCCCGTAACCACTCCGTGACGCACTTGATGCACAAAGCACTGAGAGATGTGCTCGGTGCTCATGTTCAGCAGCGCGGCTCCATGGTTAACGGCGACAGAACCCGCTTCGACTTTGTCCACACCTCTCCGATGACTCGTGAACAGATCAACGAAGTCGAAGACATCGTGAACAAAGAAATTCTCCGTAATGCACCGACTCAGACCAGAGTCATGCCGATCGACGAAGCTAAGAAGACCAACGCGGTCATGCTCTTCGGAGAAAAATACGGTGAAAACGTTCGCGTTCTGAACATCGGCTCCAGCTGCGAACTCTGCGGCGGTACACACGTCCAGAGAACCGGTGACATCGGTATGTTCAAAATCATTTCCGAATCCGGTATTTCCGCCGGCGTGCGTCGTGTTGAGGCCGTGACGGGTATGGCCGCTCTTCACTACGCTCAGAACCAGGAAGAGATCATCCGAGAAGTGGCTGAAGAACTCAAAGCTCCGGCTCTCGAAGTTGTCTCCAAGGTTGTGGACACCGTCGAACATCTGAAACGCACGGAAAAAGACTTGAACGCTTTGAAGGTCAAGTTTGCCCAGGCCGGCGCCGCTCACGTGGCTTCTCAGGCTCAGGATGTCAATGGCGTCGCGGTTCTTGTAACCGAGATGAAAGGCATCGAAACCAAGGAACTTCGCAATTCCGTTGACGGTCTTAAAGATCAGCTCAAGAGCGGCGTGATCGTTCTGATCAAGTCTGAAGACGGTAAAGCCAGTGCTGCGGTCGGTGTGACGAAAGATCTCGTCGGCAAGATCAAAGCCGGCGATGTGATGAAGTTTGTTGCCGAGCAGCTCGGCGGTAAAGGCGGCGGACGTCCTGACTTTGCTCAGGGCGGCGGCGCAGCGCCTGCCGACATGAACGCTCTGCTCGGTAAGACCAGAACGTTCATCACAGAAAAGCTTGCCTAATCAGCTTTTCTGAACGGAACTAAACCGTTGCGAAACCTCCGGATGAAAGTCCGGAGGTTTCTTTTTAGGAGTGAAAAGAAAAGGCCCGCAAATGCGAGCCTCATCAAGTCTTAACCGGATTAGTCCGGATACCCTTCCGGATTCATCTGCTGCCAGCGCCAGGTATCTTCACACATCTTCTCGATGCCGCGCTTAGCCGTCCAGCCGAGAAGCTTCTTGGCAAGCTCGGGGTTGGTCCAATAGGCAGCCTTGTCGCCGGCACGACGAGGGCAGATCTCGTAAGGAATATGTTTTCCGCTGGCTTTCTCAAACGCCTTAACGAGCTCGAGCACAGTTGTGTTGCCGCCGGTACCGAGGTTAACAGTCAGCAGCTGCGGTTTGCCGTCTAAAACTCTCAGAGCGTCTAAATGTCCTTCAACAAGATCCTGTACGTGGATATAGTCGCGGGCGCCGGTGCCGTCGCGAGTCGGGTAGTCATTTCCGAAAACTTTCAAAGAAGCGCGTCTGCCGACGGCAACTTGGGAAATGAAAGGCATCAGATTGTTCGGAATGCCGTTCGGATCTTCACCGATTAAGCCGGATTCGTGTGCGCCGACCGGATTGAAATAACGAAGGATGGCGATTGACCAATCAGGCTCGGCTTTGAAAGTCTTGCGAAGAACTTCTTCAATCATCCATTTGCTCAGACCGTAGTTGTTGATCGGAGCAAGCGGAGTGTTCTCATCAAATTCATCGTAGCCAGGATCGCCGTAAACGGTGGCGGAAGAGGAAAAAACAAACTCTTTAACACCGAACTTCTTCATGACGCGAAGCAGAACAATAGTTCCTTCGACGTTATAAGAAAAGTAAAGCAAAGGATCGGTTTCTGACTCGCCGACGGCCTTACGGCCGGCAAAGTTAATGACGGCATCGATCGGGAAATCCGCGAACAGCTTCTCTAAAGCCTTTTCGTCACGGATGTCACCGCGTACCAGTGTCGGACGTTTTCCGGTGATCATCTCAATGCGGTCTACGACGGCAGGCTTGGAATTGCTGAAGTTATCGAAAATGATCGGCTCCATGCCGGCTTCGATCAGGCGCACAACCATGTGGGAGCCGATGTAGCCGGTGCCGCCGGTAACAAGAATGTGTTTTTTCATCGTCCGCAAAAAACAAAAATTGGCGCTCCGCCCGAAGGCGGATGCCAAATAATCATTAAATAGAGCTAAAAATTATCTATCAAGTGCATCGAAAATACGGCGGCTGACTTCATTGACGTCGCCGACGCCGTCGATCTTGATGTATTTTGTCTTGCTGTCGCCCTTAGCAGCCAGGCTCTGGTAGAAACCGACCAGTGCTTCAGTCTGAGTGTGATAGACCTCAAGACGCTTCTTAACGGTCTCTTCCTTGTCGTCCGGACGCTGAATCAGAGGTTCGCCGGTCACGTCGTCAACACCTTCAACCTTAGGAGGATTGAATTTAACATGGTAAGTACGGCCCGAAGCAACGTGCACTCTGCGGCCGCTCATACGTTCAAGAATGACCTCGTCGGGAACGGCGATTTCAACAACGTCATCGATGGGAATACCGGCTTTAACCAAAGCTTCGGCTTGAGGAATTGTGCGAGGGAAGCCGTCAAAGAGGAAACCGTTCTTGCAGTCCGGTTTTTCCAATCTTTCTTTGACCAGGCCGATGATGATGTCATCGCTGACCAGTTCACCTGCATCCATAATCTTCTTGGCAGCTAAACCGAGGGGAGTCCTGGCCTTCACTGCAGCTCTGAGCATGTCACCCGTAGAAATCTGAGGGATCCCGTAATGTTCACAAATACGGGCTGCTTGCGTACCTTTACCGGCACCGGGAGCTCCGAGAAGAATTAAGCGCATGAATGGCTCCTTTAATAATTAAGAATGTAAATTTAGATTTTGTGCCTTATTGCCCGTAATTTCAAGCTGTCCGAATGGATGAAAACCCAGCAACCGCTTGATCTTCGAAAATAAAACTCGAGTTATTTTTTCTGTAAGTAAGCGCGTACGGCTTCCAGATCTGAGAGCGTGTCCACGCCGGGAGGAATTTCTTCCTCGAAAATGTCTACAGCGATCTTGTAGCCGTTGTAAAGTGCGCGAAGCTGCTCCAGACTTTCCCAGCTTTCCAGATCCGATTTCGGAAGCTGAGGATAAGCTTTCAGGAAGGCGCAGCGGTAACTATAAATACCGACATGGCGCAGGCCGAGATCCCTCGGGAGCGCGTTGCGGTCTTTTGCGAAGCCGTCGCGATCCCAGGGAATCGGTGCGCGGCTGAAATACAGCGCCGAGCCGTTTTTGTCGGCAACGACTTTCACAACGTTGGGATTAAAGAATTCTTCCGCCGAATGAATACGAATGGCAGCCGTTCCCATGCTGCAGTCCGAGCGGTTCATCAGAAGTTCTGCAACATTCTTGATGACTTTCGGAGGAATTAGGGGTTCGTCCCCTTGGACGTTCACGATGATTTCATCATCGGGGATTTTGCAGACTTCGGCCGCTTCGCAGAGGCGGTCGGTGCCGCAGGCATGATCTTTACGCGTTAAACAGGCTTCGATGCCGTTGGCTTCACAGGCTTTGAGAATCAGTTCATCGTCAACCGCGCAGATCACACGGGAGGCGCCGCTTTTTAAAGCCTGTTCGGCAACGCGCACGATCATCGGCTTTCCGCAGATGTCGGCAATGGGTTTATTGGGCAGACGGGTGCTGGCTAAGCGAGCAGGAATAATGACGGTAAAGCTCATTTTTTGTCCAGTTCCTCGATTTCTTCTTCCTTCATTTCTCGAGCTTCAGTCGGGACCATGCAGGGGATGCCGTCAATGACGGGGAAGGCCTTCATGTCGGAACGGCAGTAAAATTCTTTTTTCTTTTCGTTCCAAAGTAGCGGACCCTTACAGAGAGGGCAAACTAAGATTTCAGTGATTTTTGCGTCCATAAGCATTCCGTTTAGAGTTGCTGAGCAGCTTCTTTGCTCTTTTTAGCTGCAGCGGTGATTTTCTTCTCGACAAAATCAACCAAGAATTTATCGAGCTTGGTTTCCAGCGGAACCACAAAAATGCGCTCGTCGTTTTTCAAATCGGCGTGTTTACGACATTTGACGGCATCTTTTTCCGTGATAAAGATGAGGTCGGCTTCGCAGTCTTTAAAAGGATTCTTGGAATAGTCGTAATGGTCCGGAAGAGCAATCGGGCGCACTTCCAATCCATGAGCCTTCAGCATGGAGAAGAATCTTTCCGGGACGGCAATACCCGCCATCGCGACGGCCTTCAAACCCTTTTTAAACTGCATTCTCGAAAGCGTATCCAAAGAAACGATTTCGCCGGTGGCGTAATTGACTGCGTTTGTGAATCCGCTTGTCGCAACGTAGCGCGGAGTAGAAGACGTCACGATATCTTCTGTGGCGTTCAATACAATCGCGTCGACTTCATCGAGACGGGACGGCGGTTCACGCAGCGGACCGGCCGGAAGAACCCAGCCGTTTCCTAAACCGCGGGCTCCGACGACGGCTAATTCGACATCTCGATGGAGTGAATAATGCTGAAGTCCGTCGTCGCTGATGATGACATTGACAGTCGGGTAGGCTTTCAGTAAAGCTTCAGCGGCTTCAACACGTTTCGGACAAACAAACGTCGGGGCATCCGTAGCCTTTTTAATCAGCAAAGGTTCATCGCCGACGATATCAGGATTGCTGTCGAGGCGAACTTCAACCGGAGACTCTGCTTTGCCGCGGTAGCCGCGGGAGATAACACCGGGATTCCAGCCGCGTTCTTTCAGATCTTTGACTAAAGCGATGGTGACCGGAGTTTTTCCGGTTCCTCCGACATAAATATTGCCGACGACTACGACAGGCACTCCGACTTTAACAGGCACGGTTTTGCGACGCCGCGAGGCTGCCATGGAGAGAAAAACCGCAGAAGCGGGCAGAAGCAGCCAGGATATCAGTCCTTTGCGATCCCACTGTTTATGCAGAAACGTTTCTAGTTGTACTTGCATTGCCGTGAAGCAAAAAATAAAAGATTATTTTAACGTGATAGCGGTAAAAACTGCCGATAACTCATTAATTCAGCGTAGGCTTCCTAACGTGTCGATCTGCATCTGAAAGTTACAAAACCTAGGTAAAACCTTTACTTCAAAAGTCAATAGTATTTTGGGCAAAACACAAAATAATTATTTGCCGAGTACTCAAGAAGTTATGAAATTTAGAGGTCCTTTCATTGTTAATAACTTTGTGAATAACTCGGTGAGAAGTGACTTAATTTCATGACGAAAAAGCAAAAAAAGAATTGCCAGGGAGGTAATTTAACAAAATAAATTTCTTTTAAATCAATAAATTAATAATTTCTCTCATTGAAAAGAAAAATTTTTGTTCTTCAAATTCGGATTGTTGAAAATGTGAATAAAATTGTGAGTAACTTGTGAAGCAAAAGGAAATTTTGCAATCTCACTCGCTCCTTGTATTTAGCACGTAAACAATAAAATGACCGATAAAGCCTTCTCTGTCACGCAGTTTGTTGACATCGTTAATTTGTCATTTGAGCAGTTTGAATCAGTGGCTGTTGAAGGGGAGATCTCAACTTCAACAAAAGCCTCGAGCGGACACTGGTATTTTTCAATTAAAGACGAAGAAGCGGTTCTTTCCTGCGCGATGTTTCGGGGGAAACTTTACTCCGTGCGCGGTGTCTTCAAGGTTGGCGACAAAGTTCGAGTCACAGGAAAACCGAATCTTTATCCCGGAAGCGGGAAATTAACATTTATTTGTTCGAAGATTGAAGCTGCCGGGGAGGGAAAACTCTATGAACTTTTCCTTCGTTTAAAAAATGAGTTGACAGCCTTAGGCTGGTTCGATCAAAGCCGAAAGAAAGCGATCCCTCGGGTGCCTCGTACGATCGGAATTATCACCAGCAGAACGGGCGCCGCACTGCAGGACGTTATGAATCGTCTGAGGGCGCGTGCACCTTACGTTAGAGTCCTCCTTTATCACACGGCCGTCCAGGGAAAGGGTGCCGAAGCCGAGATCGCTCAGAGAATCAATAAAGCGAACCAGGACAACAAAGCAGATGTTTTGCTTCTGGTGCGGGGGGGCGGATCTCTCGAGGACTTATGGTGTTTTAATGAGAAGATCGTCGCTGAGGCGATCGTCAATAGTCATATTCCGATTATTTCCGGCATCGGTCATGAGACCGATACAACTATTGCGGATTTTGCTGCGGATTTTCGTGCGCCGACTCCGACCGGAGCGGCCGAGGCAGCCGCGGAAAAACAATCTGTTTTGTTTTGGGAAATAGATTCGGCCTGGGTTCTTCTGCATCGCTCATTCGAGAACCAATTCAATCGGGCGCTTCAAGATGTGGAAAATGAATCGCGTCCTTTTGAAAATCCTCAAGCTTTTTTAGAAACGTTCCGCCATCGCCTCTCTGCAGTCTCTCATCTTCAGCGTCCTGTGCTCGGCTACTATCGCCAAAATCTGAACTCTTTGAAATCCAGACTTCAGCTGGATATGCAGAACTTTCTCTCTTCCTCGCTTGAAAGAGAAAAATTTGCCGCTCGCTACTTTATTTCTCCGAGCCGATTCATCGAACCTTATGAAAAAAGACTCCAAGCGGCCTCTCCGATCCTAAGGCTGGATACTGCTGCGATGAGAAGCCGAATCGATTTGATTTTCAGCTCCATAAACACGGCGCAAAGTGCATGTCTGAGAATGAATAGGGCAGAACTAGGAGTCGCAGAAGAAAATCTCCAGGCTGAGATGGACGTAAAAATCCGTTCGGCAGGTGACGCACTCCGGTTAGCAGCACCTCAGATGACATATGCCTTTGCATCTCAGGGTTCAAGGTGCAATGAACTCTTTGCAATGATCTCCGGGGTTGTACAGTCAACGATCGCTGCCAACCGAAAGGTACTTCTGAAAGAGTCTTCCTGGTTGAAGAGATCTCGTCCGAAATTGGACCGTAGGCCTTTGAATGCGGCATGCAATACCGTGCGCAGCAGCCTGATCCAAAAGTTTGAAAGGGACACAATTCGTCTGCGCAGTCTGGAGCAGGTCTGGGAGCTGCTGGATCCTTCGAAGCAAATCCGCGGCAACAGCGCCTTTATCTATCGCGGCGGCAAGCCTGTGATGTCCGTCAGTGAGCTGAAGGAAGGTACGGATATTGAGGTTATGATGAAGGACGGAGCTTTTGTTGCTCGAGTTGGGGAGATAAAGAAGGACTAAGGGTGTCTGCGTACCATAATGGTCTGCACAAGAATTAAGGAGATTAAAGCTATGGCATTTACAGTACCCCCGCTTCCTTTTGCAATGGACGCTCTTGAACCGTATATGAGCTCCAAGACACTTTCCTATCACTACGGCAAGCACAACAAAGCTTACAACGACACACTGAATAACCTCATCAAAGGCACGGACTATGAAACGATGCCTTTGGAAGAAATTATTCGTACGACACAGAGCGGCCCGATTTTTAACAATGCGGCTCAGTGCTACAACCACACATTCTTCTGGAATAGCTTAAAGCCGAACGGCGGCGGTCAGCCCACAGACGTGATCGCATCGCAGATTAACGCCAAATGGGGCAGCTACGACGCCTTTGCAGATGCCTTCACAAAGAGCGCCGTCGGTAACTTCGGTTCCGGCTGGACCTGGCTGGTTGAAAAAGAAGACGGCACACTTGATATCGTCAATACAAGCAACGCCGGCACACCGATCACCGGAACAGACTCTCCTCTGATCACCTGCGACGTTTGGGAACATGCATATTATCTTGATTACTACAATATGCGCGTCACCTTTGTTCAGACGTTCCTGCAGCATCTTGTGAACTGGGATTTCGCTGCAAAGAACTACAAATAATCGTTTGACGATTTCGTCCCGTAAACACACGGGATGAAGACAAAAAAAGAAAGCGGGGCCGGACTTAATGTCCGGCCTTCGCTTCTACAAACCAAGGAGAAATCAAATAGGTTCCGTTAATTAGGATTGAACTTGAACTGCGGATGACATTCGGCGCAGTAGTTCACGGGTGCTTCATGCTGCAGATGGCATAAGGTGCATTCGCCGTTATGCGGAGCTTTATGCGGATTTACCGGGCCGATAGCTTTGGTCTTTTCGATCAGAGCGTCTTTTTGATGGCACTTCAGACAGGTTTCCTGATCAGGATATTCAGGACTTTTTCCGTCCGGACCGTGACAGGAAGCGCAGGCCATGCCGTGAGCAACGTGGCGATCGGCGCCGAACTTCGGAGCCTCGGCAGAAAAGGTCGAGGACATCGTGAAGAGGGCAGCAAGAACAACCAGTAGAGATGCTGTTTTTTTCATAATCTTCTCCGATAGGGATTTTTAAATTTCCGATGTTTTGCGATTTCGTTTTTTCTATTATTGAAGGTCGCTCTTCGCTTTTCAATCTGTACCAAGGTACATGTACCAAAGTACATATTCGACTTTTTTGAACTTTCCTAGACTGTGCCCATCGGATCAAATGATCCACGGTTTCAAAACAAAATTCCTTTAAATCCTTTCGGAGAAAATAAGATGAGTACCAATCGCCGTGACTTCCTTAAACTTGCAGGTGCAGCCGCTGCTGCCATTACTTCCACCGCTGCCGCACACGCCGGAGTCCCTGCTTCTTCCGTTGCTAAATTTGATGACGAATATGACGTCGTCATTATCGGTTCCGGTTTTGCCGGCATGGCCTGCGCACTGAAAGCCGGCCAGGCAGGCAAGAAAGTTCTGATCCTCGAAAAAATGCCGACTGTCGGCGGCAACTCCGCAATCTGCGGCGGCAACGTCGCTTGCCCGGTCAACCCCGTCCAGGCTGCCCAAGGCATCAAAGACAGCAAGGAACTCTTCATTGCCGACTGCTTGAAAGACGGTCTGGGTATTAACTACCCGAACCTGCTCGGCACGATCGCCGACCGCTGCAATGACACCATCAAGATGGTTGTGGACTGCGGCTGCGAATTCGTCCCCAACAAGATGCTCTTCGAAGCCGGTCACTCCGTTCCTCGTTCTTATGAAATCAAGGCCGGCACCGGATCCGGATACATCATTCCGATGCATAATGAACTCAAGAAGCTCCCCAACGTCAAGATCATGACGCGTGCCAAGTTCGATGATTTCATCCTGGACGAAAACGGCCGAGTCGTCGGTGTGACCTATCGTAAAGGCTATCGCTTCGACTCTAAACTGCAGAGCGACGATATTGAAAACAAGAGCGGCCGTCCCGCTACTGTTAAAGCAAAGAACGGCGTGATGCTGGCTGCCGGCGGTTTCTCCCGCGACATCTTCTTCCGTCAGGCTCAGGATCCCCGCGTTGTTCCGACCACAGACTCCACGAACCAGCCGGGTGCTACTGCCGGCGTGCTGATCAAAGCTTTGGGCATCGGCGCTCAGCCTGTTCAGCTTTGTTGGCTGCAGTTCCTTCCGTACTGCAACCCGCGTGAAAAAGGTTTCGGTGTCTCTGTTAACTTCACCAACCACGCCTGCATGGACTTAGGCCTGGTCGTTGACAGAAAGACTGGCAAACGCTTCATGGACGAACACGCCGGCCGTAAGATCAAATCCGACGCTCTGTTCAAAGTCATCGGCACCGACGAAAACTATCCGATTGCGATCTGCGACGACGCCATTGTTAAAGCGATCAACCCGTCCTTCGTTAAGCTTCCTTTGGAAATGGGTACGGTTAAGAAGTTTGACACACTCGAACAGCTGACTGATGCCTTCGGTATCCCCAAACAGGCCCTTCTGGACGAAGTCGCTAAATTCAACGGCTACGTTAAAGCCAACGATGACAAAGACTTCCACCGCATCCTTACGTTCAACAAGGGGCTCGATGTTTCCAAGGCTCCGTTCTACGGCATTGAAGTCAGCCCGAAGATTCACCACACCATGGGCGGCGTGATGATCAATGAAAACGCAGAAGTCATTTCTGCCAACACCCACAAACCGATCCCTGGCCTCTATGCCGGCGGTGAAGTAGCAGGCGGTGTGCACGGCGCATCTCGTTTGGGAACCGTGGCAGTTATCGATGCTTTGACATTCGGTATGATTGCCGGCGAAAACTTCGCCAAGATGCAGTAATTTCTCAGGAGGGAGGTTCGGTGAATAAGCCGAACCACGGCCGGAGCAGACAATAGGTTTGTTCCGGCTTTTTAATTTGTTTGGCGCAGCTGGGGAAGGCGAGAGATCTTGTCTCCGGGTTTGACATGATTTTTCTCAAACCAAGATTCGTTCATTTCCAGTGCGTAAAACGCTTTCGCTTTGCTGCAGTGGATATCAAGTGTCAGCGGCTTCATTTCCTCAATATTAATAATGAAGCCGTCTTTATCGATGAAGGCAACGGAAAGCGGGATGAGGGTGTTTTTCATCCACATGCAGACAGCGTCGCTGCGGTCCATGACGAAGAGCATTCCGGAATTTTCCGGCAGATGTTTGCGGAACATCAGACCTTTTTCCCGGTTGGCGTTGTCGGCGGCAACTTCGACAGGAACCGTGATGCCTTTCACCATGAGTTTGAGCGTATCGGCTGCGCAAGCATATTGCACGCTCGAGAGAAGTACAAAAGCAGCGGAGAAGAGGGCAATTCTGATATTCGGTGTCATGATAAAAGCGGAAAAATAAAGGAGCTCCGAGAGCTCCCTTCGTTTAATCAAAAACGAATTTTATTAGGCGGGTTTGATGTTGTCAGCCTGTTTGCCTTTTTCGCCTTCTTTCAGGTCGAATGTGACACGCTGGCCTTGTTTCAACGTCTTGAAACCATCCATTTTAATTGCAGAGAAATGGGCGAAAAGATCTTCGCCGCCGTCATCGGGAGTGATAAATCCATATCCCTTAGCGTCGTTAAACCATTTCACGGTTCCTGTTGCCATATTTAAACTTCTCCAAAAAACTGACGGCGATGTCCATTACTCTCACGCGCCTAATACTAAAAACGATTGTCGAACTCTGTGAGCAAGACGAGTGACTGTTACATTCTTATGGGATTGTAAATAAATGTCAATTAGTAAATTTCGCATATAAAAGAAATACAAATTACAGCAAAGGAGGGTAACTTATTGTATTTTCTCTTATAAAGGCGGTTTTCTCGGGGCAGAGTGCTTATATTATCAAGATTGAAATTTTTCCTCTTTCGTAAAAAACGTTGCAGTTACACCACAAGTAATAGCCGAATCTGTAAGAGTTGTAAAAATTTTACCCGTGCATTAACTGAAATTGACACGTTGACGATGCTCGCTAAGGAGACAAAAAAGCCGACATTTCAGCCGGCTGGATAAGTTTGTTTTTGGTCTTAATGACGACCTGAAGAACCGAAACCGCCGGTTCCGCGTTCCGTGGCGACAAATTCGTCGACCACTTCAAAAGTCGGCTGAACGACTGGGACAATAACTAGCTGGGCAATTCGTTCCATTGGCTCGATGGTGAAGGGTGTCTGAGAACGGTTCCAGCAGGAGACCATTAATTCGCCCTGGTAGTCCGAGTCAATAAGTCCGACTAAGTTGCCGAGCACTATGCCGTGTTTATGACCGAGACCCGAACGAGGGAGGATTAAAGCTGCATAACCGGGATCGCCGATGTAGATCGCAAGACCGGTTTTGATGAGCTTGGTTTCACCGGGCTGGAGGACCAGCGGTTCATCCATCACGGCACGAAGATCTAATCCGGCAGAGCCGAGCGAAGCGTAGCTTGGCATTTTTTCGCGGATCTTCGGATCCAAAATCTTAATTTGAAGTTTCATAGGATTAAATCACTCTCTTTTTAAGAAGGTCGGCAAGGGCTTCAATAATCTCTTCGGCAAGTTCGGCTTTAGAACTGAGCTCTTTGGCCTCGATTCCGTTTTTGGTGACAAAAGAAGCCTGATTTTGGGTACTTCCGATCGCAGACGCCGGATTGACGACAATCATATCCGCCGCTTTAGAGTCGAGCTTCTTGCGTGCGTTTTCAGCAAGATTGTCTGTCTCGGCAGCAAAACCGATAACCGCCGAGCACAGGCCGGAATGGCCGACATAGGAAAGAATGTCGGGATTTTTAATAAGCTTGATCGTTAATGTATCCTGACCTTTTTCCTTCTTGAGTTTGCTTTCCGAGTATTCGACCGGACGCCAGTCGCCTACCGCAGCGACGCCGATAAAGGTATCGGGCGTGTGTTCAGCCAGTTCTTTTTTGACTGCCTCAAACATCTCTTGAGCCTGCCGAACGGGGATAACCGCTGCTTTGTCCGGGTAGGACACGCAAACCGGACCGCTGACAATCGTGACCTCGGCGCCGGCGCGAATTGCAGCGGCAGCAATAGCAGCTGCCTGTCGCCCGGAAGATCCGTTGGTGATCCCTCGAACCGGATCAAAAGGCTCAAATGTCGGGCCCGCAGTCATTAGGACTTTCTTTCCGGAAAGGATCGAAGGTGTAAAAAAGGCTTCAACATCTTCCAGAATTTGTGCCGGTTCCCGCAGACGTCCCTCACCGACATCTCCGCAGGCCTGGTTGCCGGCTTCCGGACCGGAAAACAGAACGCCATCCCCTTTTAGGGTTCGAACGTTTCGAACCGTCGCCGGATTTCTCCACATCTGCACGTTCATAGCCGGGCAAAGCATCAGCGGACACTCCCGTGCAAGCAAGGTGCTGGAAACCAAGTCGTCGGCAATACCGTTAGCTGCTTTCGCGATGATATTGGCCGTTGCCGGAGCGACGACGATAAGATCCTTATTCTTGCGAAGAGAAATATGCGGAAGCCGCATTTTAGGATCCCACATATCCTCGGCGACCGGCTTCCCGCTGAGTGTCTCAAACGTCAGCGGCCCAACAAACTGCGCAGCCGCTTTGGTCATCATGACCTCAACATCGGCGCCGGCTTTCACGAGCAGACGGAGAAGTTCACAGGCTTTGTATGCGGCGATACCGCCTGTGACGCCTAAAAGGATATGTTTTCCCTGAAGAGACATTTTCAATCTCCGATTAATTCTTCTTTCCGAAGAACTCAGCCAGGACGACAATGCCGGCGCCGCAGCAAATGCAGATATCGGCGACATTGAAAGCCGGCCAATGGTAGGAGCCTACATGGAAGTCTAAAAAGTCTACGACTACACCGATAGTGAATCGGTCCCAGGCGTTGCCGAGCGCGCCGGAAAGAACCAGAGCAAGACCCAGACAAAGAAATTTGCGGGAGCTGTTGCGGGCAATGATCACGCAGATCACCAAGCTCACAACGATGGCAAGTCCGGCAAAAAGCGGACGCTGCCAGCCGCCGGCATCGGCTAAGAAGGAAAAAGCTGCCCCGCTGTTGTACGCGACGACTAAATTGAAGAAATCCGTGATTCGATCGACATCACCGGTAATGAGGCGATGCTGAATCCAGTTTTTGGTCCACTGATCGAAACCGGTTAATGCCAGTGCAAAAACCAGCCAGCCCAAGAGGGCCGGCCAGTTCCACTGTCTAACGGAAGAGACAGTTTTTCTCATTAGGCAAAGCGTCTGGTTTCAGGCGTGCCGAAGAGGTTGCCGACGCAGCGGCAGCACAGTGTCGGATAGTTTTTATCCTCACCGACGCTTTCCTTGTACTGCCAGCAGCGTTCGCACTTCTTGGCTTCGCTGGGTTTTACCGTAATGACGCGCTCAGGGCTGACGCCGTCAAGTGTGACTTTGCTGGTAATCATAACGAAAGCAGCTTCGTCTCCCAAACCCTTGATCAGGTCGTATTCTTCCTGCGGCAGCTTCAGAGAAACTTCAGCCTGCAGAGAAGAACCGATCAGACCTTTTTCACGCTGACGTTCGATTTCCATCTGAACGTTCGAACGAAGATCTCGGATGATGGACCACTTGTTGAGCAGTTCAACGCCTTCCTTAACATTCGGCAGCTCGGCATAGCGTTCAACGAAGATCGTGCCTTTGTTTTCCGGATTGAAGACGGCGTAAGCCTCTTCAGCGGTAAACGAAAGCGCTGGAGCAAGCAGTTTCAAGAGCGCATCCGTGATGTACCACAAAGCGGTCTGAGCAGAGCGACGAGCCGCGCTGTCAGGTGCAGTGGTATAGAGACGATCCTTGAGGATATCCAAGTAGAAGCCGCCCAAGTCGCCGCTCGCAAAGAGCTGCAGAGCTGCATAAGCAGTGTGGAACTGGTAATGGTCGTACTTGTCCAGAATTTCTTCCTGAAGCGATTTCATGCGGGCAATGGCCCAGCGATCCAATTCAACCATTTCTTCAACAGGGACGGCATCTTTCTTGATGTCGAAGTCGCTGGTGTTGGCAAGCAGGAAGCGGATCGTGTTTCTGAAGCGGCGATAAGCGTCAACAGTTCCCTTAAGGATCTTTTCGCCCAGAGAAATTTCTCCGGTGTAGTCAGAAGAGGCAACCCACAGACGAAGAATTTCGGCACCGTACTTGTCGTTGATTTCAGACGGAGCAATGACGTTGCCGAGAGACTTACTCATCTTGCGGCCTTGTTCGTCAACGGTGAAGCCGTGGGTCAGAAGTCCTTTGTACGGAGCACGGCCGTCGATGGCACAGCCCGTGAGCAGAGAAGAATGGAACCATCCGCGGTGCTGGTCGCTGCCTTCAAGATACAAGTCAGCCGGATAAGTCAGCTTATCGGCGTGAGAACCCCTCATCACGGTCATGTGGGTTGTACCGGAGTCAAACCACACGTCGAGCGTGTCTTTGGACTTCTCGTACATTTCCGCTTCAAGATCCGTAAGTTCGGTCGGTGTCAGACGAGTCCAGGCTTCGATGCCTTCTTTTTCAACGATGTCGGCAACCTTGTTAAGGATCTTCATCGTTTCCGGATGCAGTTTGCCGGTTTCCTTATGGATGAGGAAGGGCAGAGGAACGCCCCAGTTTCTCTGACGGGAAATACACCAGTCAGGACGGTTGGCGATCATGTTGTGCAGACGGACTTCGCCCCACTCGGGAACGAACTGGGTTGCTTCAACTGCTTCTAAAGCCGTCTTGCGCAGAGGATCTTTCGGATCGTTTTCGTTGACGACGCCCTGAGTATCGGCATTGGCCTCGTCCATGCGGATAAACCACTGGTTGGTGGCGCGATAGATCAGAGGAGTCTTATGACGCCAGCAGTGCATGTAGCTGTGGACGATTTCGCCGCGGGACAGCAGATTGCCGGTAACGGCGATGGTATCCAAGATCTTGTTCTTGGCTTTCCAGACGTTTAAGCCGCCGAACAGCGGAAGAGAAGCGGCGTATTCGCCGTTGCCCTGAACCGGATTCAGAATCTCGTCGTTGGTGAAGCCGGCGCTCTTGCAGGAGATGTAGTCATCGACACCGTAAGCAGGCGCAGAGTGGACGATACCGGTACCGGAAGTGGACTCGACGTAATCAGCCAGAAGGACCGGAGAGAAGCGATCGTAGAAGGGGTCGAGCGTTGCCAAAGGATGTTTGAAGCGGATACCCTTGAAGGCTTCGCCTTTTGCCTTGGCGATAACTTTGCCTTCCATGCCGTAGCGCTTGAGGGCTTCTTCGTAGAGGCCTTCGGCGAGGATGAAGTTATGGTTCGGAGTTTCAACGAGAACGTACTCCAGATCCGGATGCATGTTCAATGCCTGGTTGGCAGGAATGGTCCAGGGTGTCGTTGTCCAAATAACGACGGCGGTCGGTTTTTCCAGTTTGACGCCGAAGACGTCTTCGAGCTTGCCTTTGTCCTCGTCGGAGATCGGGAAAGCAACGTCTAATGTCGGAGACTGACGGTCCTTATATTCAACCTCGGCTTCAGCTAAAGCGCTCTGGCAGTCGAAACACCAGTTCACGGGTTTCAGGCCGCGGTAGATAAATCCTTTGCCGAGAATTTCGCCTAAAGCACGAATTTCTTCGGCTTCGGTTTCCGGACGCATGGTAAGGTACGGATCATTCCAGTCGCCGAGCACGCCGAGCCTCTGGAAGCCGGCCATCTGTGCCTTCACTTGCTCTTTGGCATAAGCACGGCACTTGGCCATGACTTCTTCTTTAGGAAGATTCTTACCGTATTTCTTTTCGATCTGAATTTCAATCGGCATACCGTGGCAGTCCCAGCCCGGTACGTACGGAGCATCAAAGCCTTCCAGCGTTTTGGATTTAAGAATGATGTCCTTCAAAATCTTGTTGACTGCGTGGCCGACGTGAATGTTTCCGTTGGCATAGGGAGGGCCGTCATGCAGAAGGAAGCGTTTTTCGCCTTTGCGTGCGGCACGAACTTTACCGTACACATCCTTTTCCAGCCATTCTTTAATCCAGGCCGGTTCGCGCTTGGGAAGATTGCCGCGCATCGGGAACGGTGTGTCAGGCAAATTCAGAGGATATTTTTTATCTTCAGCCTGAGGCTGTTTTTTCTGAGAAGAATCAGTCATGTTAGTCCTTGGCCCCCTCGGGCTCTTCAAGGGTTAATCGAAAATCAGATACGAAGTCCTAAGATCTGTTTGGCTTTGAGCTGATCATCGGCAATCGCTGCACGGAGTTCTTCAAGAGAACCGAACTTTTTCTCATCCCGAATCTTGGAGAAGAATTCGACCTTAACATCCTGGTCGTAAAGATCACCGTGGAAATTGAAGAGATGAGTTTCCAGAAGATACTCGCCGTGATCGTCTACCGTCGGTCTTCTTCCGACACAGGCCACGCCTTCAATCGGACGAGGTCCGATACCGTGCGCTTTGACGGCATAAACGCCTTCAATGGCAGGTTTGGCCTTGGAATGCGGCGGCAGAATACGCTGATTGATCGTCGGGAATCCGAGCGTGCGTCCGAGCTGTTTGCCGTGGAGAACCCGGCCGCTGATCATGTAAGGACGTCCTAACATGTAGTTGGCAGTCGGAATATCGCCTTCGGCTAAAGCATGGCGAATGCGGGAGCTCGAGATCGGCGCATGCGTGTGATAGAGCATCGGCATGGGATGAACTTCGAAGTGAAATTCTTTTCCCAGCTGCTCCAAAAGCTTGATGTCGCCGGCGCGTTTGTCGCCGAAACGGAAATTTTCTCCGACGGTCACCCAGCGGGCATGAAGTCCGTCCACAAGGATTTCCTTCACAAAGTCGTAGGGAGAGAGCGAAGCTAAATGTTCGTTAAAGCGAAGAATGTAAACACGTTGGATACCGCAGGCTTCGATGGCTTCCACTTTATCGTGCAGACTCGAGATACGGCGCGGAGCGTCTTCGGGATTAAAAAATTCGCGCGGATGAGGTTCGAAAGTTAATACGGCCGGGCAGAGCAGTCTGGCGTGCGCTGCTTCAACAACTTCATGAAGAAGAGCTTGGTGGCCGCGGTGAACTCCGTCGAAGTTTCCGATGGCAACCGCACAGTCAAGCCGTTCTTCAGGACTCGGCAGTCCCCTAAAAACCTTTTTCATCCTTAATGTTCCGTGAACAAATTAATCAGTTTCAAAAACAGAATTCGGACACGAGAAAAATGGTCCGAACCACTGATTATAAAAGACGCTCGGCGAAGGCTCCGACGGATGAATATGAAAATTCTTGTTAGAAAAGCCTTTTCTTTCAAAACCAACGGAGAACAGTGGCAAAATCTCGGTATTCATTACGAACACATCCGATCATGTCTAAAAATATCGTTGTCTTAATCTCAGGAAGAGGCAGTAATTTCAAAGCGGTTTACGAGCGTTCCGTTCAGGAAAATTGGCCGGAGAAATACGACGTCCGAATTTCCGGCGTTATCTCCAACCGCCCGGAAGCCGGAGGGCTCACTTTTGCAAAGGAAAACAACATTCCTTTTAAAGTGATTGATCACAAGGAATTCCCTACCCGCGAAGCTTTTGAAGAAGAGCTGGTCAAGGCCTGCGAGGATTTCGATGCCGACCTTATCGTTTTGGCCGGCTTCATGAGAGTTTTGACGCCGCTGTTCGTTAATGCATTTGAAGGAAGAATTCTTAACATTCATCCTGCACTGCTTCCGATGTTCCCCGGACTTCATACCCACGAAAGGGCGTTAGAAGCCGGAATTCGAATTCACGGTGTTACTGTTCACTTTGTGTCGGCAGTATTAGACGGAGGTGCAATCGTAGGACAGGCTGCAGTGCCCGTTCTCGCAGGTGATACATCGGATGAATTGGCGGCGAGGGTTTTGAAGCAGGAACATATCCTCTATCCTCGCGCCGTGCGTCTTGTTGCCGAAGGAAGAGTCAGGTTAGAAAACGGTAGAACGATTATGGATAGAGAAGCAAGTCAGGAACTTGCGATTCTCGGCTGATCCGCTCTGCCACACGGAGTAATAAATTGGAATCTAAAACGAATAGAAGCGGGGCCGCTCGTCCGGCCAGACGCCGGGAAGCGCCCAAGCGCCATTTGACGGATCGTCAGCGCGCAGCCAAAGAACGTTTGGCCCGTATGTCGCCGGAAGAAAGAAGAACACACGATCCGAAGAAGGCGCCTAATCCTCGAATGAAGAGTACGCATAACGGCGAAGTTCGCATTACTTCTCTGATTGTGGACGAACTCGCCAAGGCTCTGCGCAAGATTTTGAAGCTGGACGGCCCGGCCGATGTTCTGATGAGCCTTTATTTCAAAAACGCTCGTCACCTCGGCCCGCGTGAAAGAACCATCATTGCCGAAGCCATCTACTACACGATGCGTCATCTTTCGATGATCACTTGGCGCATGTCGCCGGTTTGCCCGGCTAAAGCTCCGAAGCTGACGGGGCTGCTCACGCTCGCCCTGCAGTACGGCATCGACAATATTCCGGACGCTATCCTCGGACGCGAAAAAGAGCCTCTGAAGAATATGCTTCGTCTGAAGAATTCCGAGGCTCCGAAAGAAATTCAGGCTGAAGTGCCGAAATGGCTCTACGATAAAGCCGTGGTCCAGTACACGGATCACAAGGCTTTGTTTGAAGCCATGCAACAGAGTGCTCCTCTGGATCTGAGAGTCAACACGCTCAAAGCGACGCCTGATGAAGTCATTGAAGAGCTGACTCAGCACGGCGTTCAGGCAGAAAAGGGTCAGTACTCTCCGGAATGCGTTCGTTTGAACATCAAACCGGCATTGACTCAGTGGCCGATTTATAAAGAAGGTAAGGTTGATGTTCAGGATGAAGGCTCGCAGCTGATTGCTCGTCTGGTTCAGCCCAAACGCGGCGAAATGGTTTGCGACTTTTGTGCGGGCGCCGGCGGAAAGACTCTGGCCTTAGGCGCTCTGATGAAGTCAACCGGCCGCATCTACGCTTTCGATGTCAACGAAAAACGTCTTGCCGGTCTGACACCGCGTATGCGTCGTGCCGGTTTGTCCAACATTCATCCGGCCGTGATTCGCAATGAACACGACCTGCGTGTGAAGAGACTCTACGGAAAGATGGACAGAGTCCTAGTCGATGCTCCGTGTTCCGGCACCGGAACGTATCGCCGCAATCCGGACCTGAAGTGGAGATTCGGAGAAGAAGAGCTGGATCGAATCAACGAGATTCAGAAATCCGTGATTCGTTCTGCGGCAAAGATGCTGAAAGCCGGCGGCCGTTTGGTCTACGCAACATGCTCGATTCTGCAGAGAGAAAACCAGGACGTCATCAATGACTTCCTGGCTGAAAATCCGGATTTCCGTCTGCTCAATTCCTACGAAATCTTAGGCAAGCAGGGAATCGAAATCTCTCCCTACCAGGCTCAGAGATTCGGAGACTTCTTCGTGATGCTGCCCCAGCTCAACGGTACCGACGGATTCTTCGGAGCCGTGCTCGAAAAGGTCAAGCCCGAGTCCAAACGCAAAGCTTCGAAGGACGAAGAAGTGAAGGCCTCCGAACTTCCGGCACCGGAGCAAAAGGAAGAAGCCCCGACGGAAACCGCAGTACCGGCCGAAGTTCTCCAAGCAGATAAACCTTCCGATGATGTGAAGGAGGAATTGCCTGAGGTCGTCGAAGAACCGGCAAAAGCGTAAGTTCTGAAAAATAAAAACTCGCGGTCTTGAAATTCTCAAAACCGCGAGTGTTTTATGCTTTTTTGGAGGCAATAAAAAACCGAGACTTGCGCCTCGGTTTTCTAAAACCTTACCGAATTACTTCAGCTTGGTTTCTTTGTAGATCACGTGCTTGCGGGCAACCGGATCGTACTTGGACATTTCCATCTTGCCACTAGAATTGCGTTTGTTCTTAGTGGTTGTGTAGAAGTGACCTGTACCGGCGGTAGAAGCCAGTTTGATTTTTTCACGAATACCTTTCGCCATGGTGAACTCCTATTAGATTTCGCCGCGGGCGCGAAGGTCCGCCAGAACTGCTTCAATGCCGTTCTTATCAATCGTACGCAATGCAGCGTTAGTAACTCTCAAACGAACCCAGCGATTTTCGCTTTCAACCCAAAAACGGCGGTACTGCAGATTGGGCATGAAGCGGCGCTTGGTCTTGTTATTCGCGTGCGAGACGCGATTGCCAACCATGGGAGCCTTGCCGGTGACTTGACACACTCGTGCCATCGCTAACTCTCCAGAATAATAACTGTTATAAAAAACTTTTCTCGCGCCGAAATACTGCCTCGGGGAGAACCAAAAACAGCGATTATACTGATTTTTCAAACTTTTTGCATTGGTCCCCGACACTTATTTTCCGATCGCAGGTCTGAAGGAGTAAATTGGCGGATCAATGACTTACGCTTTTCGAAGCCGATTTAACGCGGAAGCCGTGATTCTTCCTGTCTCGGACAAGAATGACCTCGGTTTTCAGGAACGAATCCGGATCGGAAAATCAGCGTTTCTATTAATATGTAAGAACATTTGATCTGCATTTATCGTTAAAAATTATGAAAATTCTGCTGGCCCAGCCAAGAGGCTTCTGCGCCGGTGTTGACCGTGCGATTGCGATCGTTGAAAGAGCACTTGCAGTGCACGGCGCGCCGATTTACGTCCGCCATGAAATCGTTCACAACAAACATGTCGTCAATTCCCTGAGAGAAAAGGGTTCGATTTTTGTGAACGAAATCGACGAAGTGCCCGACGGTTCGGTCCTCGTGTTCTCTGCGCACGGCGTTCCGAAAGCCGTCGAAGAAAAAGCCAGGGCTCGCGACCTGACGATTTACGATGCGACGTGCCCCCTGGTGACTAAAGTTCATATGGAAGTCACCAAGATGCACAAGCAGGGCTACCGCATCATCATGATCGGACATGCCGGCCATCCGGAAGTGGAAGGGACGGTAGGACAGGTTGACTCGGACATCAACGTCATCGAAAAACCCGCACAGGTCTGGGATCTCGAGGTTGAGAATCCCGAGAAGGTTGCTTATGTCAGTCAGACAACGATTTCCTACGATGACGCCAAAGAGCTGATTCAGGAATTAAAGAAGCGCTTCCCCTTGGTCGCTGAACCTAAAAAAGCAGATATTTGCTACGCCACCCAGAACCGTCAGGACGCCGTCAAGGAATTAGCACGCCGCGTGGACCTCGTACTGGTAGTCGGCTCAAAGAGCAGCTCGAACTCCAATCGACTAAGAGAAGTCGCCGAAGGCGCCGGAACAAAAGCTTATCTGCTAGACGATGCCGGAGAAATTAATCCTGACTGGTTTAAAGGCATAGAAAGAGTCGGCATTACGGCAGGTGCCAGCGCCCCGGAAATCTTGGTCGACGAAATCGTCGAAAAACTCAGGACACTCGGTGCCGACGAAGTCGAAACCATGGCCGGTCAGCAGGAGGATGTGAAGTTCCCTCTGCCTAAGGGACTGTGGAAGAAAGACTTGGAGAATGCTCGTGAGAATCAAAAATAATCAGGCGATCTTGAACGCCCCGTTCGGTTCGATCCTTTTGACGTTTGCAGACGGCGATCTCATTAAATGTGAGCTGTCGGAAGCAGCCGTCGAAGAAGACCTCGGGAGCTTTGTCGGCCACAAGGCGGTCAAAGCTCTGCAATCCTATTTAAAAGGCGATATCCATGTCTTGGATAGCTGGAAGCCCAGTGAAGACGGCACGGAATTTCGCCGTCGGGTGTGGAAGGAAATCGCTAAGGTTAGAGCCGGTGACACCGTAACGTACGGTCAAATCGCCGATTCTCTCGACAGCTCTCCTCGCGCAGTCGGTTCTGCCTGCGGAGACAATCCGCTTCCGATTTTTGTCGGCTGCCATCGTGTTGTCGGGAAGAGCAATTTGGGCGGATTCGCACATTCCGCAGAGAATGTCTCAATAAAATGTTGGCTGCTCAAGCACGAACAGCAAAACATGTGAGGAGTTTGAATGAGTAAAAAAGAACATGTTTCTGCCACGCCGGCAACCATGTGGCTGAAGCAGCATAAAGTGCCTTTCGAAGACGGAATTTATGAATATGTGGAACACGGCGGCACAGCTCAGGCGGCCGCGTGTTTCGGGGTAGATGAGCATAACGTCGTAAAGACGCTCATCATGCAGGACGAGCATGAGAAACCGCTCGTTATCCTGATGCACGGTGACCGCGAAGTCTCTACCAAGAATCTGGCCCGTCAAACAAATCGTAAACACATTGAACCATGCAAGCTTGCAATCGCTGAGAAAAATTCAGGCTATCAGGTCGGCGGAACTTCCCCGTTTGGCACGAAGAAGAACATGCCGGTTTACGTCGAAAAAACGATTTTGGATTTGCCGTTCATTTACATCAACGGCGGCAGACGCGGCTATAACGTCAAGATCGATCCCAGAGTTCTCAAAGACCAATTAGGCGCAATTGAAGTGGAGTGCGCGATCGAAAAGTAGTCTTTAGAAACAAATTTTAAGCAGATATAGGAAGAGCCGAGGTTTGTGAACTCGGCTCTTTCATTAGGTGTGTAGTTTGTAAGGTTCAGCCGGAATCTTCCGGTCCCCACTAAAACTAATCGTTATCGTTCGGATGCTCTAGAGACCATCTCGGTTTAATAGAAAATCCGTCCGGTTTTTTGTTTTTCAGATCTTTAATTTCAGCTAAGTGAGCACCGGCGGCGGCCGCAATCATGGCGCCGTTATCGGTGCAAAGCGCCTGCGGCGGGAAGAAGACTTTGACGCCGCGTCTGCGGCAGGCTTCCGTCAGCCGAGTCCTAAGCTGTTTGTTCGCGCTGACGCCGCCTGCTGCAACCAGAGATTTATTTCCGGTTTTCTTCAGTGCTTTCAGGCATTTCGTGACTAGAACGTCTGTGACGGAATCGACGAAGGCGCGTGCCAAATTATTCTTAAATTCTTGAGACAGAGGTTTCGGTTCCTTGCGAACCGTGTTCATAACCGCCGTCTTGAGGCCCGAAAAGCTGAAATCCAAATTCGGCGCATGAATCAAAGGGCGCGGAAGCTCAATGGCGCCGGGTGTACCTTTCTCGGCAAGCGCAGAAACGGCCGGTCCGCCCGGGTAAGAGTATCCGAGTGCCTGTGCGGTTTTATCAAACGCTTCGCCTGCGGCATCATCCAGCGTCTCCCCGAGAAGCTCATAGTCGCCTAACGCACGAACTTCCATAATTTGGGTGTGGCCGCCCGAGACAAGCAGAGCGATGAAAGGAAACGACGGTTTGTCGTCAGCCAAGAGGGAAGAGAGAAGGTGACCTTCTAAATGATGAATGCCGACAACCGGAATATCCAACGCCAGTCCGATACCGTAAGCGACGGAATTACCGACGAGGAGTGCTCCGGCAAGTCCCGGACCTTCCGTAACAGCAACGGCATCTAAATCCTGCGGTGTCTTGCCGGCTTTTTTCATCACCTCGTTGAGCAAAGGAATAATGCGGCGAATATGGTCGCGGCTGGCAAGTTCGGGCACGACACCGCCGTACAAACGATGCATTTCGATTTGTGTGTGAAGTGCATCTGCAATAAGACCTTTGTCTGTGTCGTAGAGGGCAACACCCGTTTCGTCACAGGAAGATTCAATTCCGAGGATCAGCATTCTCTTTATCGATGAAAAATAGCTAAAGTCAAATTTTAGCCTTACTGAGCCTTGTGAGTACTGTAGTAGATATCGCGCGTCACAATGGCGAATGCGTTGTCTGCGGTCGAGCCTCCGCAGAGCTTTTCTCTGACTTCCTCACTGATTTTTACGAATTCGTCATAGGTCGGCACTTTTTCGGAAACCGCAACGCCTCTTGCATTGAGGTATTTGCGGCTCGGGCCGTCAAGCGGGAAATACTTTGTCGGGCAGACCCAATACATGCCCATGGTCAGGTTGAACTTGATGCCGTATTGGTGCTGAGTCATCTGATTAAAGAGTTCGGCGACCTTGTCGTTTTTTCCGAAGAGTCCTAAATAGAGCGTCCACAAGTTATTAATGTCTTCTGCAGTCTTGCCGTCTTTAAAGCCGAAGAACATCGAGTTTTCGTTGTTGAGCGGAGAAACGCCGCGGAAGTCCGTCGGCGCCGGTTCGTCGACCTTCAGGAAAATTTTGAAAGCCTTTGCAACTTCCGCCTTCTTTTCCTGAGAGATGTGACGGTTCATCACGCCGAAAACAGTGAAAGGATCAATGTCCGTGAGCTTTTTGTGATCGGGGCCGTGAAGGTAATTCGTTTCTTCAGGCAGTGCTGAATAAAGCCAGCTTAAGAGTTCTTCTCTGCGGTTGGAATACGCGCACAGTTTCCTTGCGGCCGCAGGATTAAATTTTGTCCATGAGTAATCATTGTCCATTTTTTGAGCTCCTTCAGCAAAAGAAGAATCTATTGTGGGTCGAGATAAAAATAGGTGTTGCGTTAGGTGCTCAATTCGATCTTTTCAGCTAGGAAAATTGCCGTCTTTCCGAGGTCGCAGACTAAATAAATTGTTACTTAAATGAGATAGTTAAGGCACGGAAGTGAAAAATGCATTAGAATTGCTGACTTTCGAGTAGGGGAAGGCCTGTGCATTCCGCTTACTCAACCAAGAAACTATTTTTAAACAGTTATTTAGTTTAGGTGCTCGATGCCCACAATCCGTGTTAAAGAAAATGAACCTTTTGAAGTTGCTCTTCGTCGCTTTAAGCGTACGATCGAAAAGAGCGGTCTTTTAACTGAACTTCGCGCTCGCGAATTCTATGAAAAACCGACTGCTGAACGCAAACGCAAAAAAGCTGCCGCTATCAAGCGTCACTACAAGCGTCTTCGCAGCATGATGCTCCCGAAGAAGCTCTACTAATTCTTCAAGCACTTCAAAACAGAGGCAGTTATGAGTTTAAGAGACCAGATCACCTCTGATATGCGCGACGCGATGCGCGCTCATGACAAAGAAAAACTGAGCGCGCTTCGTATGCTTCTTTCTTCCATCAAACAGAAAGAAGTCGACGAGCAGATCACCGCAGATGATGCTGTCATTCAGCAGATCATTGCAAAACTGATCAAGCAGCGCAAAGACTCAGTTGAACAATATCTGGCCGGAAATCGTAAGGATTTGGCCGATAAAGAGTCTGCGGAAATTAAGACATTCGAAGTCTATTTGCCCGCTCAGCTTTCTGATGAAGAAATTCAGAAAATCGTTGACGAGGTTGTGACTTCCGCCGGACTCAGCGGCCCGGCTGCCATGGGCAAAGCCATGGGAATGATCAAGCCGAAAGTCGCAGGCAAAGCTGACATGGGCAGAGTTTCCGCACTGCTTAAGGCAAGACTGGCTCAGTAAGCTGGAAGATTTTATAAAAGACGTCCTGCGGGACGTCTTTTTGGTGTGCTCGGCATGAGCATTCTCTATAGGGTGAAAGTCCCGAGTCTGCCCGCTAGTGGGAAAGACTAGCGA